>ENA-OQET01001072-OQET01001072.1-human-gut-metagenome-genome-assembly--contig:-NODE-1072-length-12832-cov-2.485872_pt1 | contig 12832 bp, 15 predicted proteins | sample MGYA00242800_ERZ504645 | MGnify/ENA primary metagenome ERZ504645 (study PRJEB26092, sample SAMD00036308) | human gut metagenome | host: Homo sapiens | study: EMG produced TPA metagenomics assembly of... | reverse complement strand
ATATCGCTGATCGATAAAATATTTTTGAAATAGTAGATAAAGATCAGAACCAGCAGGTGTTCTTTTGAATAGCGCTTCTTCTCAGGAGAAGGAAGCAGATTATTCTTGGCATAATTATTGATCATGGTCTTTGTAAGAATCTTGTCATCTTCATAGCGTTTGGAATGAGCAAGCTGTGCTTCCATAAAAGTAGTGACCTGATCCATATAAAGATCTATATTGGGAATATCCTCTGGTTTTACATAACCGATTCTGGAAACACGATCCAGAATATTATGGATCATGGAGTCTGTATTAACTGACATAAATTCATCTCCTTTGCCTGAAATAAAGGCAGAATGGTATTTCTAATACCTGCACGCTCTATTATATAGTTTTAAATACTACTTGTAAATGGTTTTTGCAAATGATTTTAAAATTCCTTTACCCCATACCAGGTTTCATGTATAATTAAAAAGATAGCAAGAAAACATCAGTTCGAAATATGTAACCACAAAGAAACAGGAGATAATTGATGAATACAATTTATGATACATTGAATGACCGACAGAAAGAAGCTGTTCTGCATACAGATGGACCACTTCTGATTCTTGCAGGAGCCGGCTCAGGAAAGACCAGAGTACTGACACACAGGATTGCTTATCTGATCGCAGAAAAGGGTGTGAATCCGTGGAATATTCTGGCAATCACATTTACCAACAAAGCGGCCCACGAGATGAGAGAACGTGTGGACAAGATCGCAGGAAGCGAAGGGGGAAGTGTATGGGTATCAACTTTTCACTCGACATGTGTGCGGATCTTACGACGCCATATAGACCGTCTCGGTTATGATAATAATTTTACGATTTACGATGCGGACGACCAGAAGACACTGATCAAAGAAATCTGCCGCAAAATGAATATCGACACCAAGAAAGTGAAGGAACGTGCACTACTGGCTCAGATCTCACATGCAAAAGATGAGCTGCTGACTCCGGATGAAATGGAAATGAATGCAGGCGCTGATTTTAACCAGAAAAGAGCGGCACAGGTTTATCGTGAATATCAGGCAGCACTGCGTCGGAATAATGCACTGGATTTGATGACCTCATATGCAAGACAGTGGAATTGTTCCAGAATTGTGGCGATGTTCTGCAGAGTTATCAGGAACGTTTCCGCTATATTATGGTAGATGAATATCAGGATACCAATACTGCCCAGTTTAAATTTGTAAGTCTTCTGGCATCTAGGTATGAGAATCTGTGTGTAGTCGGTGATGATGACCAGTCCATTTACAGATTCCGTGGAGCCAATATTGGAAATATCCTGGGATTTGAGAGGGTATTCCCGGATGCTAAAGTTATTCGTCTGGAGCAGAATTATCGTTCTACGCAGAATATCTTAAATGCAGCGAATGGTGTGATCGCAAATAATACAGAGCGTAAAGAAAAAACACTCTGGACAGAGAACCCGGAGGGTGAGAAAATTCATTTCCGACAGTTTATGAATGGATATGAGGAAGCCGAATTTGTTGTAGGGGACATTGCCCGACGACACAGAGAAGGAACGGCAGAGTATCATAATTGTGCAGTACTTTATCGAACAAATGCGCAGTCCCGTCTTTTTGAAGAGAAGTGTCTGCTTGCAAACATTCCTTACAAGATCGTAGGGGGAGTGAACTTCTATGCACGTAAAGAAATCAAAGATCTGCTCTGCTATCTGAAAACGGTAGACAATGCAGCGGATGATCTTGCGGTACGTAGAATCCTGAATGTACCAAAGCGTGGAATCGGAGCAACAACGGTCGGCAGAATCCAGGATTATGCCGACATGATGAATATCAGTTTTTATGATGCACTCCGTGTGGCAGAGGAAGTGCCGTCGATCGGACGCAGTCTTTCAAAAGTGGATGGATTTGTTACATTTATCCAGTCACTTAAGAGCAAAGCACAGGCATATTCTGTATCGGAGCTTCTGGAGGAAATCATAGATCTGACCGGTTATGTGGATGAACTGAAAGCAGAAGATACAGAAGAATCCAGAGCCAGAGTGGAGAATATCGATGAGCTGATATCCAAAACGGTTTCTTATGAAGAGACAATGAAGGCTGAGAACAGAGAAGCAACATTATCCGGATTCCTGGAAGAAATTGCGCTGATCGCGGATATTGATTCTGTAGATGAGAATCAGGATTATGTGGTACTGATGACTTTGCACAGTGCAAAGGGACTGGAATTTCCATATGTATACCTTGCCGGAATGGAAGATGGCATGTTCCCGAGCAGTATGTGCATCTTTTCCGGTGACCAGTCGGAGCTGGAAGAGGAGCGCAGGCTTTGTTATGTGGGAATCACCAGAGCCATGAAAGAACTGACTATGACCAGTGCGCAGCAGCGTATGGTGCGTGGGGAAACACAGTATAATCGCGTTTCCAGATTTGTGAGAGAGATTCCACGGGAACTGGTGGATCTTGGACATACTGTTCAGGAACACAAACCAAAGATCCCGGAGACAAAATCTCCGCTCAACAGCTATCTGCAGATGAAGAAAAGTTTCCATACGAAGGCATTTCAGCCGCAGAATTTTAAGGTAACGAAAGCGGATTCCCTGGATTACGGTGTTGGGGATACGGTCCGTCACATTAAATTTGGTGTTGGCATCGTTAAGGATATCGTAGAAGGCGGCAGAGATTATGAGGTTACTGTAGATTTTGACAAAGTCGGAGTCAAAAAAATGTTCGCTGCCTTTGCAAAACTTAAAAAAATATAACTTTTTATAATTTTCTTAAGAAATCTTAAAGTTTCTGTACTTTAGTTGTTTTACCTTTTAATGAATGATATACTGGATACATGAAAATTCGAAGGGAGTACAGAATGAAAAAAATTTTAAAAGGCCTCACGAGGATACTCCCTGCATATGGAATTTTCCCGGTTATTTTTTCGTTTGTATTTAATTGTCTTGTTTATTCAGGTTCCAGAATGATCGCAGGTGGATGGTACCACCACAATATAGAAACTGCTGTGGACAGGAGCCTTCCTTTTGTCCCACAGTTTCTGATCATCTATTTTGGATGCTATCTTTTCTGGGCCGTCAATTACATTCTGATTGCCAGGCAGGATCGATACAGTGTGTACCAGTTTTTTACAGGAGATTTTATATCAAGATGTATCTGCCTTGGTTTCTTTCTTTTGTATCCCACAACGAATACTAGACCAGTGATAACAGATGGAGGATTATGGAATCAGCTTGCTTTGTGGCTGTACTCTATTGATGCAGCAGATAATCTGTTTCCGTCTATTCATTGTCTGGTCAGCTGGTTCTGCTATTTGGGCATCCGCGGAAGAAAAGAAATTCCGGTATGGTACCAGAGAGGGTCGGCAGTGCTGGCAATTCTTGTGTTTGTCTCTACATTGCTGACGAAACAGCATGTTCTGGTGGACGTGGCAGGAGGAATCCTTCTTGCAGAACTGTGTTTCTGTATCGGAAGAAAAACAAATCTGTACAAAATTTACGAAAGATTTGGCAGCAGGATCGAGAAAAAGATTCTGAAATCTACAGAAGGGTGAGCTGCTTATGTAAAAAAAAATAAAAGAGTGATCTTTAATGGAGCTTTCCTGATCATTGTCTTTGTGCTCACAATTTATGGAGTGTTTCATGGAGAAGATCTCGGAGCTATGATGGATGCCATTCGGAGTGCGGATAAACGATGGCTTGTGCCCGGGCTTGCACTGGTGGCATTCTTTATCTGGGGTGAGTCGATCATCATATGGTATATGATGCGGTCCTATGGAATAAAACTAAAAAAATGAACCTGTTTTCTCTTTTCATCGGTAGGATTCTTTTTCAGCTGTATTACACCATCTGCGAGTGGTGGACAGCCAATGCAGGCATATTATATGAAAAACGAAAAAGCATATCTATTCCAGTTTCTGCGGTTATTCTGATGATCATTACGATCACCTATAAGCTGGTGCTGGTGGTGGTCGGTATCGGAGTGGCTGTGTTTGGAAGAGGATTCCTGGATCAGTATCTGGAAGGAATTCTTCCTGTTTTCTATCTGGGATTGGGACTGAATATTTTCTGTGTGACTTTTATGACGATTCTGGTATTTCATCCACTGCTTGCCAGATCATTTCTTGTATGGGGACTTTCGATTCTTGAGAAATTCCGTATTCTTCGTCACAAGAAGGAAGGCTGAAAAAACCTGGAAGATTCCATGGATACTTACAGAGATACAGCTGCTTATCTGAAGACACATCCGAGAGTGATCGTGAATATCATTGCGATCACATTTGTACAGAGAATGGCAATGTTTGCAGTAACATGGTTTGTATATAAAGCATTTTCACTGTCAGGGACAGGATTCTGGACGGTGCTGTTTCTTCAGGCAGTGATCTCTGTTTCCGTAGATATGCTTCCACTTCCGGGAGGTATGGGAATCAGTGAGACACTGTTCCTGACAATATTCACCCCGGTATTTGGCACATTACTTCTGCCGGGGATGGTTCTCAGCAGAGGACTTGGTTATTATGGGGAGCTTTTGATCAGTGCACTTTTTACGATTGTGGCACAGCTTACGATCGGGCAGGGGCATGGCAAAGAAAATAAGGAGAGTTACGAATGATAGGATTTTACGATTATACGGTAGTTGTTACATATATCAGTCTTGTTTCATCCATCCTGGGTATGTTTTGTGCGATCGACGGGAGGCTTACTCTGGCAGTATCCTGTCTGGCTTTTTCCGGACTGTGTGATATGTTTGATGGAAAGATAGCCCGGACAAAGAAGAACCGGACCGATGATGAGAAATCCTTTGGCATTCAGATCGATTCTCTCTGTGACATTGTCTGTTTTGGGATTTTTCCAATCATTCTGGGCTACAAACTTGGAATGTGTAAAGCATACAGCATTGCGATCCTTGCATTTTACGGGATGGCAGGAGTGATCCGTCTTGCATACTTTAATGTGATGGAGGCAAAACGCCAGAGCGAGACATCTGAGAACCGCAAGTACTATCAGGGACTTCCAATCACATCTATGGCTGTGATCATGCCATTTCTGTTTGTGGCATCGGTATTTTTCCCGGGATTTCGTTATTTTGTGGGATTGCTTCATGTAGCGATGCTGATCGTAGGATTCTTGTTTATTTTTAATTTCCGTTTCCGTAAGCCGACCAATCAGGAACTGGTGGTATTGGTTGCAGTTGTGGCAGTGGCGGTATTGTTTATTCTTTTTTACAAAGAAGGATGGTGGGCTCATTATCATACGGTCAGGAAGTTGAAAGGAGCAGCAGCATGACAACATATACGGCAGACCGAAAAGGTCATGTAACTGAAAATGATTCGTTTCAGGACAGATTCCTGGAAAAAATGTATGGCTCTGCGATTGGCAGGGCTTTACTTAAACCTCTTGTAAATCCTGTACTTTCAGAGATTGGGGGCAGAATTCTGGACTCCAGAGTATCTGCACTGGCGGTTCCGGCATTTATAAGACATGCAGGAATTGATATGAGAGATTATGAACCGAAAAAGTATTGGTCGTACAATGATTTTTTTACCAGACAGATTCGAGAGGGTGCCAGAGAAATTGATATGGTACCGGAAGCTTTTGTCAGTCCCTGCGACAGCAGGGTGAGTGTTTATCCGATCAGTGAGAACTGTCATGTAAAAATCAAACATACATCCTATACAGTTGCTGAACTTCTGAAGAATCCGGTTCTGGCGAAACGATACGAAGGCGGACTTCTCTGGGTGTTCCGTTTATGTGTGGACGATTATCACAGATATATCTATATAGATGATGGATTTGAATCCCGGAGAGTGCATATTCCGGGTGAACTGCATACGGTCAATCCGGTCGCCAATGATGTGTATCCAATCTACAAAGAAAATACAAGAGAATATGCGTTGTTGAAGACTGTGAATTTTGGAACTGTTCTGATGATGGAAGTCGGAGCGTTGATGGTCGGCAGGATTGAGAATGTACCACTTCGTGGCCGTGTAAAACGGGGAAAAGAAAAAGGAAATTTCGCATTTGGTGGTTCGACGGTTATACTGATGACACAGAAGGAACGGGTACTGCCTGATCCAGACATCTTTATGAATTCCGAAAAGGGAATTGAGACAAGAGTAAAACTTGGGGAGCGGATTGGTGTATCAGAAGTTCTGGATGGATAAGGTGCAGAAACATAATCGAAAATTTGCGAGAAAATATGGTAAAATGGATGGATTAGTGGTATACTATGACCTATAAATGAGTGAGAGGAAGGTGCCCGTCATGAATCTGAATAATTTAAACCTGAACGAGAAAATTGAGGATTTACTTGCTGCTTTATTAAACAGAAAAGAAGAAGAGAAAGAAAAAAATACAGTCCTCTGGGTACTGGCAATCATTGGCGCAGTTGCAGCAGTAGCAGGTATCGCATTTGCTGTATATCATTTCTTTGCTCCGGATTATCTGGAAGATTTTGAAGAAGATTTCGATGATGATTTTGATGATTACTTCGAGGATGAAGAAGAGTAAGATGACTGCTTGCAGAGAGAATGGCAACAGAGTAAGCGTAGCATGAAGTTCAAACAGCTCCGGCAGATAACCGGGGCTGTTTTACTGCTCTGTCAAAGACAAAAGAGTGAGGGTTACGAAGAGACAGCTGGATGCAAGTGTTTCAAATATATAAATGAGGAATAGAAAGCATGAAAAAAGGTGAAATTTACGAAGGTGTAATAGAGAAGGTGGACTTCCCGAATAAGGGATATGTTTTTGTGGAGGATCAGAAGGTTCTGATCAAGAACGGAATTCCGGGACAGAAGGTACGCTTTATGATTCAGAAGAAACGTTCCGGAAGGGCACAGGGACGTATCCTGGAGGTAATAGAAAAATCACCATTGGAGACAAGAGAACCGGTATGCAGCAATTTTCCAGCATGTGGTGGCTGCATGTATCAGACAATGTCCTATGAAGACCAGCTTCATATGAAAGAGACACAGATACGAGAGCTTCTGGAAGAGGCATTGATCCAGGGTGGTCAGATAGATGAGAATGGAAATGCAGCTTTTGAATGGGAGGGTATTCACGGAAGCCCGATCGAATTCGGATACCGCAATAAGATGGAGTTTTCTTTTGGAGATGAGGTCAAAGACGGACCACTGTCCCTTGGCCTGCATAAGAAAGGAAGTACGTATGATATCCTGAATACTGACGACTGTAAGCTGGTGCATAAGGATATGACGGATATCCTGACTTGTGTAAGAGAATTTTTCAGAGAAAAAGGAGCTTCTTATTACAGGAAACTGCAGCACACCGGTTATCTGCGGCACCTGATGTTGAGAAGAGGTGTTACTTCCGGTGAGATTCTGGTGCATCTTGTAACAACCACTCAGGAAGAGTATGATCTGGAACCGCTGAAAGATCAGCTTCTGGCTCTTCCACTGGAGGGCAGGATTGTTGGAATCATGCATATTCTCAATGATTCACTTTCAGATGTAGTTCAGAGCGATGAGACAAGGATACTTTATGGACAGGACTATTTCTATGAGACACTGCTCGGACTGAAATTCCGTATCAGCACGTTTTCTTTCTTCCAGCCGAATTCACTGGCTGCGGAAGTACTGTACAATATTGTGCGTGATTATATCCAGAATACGAGTGGAATGGAAGTGTTCGATCTTTACAGTGGAACCGGAACGATCGCGCAGCTGCTTGCTCCGGTAGCAAAAGAAGTGATCGGTGTGGAAATCGTGGAAGATGCAGTTGCAGCAGCAAGAGAGAATGCGAAGCTGAACGGACTGGATAACTGTAAATTCATTGCCGGTGACGTCCTGAAGGTTCTGGATGATCTGACTGAGAAGCCGGATGTGATCGTCCTGGATCCACCTCGCGATGGAATCCATCCGAAAGCGCTGCCGAAGATTCTTTCCTATGGGGTAAACCGTATTGTGTATGTCTCCTGTAAAGCAACCAGCCTTGCACGTGATCTGGAGGCATTTTTGCAGGCGGGATATCGACTTGAAAAAGCCTGTTGTGTAGACCAGTTCTGCGAGACCGTGTGGACAGAAGCAGTGGCACTGCTGGTGAAGGAATAAAAGAGAGTAAATCCTTTCAGTATATTTTTACAATACTGAGAGGATTTTTTTGTGCATAAATCATCTGAAAAGTTCTTTAAAATATATTGACATATATGGGGGTAGTGTTATAATACAATCAAACATATGAATAAATGTTCATATGAAAACGTGAATAAAACATATATGAGAAGGAGAATACTACTATGAAGAAATCTTACAAAATTGAAGTTGACTGTGCAAACTGTGCAAATAAAATGGAAGAAGCAGCTAAGAACACAGCAGGTGTTAAAGATGCAAGCGTGAATTTCATGATGCTCAAGATGAAAGTAGAATTTGAAGAAGGACAGGATCCGGACAGCGTAATGAAAGAAGTTCTGAAGAACTGTAAGAAAGTAGAAGACGATTGCGAGATTTATTTATAAGATGAAATGAGAATGCTCTGCTGCGGATGCGGCAGGGCATTTAAATAAATGGCGGGAGGAAAGAGGTTATGAATAAAAAGCAGAAAAAAATGCTGGCACGTATCATCATAGCAGCGGTGTTACTGATCGTTTTGCATTTCGTTCCGATTACGGGAATTCCGAGATTTATCTGCTATCTGGCAGTTTATCTGGTTATCGGATATGATATTGTAAAGAAAGCATTTAAAGGAATCAAAAATGGTCAGGTTTTCGATGAAAACTTTTTGATGGCCATTGCAACAATCGGTGCATTTGCGCTGGCAGTTTATGAAAAAAGCGGCGATTATAACGAATCGATCGCGGTTATGCTGTTCTACCAGATCGGTGAACTTTTCCAGAGTTATGCAGTTGGAAAGAGCCGCCGTAACATTACCGAACTGATGGATATCCGCCCGGATTATGCTAACATTGAAAACGATGGTAAGTTAGAAAAAGTAGATCCGGATGAAGTTGAGGTTGGTTCCGTTATCGTCGTACAGCCGGGTGAAAAAGTCCCGATCGATGGCGTGATCGTAGAAGGAAACAGTAGCCTCAACACCAGTGCACTGACCGGTGAGAGCCTTCCGCGCAGTGCAAAAGTGGGAGATGAGATCATCAGCGGATGCATCAATATGACCGGTGTACTGAAGATTAAGACAACAAAAGAATTTGACGAATCGACCGTATCGAAGATTCTGGAACTGATTGAAGAATCCAGTTCCCGTAAATCCAGATCCGAGAACTTTATTTCAAAATTTGCCCATTATTATACACCGGCAGTATGTTATGGAGCACTTGCACTGGCAATCCTGCCGCCGCTTGTAAATCTCGTGCTCCGTTCACAATCCTGCAATGTGGGGCCAGTGGATCTACAGAGCCCTGACATTCCTTGTAATCAGCTGCCCGTGTGCTCTGGTCATCAGTATTCCGCTGGGGTTCTTTGCGGGAATCGGTGGAGCCAGCAATGCCGGTGTTCTGGTCAAAAGGATCCAACTATCTTGGAAACTCTGGCCCAGACAAAATATGTAGTATTTGACAAGACCGGTACCCTGACCAAAGGTGTGTTTGAAGTTGTAAGGTGTTCACCATAACACGATGGAGAAAAAAAAGATTCTGGAATATGCAGCACTGGCAGAAAGTTTTTCGTCACATCCGATCAGCCGCAGCCTGAAAAACTGCTTACGGTAAGGAAATTGACCAGAAACGTGTCACAGATGTAGAGGAAATCAGCGGAAATGGTGTTACGGCGAAGGTGGACGGAATCTCTGTTGCAGTCGGAAATACAAAACTGATGAAACGTATCGGCGTGGAGGCAGTAGAGTGCCATCAGGTCGGAACGGTCATCCATGTTGCAATCGATGGAGCTTATGCAGGGCATATCCTGATTTCGGATGTCCTGAAACCGACTTCAAAAGAGGCAATTGTAAATCTTAAGAAAAATGGCATTAAAGAGACGGTCATGCTGACGGGCGATATTGATAAGGTTGCACAGCAGGTAGCAGGTGAGCTTGGTGTAGACCGTGTATACAGTGAACTTCTTCCGGCTGATAAAGTAAGTAAGGTAGAAGAACTTCTCGCAAAAAAGACAGAGAAAGAGAAACTTGCCTTTGTTGGGGATGGTATCAATGACGCTCCGGTACTTTCCAGAGCAGATATCGGTATTGCAATGGGAGCTATGGGTTCTGACGCAGCGATTGAGGCTGCTGATGTAGTTCTGATGGATGACGATCCGATGAAGATCGTCAAGGCAATCCGTATCGCGAAGAAATGTATGCGTATTGTATATGAAAATATTTATTTTGCAATCGGAATCAAGGTAATCTGTCTGATTCTTGGTGCAGTGGGTATTGCCAATATGTGGGTTGCGATTTTTGCAGATGTCGGAGTTATGATCATTGCAGTGCTGAATGCGATCAGAACTTTGTTTGTAAAGAAACTGTAACTACAGGCTACAAAGTAAATCTGTGGATTCCGAATGTTTGCAGGATTGCGAGAGTGTGTAACACGAAGCAATCCGTAGTTACCTGAACTGAATAATTTAGAGAGAAAGCGAGAAAAATATGGCAGAAGAAAGAGAAGAGATCAGCTGTGAATGCCAGGAGATTCATGAAGATCTTTTAAAGATCGTGAATGAGACCATGCCGGATGAAGAGGAGCTGTATGATCTGGCAGATCTGTTTAAGGTGTTTGCGGATTCTACCCGTATCCGTATCCTGTTTGTGCTGTTTGAATCTGAAGTGTGTGTCTGTGATCTGGCAAAGGTCCTGAACATGACCCAGTCCGCAGTGTCCCATCAGCTTCGTATCCTCAAGCAGAATAAACTGGTGAAGGCCCGCAGAGACGGAAAATCTATTTTTTATTCTCTGGCCGATGATCACGTAAGAACGATCATTTCCATGGGAAGAGAGCATATTTTAGAGTAAGAAGAAGTCGGTGTATATCTGAAAGAAACAGATGTGCACCGGCATTTTTATATGGTCAAAAGGAAAAGAATAGGGTAAGATAGAAATCAGGAAAACAGACAAGGAGAAACATGATGATAAAAGCGGTCATTTTTGACATAGACAATACCTTATACAGTTATGATGAAAATCATATTTATGGAATGGAAGCTTTGGCTGTATACTGCAGGGATTCGTTTGGGATTACAACAGACGAGATGCAGGCCTGCTACAGAAAGGCCGGACGGATCATGACAGACCGGATCGGAACAGATACTGCTGCAATCCACAGCCGTATGCTGAGGATGCAGTGTATGCTGGAGCTTCTTGAACAGCCACTTTTTCCGCATGCGAGAAATATGTATCATGCCTACTGGGACACATTTATTCAGCATATACAGTCAAATCCGGGAATCCTGGAATTTATGAAAGAACTGAAAAAAAGAAAGATTCGTATCGGAATCGGTACAGATATGACTGCATACGTTCAGTACAGAAAACTGGAAGCAATTGGTGTAACACCGTATATTGATTTTATTGTTACCAGTGAAGAAGTGGGGGCAGAGAAACCACATTATCATTTTTTTGACATCTGTGTGGAAAAAGCGGGAGTTCGTCCGGAAGAATGTGCATTCATCGGTGATAATGTCCGAAAAGATATTGAAGGTGCATGGGAGAGCGGCATGAAAGGAATCTGGTATACCCAGGAAAAAGAACCGTCAGAACACAGATATTTCCCGACAATCCGGTCATTCAGAGGAATAGATGTCGATGAATTCCTGAAATAAAATGGCACGTAAATATGGTATTGAAAAATACGGACCGAACCGTTATCATATCGTAACTGCAAAGATGGGATTCCATGGAAGAACTTTCGGTGCCATGTCAGCAACAGGTCAGCCGGCTAACGGATGTTAGGTTGGATTCGGACCAATGACTTATGGATTCTCCTATGCACCGTACAACGATCTGCAGGCATTCAAAGATGCATGTACCGAAAATACGATCGCGATCATGGTCGAACCGGTACAGGGCGAAGGTGGTGTACAATCCTGCAACAATGGAATTTATGCAGGGACTTCGTAAATTCTGTGATGAAAACGATATGCTCCTTCTGATCGATGAAGTACAGACAGGATGGTGCAGAACAGGTGCTGTAATGTCTTATATGAATTATGGCATCAAACAGGATATTGTTGCGCTGTATTACAAGGCATTATAAAAGATAAATATGCCGAAGATAAACGTTTTGTAAAGTAAGACGTACAGATGTAGTCCATATGTGGAAACATCGGTATGTCTTCTTTTATTTACAGAGAATTGCTATACAACTGTCCTGTGACATGCTATACTTTGGAGCAGATAAAACAGCCGAAGATCCGCAGGAGGGATAGGATGAATCTTTTTGAATTATATAATGTACTGAAAGACGGACAGAAGGGAAGAAATAATTTTCTGGTGACCGTGATACAGGGAAATGGGACTGGAAGCAGATATTTCCTGGCGGACGGAGAAGTGAAAGCACAATGCGGCAGCGGAGACATAGAGACAGAACGGCTGCGGGAACTGGTGCAGCCGGGGGAGAGTGGTATTGCAGAAGCAGATGGGAGAAGATTATTTGTGGAATCACTGAAACAGCCGGCACATCTGGTAATCTGTGGAGCGGGACATGTGGCACAGCAGGTGATCCTTCTGGCAGGAAAAGTTGGATTTACGGTGACTGTTCTGGAGGACCGTGTGAGTTTTGCAGGAGAAGCACTACGCGCAGGAGCGGATCAGGTGATCTGTGACAGTTTTGAAAATGCACTGAAGCAGATTCCGGGAAGTGAAGATACGTATTTTCTGATAGTGACCAGAGGGCATCGTTATGATCGGGTATGTCTGGAGGCAATTTTGAAGAAACCCTATG
>ENA-OQET01001070-OQET01001070.1-human-gut-metagenome-genome-assembly--contig:-NODE-1070-length-12836-cov-4.023055_pt1 | contig 12836 bp, 17 predicted proteins | sample MGYA00242800_ERZ504645 | MGnify/ENA primary metagenome ERZ504645 (study PRJEB26092, sample SAMD00036308) | human gut metagenome | host: Homo sapiens | study: EMG produced TPA metagenomics assembly of... | reverse complement strand
AGAGATAAGTTTCTTTTTGGGTTGATTTGTTATATAGTAATTCATAATTTTTCTCCTTTATAAAACAAAGAAATTTTAACACATTCATTTTAATGTGTCAATCTATCAGATTATCTTTTTATCCTACAATCTTCCAGTTACTATCTTTTTCCAGCGTTAAGTCAAACTGTGAAATCTGTGTTGCTTTTGTTCTCTGGTCGAGATACTTCACCGATACCGAAACTTTGACCTGTTCCCCATCTTTGATGAAGATAGGATTTACCAACTCTGAAAACAGATAACCACAGTTTACAGGTTCAAGCACATTGCCAGATACATAATAGGCAAGCTCCTTTTCCGTAGCGGTAGGGTACAGCTTAAAGAATGTTTCCAAGAACTCTGTCACTTCCTCCGTTGTGGCAGCATCCACCGTTCCGTCAGATTCCTTTGTCTTTGGTTCATAGCTGGATTTTGTCGGTGTGCTGCTAATGGTCGGATTCTGTGTGATAACCATGTTTCCATTGCTATCTACATGAACCACTATCATATAAGCGGAGGTGTAACCGATTGACGTTTCACCCTCCGTTACCGTCTGATCTACGGAGTAGACAACGGTAAAGTCGTCTGTTCCAGCCTGTTCTATATCCCAAATCTTTACATCTGTTACCGTAGAGCTTGTGGGTATATCCTGCCTTACCGTATCGACATTCAAATCCTGCAAGCTCTTAGTCAGATAATTGTTGATGGCTGCGGTTCTTTTATCAATGGATTCCTGCGTATTGCTCCAAGAATAGTAGGACTTCGCAAAGGCTTTTACAAAGTTCTCTATCCTGTTAGTGTCAACAATTCTTTGTTCAATGACTTCCTTTTCATGTACCGTGTGCATATCAATGGCGGTGAAATTCTTATACACCCCAAAGCTGACGCTTGTAATCAGCACCAGCCATAAGGCAATCACAGTTTTCTTGTGTGTGCCGACTTTCATCACAGGCACTTTTTTCTCTTTTTTCGGTTTTGATTCCTTGTCCTTTTTCTTAAATATCATAGTACCATTTCCTTTCTATTTTGATTTTACCCGACCAGCACCAATCAAGTGTTTCTGCCAGTACGGGCTTGTTAAATCTGCATATCCAATAGGGTCGCCAGCGTGATACATTCTGTTGTTTCCTGCATAGATTCCCACATGGGTGACATACGTTCCAGAATTATAAGTGGAGTGAAAGAATACCAAGTCACCAGCTTTCGCCTGTGACAGCGGTATGTGCTGTGTAGCGTCATACTGTGCCTGTGCGGTACGAGGTAGACTGATACCAGCTTTCCCATAGCACCAAGACGTAAGACCAGAACAGTCAAAGCTGGTGTTTGGATTGCTGCCGCCAAAGACATACTTCCAGCCTTGATACTTCAATGCTTCTTTGAAGATTGCCTGTGCGGTAGCGTCACTGAAACTGGGAACAGCTAAATACTGGTTCACCAGACGGACATAGAACATATTTCCGTACTTATAACGCCAGCCGCCATTTTCCTTAATGGAAATCTCATTCTTATAGGTGACTTTGACACCGCCCGATTTGTCTTTAGCGAAACTGACAGCCAGTTCAAAAGTGTACTTTTTTCCATGCTTCGCCACATAGTCAATGAAGCCACCGCCATAGTTATAGGCTTGTACCACTGTGTCAATGTCACAGCCTTTTGCTTCTGCGGATTTTAAAAGCTCCGAGAAGTATTTACACCCCTGTTTGATGGATTCCTCCGTCGAGAGGGAATTAGGCGGCAACCCCATTGATTCTGACGACTGCATGACGTCCGTAGCTGTACCGCCAGATTCCACCTGCATGATGGCAAGCAGATAGTTCACATAGTCCGAGATTCCGTATTCTTTCGCATATTTTTCTACCGTCGGTTGATGTTTCAGCACTTCCTCTGACAGATTCAGTCCAGAAAAATCAAAGTAGGAAGTGCTGTTTTCTTCATCATCTGCGGTCACGATAAACAGGAACAAAAGCAGACAGATAATCACCGTAAAAATCCCACCGAACACAGCGAAGTGTCTTAGCTTCATTTCTTACCGCCTTTCCTGCTGGTCGTTTTCTTCATGGTTGACGGGTTTGTGGTCTTTTTCTGTACGGTCTTTGTCTGCTTTTGATGTTTGACTGTCTGACGGGGCATATCTGTCACAGTTCCCGAATGTTTTGGTGTAGCTGCTGGAGAAGAAGATTCTCTGGCAACCTGCGTCCTTACTTCCTGTTGCTTTGTGACAGGCTCTTTTGCTCTGGCAGATTGTGATTGCTCCCTCTTAACAGTAGTAGGACGTTCTTTGATATTCTGTTCTTCTTTAGAACCTGCCGCCTGTGGAGCTGCTTTCGCAGATACAGGCGTTGTCACTGGTCGCTCATGCAATGGGGCAGTTCCTTTCGCTGTACCAGCTTTTGTCGCTGATCTATTGTCCTGTCGCTCCTTATCCCGTGTTTCCTGTTTCTTCTGTGTCTTATCCACTATCGGACGTTGCTTATCCTGTTTTTCTGATTGCGGTTGTTTCGATACCGCCTTTTTATCCACGATACCACGCTTAGAAGCGGACTTCGTTTCCTGCGACTGGCTTACAGAGCTGCTATGTACTGTTGATTGCGAAGAATCACTGTTCTGCTTATCGGGTAATGCAAGCGGCTTCTGATTCGTTGGCAGAGCAGGCGGCTTTCCGTTACCTCCACTATTGGAAGATGGCATATTGTTTGGTCTGGTATGACCGCTGCCTGCTGATTTTTTATTATCTGCTTTTTTCGTAGAAGCAGAAGCAGCCGCCGCACCAGCAACACCGCCAACAGCACTAGCCGCAACCGTTCTTCCGATTTTACGCTCCAAGCGTCTTGCTCTGCGGTTAAGGAACATATAAGGTCGTCGCATGATTCGTCTGCTGACCTGCTGTGTATCAGAAGATTGCAGACTGAACATTGCCATCAAATCACCCAGTTTAAAGTAGATTCCTGCAAAGGTGACTATCTGTAAAAAGGCAATCATAAAGAACGGATAGCCAGAAGAAATAGAGTAAAACATGGTCGAGATACTAAATGCTGTCGTAATAATCAGTGTGATTCCTGCCCTCATCATAATGGTATTGAACAGCTTCGTAAGTGCCTTTTTTGCCATATCCTCATAGGTCGGAATCATAGACAGGATAAAACTGATTGGCAGGAACATAGCGTAAATGATAAATAGCACCTGTGAGAAAATCATCATGCCCGTAAGCAGAAATACAAAAACCGAGATACCGATATTAAAGATGAACAGAAACACCACCATACCTAAACGTGTCATGGTCTTTGTGACGCTTAGGTTATCGTTGTCCTTATCCTCGATTTCCTCAATCACAACGTCCTCCCTGTCGTCCGTGTCTGGACTTGCCGATAACAGGCTTTCCACACGGTCAGAACCGAGCGTTTCTATATCAGATTCCCCATACTGTAAGAGTAGCCACGGTTGTTTCACCTGTATGGAAAACAGGCTGTCACGAATCAAGTCCACACTGTCTTTTCCCTTGCTGCTGGAATCGGGCAGCACAATTTTTGTGCCAAGCGATAACGCCGAGCTGCTTATATCAGCGGAAAAGTCATTGATTTTGCTGATATAATTTGGGGCGTATGCAATAAAAGAAGCTGACAGGATAAACACCACAAGGAAGTTAATCACCGCATGAACTGCTTTTGTGGTTTCCCTCTTGATAAGTCCTGTGTATGCCACATAGATACCCATTACCAGAATAAGGATAAGTAAAAATCCCACATAGAATCCCTCACTGGAAAAGCCGCTGGAAGTGACACCTGCAAGCGTCTGAATGTTCTTTCCGATAGAGTTTGCGGTATCAGAGATAAAGTCCAGCTTGTAGGTTTCCTGCACCACATATCCCGTCGCATTGGAGATATAAAGGCTTACCGTCCAGACAAAGTTCGTGATAGCATATAGTCCGTACTGAATACTTTTTCCGATACCGTCAAGCCAGTTCCACGGTAGCCAATCCCAACTTGAATCCACATAGAAATCTAGCTGGTAGTTTTCCAAAGGATATTTTGAATAGGCGTTAGCGTCACTGACTGTATTATCTACCAGACCAGCCGCATGGGCTACCGTACCCGTGATAGATAAAAACACCAGCACACCGAGAATCACCGAAAGTGTGATAAGCAGATAACGGCCTATTTTTCTCTTGTCCATAGGCTTCACCTCATTTCTTCCGTCTGCACTGGCGGTCTGGTATCAAAGGCATGGAACAGGTCAGCGAATACAGGGTGTATCTGGATAACGCCCACACGCCCGTATAAATCTTGAAACAGGCATTGCCCGTTTTCCAAATCCCTTAATCGCTTCTGGTTGCCCTCGTCCTCCTTATCCACACCGAAAAATTCAAGGGTATTTTTGATTTCTTTTATATCTGTGCTACGAAAGGCAAACTTCAAGCCGATATTGTTCTTCATCTTTTCGTCGTCCACATCACCAGAGTTTTGTGTCACAAAGTACACAGCGGCATTCATGGAACGACCAGCACGAATCAGCTTGTTAGAGAGTGCTTTTCCCTGTGCTACCTGCAAGAACGTCCACGCTTCGTCCAAATCCACCATCTTGAAAATGCTCCTATCCGAATGGATAAAATCTAAGGCAAAGGTACTGATAACGATAAGCATTGCCACGGAAAGCAGCTCCATTGTGGTATATTCTTCAAATTTTGTGTCCTTGTCTGGCAATACAAGGTCAGCCACCTGTATGATGTTAAGCTGTCGGTCTAAACTGATGGATTGTTCCACATCACCGTCCGAGAATAACAGGTGTGCAAAATCATAGTCCGTCATGCTCTCAATATGGTCTGCGATATTCTCTGCCACGAGTGAACCATCTTTGCGGAGTTCATCAATGACACGGAGCAGTCCTCTTTTTTTCTGCTCTGGGTAACAGAACGGATTGCACGCCTTAATACAGGGAACTTCTCACCGTCACGGGAAGAAATACCTGTAAGGAATGTTAAAATATCAATCGCAAGGCTTTCAGCGTCTTTTGTACGCTTCATAATCACATAAGGGTCAAGAAGTCCTTTGTTCTTATTCTCGCTGGTAAGGTTGACGATTTTGATTTCATGTGCAATATCGGGTAGTGTTTCCTGCCAGTTGCCACGCTCTGATTTAGGGTCTACAATGACCGCTTTTCCTCCAAACAGCACCGCATAATAGATGATAAGGTTGTTACAAAATGACTTGCCACCGCCAAGAGAACCAAGAAAAGCGGCAGCTAACGCATTGGTGACGGAACCCTTAACGCCCTGTGCCGCAAGGCTGGGTTTCAGATATACATTTTTTCCTGTATCAAGGTTATAGCCGATATAGATACCGTCCGTTTCCCCAAGCTGCTGTGTCGCACCGAATCCAAGTCCAGCCAGAAAGTCAGAAGTGACATACTGGATATAATCGTTGATATATCTTTTACTTGCTGGGATAAACTCACCATGCAATCCCAACATATCCCCGAATGGGCGTACCAGCTTCACATTCAAATCGTCGTAGAAGTCCTTGACTTCATCACAGCGGCGTTTCAGTTCTTCCAGAGTATTAGCCGCCACACGGATAACGTAGGACAGCTTATACATGGATTCTTTGGACTGGTCTAAGTTCGTTTCCAGCTCATTGACTGAATCCAGAGCTTCAATGACGTTATTTCCTGTTTCGTTGCCTGCTTCCCAAGCGTGGTTATCCAAGTCTTTCAATTCTTTCTTTTTATTTCTAACCGTTGTCAGAGCCTTTTTATTAGTGACGATTTCCACATTCATAGAAGTGGAAACAGGGAACGTGAATTGCTGCTGTTGATAGTAGAAGATTTCACTGGACGGAAAATCAAGCTCACCCACGATATTGTTAATCGTGAAGTAGGCAACATACGTTGTCTGATCTTCACGCTCAATCTTTAGGTATCGCTGGTTTTCCTCTATCATGCAGCGTGTAGGTCGGATAAGGTCATATCGCTTCACCAGCGTTTCACGCTTTAACTTCTTTACTGGCAAATCATAACTGTAATCACTGTAAGCAACTCCCGTATTCCCGTAGATATGCTCCAAGAGATAACCGAAATCATTCTTATCCAGCCTGCGGAACTGAAAGCGGCGTGAGATTTTACTTTCCAGTAATTTCTCCATCTTCATAAAACGCCCCACTTCATCATTGCTCATGGAAACAAAGTCACCCATGAGCTTGTGATTGACTTCATAGATAAAATCCGTAAAGGTCATGGCTGCCGACTTTTTCATACTTTTTAGGTTGATTTCTTCCTCATTCACTAGCAGCTTGAAGCCAAGAAAAAAACGGTAGTCAATCTGATTTTCCCCAATCATCTCAACCAACGCTTCTGTCTGTTCGTCTACCTTTTTACAGGCTATTTCTTTCAATCTGCCTGTGATTCCTTTTTTAGAACGCTCCTGTACTGCACGTAAACTGTCCTCTGTGGCAATCTGTAAGGCATGGATTTTCCCGTCACGGTTCTGGGCGATAAGCTGGCGGAAGTTGTCATGCACCATGTACTTTTCATCTGGTGACAAGAACGAATAATTGTAAGGTGTCAGCTCATAGTAAGCGAAACACTCACCGTCATGGTTGAACACCAGATTGTTTTCAATATATTTAATCGGGAACATACATCACACTCCTAACTGCTGTAATAACGGGATTGAATTTTTCATGTTTCAGCTTAATGGCTTTTCCTGCATAGGTCACTTTTGGTCGGAGTAAAAAACTCACACAGGATTTTAAAAATCCAAATGGCTTTTTCCCGTCAAAGGTCTTTTGCGATACGAACCAAGTAAAAGCGACGGGGATTCCAAAGTATTTGAGAAATGCCCCGTCAATCATGTTAAAGGGCGGCAGCTCCCCAAAGAGAATCACCACGAACAGCGATACCACAAACCAAGCCATCTGACTGAACGTGACAGGGAACGGGAGCTGAAAGTCGTTGATTGCATAAATGACTTTTTCCACGCTCCATATGCTTGTATAGCTTTTGATTTTCTTCAATTTTCACAGCTCCTTTCTTTTCTAAAATGGAAACAGCAGCCTGTATTTCACAAACTGCTGCATAAAAAATTACCAGTGTCATTTCACTGGCTGATGATAAAATATTCAGTTGTTAATGGACATTCAAACACCCCATGATTTGGTGACGACAAAACGCCCCTCCAAGTCAAGGTCACGCCCGTAGGCTTCATAGTCTATGTAGCTTCTTATCCTGTCTGGTATCTCACCCAGACTTTGACATTCATCTATGAAGTAATAGGCAACGTCTGTCATATCACTACAATCGGGATAATGGATAATATCGTCTGCGTGTTCGCACAAATCTTCCAAGCTGCTGTAATAGCCTAGCAGCTCCGATAATTCGTCCTGTATGTCCTCTGGTAAGTTCTCCACCATTTCACACAGGCGGTTGACTTCCTCAATGGGCGTGTATTCGTCAATCTCAAAGGGCAGCTCATAATCATGGATAGCGTATTCTTCGTATTGCTCATTCAAGCCGATACGCTCTGCCATCTCATCATAATCAACGGGCGGCGTAAACCACGCACCCACAAGCTCACCCTCGTTGTATTTCCCAAGATTGGCGATATAGATTCGCATTTCTTCGATACCACATCACCCCTTTACTGGTAACGGAATACGCCGCTTGTGGTAAATAAGTATCTGTCGTCCATTTCCAGCTCACTACCATAGGAGTGATAGTCGATATGTTTCAACAGTTCGTGGGGAATCTCACCGAACACATTTTCCTCACGGATAAGGTATTCTGCCAGTGCCGCACCGTCACCCACATCATAGTAGCGTATCTCGTCCTTATGGTAGATAAATTCATCAAAGCTGGAAAACCATTTCTGCTGAATGGCTTTCATTTCATTGCCGATAGGTGTACCCTCCAATTCAAGCACCATGCGGCAGTTGGCATTGATTTCCCAAAGCGGCATATCGCTGTGTAAGTCAAAGGGCAGCTCATAGTCTGCAATCTCAATCTGTTCTTCGTTTTCCACACCGAGCTTTTCTCTGACTTCCTCAAAGTTCACAGGGCAGTGAAACCAGTCACCAGAGTAACCGTCGTCCTCGTCATGGTAGGGTTTCGTATTATTTAAAAGGTAGATTCGCATTTCCTGCAAGGTCTGTCACTTCCTTTCTTCATTTCCAGTATTCCCATTATAACAGCATAATCTACACCGAACACATAATGAGAAAATTTTTCTAACTGTTCTTTGGGATAATCAAGCGGTAACTGTCGTTTGATTTCTTCCCACACCTCACGTTTGTGGTAGGGCAGGTCAGAAACATCATTACAGCCGATACAGTCTTTCATATCCTCAAAAATATCTATTTTCATAGTGTCCTCCAATCTTAAAATTTTGCATAGAAAAAGCAGCTAACCAATAAAGTTGCTGCCTTTTTATTACAATCGTTGATTCTTAGTGCTTTTAATCTTCTTTAATGGAAGAAGCAATATTACTGTTTTTGATTTTGTTGTTATCTCCTAAAGTAACACTTTTATCATTATATATTAGCACATGGATATGATTTATAATATTATTCAATTCTTTTTCACTTTTGCTTTCAATATCAATATCTAAATCATCTAAATTACCAAATTGTTTTTCCAAATATGATAGAATATCAAGCAATTTACTTTCAACTTTTGGAAAAATATTTAATACTTTTGGCATATTAAGCTCAACACTAGCTGTTGCAATAATCATACCGAGGTCATTGTTTGCCTGTGCTATGTATGGATAATATTCAGCAGGAATCGGTTTCATCAATCCGCTATTATCATTTTTTTCACTTTCTGCAATAACACCTTTTAATGCTTCGATACCTTGTCTGATTTTAATAGTCAAAATATCTTCTTTAATTTCATCGGGCAAATTACCAAGTGGTAAAGGAACATGGTTATATGTTATATGATTTGCCATTGACCCTTTGAAATAAGTTCCATATAGTTGTCCTCCAATTACTCTATAATCTGGAATTTCTACATCATCAGGATAACCTTCTATTTCATAGTTTACCCAATCAAGCAAATCATCGTTTTCTAAATCTTGCAATAATACCTTCGTACGTTTCAATGCAGTTTGTGTATCTACCTTACCGTTTGCAAGGTCTTTAATAATTTGACTTTTAGCCATTAAAACCACCCCTCAATCCATGTAATAATATTTTGCCAGAAAGAAAATAATAAAATTATACCCACAAAAAGAGAAACCAAAATGCCACAAATCCACGGGTGCTTATCATAAAATCTCTTTTTTCTTTAAGATTGGTATTCTCTATCTTTTCTGCAATATTTGAATTTACAATCTTGTTGCCATCACCAATGTTTATTCCCACTAAATAATTCCTCCAGTAAATCTATATTTGCATATGATTTTAGCACTAATATAGATGATATACAATCTTTTGTTTTTACTTTAGGACTATCGGAGCATTACGCTCCGATAATCTTATTAAATAACTGTAACAGTACGTCTTTTACGCCAGCGGCATTGAATACCAAGCCGACAGCGATTAAGGCAATCACCAGAAAGCCGATAAGTTTGGAAAACTCACGCTTGAATCCGAGATACACCCCGATAACAGCGATTGCCATAAGCACAAGGGATTGTGCGTTAGATAAAAACCAGTTGTATAAGTTCTGTCCGAAATTCATTATCTCTTTCTCCTTTCCATCATTTCAATTTCTCTGTCTGCGGCTTTTGCAGACTGCATAAGACACATAGTTACTACTCCGAATCCTGCCCCAAGTGAGAACAGGAAGAAGTCAAATAAGATATGCTTCATGTTGTCATTCCTCCTTACTGATGATTTCCTCTGTGGAAGTCGTCTGTTGTTCAATCAGCTTTTTATGACGCTCGGTGAGCTTCGCATGGTCTAAAATATCTTTGAGGTAAGTCGTACCGTTGGTATTGTCTATCTGCTGTAAGACTTTCCATGTGGGAGCTACCTGTCTGCTTATCCAGTTCAGCGTCCTTGCGAGCGTGTACGGTTCTGGTTTGGTCGTCAGTTTCAAACGCCCACGATCAGAACCGATAAAGTACGCCCATTTCTCATTGGTTTTCCATTCGCTGCGTCGCTTATCCACCTCCTTGTCAGCGAACCTCATATAACGGTTGATAATATCAAAAGCGGTACGTTCTGCGTCATGGTAGGTCAGCAGGTCACGCACCGCATAATAGGCTCGCTCATTCTTTAGCCTTATTTCAAAACGGTTCTTTATTTTCGTATCTTCAATGGCTATGTCATACTTTGCGTATTGTTCATAGTCCTTTTCGTAGATACAGAAATAGACTTCCGATTTGAGCGAACCGACGTATAATGTATTTCCCATACCGTATTTATCCTGTTCTTGACTTCTTACAAGCTCACCGCTGCGGTAGCTCTTGAAGCTGCGGAATACGGAAATACATTCCTCATGGTTACATTTCTCTGTCAGCTCTGGAATGTCTAAGATTCCTGCCATATCATTGATGGCAAGGTCAAGACGTTTCATCACACCTCCCTCTATCAGAGCGTCCATGAGAAAGTCATACCAGCTCCTATGCTGTGCCAAAAGGTAGCTCTCCATCTGGCGGCAGCCTTTCCCTTTCAGCTCTAGCAATGTGCCTTTTTCTTTATCGGGCGAAGTCAGCACGAACACATCACCCAAGACATAATGTTTCGCATAGGAGTAGAACCCGAAATCCTCATGTATCATCACATCAAGCCTTAATTTGAGAATATCCTCAACCACGTGCTTAACGTCCTGTGTGGGGAATCGGATTCTGACGTAATCCAAGACCATTTCCAGCGGATTGTCTGGATTCAATTTATCCAGAGCGTCCGTGAATTTCCCCTTGATTTCTTCCGTCAAGGCTACTTTTCCAGATTCAAGCCTGCTGACATACTCTCGGCTGACACCAGCCATGACCGCAAGCTGATTCTGGGAAACGCCGTACTGTGTCCGTTTTTCTTTAAAATCATTTATCCAGTCGGTATCGTTCAGTAAAAATCCCTCCAATCGAAAAGGAATGTGACATTTACCGATTTTGTCACATTCCCTTGAATGTTTGAAAAATCCTCATATTTTAAGGATTTTTCCATATTAAATTGACTGTTTTCAGTTGATTTGTGCCCCCCCTGTTAGATAACGGGGGCGAATGGTTGGTGTGGCAAGCCACACCAACACAGGCTAGTCCGTACCTGCGGCTTTCGCTTCGCACGCCGCCTGTCCGTCCTGCCTGTTTTGTGACAATCTGCCTATTTCTTTTAGAAAATCGTGTCCTTTGGGTACAAGGGGAGTGTAAAACTCGGATATGACACTCGTTCCCGTATCGACATATCCACGTCCTTTGATCTGTTTCAGAAAAAAGTCCTTGTCTACCTCACCAAACATCATGGAATAGCCAAGCTCTGACATACGCCCCAATGCAACACGGAAGTTAAACTGGTCACGGATTCCGTCACCGAGATATTTTGCGTCTGGTCGCTGACAGGCGAGAATGAGAAAGTAACCTGCCTGTCGTCCGAGCATGACTATTTGTTTAAGCTTATTTAAAACAGCGGCGTTTTCCTTTGTCGTCAGCATTTCCATAAACGCCACATATTCATCAAAAATGAGAAAATGCGGAGCAAGACCAAGATAGGCATAGTTTTCACCCGTCTTGTAGTTCTCCATGAGTTTCATAGCTTCACTTCTTGCCATCATACCGTCATAAAATCTGTCAATACAGGCAGTTATATCTTCCCTTTTTGTAATAGACTTCTGGCATGACGACGGATAAATCCGCAAGGTCGGCGTTCTTCGGGTCTAACACATACATGACCGCATTGCAGCGGAGCAGAGCTTCAATGATAGTGAGAATAAAATAGGTCTTTCCTCCACCAGTGCCGCCAGAAATCAGCATATTGGGGGAGCTTGTCATACTCCCACCAGACATTTTTTCATCAGACGCAGGCTGCCATGTTCCGCCTGTACTTCATTGATAGTGATTCTATTTGCGATAGTGTCATAAAGTAAGACATACTCCACATAGCTGTCCTTTAATTCTTTTGACACCAACTCACAGTACAAGCCTGTTTTCCAGCTTCTTTTCCAAGTGTAAGAGCTGGTCTTGATATTTTCCCAGCGTGATTTCTGTACGGATATACAATAGTCCGTTATCCATACGGTAATACAGTTTAGGAAAATAGGTGATTTTCTCTTTTTTACTGGACGCTGGTAAATCCTTGAAGAATCCGCTTTCCTGTGTTGTTTCCGATTCATACCAGCCATTTTCAAGTATCATCTTTGCTAGCTTTTGACGGTGGAAGAGCTGCTTCACCCTGTCATACTGGAAACGCTGATACAAAAAGGCAGCAATCACACAGACCAGAGCTGACACTATGACCGTAACTATCCTATATGGCGTAACTGAAAAATGGACACTGCCATCTTGTAGAAAGCTAACCGATTCCCAGTCCGTTGTTACAATTGCCTTTAGGTTCAACAGTATAATCATAGCAAGAAACAGCAGGAGCAGCGAACCAGCCGAGAAACGAAAAACCAGTGATTTGTCGCTGGCTCTGATATGTTTTCCCCATTTTTTGAATTGTGGCATATAAAAATCTCCTTTCCATGAAAAAAAGCAGCAAACCTTATAGATTTACTGCTTATGCAAATATAGAATATTAAGTTTTAATCAAGTATTAAATGAATATTATTCTTACACATAATCATCTGTTGTAATTACTTTATTTGATAATATAATTTTCTATTTTTTATCTTTTTCATCTTTATATTGCAATTCTACTTTATCAGCACCTTGAATTTTATCTAACATA
>ENA-OQET01001069-OQET01001069.1-human-gut-metagenome-genome-assembly--contig:-NODE-1069-length-12841-cov-2.655734_pt1 | contig 12841 bp, 16 predicted proteins | sample MGYA00242800_ERZ504645 | MGnify/ENA primary metagenome ERZ504645 (study PRJEB26092, sample SAMD00036308) | human gut metagenome | host: Homo sapiens | study: EMG produced TPA metagenomics assembly of... | reverse complement strand
CTCTCCGTCTTCGCATGCGCGGCATGTTTTGATGGCGCATTTTACGTCTTCCGGAAGATGTTCATTTGCTTCGATACAGAGTTTTTCGATGACATCTGTAAGTCTGCTTACTTCTACTTCACGCATTTTGGTAAGCTCCCTTCTTTCATTTCTGGCATACCGCCAAAAGGCGACATATCCTTTTACATTATATAAAAAGCTTCCGATACCGGCAATTTAACGGTACCGGAAGTTCTTTTTAACTATCTGGTTATTATCTCTGCTCATGACGGGCATAGTTTGGAAGCAGTAACGGAGATACTTTATCGGTCTCTGCTCCTGCTGCTTTTAACTCTTTCTCATATGCGTAAATATGATCCAGGTTCATTTCACCAAGCTCTACGTTCTTGCATTTTGCAGCTGCTTTTTTACCGGCATTTCTTCCAAATACGATTACATCCAGAAGAGAGTTACCCATCAGTCTGTTTCTTCCATGGATTCCGCCTGCAGCTTCTCCTGCAACCAGAAGGTTCGGGATTTCTTTGGTAAATCCGTCTCCATCGATTTCCAGACCACCGTTCTGGTAGTGAAGAGTAGGATAGATCACGATCGGCACTTTTTCTCATGTCAACGCCGTAGTTCATGTACATACGGAACATAGCCGGGATTCTCTTCTCAATAGTTCCCTCTCCTCCAAGGATCTCAATCATCGGAGTATCCAGCCATACACCTTTCAGTCCGCCAGGAACCTCTACGCCACGACCTTCCTCACACTCACGGATAACACCGGAAGCATTGACGTCACGGGTTTCCAGAGGGTGAATATAGGCTTCTCCGTTTGCATTTACAAGCTGCGCGCCAACGGAACGAACTTTCTCTGTTACCAGTGCGCCAAGGATCTGGACGGATAAATGGCACCAGTTGGATGGTACTGGATGGAATCCTGATAAAGAAGGGAAGCACCTGCTCTGTAACCAAGTACAAGACCATCTGCGGTTGCGCCGTAGTGGTTAGAGGTAGGGAATCCCTGATAGTGCATTCTTCCTGCTCCGCCGGTTGCAATGACAACTGTTTTTGCTCTTGCGACGGAGTAATCGCCGGTTTCCATGTTAAGAAGAACAGCACCTGCTGTCTGTCCTTTTTCATCTTTCAGAAGCTCCACAGCGGAAGTAAATTCTACTACCGGAATGCCAAGGTTCAGAACCTCGTCACGGATAGTACGCATGATTTCAGATCCGGAATAATCCTTTGCAGCATGCATTCTCTTTCTGGAGGTTCCGCCACCGTGTGTGGTGATCATGGTTCCATCGTCTTCTTTATCGAACTCAACGCCAAGATCGTTCAGCCATTTAATTGCATCCGGAGCTTCCATTACCAGTCTCTTTACCAGTTCCGGCTTTGCTGCAAAATGTCCGCCGCCGAAGCAGTCCAGATAATGCTGTACAGGAGAATCGTTCTCTTTGTCAGCTGCCTGGATTCCGCCTTCTGCCATCATGGTGTTGGCATCACCGATACGAAGCTTGGTCACGATCATAACGTTGGCACCTGCATTGTGTGCTTCGATGGTGCAGATAACCCGGACCTCCGTTTTATCGCATGTAATACAACAGAAGCCGGAATTACTTATGATTCTTCCTGTCAGTTTACTGATGTTCCGGCTGGCAGCTATCCCGGAAAACTTACTCAATTTATGTATCGTCCGTTTCCAGAAATTCGGTCAGGAAGCCGGCAAAGGATTTATCATTCTTTCCTGTGAGCTGATCGATGATAATGGAAAAGAGCTTGAAAAATGTGTATTAAAATATGCTGAACAGTGGAATCTTGGTGAAGACTTTATCAACTGGATCAAAGCTGAAAACATCTTCTGCTCTACACTTGTAGACCGTATTGTAACAGGTTATCCAAGAAATGAAGCTGCTGCAATCTGTGAAGAACTTGGCTATAAAGATAACCTGATCGACACAGGTGAAATCTTCGGCTTCTGGGTAATCGAAGGACCTCAGTCAATCAAAGACGAATTCCCGGTTGACAAAGCGAACCTTCCAATCCTGATCACAGACAATCACAAACCATACAAGCAGAGAAAAGTACGTATCTTAAATGGTGCTCATACCTCCTTTGTACTGGGTGCTTACCTTGCAGGACAGGATATTGTCAGAGACTGCATGAACGACGATGTGATCTGTGGATTTATGAACAAAACTATTTATGATGAGATCATCCCTACTCTAGACCTTCCAAAAGCAGAGCTCAAAGATTTTGCCGCTGCTGTTACAGAACGTTTCAAAAACCCATTTATCGATCACGCTCTTCTTTCCATTTCTCTGAACTCTACATCCAAATGGAAAGCACGTGTTATGCCGTCACTCAAAAAATATGTTGAACGCAAAGGTACACTTCCTGCATGCATCACAGCTTCTTTCGCCTTCTACATTGCATTCTATAACGGATATGCTATGAGCGAAGACGGACTTACAGCCAAAAGAGCAGCTAATGAATACACTGTAAAAGATGACAAAGCAGTTCTCGAATTCTACCTTGCACATAAAGATGATTCCGCAGCGGATCTTGTTCATGCAGTCTGCACCAATACTTCCTTCTGGGGCGAAGATCTGACACAGATTTCCGGATTTGAAGCAGCTGTATGCAATTACTTAACTCAGATCCGTGAAAATGGTGCGTATGAAGTAATGAAAGCACTGGCTTAAATATATTACTGAATCATAAGTTCTTTCCATGATTGAAAGCGACGGTGCAGGACGCGTGCAACGTTAGAGCGTGTCTGAAAAAGGCTCTGGATTTCCTTCCGCATTGCTCATCAAAAACTTCCGGCATACATTAAACCTCCCAACATGGGCGCAGAGTCAACAGACCCTGCGCCCTTTCTTAAAATATTTTAATATCTGGAAGTAGTATCTTCCCCAGACTCGTAAGAATTACGACTCTTGTTTTTGCTGCTGTTTTTTGAGTAAGAATTCTTGCAATCCTGAGAATTCATCTCATTTTCATAAGATCTGTTTGTTGAATTTTTGCTGTTCTTGTTTTCAGACTCATAATTTTTTGCCATTTGAGTATTCCTCCTGTTGAATGCCGCTGTTCGCGTTCTGTTCCGCACCCAGCAGCTGTTTTCAGATTACTTTGTGTATTGTAACCAATTGCAGAAAGAATATTCATCAAAATGATATTGCTTTTTTTTCCAATTTATATTATAATTGGCTTTGTAAAAGAATTTACCCTTCAAAAATTTTTTTACATAACCCCTTATTTAATTATTTATACTCCCCTCGAAATACCCGGTAGCTCCCCTACCGGGTGTTTCTCTTTGGATTTATAAGGGTTTGCGGGGTTTTGGGGTTCACAATTCTCGTAATATTTCTGTAACATTTACCCTCCGTACCCAAAATATACCCAAGATTGCATTTCAAGTACCCAAATCAGTTTCCTCCGACGCAAAAATGAGGGCAGCTTTTAACCACCCTCACTCAATTTCTTCAAAAACAGAAATTGTTTTTTTCTTTCTTCCCATGTATAATTAAGCAAGAAAATACGCAAGTTAATAAGCAAGTTAATCATTATACACGGAGGTATTTTATGGGAGATTACGCACCACCTTTTACCATTACCAACAAAATACTAACATATGTGTCCTCTATTTCAGAAAAAATCGGACGCATTACAGCTACCAGCAGCCTTGAATCCAAGCCGCACCTTAGACGAAACAACCGCATTAAATCCATCCACTCATCTCTGAAAATTGAAGCCAACTCCCTTTCTTTAGGACAAGTCCGGGATGTAATAGGGGGAAAAACAGTTCTTGGAAAACAAACAGAAATACAGGAAGTAAAAAACGCATACGAAGCTTATGAACGCCTGTCAGAAATCGACCCTTACAGTATCAAAGATTTAAAAATATTTCACAGCATAATGACCAGATATCTTGTAAATGAATCTGGGGACTTCAGACATGGTGAAGAAGGCGTTTTTAATGGTGACCAGTGTATTTTCATGGCTCCACCCGCACACCTTGTTCCAGAATTAATGAGTGATCTTTTTAACTGGATGAATAAATCCAGAAACACGATCCATCCTTTGATTCTTGCCAGCGTGTTCCACTATGAATTTGTTTTTATCCATCCATTTTCTGATGGAAATGGCAGAATGGCAAGGCTATGGCACACCGCTATTCTCGCAAAATGGAAGCCTATATTTGAATATATTCCTATCGAAAGCCAGATTGAGAAATTCCAGACTGAATATTATGACGCAATCGCCCAATGTCATAGGGCAGGCTCTTCCACTGGCTTTATTGAATTTATGCTGTCACAGATTGATAAAATCCTGGATGACATCCCGGCCCAAATCAATGAAGAAAACCATCTGCTCTCAGATTATGTTCAGAAACTACTTTCTGTAATGGAGTATGACATTCCTTATACCAGCAACGCACTAATGAAAAAACTAGATTTGAAATCAAAAGAAACTTTCCGAAAAAATTATTTACATCCTGCCATTAAGCTTGATCTGATCCGCATGACTATCCCGGATAAGCCCAGGAGCAGAAGTCAGAAATATATTAAGCTTTGAAGCCCAATCAGACTTTCTGGCAGAAAAATTCAAGGGGGGGGGGACTTTGCTCCCCCTTGCTAAAACATCGCTGCTAACTTGTTAATTTCCTCAGCCTTCTTGTCCGGAAGTACATGAGAATAGATATCCAAAGTCATCGTGATTGACTTATGCCCCAGAATTTCCTGCATGACCTTTGGCGGGATTCCCCTCTCAAAACCGCGTGTTGCAAATGTATGACGAAGCGAATGGGGTGTATGCTCTCCAAACGTGTGTCCGTCCTCCCTGATTTGAACTATGATTTTTTTCATGTCCTGATACAATGCATTCTCAGAAATGCACCTTCCAAAACTGCCTGTAAACACCAGATTTTCAAAACCTGGCTCTGGTCTCCATTTATCACCCAGAAGCATTCTTGTCGCGAGCTGGCGCTTCCTGTGCTCTCGCAGTACGGTCACCAGATTGTCAAGCATTGGAATGTCCCTTTTGCTTGTTTCAGACTTTGGCTCATCAATCATATATTTTACTTTAGCCTTCGCTATGTACTTCAAAGTCCCATTCACATGTATAATTTTATTATCAAAATCTATGTCTGCCCATTGCAACGCACGCAGTTCTCCGTTACGCATTCCCGTTCCAAGGGCTACCATATAAAGATCATAGAACTGACTGTTCTTCGAATATCTCATAAACAAATTCTGTTCTTCTATCGACATTACTCGTATATTCTTTTTCTTCTTTTCTTTCTTAACAGAAGTATTCTTAACAGGATTTCGCAGTACCATTCCATTGCGTACAGCCTGTGTATACATCCCACTCAATATAACCTTCACCAAGTTAATGGTCGTGGAACTATAACGACGTGCCATATCATTAAACAACTTCTGTATGTGTTCTCCTCTGATATCTTTCAAGTGCTTTCTGCCAAAGGGTTCTTTGATATGTGACTTATATTCATCCAGATATACCTTGTAGGTTCCGTATTTTACACTGTTCTTTTTATACTCTTCCATCCATGTATAAAACCAGGAATCTACAGTCACATTGCTTTCTTTCGCATAAAGCCCATGCTCAACTTCATATCTTTTTTCAGCAATTTCACTCTGAAGCAATTTGAGATTTGTATTGTATAAAGTATATAATTCTCCTTTATAGGTAAAACGAGCTTCATATAGTCCACTTTTTCTACGCCTTATACCCTTGGGTAGCTTTTTTTCTTTAGAATCTGTGCTCATATTATCCCTCCAGTTTTCAAGTGCCCTCCAGCATTTACTGGAGAGCACCATAGACATCACTTTAAGTTTGTTACATCTGAAAGATACTGATTAACCTTTGGCATATAAATCAGTACCCGCCTTCCAATTTCAACCCGCGCCCCAGACTGGCGTGCGATCTTGTCAGCGGTGTACTGTCCACAGCCCAGGATTTTCATAAATTCCTTCCGGTTTACACATACCGGAGCAGTTGAAATCTCATTAATAGTAGTGTCTGTCATAGCAATTCCTCCTAGTTTTCCCCTGTATTATTAGCTTTTCACGATGTTTCAAATGATAAGAACAAATGGTTTCTGCAACGTGGTACTGCCATCTTCTGCAGATCCATATGCCTCTTCAAAGATTTTCCCCAAAACTTTGTTTAAATCACGCTCTTCTAATTTACTGCAATCTACAACCTTTACTTCTAAATCAGTGCTTTCTTTTTTCTTCATAATATCAATCCCTGACCTTTCTTATTTTCAAATTCTGACAAGTTTTCAGTTACTGGACTTTGAATCCACCGCACATATGATCGGTATGTCCCAAATTTTTGAATTGTGATTAACACTGTACTTTCCTTTTAAGATGGCCTGTCCTTTTGGCAGCTCCCATAGTGCTCTTCGCCAACTTTTCCAAGCTTCACAATCTACAAGCTGTGCAATCCCCTTCATACTTCGCTCTGAAGGACGAAACAGCAACATTGTATCTACCTGCTGTAACGTATCAATCTGCTCTGGCTCGTAATTTGAAAGGATCTGAGTTGCCAGCCATACACCCAGTCCATATTTACGTCCTTCACGCAGCATTGCTCCAAGTGTACTCCCCTTGCCAAGGGCAACATTCTGAAACTCATCATACAAAATGTAATCTGCACTGTTAGCTCCATCCTTCACACTCTGCCACAGCAACTCTGACATAAATTCCGTCAAAAACTTTTTCGTACCACCTTCAAGTTCAGTAAACTGCATTATAGTGACAAGGTTGTTATCTTCCAGCTCCTTGTCCATCTCTGGCGTCTTCTTGCGAAAAATGATATCAAGCTTTTCATATTGTCCAATGATATCTAACAGTTTCTCACCACGTTCCTTACTCTCGTCATCCGTCAAACCTTGCACATACCCATCCAGAACCGATATTACCGAAGCAAACGTAAGCTCCTTCTCCTGTTCCTTTAGGAGTTCCATCACTTTGTGCAAAAATTCCTGCTGTCGGTGCCCCCTAAGTGGGAGCGCTCTTATTAATGCCTCTTCAAAAGCAGAATAAATATCCTTGCCTGCATACCAGTATGTAATCCCAGGCTGGGTTCCATCAAACACATAAGTCTGATTCTTGCAGGCAAACTTGCTTCTTTCCTGCTCTTCCATGGTATAACTTCCAGAATAGTCAAAAATCACACACTTTTTCTTCTGCTCTACCGCCTCCTCAATCATCCGGTAGCAGCACCAGGTTTTACCGTAACCAGATTTTCCAAGAATCAGTCTGTGGTTGTTTGAAGCCATCGGAGTACCTTTCACTTCAATTGTATTTCCCTCTTGATCTCTTAACATAGTTGCACAGTCTCCTTTCTAGTGGTTGCACTTTGGATATCATTTTTTATAGTTCGCACCGTTTTGCGGTTTCCACACTATACGCATATTCTTTTCATTTTTATCTTCTTCGTCTCTTCCGAGACCTTCAATCGGAACGGAAAATGCTTGGTCAAATAATGCCTTTTTGAACCGATAAGTTTGTATCGGCACTTCATTCACGCGCAGTTTGTATGTTAGCCCACTCTCATCTGGTAATAAAAGTTCCTGCTGTTTCCATTTTACAAGTGTCTCCCGATACTTATTGGATGGAATGCGGTTAGTTTTCATTATTTCCTTGAACACCTTAGTCGGAATCCATAAATATTCCTGGTCATAGTAACAACCGTCCTTCACATATCCACAGCCATAACGCCTCTCTCTAATGAATATCTTACTCATTGAGCTTCTCACAGCCTTTATTATCCTTTCGCCTATTTCCTGTCGGTCAGTTAAACTGCGCCACATAGCTTCCCAATTTAAACTTCCGGTTATTCCTAACCAGCTGCAAGATCAATTCCCTTATCTTTTGCAAACTCTGACAGGATTTCCCAGATTACCTTCAGAAGCACCAGGCTCATATTTCCTTCCAGGTTGGTCGACCACTTCTTTATAACAGCCCTTACCTCAGCCATATGTGCTTCTACATATGTCACTAGCTCATACAAGAATGCGTCAACTGCATTTCCTCTTAGCATGTCTATAAGTTCTGGCGTGAAAGTATGTTTGTCTGTGATAATATTGATTGCGTTGTCCAGGTCTGATACATACTCATTCACCACTACCAATGAAACATTTACTTTCCAAGGAATGTTCAAGGATGAACAGTCTCTTTCACATATTTTATTCACAATATCTCCCAGATTCCGTTCTATACTCTTCCGCCTATGAGAATCTTCGTCACTTGGTACATGTACTATCAACACCTCATCATTTATGGTACGAACATAATCTGAAATTAGTTTTGATCTAACATTTGCTTCCTGGATTTCCCAAATTCCTCTGTTGAACACCTGATACAACCGACAGAACAGTTCCTTGTCCAGTCTACCGATTAACACAAAGTTCAAAAAGTAATTACTATAAATCCCTGCCTCTTGAAAAAGGTTTGCCAGTACACCGCTAACCAATGTCTCCAGCACTACAACGCGGTAATGCTTACTTTCTATACTGGCAATTCCCTTCAGAAACTTTTCCAGTAGTTCCTTTCCACGATATTCTGTTGTAAAGTGTTTATCCATAACCGGAAGTTCCGGCATACCGCTAGGTATAAATGTCTGGAACCATTCGGCATATCTCCATTGGCTTTGCCACCATCCTGCCATTCCATCCAATTCCTTTATACTTCTAGCATTTGCAATTTTCGGGCAAAATAATCAAAGAGAGCCTCCTTAATCAGTTTATCTTTAAAGCATGGATCAAACTGAATCCCAGCCTCCACGAACCATTTGTATAGATTTGTTCCAGTTACTTTTTCTTTATCGCATATAACCCATGTCCTTTCGTTCATAAAAATAATCGCTACATATCTTTTCGTTTTTCCATGTAATTTTGGAAAACTGAGATGGTATATATCACACTCGCCGGTTATGTTAAAAATAAGTTGAGATTGCGTAGAAGTCCCAGGGGATATTGCGCCGTGAAGTACATGATAAACTCCATCAAATTTACCGGTTTTTTCATAAGCAGCAAGATCCCTGGTGTTCTCCACTACCATAATCGTACTGTGATCTCTTTTGGGATTGCTGCAGATTGGGCACATTTCTTTATCCGTAAGGGTGTAGCAGCACTTACAGTACTGTACGTTCATCCGGGCATCGGTGATGGCATTGGTAAGCTGCTGCACCTGTTCCTTTGGCATATTCATAATATGAAAAGCCAGGCGCTGGGCAGACTTTGCCCCGATTCCCGGAAGATGGGAAAACTGCTCGATCAGTTTATTGATATGACTGCTGTAGTATTCCATCAGAATGGAAGACCCCCGCCAAGTCCTCCCAGACCTCCTGTAAGTTTGGACATTACAGCCTGGTTCTCCTGCTCAACCTTGCGAAGTGCTTCATTAGTTGCTGCAACAATAAGATCTTCAAGCATCTCGATGTCATCCGGATCTACAACTTCCTCTGCAAGCTTCACCTTGGTCACTTCTCTCTTACCTGAGATAGTTACTTCTACAGCTCCGCCGCCGGCTGCTGCAGTAAACTCTTTCTCCTCGAGAGCTTTCTGGTTCTCTTCCATCTGGCGCTGCATTTTCTGCGCCTGCTTCATAAGGTTATTCATGTTTCCTGGCATACCCATGCCTGGAAATCCTCCACGCTTTGCCATTACAAAGTCCTCCTTTAACTGTTCTGATTTCATGCTGGATTCCGCATTTCTGATTTTTCAAACAGACTCTATAACATTTGCGGCAGCAAAAATCATTTTTCATAACAATATTCACATTTTCTGCAAATATTATTAATTTACTTCTCGTTCGTCGCTTTCACGGCAACTCTTATGTTGCTGCACAAAAATCAAACAGCAACACTCTTATTCTTCTGCATCGTCAGGATCTTCCTCCACAACAACATCCATATGGATATTCTCCCGGAGAGCCTGATCTACAGTAACCTTGGCAAGATTGGTATGGTTGTGTTCTTTTGCCACCACCATCTTAAGTTCTACACTCTTGCCAGTCTGGGCCAGGATGATATTCTTCAGTTCTTCCTCTGCTTCCGGATTATCTACATAGGTTTTTCCAAGGAAATCCTGGAATTCAATGTAGAGAACCGGTTCACCGGTCTGGCCATTGTATTTGGGAATAGACTTCTGGAGCATCTGTTTGAAAATACCGCTGGTCTGACCTACGATCACCTTCCAGCTGGCTACAATCTTCTGCAGATCCTCGGGTGCTGCCTTCTCAGGTGCTGCTGCCATGGCTTCTGCACTGCCATACGATCCGATTCCTGTACTTCCGGCGTTGCCAGTGGCTCCCGGCTGAACAAATACCTGTTGAACAGGCCGCTCGTCCATGCGCTGTTCCAGAACACGAAGACGATCCAGGACAGAATCCAGATTGGTCTCCATCGCCGGACGGCACAGTTTGATCAGGGCAATCTCCACCAAAACACGCTTCTGGGTGGAATAGCGTATCTGACTGGACAGGTCAGAAAAAATACGGATGTAGCGCATCAGCGTCTCTACATCCACCATCTCACTTTCTTCTCTTAGAAGTTTCAGATTCTCAGATGATACATCAATGGCTTCCTCCGGATTCTCGGAGGTTTTTACCAGAAGGAGATTACGCATGTACCAGGTAAAATCTCCCACAAACTGTCCAAGCTCTCTTCCGCCTATGATCAAATCCTCAAGAGTGCGTATCGCACCTGTCACATCTCCCTGGAGCACTTTTCGCAAAAGCTTGCTGAACACTTCCGTATCCACAGCTCCCAGAACCTCCAGGACTTTGTCATAAGTCAGTGTCTGCCCCAGATAAAAGGCAATGCACTGATCCAGAAGGCTTAGTGCATCTCGCATGGAACCGTCTCCGGCTTTTGCCACATAACGGACTGCTTTTTCCTCTGCTTCCACGCCTTCCTGCTGCAACAGATCCATCAGACGGTCTGAAATCGTCTCGATGGAAATCCTGCGGAAGTCGTACTTCTGACAACGAGACAGAATCGTGATCGGAATCTTGTGTGATTCTGTGGTTGCCAGAATAAAGATAACATAAGATGGCGGTTCTTCCAGTGTTTTCAGCAAAGCATTGAAGGCTCCGATGGAAAGCATGTGAACCTCATCGATGATGTATACTTTATACTTTCCCTGCGTCGGGGAATAGGAAACTTCCTCACGGATCTGACGAATGTTTTCCACACCGTTGTTGGAAGCCGCATCGATCTCGATCACGTTCATGGATGAGCCTGCTGCGATCGCCTTGCAGGAAGCGCACTCCCCACAGGGACTTCCGTCCACCGGATGCTCACAGTTTACGGCTTTGCAAAAATTTTGCTACCGTGGTTTTTCCGGTTCCACGGGTACCGCAAAACAGATAAGCATGTCCGATACGGTCTGCTTTGATCTGATTTTTTAATGTTGTAACAATATGCTCCTGTCCTTTTACATCCTCAAATTCGGACGGACGGTATTTTCGATATAAAGCCGTATAAGACATAGCGGCTCCTTTCTAACTCTCAGTAACACGTTTTATTGCAATTTATGCAGTTAGCGCCTCGCAACAAGAATACCGAAGCATTCTTGAATATAATTATTAATCTCCGAAGCAGATTCCCACTAATTTAGCTTCTTTGATCAGCTGGCAGTCCGGCTGAACCATTTTCAGTTTGCCGGCAACATCGCCCAAAGGTACTTTTCTGGTCTGACCGTCGATCATACCAACCATGTAGCCGTAATCCTCATCCAGAATCAGTTTTGCTGCATGCGCACCAAGCTGTGTACACAGAACACGGTCGTAAGCACACGGACTTCCGCCACGCTGCATATGTCCCGGAACGGTAACACGCACTTCATTTCCTGTACGCTCCTGAATCTGTGCTGCCACTTCATAGGAGACAGACGGATATTTTGTCTCTTTTTTCTTTGCCTTCAGCTCTTTCTTGGAAAGTTTTGCATCTTCTTTGGAAATCGCACCTTCTGCAACTGCCAGAATCGTGAAACCTTTTCCATCTTTGCTTCGTTTGTTGATGGCCTCTACAACTTTGTCAATATCATACGGGATCTCCGGGATCAGAATGATATCAGCGCCGCCTGCTACGCCGGCATGAAGCGGAAGCCAGCCAACTTTATGCCCCATGATCTCCACGATAAATACGCGGTTATGGGAAGCTGCTGTAGTATGAATGCAGTCGATAACGCCCGTCGCAATATCCAGCGCACTCTGAAAACCGAAGGTAATATCCGTACCATAAATATCATTGTCGATGGTTTTTGGCAGATGAATGATGTTCAGGCCTTCTTCACGAAGCAGGTTTGCAGTTTTCTGTGTACCGTTGCCGCCAAGAATTACCAGACAGTCAAGGTTCAGTTTGTGATAGGTATGTTTCATTGCCTCTACCTTGTCCAGTCCGTTTTCATCCGGCACACGCATATATTTGAACGGCTGACGGGATGTTCCAAGAATCGTACCGCCCTTTGTCAGAATTCCGGAAAAATCTTTGGATGTCAGCAGACGATAATTTCCGTAGATCAGTCCTTTGTATCCATCGTAAAAACCGTAAATCTCCAGTTCATCCAGATTGGTATTTAATCCTTTTACTACTCCGCGCATTGCGGCATTTAAAGCCTGGCAGTCTCCGCCACTTGTCAGCATTCCGATTCTTTTCATTGTTTCCGCTCCTCTCTCAGTTCACAGATGATCAGATTACCCTGTTTATTTCTTGTACTTTTTATTATAAAACAATCTGTGAAAAAAACACATCGTATGTTCTGAATTTTATCAAATTAACCAGGGGATTACAAGACTAATTGCCCTGTCTGAAAATT
>ENA-OQET01001068-OQET01001068.1-human-gut-metagenome-genome-assembly--contig:-NODE-1068-length-12842-cov-3.780417_pt1 | contig 12842 bp, 14 predicted proteins | sample MGYA00242800_ERZ504645 | MGnify/ENA primary metagenome ERZ504645 (study PRJEB26092, sample SAMD00036308) | human gut metagenome | host: Homo sapiens | study: EMG produced TPA metagenomics assembly of... | reverse complement strand
TCTTTTTTATATGTCTAATTTGATATAGAATAGGTATAACGATAAGGAATTATGATTATGGATGACTATCAAATTTAAAAATGATAAACGTAGGTTAATGGTTACTTCATTGGTAATTGTAATGGTTTTGTTGGTAATTGGTTTTGGCGTTTTTTGAATTGTTTACCAATGCGTATGAACAAATCCATAAAAGATAGAATGCAGGATGAAGTATATCGTTATGAAGATCAGATTGCTGCTCAGATCGATTCAGGATTTTCAGATGATGAAATACAATGGCTGCTTTTTTTTGGAAGTGCAAAGGATATACAAAATGAGCAGTATTTTTAATATTCTTCAAAGAGTTGGATGATGCTAATGATTTTTTTGACATTAGGTGTTTTTTAATCTTGAAGGAAAATGGTTTGATTTCAGATCGTGATGCTAAAAAGGTTTATGATTATAAAGTTTCTGAAATGAAGGATGAAGCACGTTCTGTAATTGAAAAAGCTCTTCAAGGCAAAGAGTCTATGTCAGATGAATATGTTGGTGCGTTAACTGAAAAAGATGTTGTAATGTTTGCAGTTCCAATTTATTCAAATGGAAATGTTGTTGGATGTACTGTTGCCAGTACAGAAATCAGTGTTTTTTCTGAGGCTGTTGAAAACAATAATGTTCTTTATGGTTCGGGTTCTATGAGTTTGATTGATGGTAAGGGGAATTTTTTGATCCGTGGAGAAGATTCAAGAGTAGAGGATCAAAAAAAATCTATTTTATCTGAATCAGAGGATTCTAATTTAAATGAGTATGAGATTAATAATATTATTGAATCCATGGCAAATCGTGAACAGATTGAATTTAGTTTTGTATCGAATAATGAAAGGTATAATGTTTTACTATCTCCTTTGGAATTTAATGATTGGTATTTATTATGTGCAAATTCCTTTTCTCAATCTTCTAAGGGTTTGCTTCGTTTGGAATTAACTTTATTGGTATTCTTTATAGTTATTGTATTGATTTTTTTCTTGTTGTTATCGTATTGGTATAAATCTATCAAGAAGGGCAATGAGAAATTATATCAAGTTGTATATTTTGATCAATTGACCAATGTATATACAATGACGCGTTTTAGTTATCTTGTAAAGGAAGCTTTACAAAGTGCTTCTAGCTATGCAATTTGTGTATTTGATATTCGTCAGTTTAAATTTATTAATGAGATTTATGGCAAAGAACTTGCGGATAAGTTACTTTGTTCCATGGCTAAGACTTTAAAACAATCTTTTAGAAGTAATGGATTGGTATGTAGAGAAAGCGGAGATACTTTCTATGTATTTGTAAAGGATCCAGATCAAAATGAGTTGTATCATAAGTTACAGGGAGTATTAAAAAACATTATAACGGGTGATATCTTTTCTCAATTAGGATATCCTCCAAAATTATATTGTGGTGTTTCTTTTGGAAACAAAGACCAAAAATTACAGACAACAATTACCAATTCTATGTTTGCTCTTGCAAGGGCAAAGGAAAAACATATTGATGTCTGGTATTTTGATACAGATCTGCATGAATTGGAGAAAATTGAAAACTATGTGGAAACAAGGGCTGAAGATGCACTTGAAAAGAATGAGTTTAAATTATTCTTACAACCAAAGGTATATTTAAAAGATGGTTATCTTTCTGGAGCGGAAGCTTTGGTTCGCTGGGTCAATGATGAACAAAATAAACTATATCCTTCAATCTTTATTCCAATGTTTGAAAGAAATGGTTTCTGTATCAAATTAGACCTTTATATGTTTGAACGTGTTTGCCAACAGCTTCGTGCATGGATGGATGCCGGGTATGATCCAGTTCCAATTTCAGTTAACCAATCCAAGATTACATTCTTTGAAAGTGGATATGTTTCAAAACTTGAGGATATTTTGAATAAATATGATATTGATGCTTCTTTGATCACTTTAGAAATTTTGGAAGGTTTGGCTTTAGAGAATGCGGATGAATTAAATCAGCGAATTGATGAATTGAAAAAAGTCGGTTTTAGAATTTCTATGGATGATTTTGGAACAGGGTATTCATCATTGAATACACTTGGTAAATTAAATGTTGATGAAATCAAGATTGATCGAAGTTTATTGTTGGAGGCAACAAGCACGGAAACCAACAAATATCGAATCATTCTTGAAGAAATTGTTCGTTTAACTGAAAAAACTTAGTATTTCTACAGTTGTTGAGGGTGTAGAAAACGGCAGAAGATGACTCATTTGTTAAACGTTTATCGTGTGATCAAGGACAGGGATATTTCTATAACCGTCCTGTAAGTGCTGAAGAATTTACGCAAAGCATCTTATTAAAGGCAATTGAAAAAAAGAGCTTATATAACGAGAATATCGCAAATGTAGCCATTAAAAATGTTTCAATTAGTTCAATGGATGAAATCTTACAAAATGCCAAGATTGGGATCTGGGTCATTGAAATCTCTAATAAAGAAGGTATTCGACCTCGTATGTTTGCCAATGAGAATATGATCAATTTGCTGGGACTTGAGCATTCTCTTAATCCAGAAAATTTATATCAATATTGGTTTGATCGTATAAATAAGCCTTATTTGTCTTATATTGAAAACGCGATAGTAAAATTGATGAATGGCAAAAAATCTGAGGTAGAATACTTATGGAATCATCCAAAACTAGGTTGGATCTATGTTCGTTGTGGTGGATATTTACATTCCAATGATGGAACATGTAGTCGAATTGAAGGATATCATCAAGTTTCAGCAGATTTAACAACTATCTTTGATTCAAAGAAATTTACTTTATATGATCAGCTTCGCTTGAATAATTATTCCAGCTATTACATGGAAATATATGATGAATTCTGTGAAATAGATCCAGCATCTAAAAAGATGCAATGGATCTTCCAGATCAAAGATAAATATCTGCCAAGTGAAGAACAGATGTACTTTGAGAACTTTGTAAATTCAAGATTCCACCCATTTGATGTGGATGATATATTGGCTGCTTTTGAAGAAATAGCGGCAGGAAAACGAAAAGATAAAGTAATTGAAGCTAGAGCGTACAATCTAGATACAAGTTTCTTCTGGGTTCGTTTGATTTTTGTCTCAGGCAGCTTCAATATGAAACCAAAAGTATTAATGGGCGTTATTGATGTTCAAGATGAAAAACAGGCAGAACATTCACAAAAAGATAGAGAATTTGTGCTTTCACTTGTGGCTGAAGAGAATCAGTTTATATATGATGTGAATCTGGAAGAGCACTCTGTGTTTGTCCTAAAAGGTCATGAAGTCCAAAACAAAAAGCTCACATTAAAGCAATTTATTGAGAATGGAAAAGTGTTCTTTAAAGATTTTGTGGATAAAGATTCGATATTGGAATTTATATCGTTTAAACATCTAAAAGAGGTTTATGATAAAAAGGAACTTGTATCGATGGATATTCAAAAACAGACCGATGAATTCAAACAGTTTATCCATGGCTGGTATCGAATTACATTGGCTACTTCTTCATCTTTAGTTAACAGAGTTTTAGTGTTTGTAAAGGGCATTGATGAAGAAGAGGTACTTTCTCCAATTTTGCAGCAATACATCAAAAAGAATTTTGAGACCATTTGTTATGTAGATGGAAGTACAAATACATTCTCGCAGTTTGCGGCAAATGGTCAGGATAAAAAGCTTTTATTTGATGTCAATCTATCTTTTGATAAAGCTTGTGATAAATTTATTAATGAAAATGTGATAGACCAACAAAAGGATCAGTTAAGAGTACTTTTAGATATCAATCATATCCTGGCTCGATTGAAAAAAGAAGGTCATTATGCATTGGATGTCAGTTTATACAACAAAGAAAATGTATTCTCACATAAAATCATTTACTTCTATGTTTATGATTTATCTAAAGATATCTTATTGATGATGGTAAGTGATAATACAGAGCAGTATTTAGAAAAAGAAAAAGGAACAAAAGATGATAGCCGATCTAAAAGATAAGGCAACACTGGATTCTTTGACTGGATTGTACAATCGTTATTATTGTCAAGTAACAGTAATGGATTATTTGAATCAGGAAGGACAGGATAAGTTATCTGCATTCTTATTGATTGATTTGGATAATTTTAAACTAGTTAATGATAATTTAGGTCATAGAGTAGGAGATCAAGTGTTGATTGAAGTAGGTCGTGTATTAAAGAATCATTTCCGAGAAACAGATATCGTATCACGCTTTGGTGGAGATGAATTTGTTGTTTTAATGAAGGATATCAAAATGCAGATGTATTAGATATATTGATGAAACGCTTGTTGGATGCGCTGAATTTAGAATTTGGAGACGGCGAACGTGTGATCAATGTTCGAGCTTCTATTGGTATTGCCTTGACTCCAAAAGATGGTGTCGATTTAGATAGACTTTATGAGAAAGCAGATAAGGCTCTGTATCAAGTCAAGAATCAAGGTAAGAACAATTACGCTATATATCAAGCTGAGGATAATAATTCATGATGAAGTGGAAAAAATTTATTACTAAGTTTGAGTTTGTGTATTTTTGTAACAGGATGTTCTTCTTCTCAAGAATATCCTACAGAATATCCCGAAAGCCCTGCTCAACAAGTTTCAGAAATATTGTGGCCGCAAAGTCCTGGTGTAGATGTGTTGACGGATTCCAGGTATGCGATGGTGGATATGTCCAATGTCTCTCAGGGTTATGTGACTGCCAGACTTTTAAGTTCTGCATCAAAGATCAAACTGCAGATTTCAAAAGATGACCAAAAAATATAACTATGACCTAACTTCAAGCGATTATACAGCTTTTCCTCTCAAATGAGGAATGGTATCTATACGATCAAGATCCTTTCTCAAATCGAAGGAACTAAATATGCCGTTGTGGCAAGTACGCCAAAAAGAAGTAACGATACAGGATGAATTCTCGGTATATCTATATCCAAACCAAGTCGTTAATTATGGTCCAGACAGCATTGTCGTAAATAAATCCTTTGAACTGACAAAAGATGATAAAGATGATCTAACACGCATCTATCACTTGTTTGAATATACAGTAGATGTCTTGGATTATGATTATGAAAAAGCAGACTATGTAAGTGATACATATGTATTGCCGGATCTTACACAGGCCATTGAAAATGGCTCAGGAATCTGTTTTGACTATGCCAGTTTATTGGCTGCTTTGTGTCGTATTCAGGGAATACCGGCTCGTGTCATAGTAGGATGGACAGATATTGAATATCATGCCTGGGTGGAAATATATTTAGAGAATGAAGGATGGATCAATCCAAAGGTATACTTTGCGAAGAATAACTGGTCTTTGGTCGATCCAACATTTTCGGATTCTGGGAATGCAGATTATACAGGAAAATATGAGGAAGTTTATCATTATTAGGAGGGGCACATGAAGAATAAACAACTATCTTTAAAAGACAAGCAAATATTAACCAATGAATGGGCAATGATCTTATCTAGTGGCCTTCCAATTAGTGAAGGTTTGTATATCCTGCAGGACCAGGTAATGAATAAAGATCTAAAAGAAGTTGTTGAATCTATTCAGAAAGATTTCTTGGAAAACGGAGATTTTGCTGGCGCTATAAAAAACAGCAAGGCTTTTGATCCATATATGGAAAAAATGATTTATATAGGTCAACAGAGTGGGCATTTAGATGAAGTAATGCAGAAGATGGTGGAATACTATCAAAGACAAAGGGATATGGAAAATCAAGTCAAAGAAGCCTTGACGTATCCAATGGTCTTATTATGTATCATGTTTGTGATCGTTGCTTTGATGGTATTCAAGGTATTACCTATTTTTGAAGGGTTATTGGATAATCTAGCGTTGTCGGTTTCGGATTTCTCATTCTCTTTAATGAATATAGGAACTCTATTTGGTAAGATCAGTTTAGGTGTTTTGGTTGTGATCTTACTTGGATTTTTGTTGTTCTGGCTGGGGAATCAATACTTTAAAAATAATTCTAATTGGAATAATTTCTTAAGCACATTTATCTTAACGAAAAAGTTGTATTTGAAATTATCTTTAGCTAAATTTACATATGCGATTTCTTTGTTCTTTGCCAGTGGATATCCAATTGATGAAGCAATTGATATAGTGAGCGATTTTATTGATCATCCGCAATTAAAGAAAAAGATATCGAAAATCAAAGATGATTTGATGAATGGTTCTTCTTTTATCTCTTTGTTATTGAAACAGAAGGTTTATGAAGGGTATTATGCTAATATGTTGGCTATAGCGGATCGGACAGGAAAACAGGATGAAATGTTTCATAGATTAAGTGATCTCTATCAAAAAGATGTAGAGGATGCGACCTCTCGTTTCATTAATGTGATAGAGCCAAGTATTATTGCCTTTCTTTCTTTGATAGTCGGCGTTTTATTATTATCGATCATGTTGCCATTAATGTCGTTGATGGTGGCATTGTAGTCTAACTGTATGCTGCAGAAATTAAGTAGATTTACTTCGCTTGTTTTATTTCTTGGAGCTTTATTGATTCTATGGTTTGGTTTGATCGATGCCGATCACATAAATATCGTCCAAGATAAGGAGCGAATCGAAGATTCGATAGTTAAGGCAATGGTTGAATGTTATAGCGTAGAAGGCTTTTATCCATCTAATCTTGATTATTTAAAAGAACATTATGGTTTGATTTTGAATGAAGACCTGTACTTTATTTCTTATGAATATGAAGGAGAAAACCTCATGCCAAATATCTATGTTTATCGAAAGGGGGAAGATGTATGAATCAATTAAAAAATGTTTATATCTTCTTTTCTCTATCGTTATTATTTATATTTGCAGGATGTTCATTCTTTCTTTTAAATGCGCAATTAATGGGAACGCAAAAACTGGAAGATAAGATTACCCAGGATAGTGAAATATATACACCAATTGCCTACTTGACACAAAAGATTCATAGTTATGACAGCCAGGGACAGGTGACAACAGAAACAATTGATGGGATTCAATGTTTAGTTTTATCGGATGATCAAACGAAGACATATATCTATCAAAAGGAAGACTCTTTACAAGAGTTGTATGTTTTATCTACTTCTGAAGTCGATTTAGACAGTGGACAAAAAATGATGCCTTGTGATTCTTTTAATGTTCATATAGAAGAAAACGTAGTTGAAATGAAAGTGCAGGATCAAAGCTTTGAAGTAAGCTTGCGAAGTGGTGATTTATATGCGTAAGATTGAAACTTCAAAACCATTTGCCTTCTTTTTGGAATTGTTGCTGGTGATATTTTTCTTTGCGATTTCGGCAACGATCATCTTGCAGGTATATGCTTCAGCCATCCAAAAAAATCAGTTTGATCATGATCGAAGAAAAGCCATGCTCTTTGCCCAAAATATAATCGAAGGAAATCAAGATTTGAATACGATCCAAAAAGAATATGATCAAAACTTTGAAGATGAAGGTGATTATTTTCAGGTGGAAATCGTTGAAAGCAATGAAGATTTTCCTCATTACACGCTTTGTATTTGGCAAGATGAACAGCTGCTGGTAGAGTATTCTTTGTATGTAGGTGAAGCTTATGAATAAGAAACGAAATGTAAAACCAGGGACTGGGATCGCAACGATTTTATTGATTTTTGTTGTTTTGGCTATGACGATCATGGCGGCTTTATCGTATGTTCGAACTTGGCAGGATGATCAATCTTTACAAAGAGAGAATGCATATAAACAGGCTTATTATAAGGCGGATGCCAAAGCTAAATACATTTGTGATAAAATCATGCAGTTAAAAGATGTTGAAGAAATATCAACACAAAATCAGGTTGATATTCAGTTTGAAGAAAATATATACAGCTTTCAAATAGAAATACGATCTAATCAAGTTCTGGAAGTACAAATGGATCAGGATGGAAATATATTAGAGTGGATGACGAAAACGAAAGAAGAGATGTAATATGGATGTAAAGAAAATATTAGAACAGGCAGTAAAGATGGATGCATCAGATATATTTTTTGTTGCAGGAAGTCCATATGCCTTTAAGATCAAAAAAGAAATTATCAAACAGGATGATGTTCGATTGATGCCAGAGGATCTAAAAGATATCGTGCAGCAGCTGTATTCATTTGCGCCATATTGTCGATATGAAAATTTTCAGGAAAATGGAGAAGACGATTATTCTTTCTCTTTAGCGAACATAGGTCGTTTTCGTGTTAATGTGTATCGCCAAAGAAATTCAGAAGCTGCAGTACTGCGAGTTGTAAAGTTTGAACTTCCAGATCCTAAAAAACTAAGTATACCGGATGTTGTTTTGGATCTAGCTGAACAAAAGAAAGGAATGATCTTAATCAGTGGACCTGCCGGCAGTGGAAAATCTACTACACTTGCCTGTATTATTGATCGAATCAATTCAACTCGAAATGCACATATTATTACGATTGAAGATCCAATCGAATATCTTCATTCTCATAAAAAATCAATTGTTAGCCAGCGTGAGGTATATCATGATACCAAAGGGTATCTTCCAGCGTTACGTGCAGCTTTGCGAGAGACTCCAGAGGTAATCTTGTTAGGAGAGATGCGTGATGAAGAAACAATTTCTACAGCTATTACAGCTGCGGAGACAGGACATTTGTTGTTGTCTACATTACATACGGTCGGGGCTGTTAATACGATTGATCGTATCCTAGATACATTCTCGCATAATCAGATACAAATTCGTTCTCAGCTTTCCATGGTATTAAACTGTATCGTGTCTGAACAACTTGTACCAACTGTTGATGGAAGTGTGATACCAGTCTTTGAAGTATTGAAGATGACGCCGGCAATTCGTTCACAGATTCGTGAAGGAAAGATCCATCAAATTGAGAATACGATGTCTTCCAGTAAACAACTTGGTATGATAACAATGGATGATGCGTTGATTGAGTTGGTACGAAAAAAAATTTATTTCTAAAGAAACCGCTATTCTATATAGTATTCATCCAGATGTGATCAAAAATCGATGTTAATAAAATTAGACCACCATATGGTGGTCTAAACTGTTTTAGAGATTTTGTTCTATATAATCAGGATATTCTTTTATCTGAATCAAACGGATTTATATCAGACGATTATTTTAACATGATAGATATCACTCTTCTAAAAGAAAATCTATGATATTACGATGGATGATTCCATTTTGACTCATGTTAAATGGATCAAGGCTTAGTACATATTTAGGATAGTTGTCTTTGATCGTATCATACACTTTAAATTCTCTATCAATGGTTTCTTGTGACGCTAAAAGATAGGTCACCTGAATATAGATTTTATTATTTTGTTTTTCACAAATAAAATTGATTTCCTCGTTATCTATTTTTCCTATATGTATGGTGTATCCACGTCTTAATAATTCCATATAAACAATATTCTCAAGAACTAGTTGTATATCGGTCTGGTTTCCACCATAGACAGCTTCACGAATTCCATGATCGGCAATATAATATTTTTCATTAACAGTAAGAACCTTTTTTGCCTCGTAGATCCATCCTTTTTACAGGATAAAAAAGATAGGCATTAACGCAAGCTTTAATGTAATTTAAAATTGTTTCTGGAGAAATTGAACGACCTTCGATTTTTTAGATATTTAGATACATGATGTTGCGGAGAAAGTTGTTCCAATATTTTTGTGACAAATGCGAGGATGCGCTCAAGGATATCAATATCTCTAATCTTATTTCTTTTTACTATATCCTTTTAATTCTACTGAATTAAATAAGTCTAATAGATATCGATTGACAGCTTCTTTATTGTAATTTAAATTTGCTAAATAAGGCATTCCGCCATACATCAAATATTCGTTGAAGAGCTGTTGATTCGTCATACCTGGATGAATAGTATTATAAAGCTCTATAAACTCACTGAATGAGAAAGGATAAATAACAAATTCTACATATCTACCTGCAAGATATGTGGCTAATTCACTTGATAAAAGATTTGCGTTTGAACCTGTAATATAGATGTCGCAATCTAATTCAATGCGAAGAGAATTAATGCATTTTTCCCAGTTTTTACTTCTTGTATTTCATCAAAAATAAATATGTTTTTCCTTTGATAGAGGCACTTAATTTAATGATTTCATTATGAAGAGATGCGGCATCACAGAGGTGAGTGTAATTCATGTTTTCAAAATTGATTGAAATAAACTGAGAAGGGTCTACTTCACTTGATAATAGTTCTTCTTTGATCAAGTCTAACATCACGGACTTTCCGCTACGTCTCATTCCTGTTAAGACTTTGATCAAGTCTTTGTTTATAAAGGGACGTATTTTTTGGATATATTTTTCTCGTTTTATCATTTAAGCCACGCTCCTTTTTCTGTATTATAACATAAAATAAACTAGAATTAATAAAATTATCGGTTATAAATGATAAAAAATGGTTTATTATATTTTTATAAGATATAACTGATAAAAAGAAAATAACCTTTGGAATGTAAATGTATTTTTATTTATATAGCGTTTTCATTTTTGTTCTTTCATACTATTCGTTTATGTTGTAAAATAAAGAGGTAGTTAAAGGAGGTTCTGGATATGAACCATAATAAGACAAAAGCCTTTTTTGAAGGGAATGAAATCAAGGCATATAACATTTTTGGAGCGCATGTTAAACCAAAATCAGTAGAGTTTAATGTTTATGCGCCAAATGCAGAAGGTATTTCTGTAATAGGATCTTTTAATAATTGGGATGACAAAAAGAATGTCCATGAAAAAAGATGATCAAGGGATTTGGAGCTGTACGATCCGCAACGCCAAAGAAGGAGACACATATCGTTATCGTGTTATTCGAAAAGGAGGAGAAGTTGTCGATAAATCCGATCCATACGCCTTCTATAGTGAACTTCGCCCACAAAACGCAAGTATCATATCTTCATTAAAATTTGATAAGTGGGAAGATAAAGAATGGATGGAAAAGCGTAATAAAGGATTTGATTCTCCAATCAATATTTATGAGATGCATGTAGGATCATGGAAAAAAGAAGGGGAAGATTTCGTACATTATAATGAAATTCAAGATGAATTGATCGAACACTGTAAAAACATCATTTTACCCATGTAGAAGTCATGCCTTTAAGTGAGTATCCATTTGATGGATCATGGGGATATCAGAGTACTGGATATTTCTCAAGTACATCTCGTTATGGAACAAATATGGAATTGATGCATTTTGTCAATGCTCTTCACAAGGCAGGTATTGGAATCATCATGGACTTTGTTCCTGTGCATTTTGTACGTGATGATTTTGCGTTAAGACTATTTGATGGAACACCATTATATGAATATCCAAATGAAAGAGATGCAAATTCTCAATGGGATACATTAAACTTTGATTTGTGGAAAGAAGAAGTTCGTTCGTTCTTGATGTCAGCTGCCAATTTCTGGTTGGATGTTTACCATGTAGATGGGTTACGAATGGATGCGATTTCCAATGCGATTTTCTGGCATGGAAACAAAAATAATGGTGTAAATGAGGGTGCCTGCAACTTCATGAAACGAATGAATTATTTATTGAATAAAGAATATGATGGAAAGATCATGTTGATCGCAGAAGATTCGACGGATTTCCCAAATGTCACAAAATCAAGCTTAGATGGTGGTTTAGGATTTGACTATAAATGGGATCTTGGCTGGATGAATGATACTTTATCTTACTTGAAAAAAGATCCAATTTATCGTCAGTGGCATCATAATGATGTTACATTCTCTATGGCTTATTTCTATTCCGAAAAATTTATCCTTCCACTAAGCCATGATGAAGTCGTTCATGGTAAAGCAACGATCGTTGATAAGATGTGGGGAAGTTATGAAGACAAGTTTGCTCAAGCGCGTGCTTTATACACATATATGTATGCACATCCAGGTAAAAAATTAAATTTCATGGGGAATGAGATTGGACAGCTTCGTGAGTGGGATGAAATGAAGAGTTGTGACTGGTTCTTGCGTGAATATCCTATGCATGATGCATTTGAAAAATTCTTCAGTGATCTAACAGGGATTTATGCCGATAATGATGCATTCTATAAAGATGATTATAGTTGGACAAGCTTTCAATGGATCGATGCGGACAATGCATCTCAAAATACATTCTCTTTTGTTCGTAAGGGAACGAAGAAAGACTTTGTAATCATTATCAACTTCTCTACAAATGGTTATGATCATCAACAGTTTGGCGTTCCAGTAAAAGGGGTTTATAAAGAAATTTTAAATACCCAATGGGATAAATATAATGGAACATGGGTAAATGCCAAACCTCAATTTTGTCATTCGATTCGAATCAAGAGACATAATATGCCATTTATGATCGAAGTAAATGTTCCTGCTTTAGGAGCAACGATCTTCGAAGTAGAAAAAGAGGAAGAGTAGTATTTAGGGTATACAAATGTATGCCCTTTTTTAAAGGAGGTTTATTTATGGTAAATATGGTGATTTATGGATTGGGTAAGATATCGAAGCGAGTTTGTAATGGATGTTTAGGTGCTAAGAATATGAACTTATATGGCTTTGTGAGTAGAGATTTTAATAAGGCAACAACATATAAAGAAGAGTATCATGCTAAAAAGGCATATGCATCTATCAAAGATGTTTATGAGGATGAAAATGTGGATGTAATTTATTTATGTACACCTAACTATCTTCATTATGAACAAATTAAAGAGGCTTTAGAAAATAAAAATTAGATAAATAAAATCAAGTAGAAATTACAAAAAATATGTTTTTATATTGTATACAACTTTCTCCCACGACAAAAAGATTGATTTTCATCAATTCTTTTAAAAATATTTATCTCTTTTGTCGTATACTATTCACAGGGATTATAATATGTCCCATTCTTGCACATCC
>ENA-OQET01001067-OQET01001067.1-human-gut-metagenome-genome-assembly--contig:-NODE-1067-length-12860-cov-4.018849_pt1 | contig 12860 bp, 13 predicted proteins | sample MGYA00242800_ERZ504645 | MGnify/ENA primary metagenome ERZ504645 (study PRJEB26092, sample SAMD00036308) | human gut metagenome | host: Homo sapiens | study: EMG produced TPA metagenomics assembly of... | reverse complement strand
AGAGCAAAACGGCGTCGGAGATTATGCACAGAACCGCCGCAACGCAGAGCATTATCATCGGGGCGCGGGTCGGATCCTCAAGAAACGGCAGCCCGGTGTTCTTGTCCCTGAACCAGCCGTAATATGATGATTATCATCATCGCCGCCGCCATGACTATGACCTGACTCAGCGGGAAGAAGATAAATGTCGCCATCTGCCCGCTCGGGAGAATCATATTTTTGTGCTTCTTCATTCTAAGATAAGTAAAGCCGCCGAAGAGCACTATCAGTCCCACCGTGTTCGGCAGGGAGACTATATAGGTCATTATGTCGTCATAGGGATTGAGCCCGCAGGCGATACACCCGGTTACGAGCAGAGCCGAAACGAGATATGTAAACGACATCAGCACTATCGAGACGAAAAGCCGGGTTCTGAGTTTGTCTTTGAAATAGGCTATTGACGAAATGAAATAATATGCAAACGCCGGAATCTTAAAAAACACCGACGGCACATCGTAGAAATAATGCTGGGCGAGCGCTATTGCCGAGAACGGTATGAGCGTCAAGAAAATACCGCGTAGCGGTTGAAACGTGGAGTGAGGTTCATGCACAGAAACACCACCACGAGCGCTATCGAAAGAAAGTTGAACACATACCAGAACGCATCAAAAAATGTCATTTGACCAAAGCTCCCTTAAAAAGCACATACCTGTCCGTTGAATCCTTTTTCCTGGAACGGCTTATCGGAATTATCTTCCCGTTCATCATGATAAACTGCGTCGCAGTATATCTCGCGATATATTTTAAATTCACAAGATAGCTCTTGTGGCAGCGGACGAAGCCCGCTTCGAGCTGCCGTCCCGCCTCGTCGAGCTTGCCCGGCACGGTGACGCTGTCTCCGTCAACCGTATGTATCTCCAGATAATTGCGCACGCTGACGATAAAAAGTATCTTATCGCACCCTATCCTGTGGATGCTGCCGCGGCGGGTGTATTCAAAATATTCGCGGCTCGGTCTTTGATGCATCCCGGCGCGTTCGCGCTCGATATAGCCGAGGAGCAGCTTCGGGTCGACGGGCTTATAGATATACCCACAGTCGTCAACGGTCACGAACGCCTTCGAGACGAGATCCTGATTCCCGGAGACGAAAACTATCTTGACCCCGGGGCACAACGCGCCGACAAACTCCGCGATATCCACGCCGCTCTCGTCGCTGACGGCAATATCGAGAAAGGCGAGGTCGAATTTTCTGTTTGCGTCCTCGGGCGCAAGCTTCTCGGACAGCTCGGCGGAGCTGTGTACGCCGACAAGCTCAATATCGGGATAAGCGTCCGCGATTATTTCGGATATCTGCTTGACCATTGCGGGCTCATCGTCGCATATGAGAATACGCATAGTGAGACCTCCCTTTCTTTATAAAATAAAATATAAAATGTGTTTATATGCGTTTGTATATATCATAGTATACAAAAACGCTCGTCTTTTTTCAAGGACAAAAACTGTCACAGGCAAGAAAATATTTTTTCTCTCCGCCGACCCTTTTCAAAGGGAAATAAATGTTGTATAATTTTGATATATAACTGCTTGATTAGGGGTGTTTGTTTGTCCGGGGACTACTCCAGCCGCAACCGCAGGATGCTCAAAAGGTTCCTGCCTTACTATAAAAAATATTCGGGATTGTTCGCCCTCGATATGTTCTGCTCCGCGATGACCACCGTATGCGAGATCGCCCTGCCGCTGATAGTTCGGCAGATAACCGACCGCGCGGCGCATGATATTCACGACCTGACGGCGGAGCTGATAATAAAAATAGTCGGCTTCTACATTCTACTGCGAATAATCGACACCGCCGCGAGCTACTATACGGCGTCGGGCGGGCATATCATGGGCGCGAGAATTGAAACAGATATGCGAAACGACCTGTTCTCGCATTTGCAGGATATGTCATATTCATTCTATGACGACACGAAGATAGGTCAGCTCATGTCGAGAATAACAAACGACCTGTTTGACATAACCGAGCTCGCCCATCACGGTCCGGAGAACGTCCTGATGACCGTGATAAAAATAGTCGCGGGATTCATCATGTTCGCGTCGATGAACATATGGCTTGCGATAATAGTCTTTTCGCTCATGCCTCTTATGATGCTTCTGACTTCGCACAGCCGCCGCAAGATGCGCGCCGCGTTCAAACAGCAGAGACGCGAGATAGGCGAGATAAACGCGCGGACGGAGGACTCGCTGCTCGGCATAAGAGTTGTCAAGAGCTTTGCCAACGAGGACATTGAGCGCGAAAAGTTCAACGAGGGCTCTCGCCGCTTCTTCAAATCGAAGAAAAACGGCTACAGATACATGGCAAGCTTCCACTGCACCGTAAGACTCTGCGACGGACTGATGTATATAGCAATAGTCGGCGTGGGCGCAGTGTTTATGATGAAAGGCAAAACTACCGTCGGCGACTTCTCGGCGAGCCTGCTCATGGTCAGCACCCTGCTCGCGGCGATACGCACAATGGTCGAATTCAGCGAGCAGTTCAACCGCGGCATGACTGGCATCGAGCGCTTTACTGAAATAATGGACGAAGTCAGCGACATAAAAGACAGTCCGGACGCAAAGCCCATAAGCGGCGTCAAGGGCGATATCGAATTCAAAAACGTTACATTTTCATACAAGGGCACGGACAAGAAAATTCTTTCCGATTTCTCCCTGCATATAGCTCCGGGCGAGAATGTTGCCCTCGTCGGTCCGTCCGGCGGCGGCAAGACTACGCTTTGCAATCTTATCCCCCGCTTCTACGATGTGGATTCGGGCAGCATACTGCTCGACGGAAAAGATATCCGCGACATAACTTTAGCTTCGCTGCGCTCGAATATAGGCACGGTTCAGCAGGATGTCTACATGTTCTCCGGCACGGTCAGGGACAACATAGCCTACGGATGCCCGGGAGCTGAAAAAGAAGATATAATAGCTGCGGCGAAGCGAGCCGGGGCACACGAATTTATAGAAGAGCTGCCCGAGGGCTACGACACATATGTCGGCGAGCGCGGGGTCAAGCTCTCCGGCGGTCAGAAGCAGCGCATTTCGATAGCGCGCCTGTTTTTGAAGAACCCGCCGATAGTCATTCTCGACGAGGCGACGAGCGCGCTCGACAACGAGAGCGAACGCCTTGTTCAGCAGTCGCTCGAAGAGCTTGCAAAGGGGGCGCACGGTCATAACTATCGCCCACAGGCTCACGACGATAAGAAACGCGGCGGAGATAGTCGTGCTGACAGAAGACGGCATCGCCGAGCAGGGCAGCCACCGCGAGCTTATGGCAAAGGGCGGCGTATACAGCGAGCTCTACAGCATGTATTCAATTGACTGATTTTTCCGAAAGGACGGATATAAAAATGCTTAAAAAATATTTCACCTATCATCTCCCCCGAGCTTCTCAAGATCCTCATGGAGATGGGACACAGCGACGAGATAGTTATCGGCGACGGCAACTTCCCCGCGGCGAGCATAGCTCAGCGCCTTGTTCGCCTCGACGGTCACGGAGTGCCCGAGGTTCTCGACGCGGCTTTTGAAGCTCATGCCCCTCGACACCTATGTTGACGCCCCCGTTGCGCTCATGGACAACAACGGCGACGGAGATCGCCCGGCAGTCTGGGACAAATACGAAGAGATAGTTAAAGCGAACGAGGGCGACAAGAACTTTGAGCTCATGGAGCGCTTCGCTTTCTATGACAGAGCGAGAAAGGCATACGCCGTCATCGCGACGGGCGAGACCGCCGTATACGCAAACATCATCCTCAAAAAGGGCGTTGTAAAATAACTCGGAGGACTCTGCATCAATGGAAAAAAGAGTTTTGGCGTTCGACTTCGGCGCGTCGAGCGGACGCGCGATAATCGGACATTTTGACGGGGAGAATATCCGCCTCGAAGAAGTTCACCGCTTCTCGAACGACCCCGTGAGCGTGAACGGCACGCTCTACTGGGATGTTCTGCGCCTGTTTTTTGAGATAAAGCAGGGACTGACAAAGGCGAAGCTCGCCGGCGGATTCGACAGCATCGGCATCGACACCTGGGGCGTTGACTTCGGGCTGCTCGACGAATTCGGCTGCCTGCTCGAAAATCCTATCCACTACCGCGACGCACGCACGGCGGGAATGATTGAAGAAGTGTTTAAAACAGTTTCCCGCGAGGAGCTTTACTCCCGCACGGGCATCCAGTTCATGGAGCTCAACACGCTCTTCCAGCTCTGCGCGCTCAAAAAATACCGCCCGCACATTCTCGACAGGGCGGATAAAATGCTGTTCATGCCCGATTTATTCGCCTATATGCTCACGGGCAGAAAGCAGACCGAATATTCAATAGCGACCACCTCGCAGATGGTTGACATAAAGACAAAAGACTGGGCATACGACATTCTCGACCGCCTCGGCATCCCGTCGGGAATCCTCACGCCCATTGTGCCGTCGGGCACCGAGAACGGAATGCTCAGCGCGGAGATATGCGAAGAGCTGGGGCTCGACCCCGTTAAAGTTGTCAGCGTATGCGGACACGACACGCAGTCGGCGATAACCGCCGTCCCCTCTCAGCTCGACAGCTTCGCGTTTTTGAGCAGCGGCACATGGTCGCTCTTCGGCACGGAAATACCCGAGCCTATTGTCAACAACACATCGCTCTCGATAAACATCACCAACGAGGGCGGCTACGGCGGCATGACGGGGCTGCTCAAGAATATAATCGGACTGTGGCTCATTCAGGAGAGCCGCAGGCAGTGGAAGCGCGAGGGCGAGGAATACAGCTACGCCGATCTCGAGCGCATGGCGCTCTCGGCGGAGTCGTTCAAGTGCTTTATCGACCCCGACTCTCCCGAGTTCACGCCGCCCGGAGATATACCCGGTCGCGTGCGCGAATTCTGCCGCAAAACGGGTCAGTATGTCCCGCAGACAGTCGGCGAGATAATGCGCTGCATCTACGAGAGCCTTGCGATGAAATACCGCAGCACGTTCTCGATGATAAAAGAATGTACCGGCAGGGACTATCCTGATATACATGTTATCGGCGGCGGCACGAAAGATACCCTGCTCTGCCAAATGACCGCGAACGCCTGCAATGTCCCCGTGAAGGCGGGTCCGATAGAGGCGACCGTGCTCGGCAATATCGCCGTTCAGCTCCTGAGCTCCGGCGACATTCCGGATATCAAAAAGGCGAGGGAGATAATCTCGCGCAGCGAAGCATTACGCGAATATGCTCCGTGCGACACCGACAAATGGGCGGGCGCATATGAGAGCTTTTTGAAAATACTTAAATAAGTGTTGCGCCCGGTAGTGGCAACACAACATCGAAAGGATGACTGAAAAATGGCAAAAGCAAAGCTTGGAATCAGACCCATCATTGACGGCCGCTGGGGCGGAGTCAGAGAGAGTCTTGAGGAAAAGACGATGAACATGGCGCTCGCTGCCAAGAAGCTCATCGAAGAAAATGTGTTCTATTCGAACGGCACTCCCTTTGAGTGCATCATCTCCCCCTGCACGATAGGCGGAGCAGCAGAAGCGGCAAAGTGCGCCGACTTCTTCTCGACTCAGAACGTCTGCGCGACCCTCTCCGTCACCCCCTGCTGGTGCTACGGCAGCGAGACGATGGATCTCGATCCCCTGACCGTCAAGGCAGTCTGGGGCTTCAACGGCACCGAGCGCCCCCGGCGCGGTCTATCTCGCGGCGGTTCTGGCGGCTCATGCGCAGAGAGGTCTGCCCGCATTCTCGATTTACGGCAAGGATGTTCAGGATGTCACCGACAACTCCATCCCCGATGATGTTGCCGAGAAGATTCTCCGCTTCGCACGCTGCGCCGCGGCTGTCGGCCAGCTCAGAGGCAAGTCTTATGTCGGCATAGGCGCTGTCGCAATGGGTATCGCAGGCTCGTTCTGCGACGCCGATTTCTGGCAGGAGTATCTCGGCATCCGCGCCGAGTGGGTCGACATGGTCGAAGTTACCCGCCGCGTCGAGCTCGGCATCTATGACCACGAGGAATATGAGCGTGCGCTCAAGTGGGTCAAGGCAAACTGCCCCGAGGGCTTCGACAAGAACCCCGAAAATATCAGAACACCCCCGAGCAGAAGGAGAAGGAGTGGGAGTTCGTCGTCAAGATGACTCTTATCTGCCGCGACATCATGCTCGGCAACGATAAGCTCAACGATGTCCGCCCCGTCGGCGCAGAGGCTGAGCACTCCGGCCCGAAGGACGGCTGGCACGAAGAGGCACTCGGCCGCAACGCCATACTCGGCGGCTTCCAGGGTCAGCGCCAGTGGACCGATTTCATGCCCAACGGCGACTTCACCGAGGCTATGCTCAACACCACCTTCGACTGGAACGGCAAGAAAGAGCCGCTCACTTTCGCTACCGAGAACGACGGTCTCAACGGTCTGTCGATGCTTCTGGGCAAACTCGTCACCGGCAGAGCGAGCCTGTTCGCCGATGTTCGTACATACTGGAGCCCCGACGCTGTTGAAAGAGTCTGCGGCATGCGCCCCGAGGGCGTTGCAAAGGACGGCTTCATCCACCTCATCAACTCCGGCGCCGCCGCGCTTGACGCCACCGGCGTCTGCAAGGACAAGGACGGCAACGCGGTCATGAAGGAGTGGTGGAATGTCACCGACGAGGATATCGACGCTATGCTCAAGGCTACCGACTGGTGCCCCGCAGACCTCGGATATTTCAGAGGCGGCGGATACTCCTCGCACTTCAAGACTCAGGCTGTCATGCCCATGACAATGATAAGAGTCAACATCATCAAGGGTCTCGGCCCGGTGCTTCAGATAGCCGAGGGCTACACCGCCACCCTGCCCGATGAGATCCACAACAAGCTCGACATGCGCACCGACCCGACCTGGCCGACCACATGGTTCGCGCCGAGACTCACCGGCAAGGGCGCGTTCAAGGATGTCTACTCCGTCATGGCGAACTGGGGCGCAAACCACGGCGCTATCAGCTACGGCCACATCGGCAAAGACCTCATCACGCTCGCGAGCATGCTCAGAATCCCCGTTGCGATGCACAACGTCGCCGACGAGGACATCTACCGTCCGCACGCATGGTCTGCGTTCGGCACAAAGGACCTCGAGAGTGCAGACTACAGAGCCTGCGCCGCCTACGGCCCGCTGTATAAATAACCGAATTACCCGCCGCCCGGAGAAATCTTCGGGCGGCGAAGTTCATATTGCCGGACACCGTTCTCCGCGAACCGCGAGGTGTGCCGGCTTTTTATTTTCTCTTTGCGATATATCTGTCTCAAACCTACAATTATTCAGAAGATTTTTTGTATATTATTTAATGGAAAGACTCTTTGCCGTATGATATAATCAAGGTGTGAGGTGAGAAAATGAAACTTTTAAAGAATTTTGCTTTGGCGGCGGCACTTGCCGCGATATGCGTTTTGTGCTCATCATGTGCAAGCAAGCCGAAGCTTATCGACACTGCGGCAAACAACGAAAAGCTCTCTTATTCCGAGAGCTACACGGAGCTGTCCGAAAAGAGGACGAACAAAACAAAAGCTTGGCGCCGCGGAATGGTCGGCGGGAACGGGCTCGAGGGCTTTATCACAAGCGGCAGCCCGTACTCGGACACGATAATTTATCAGAATATGCATTTCATCATGCCGAATATCAACGCCCGCACCTGTCCGGACACATCAAGCGAGCTTGAACAGGTCAAGCAGAGCATCGTTAAATGCGAGGATATCGTTGACAACGCGAGCTATGACGATGTGTATCGCTTTCATCCCGGCGGTCAGCTGAGAATAAACTCCGAGCGGCACCGCATCAAGGATTATATCCGCTACACAGACTACGGGACCGCGCAGGTCGGCGTGAAATACACCGACAAAAACGGCACATGGGAGAGAACTACTTTCACCTCGCTTGCCGACGGCGTCACGGTTACAAAAATCAAAAAATCGAGCAAGAACGCGCCCGTAAATATTACGCTCTCCTACGATGATATCTCGACCATGGCAAACTACTCCGAGGGCGACGAGGTGAATATCAAATATAAAAAGCTCGCCGACGAGGGCAAAACTTATCTTGCCATGGTTGCGCACTATCCCGACTATGAAAAATCCGAACTCAAAAACGGCGGCTACGCCACGCTCACCTATGTTTTGAATATCGGCGGAACTTTAAGCGTAACGCAAGCGGACGCGCCGAAAGATGAGCAATACGCGGGCGACAGCCAGCCGAAATTGACCGTCAGCGGGGCGGACGAGGTTTATCTTATCACTGTTACGGGCAGAGATTACAATATGGGCGAGCTTTCCGCCTTCGCGTCACAAAGCGGCTGCGCGCTCATCGACTTGCTCTATAACCGGACAACGGACTTTGTGAAAAAATACTCAGCCGAGGGAAAATTCAACTATTCCAATGCACTTGACGCTCATCTTGCGGTATATCAGCCGCAGTTCAACGCAGTCACGCTGACTCTCAAAGACGGCATCTCAGAAAAATCGAACGAAAAGCTGCTGAGAAAGCAGAGGTTCAAGAAAAAGCTCGATCCCGCGCTCAGCCAGCGTTCGTATTATGCAGGCAGATACGCTTATCTGTGTTGCAGCGGATATTCCGCGCCCCGCCTTTACGGTATGTGGACAGGCGAATGGAACACGGGCTGGGGCAGCAAATACACAATGGACGCAAATGTGAACCTGCAAACCTCCTCGATGAACACGGGCAACATCTCCTCGTCCCCGATAGGCTACGCATATTTTATTCTCCGCCAGCTTCCCGACTGGGAGGAAAACGCGCTCGCGACCCACGGATTTACCGACGCCATCCAAGCCCCCGTAAACACCGACGGCGACAAGGCGGTAATAACGGAAACCTGCTATCCGTATCCGTTTCGATACTGGAACGCAGGCTCAAGCTGGATGATCCAGCCGCTCTATGAGACCCTGCAATGCTACGGAGATATCAAAATTCCGCTCAGCGGCGAAATCGACCTTGACAAGCTCAGATCCGTGCTTTCCGTCACCGCGGACGACCTTACGGACGAAGACATTCGCGCGATCGAGGACAGGGGATATCTCCGGCTTGAGCGCGATGTGCTTTTGCCGCTTTTGATTAAATCGGCGAACTACTGGGAGCAGCTTATGACCCCCGAATATTACACCGACTCGAACGGCTCGATTCATTATGAAGCGGGCAAGACGGCGCTTGCGGATGACGAATACTACTGCATCCTGCCGAGCTATTCCCCGGAAAACAATCCGTCGAACTATCCCTCTCCCTCCGACGCAAACGCGGCTATCGACATCGCCGCCTGCCGCGACAATCTGAATATGCTTTTGAGCGTTATAAAAGACACCGCGCCGGAAACCGACACGGCAAAATGGGAATATATGCTCCGAAAGCTCCCGCCGTATCTCTTCGACAAAACCGGCGCGCTCAAGGAGTGGGCGTGCAGCCAATTTGAAGAAAACAACGAGCACAGGCATCTGAGCCACCTCTATTGCGTGTGGCCGCTGTTTGAAACGCAGAACGACGAGCGTCTCAAGTCCGCCTGCATACAGGCGATAAACAACAGAACCTCTGAAAACGAGGCGAGCCACGCACTTGTTCACCGTTCGCTCATCGCCGCAAGGCTCAAGGACAGAACGAGCCTCACCTCTGCGCTCGTGAAGCTTCAGAACCATAAAATAAGATATCCCTCGCTTATGACGAACCACGATTACGATCAAAGAAGCTGCTACTGCACCGACTTTGCCATAGGCTATCTCGGAATCGTCAACGAAGCCCTCGTTTTCTCGAACAAAAACGAAATCGAGATTCTTCCGGCTCTGTTTGAATCGGGCTTTGACGCAGGCGAGATAACCGGGATAAAGGCGAGAACCCGTGCGACGGTTGACTCGCTCAGGTGGGATTTGCAAAGCAAAACGGCACAGGTCACCGTGACCTCCGACATCGACCAAACGATCACCGTTTCATGCGGGCTCTCCGACAAGACGGAGACGCTGACATTCCGCGCCGGAGAAACAAAGACGGTCGATTTTGTGCTGAATTGACCGAATAGGCACAAAAAGCAACATTCCGTCCGGGACCCCGGGCGGAATGTTTTATAGCTTCACGGGGTTTTAATACCTCACTCCCGCTCCCTGCGAATAAACGGAAGCGCGGACAGAAGCGAGCTCAATGCGACAGGCAGAGTGTACAGCATAAACAGAAGTGTCATCAGATTTGAATATCTGCCGTCAAGCCTCGGTATTCCGCCGTTTGCAATAAAATCGTTAAGTGCCGCCGTTTCAGAGGATGAAAATTTGACGACGGCATAGCCTATGCTTGCCGCCAGCGACGACAAGCCGGTACCTATCTTGACAATAAATGTCTGCGCCGAGAAAAACAGCGCGTCCGGTCTGTTTCCGGATATTTTTTTCTTCAAGGTCAACGGCTTGTGAGATTATCAACATTTGAACCGTCGAAGATATGCTGACACAACTCCCCGTTATAAGTGTAAGCACAAACATCGCAACAGTCTGCGGAATGTCCGTCATATTTTGAGGATATTTAATATACAGCGCAAACAGCAAAAGATTCGGAAAAATGTTTATCAGATTGACGGCGGCAAAGAGCCTTTTTGTTCCGTATTTTTAGATAAACTAGGGACTGCTGCCGCCGAGATTACCAGTCCCACAATACTTCCCACTCCGAAAAGTGCCGTATAAATCAGCGACATCTGCGGATTTTTGCTTGCAAAATAATAGGTTACCAGCGGAGTGAGAATAACACCGGTCATGGCTTTCAGACTGCCCAAAAATCCCGATATACTGATTTTTCTGAGCAACGGATTTGTAATAAAATATCTGAGCTGACCTGAATTTTCGCTGCGCTCGGCAGAAACCCTTTCCACCGAACCGATTGCGGTAAACTGAAAAAGCGCCCCGCCGATGATTGAAAACGCGGCAACCGTTATAAGAAAAGCATTTCGCTCATCCACTGCACTTCCGCCGAAAACTGCCGACAACGCAAAAGCAAATCGGCTGAACGGCAAGCGTGCTTATACCGCTCGCCATTCCACCTATCGGACGCAGCGAAAGCAACTTTGTTCTGTCGCCCTCATCACTTGTGAGCACTGACGGATACCCGGTTATCGGAATATCGCCGATTGTAAACACAACTTCCCATATTATGTAAAACACAAACGCAGATAACACTATTAAAATATTTTTTAGGCATACTGTTTTCCGCGGAATAAATTCCGTTACTGAACAGAGAATCGTCAGTATTGCTGTGGGAATCGGCACTGCGATAAGATAGTCCTTTAGTTTATGTTTTCCTCTGCTTATCATCGCTCCGATAAACGGGTCTTTGACGGCGTCAAATATTCTCGCAACACTTAATATCAGACCGACCCATACGGCAGGAATCAGAATCGTGAACTGAAGATAATATGCGAGCGCGGATGTGACTGTTCCGTATATGATGTTCTGACCGGAAAGACCCAGAAGATATCGGAACTTTTCTCTTTTCGTGTAAGTTGTTGACATGGTTTACCTCCTTACATACTTTTGGTATGTTTAATATTAATATATATGGGAGGGGTAAAACCCTCCCGAATATTTAAAGATTGATATCGCTGTTCATTTTGTCGAGCAGCGGATAGATGTCTGAAATGTCAAGCCCGATAGACTTTGTTATACCGCAAATAAACTCAAACTTTGCTTTCAGCTCTTCGTTGTCAACAGGAAAAACAAGCGGGTTTATCCAAATATTCGCGATAAGCGAAACCGCCTCGGCAGCCTGCTTCGGGAACATGACCGACAGAGATCCGTCCCTAACGCCCTCTTCGATAACCGGTTCAAAGGCATTAGGTGCTATATCGTTTACGGAGCGCAGAACAAGGTCGCTGAGCATCTGCGGCATATTCTGCAAATGCACTCCCAATTTTCTGAACTGCTGTTCCTGCTCATCCGTCAGAGCCGCAGCAAGCATACGCTTGAGCTTCTCTCCGCCCGTAATATCGGTATCGGATTGAATTTTACGCCAACTCGCAGACAGCGTATTTTTTGCAAAAAGCCGTTCTATGACCGCATCAAGGATATCCTGCTTTGAACTGAAATGGTGATATATCGCGCCCTTTGTGAGTCCGCCCAGTTCATCGATGATATCCTGAATCGTTGTGTTGTCGTATCCCTTTTCTATAAATAAACGCTGGGACACATCGAGGATAAGATTTACCGTTTCCTCCGGATATTTATTTCTGCTCATATTCGCTCCTTACATACTTTCGGTATGTATATAATAGCAAACTCAAAAACAAATGTCAACAGGTTATATAAAAATGGGTACTTAAAGCTGTTTGCAGGATAAATGTTAGAAAAAGTGTTAGAAATGCTACCGAAAACTAAAAAGAAAAAAGCCCTTCAAACTCCAAAAGCTCAGAGTTATCAAGGCTTTTAACTTGGCGCGCTGCAAGGGATACAGTCGGCTGCGCCGCCTTGCGTGCTCGGCGACCGCTGCTGCGCAGCAGTACCCGCCTCACACTTCGCGGCTAAAAACAGTCCACCGGACTGTTTTCTCAACGCCGCTCACCCTCTCAGGGTTCGTAGCCCTTGAAAATAAAAAAAGAACGGAAGCAACACCTACGGTATTGCTTCCGTTCTTGGCGCGCTGCAAGGGATTCGAACCCCTGACCTTTTGGTTCGTAGCCAAACACTCTATCCAACTGAGCTAGCAGCGCATCTGATTGCCATAGTATATTAGCACAACGCGCCGCAAAAATCAACTGTTATTTCAAAACTTTTTTTATTTTTCTCCGCTGCCCGGCGGGTACGCTATGCATCGCGGCGGTTTTCGGTCTGCCCGCGGCGCTTTTTTTGACAGATTTTTTTGCCGGCTTCGGAAAGTTTTTCT
>ENA-OQET01001065-OQET01001065.1-human-gut-metagenome-genome-assembly--contig:-NODE-1065-length-12886-cov-2.253547_pt1 | contig 12886 bp, 17 predicted proteins | sample MGYA00242800_ERZ504645 | MGnify/ENA primary metagenome ERZ504645 (study PRJEB26092, sample SAMD00036308) | human gut metagenome | host: Homo sapiens | study: EMG produced TPA metagenomics assembly of... | reverse complement strand
GTTTTCTTGCCTTTACATATCCCGGCTGTCCTTTTTCTGTTCTCATATTGTCTGTCCTTTTTGTTTTCTATTTATAATTTTTCTGTAATCGTCTTTTTCTATCATGAAAAAACATTTTCCCAAGCTCATAGACATTCCGTATATGCCTTTATCTATCCGCATGGTTGATCTTCATCATCCCCCATACAAGCAGGCGATCCGGAAGGATCTTGGAAAGGATTCTGGAACCTTTCATTGCTGCTCCATATACCGAAACGCGTCTTCCACGCACACTGTCTGTAAGTGCCTGTGTCACCACCGCTTCCGGTTCGGCACAAAGTGCTTCTTTTTCACTTGCCGCAAGCGTACCGGCCCGGTCAAAGAATTCTGTACGTACCGGTCCCGGACACACTGCCGTTACCAGGATTCCCCGTTTCTTCAATTCTGCTGCCAGTCCCTGTGAAAAACGCAGTACATATGCTTTGGAAGCCGCATATACACAGAATCCCGGCTGTGCACAGAACGAAGCTGCCGAAGCCAGATTGACAATCCGGCTGCCTTTCGACAGATATGGCAGGCAGATTCCTGTCATTCTGGTGAGTGCTGTACAATTCAGATCAACCATGCCGCACTGTTCTTTCAGATCAATGTCACTGACGTTACCGATCTTTCCATATCCTGCCGCATTTACAAGCATCCTTACATCTGCCTGCCGGCGATCCAGTTCTCTTTGCAGTTTTTCGAAAATATAGTCTCTCTGCATATCCCCGTCGAAGATCCTGACCGGGATCTTTACCTGTTCCTTCAGACTTTTCAGACGGTCTGTCCGTCTTGCCACTACCCATAATTCATCCAGGTTCTTATACAGCTGCGGGATCTGAAGCGCAAATTCCCTGCCCATTCCCGACGATGCTCCTGTAACGATCGCTATTTTCAACTTTAACACCTCTCTACATCCATCCGGCTGCCGGTTTTTCATCATTTCCCCTTTATGCTATTTCTCTTGCTGTTATTTCTTCTTATGCACATTCCGGATCGATTTCTTTTTCTGTCTGCTTCTATCCGTTCCTGTATTCTGTCTGCTGTTCTGTCTGTCACTTTGCACAGTATTTCTTCTGGAATGCTCGTTTTTGTTTTTCCTACGGTCATTCTGTCCCGGTTTTCCGGAAGACTTCTGATTCTGCGTTTTCTGTCCCGGTACTTTCTGCTGTGATCTGCCTTCGAATTTTCTCGGGCGTATCAGACAGTGTTTATCAAATCCTACCAGATCCATGCGGTGTGCCTTCTTCAGAGCCTCCATGACCAGATCATAATTCTTCGGATCCCGGTACTGGATCAGAGCTCTCTGCATTGCCTTTTCATGCGGATTCTTCGGCACATAGACCGGCTGCATCGTTCTTGGATCCACGCCTGTATAATACATACACGTCGAGATCGTTGACGGTGTCGGATAGAAATCCTGTACCTGTTCCGGCATATATCCAAGATCCCGGATATGCTCTGCAAGTTCTACCGCATCTTTCATTCTGGATCCCGGATGCGAAGACATCAGATACGGCACAAGATACTGATCTTTGTGGATCTTCTGATTCATCTTATTGTACTTTTTCACAAATTCCTGATATACACTGTTCTCTGGTTTTCCCATCAGTGTAAGAACATCATCCGATACATGCTCCGGTGCAACCTTTAACTGTCCGCTTACATGATAACGGCAGAGTTCCTCCAGAAATGCATCACTTTTATCCGCAACAACATAATCGAACCGGATTCCCGAACGGATGAATACCTTCTTCACTTTTGGAATGTCACGCAGTTCTTTCAGAAGTTTGATATAGTCTCTGTGATCTACTTTCAGATTCGGACACGGCTTCGGGAACAGGCACTGGCGGTTCTTACACACGCCACGTGTAAGCTGTTTTTCGCAGGATGGCTGGCGGAAGTTCGCCGTCGGACCTCCTACGTCGTGGATATAGCCTTTGAAGTCCTTTTCCTGCGTAATCATCTTCGCCTCATCTAACAGCGACTCATGGCTTCTCACCTGCATGATCCTTCCCTGATGGAAGGTAAGTGCACAGAAGCTGCAGCCGCCAAAGCAGCCACGGTTGCTGATCAGGCTGAACTTTACCTCAGAGATTGCCGGTACGCCGCCGTCCTTCTCATAAGAAGGATGGTAGGTACGCATATAAGGCAGTCCGTAGACATCGTCCATTTCTCCTTCCGAAAGCGGAAGTGCCGGTGGATTCTGTACTACATACAGATGAGCATTATATGGCTCTACTAGCCTTTTCCCGGCAAATGGATCGGTATTGCAGTACTGTGTATAAAAGCTTCTTGCATACTCCAGCTTATCCTGCTTCATATCTTCGTATCCCGGAAGAATCTCCGCATTATAGACACTGTCCAGACTCTTCGTCTTATAAACCGTTCCAGCGATAAATGTGATATCACTGACCGCAATACCGCTGTCCAGAGCTTCTGCGATCTCAATGATCGAATGTTCTCCCATTCCATAAGATATCAGATCTGCACCGGAATCCAGCAGGATCGAACGTTTTAATTTGTCTGACCAGTAATCATAATGTGCCAGTCGTCTGAGACTTGCCTCGATCCCTCCGAGGATAATCGGTGTCTTCTTATATACCTGACGGATCAGGTTACTGTATACAACCGCTGCGTAATCCGGACGCTTTCCCATCACGCCTCCCGGCGTATAAGCATCCGTTCTGCGGTGCTTTTTCGACACGGAATAATGATTCACCATCGAATCCATATTTCCCGCAGAAACAAGGAATCCCAGTCTCGGTTCTCCAAGGATCGTAATGCTGTTCTTATCTTTCCAGTCCGGCTGCGCAATGATACCGACTTTAAATCCATGCGCTTCCAAAAGTCTCGTAATGATCGCATGTCCGAAAGACGGATGGTCTACATAAGCATCTCCGGAAATATAGACAAAATCCAGCTGTTCCCATCCCCGTTCTTCCATATCCTTTTTGCAAATCGGTAAAAATTTATTTTCTGACATTCTCTATCTCCTCTTCTGTCAGCAGCCGGTATTCTCCGGGCTTCAAATTTTCATCCAGGCACAGGGTTCCCATGCGTTCTCGCTTCAGATAAGTAACTTCTTTACCCACTGCAAGGAACATCCTCTTCACCTGATGGAACTTTCCTTCATGGATCGTAAGGCGGATCTCAGATTCTTCCGCGCTCTTCATAATGTCAAGTTTTGCAGGTCTTGTCATCTCTTCTTCCTCTGCGCCGATATCGATTCCTTCTGCGAACCGCTTTACATCCTCTTCTGTAACCATTCCATCTATTTTTGCATAATAGACTTTATCCACATGCTTTTTCGGTGCCAGCAGACGGTGTGCCAGATCTCCGTCATTCGTGATCAGAAGTAATCCTTCCGTATCTTTATCCAGTCGTCCGACCGGGAAAAGATCCTTTCGTTTCTTGTCTTTGATCAGATCGATCACCGTAGTATCTCTCCGGTCCTCGGTCGCCGATACCACGCCGCCCGGCTTGTTCAGCATATAATATTCATACGACACATAGGAAATGTTACGGCCGCCTATTGTAACTTCATCGCATGTCTCATCAATCTTCGTATCTGCTGCTTTTACCACCGTCCCGTTAACGGTAACTTTCCCCTGACGGATCTGCTTTTTTACCTCCTGGCGGGTTCCCACACCCATCTCTGCCAGATATTTATCCAGACGCATCATCTTAACACAGCCTCCATCCCGGCAGATATTTGTTCTTCAATGTACCATTGGATACCTTCCCCCATCCAAGCGGGAACCCATCCACACATACAAGATACCAGCCTTTTGCTTTTCTCTCCGTCAGATCGTCCACATCCAGTGTCTCCCCTTTCAGGTATCGTCTGACTCGTTCATCTTCACACGGGAGATCAATGATCTGTGCATATTCGTCTTTCTTCAGACACATAGCAAATGCCTGGCTTGGTTCAAAACGGTTCTTCTTCAGTTCTCCAAGCAGCAGTCCAGTTCTTAAGAAACGGATTCCTCTCACATCCGGAAGTCCCTCCGGCATATAGTAAATGCGCTCACCATGGATATCCAGTCTGGAACCGTCCAGTTTCCAGGTTACCTGCTTCATAAACTCTTCCAGGTCGGCCGGAATCTTTCCCGCCTTCTTTTTTGTTTTCAGTTCTTTTGCAGGCAGTGGTTCACCCTTTTGCAGAAGGGCTACATAATGGCCTTCTCCTTTCATCTTATGTGGGAAAATGCGGACTGTCTTTTTCAGTTCTTCGTCTTTTTCCTCTGTCACTTCCGGTATTCCCGGACAGAATCCCTCATAACTTTCCATCGGAAGCACATGGAATTCAGGATATTCTTTCTTCAGATGTTCAATGATACGCTCATTTTCACCCGGATCAAATGTACACGTCGAATATAGCATAAGGCCACCCGGCTTTAACATTCTTGCTGCCTGCAGAATGATATTCCGCTGCAGATTGCTGAAGAATTCCGGACCATGTTCCTCCCATGCTTTTACCATCTTTTTATCTTTCCGGAACATTCCCTCTCCGGAACACGGTGCATCGATCAGGATCTTGTCAAAATAATCCGTAAAATAATTCTCCAGACGTCCCGGTTCCTCACTCAATACAAGGACGTTCCCGATTCCGAACACCTCTATATTCTTAAGCAGGCCCTTTGCCCTTGAGCTGCTGATATCGTTAGCGATCAGCACTCCCTCTCCTTGTAATTTTGCTCCTAATTCCGTTGCTTTTCCTCCCGGAGCTGCACATACATCCAGAACCTTGTCTCCCGGTTCTACCGGAAGGCGGTTCGCAGGTGTCATGGCACTTGGCTCCTGAAGATAATAAAGGCCGGCAAAATAGTACGGATGCTTTGCAGGAGACACTTTGTCCCCGTCATAATAGAAACCATTTTCGATCCATGGAATTTTTTTCAATCTCAAACGGACATATCTTTTCAAATTTCTTCCACAAGATATCTTACCTGTATTTACACGCATGCCATAGTATCTTGGTTCTTTATAGCAGGCAATATAGTCATCGAACTCTTCTTGCAGAAGTGCCCGCATCTTCTCCTCAAATGCTGCTGGCAGTCCATATATTTATCCTCCGTCATCTTTTTCTTGTTCTGACTGTTTTACTGTCGTCATTATGAATGTTGTTATTATTTCCTGTTATTTGCAGTTCTTAAGTACCAGTTTCAGGAATTCCCAGCTTCTCTGCGTAGATGCAATATCCAGACGTTCATTATATGAATGAATATCCAGAACATCCGGTCCGCAAGATACACAATCCAGATCCGGCCGTTTTCCAAGGAAGATTCCACACTCCAGTCCGCCATGGATAATGCATATCTCCGGTTCTTTTCCGTAGATTTCTTTATATGCTTCTATCATGACCGGACGGAGCTCTGACTTTGGTTTGTATTGCCATGCCTGATATGCACTGGAAATTGTTCCTGTTCCTCCGAACGCTTTTGTCACAGCATCGACTTCTTCCAATACCTGCTGCTTTCTGCTGTCCACGGCGCTTCTGATCAGGAAAGCAGCTTCCACACCGTTTTCTTTCATAGATACAACACCAAGATTTAAGGAAGTTTCTGTCGCGCCGGCAACCTTACGGCTGTATTCTTTTAATCCATTTGGGCTTGCCTTCAGATATCCTACTACTTTTTGCGTAGTATCTTTTGAGACACTACTGTATCTGTATTTTTTTCTGTTTCTGTTTTTACTGTCAGACCAGGTTCTTCTCCCATGAATTCCGCATTCCATACATCCTCCATATTCCGGATCATGGCCAGTATCTGTTCGGTATCTTCCGGTGCTGCTACGAGAGATGCATGTGCTTCCATTGCGATCACATTGTCTTTAGAGCCGCCGTAAATCTCACTTAAGCGGTAACTCTTTTCTTCTGCAATGTGATACAACAGACGTGCCATCATCTTATTTGCATTGCCACGCTGTCTGTGGATTTCTTCTCCGGAATGTCCTCCAAGAAGTCCCTGGATGGTAATCTTGATCTCATCACCGGATGCCGTCTCTTTTTCTACCGGAATCAGTCCCTGATAGCGGACTCCGCCCGCACATCCAACCGTCAGGGTTTTCTCTTCTTCCGAATCCAGATTGATGAGTTTTTTCCCTTTTAGTACAGTCAGGTCGATAGCTTCCGCACCTTCCATTCCAAGTTCTTCGTCCACGGTAAATACTGCCTCAATTGGCGGATGTGGAATCTCTCTGCTATCCAGCAGTGCAAGTGCCATTGCGACAGCAACTCCGTCATCTCCCCCAAGAGTGGTATCTTTTGCCTTTAAAAATCCATCTTCCACATACAATTCCAGTCCGTCATTTTCAAAATCATGTGTGGACTCCGATGTCTTTTCACATACCATATCCATATGCCCCTGCAAGATTACAGGTTCGCTTTCCTCATATCCGGGTGTTCCTGGCTGAAATATGATTACATTATTCACTTCGTCCTGGATCACTTTCAAGTCTCTTTCTTTTGCAAATGCGACCAGATAATCACTGATGCGCTTTGTATCGCGGCTTCCTCTCGGGATTGCACTTATTTCTTCAAAAAGCGAAAGACTTCTTTCGGTTCTAATTCATTTAATACTGCCATTTTCCTACATTCCTCCTATGTTACACTGATATCTATTATCTAACAGTCTTCATAAAAAATTCAACCTTATCCATACAATGAATTAACAAGGTTCTCCGGGTGATCACATGTCCAGACATCCTGCCCTTACCATTCCGATATTGATTCTGTTTTTTAAGCATGCTGTCATTTCCGCAGACAGTCTTTACCGGTGCCAGTTACGGACTTGTTCTGTGGTTCCGGCATGTCCTTCCCACATTGCTTCCTTATATGATACTGATCAATGTTCTGATCTGCACACCTGCACTTCACTGGATCTGCCGTATCACATCCACCTTTTTTATGTCCGCTTCTCGGCACCTCTTATTATGGCACATTCGCAGTACTCACCGGATTCTTATGTGGATATCCGATGGGTGCGAAGACCACCTCTGATCTTCTGAATGTCAATAAAATCTCGCGTTCGGAAGCCTCTTACCTTTTATCTTTCTGCAACAATACAAGCCCTGCTTTTATCTTAAGCTATGTAGTGGCCCAAAATATGAAGGAACGTAATCTTTGCATTCCTTTTTTCCTGATTCTTACATTTACACCGCTTATGTTGAGTTTTATCTTCCGCCTCTTCTACCGCCTGCCAGAATCCTCTTGTTCCTTTCCACAGGTAACACCCGGTTCTTTCTCCAATCCATCTGAAAGTATCTCTGACAGCTTTCTTGACCGTTGTATCTTGAATGCATTCGAATCTGTCACAAAAGTCGGAGGATATATGATGATGTTCTCTGTCCTGATACAACTGCTTGCTTCGGTTCTTCCAAACACTATCTTTTCGCTTCTTCTGTATTCCAGTCTGGAGATCAGCACCGGAATCAGACTGCTCTTTTCATCTGCGTTATATACAACTGAGAAGATTATCCTCTGCGCTTTCCTGACCTCTTTCGGCGGATGGTGTTGCATCGCCCAAACATATTCCATGATCTCCAGCAGCCAATTACCGATTCTTCCCTATATAACAGCAAAACTGGTCACCGCATTGGTAACCAGTCTTCTTATCTCCGCTTACATATATGCTATTTGATTGTATCTTAATCCAATGTATCGTCTTCCTGAATATCATAATCAGAGATCGGCATATCATCCGGATATGAATTTCCATCATCCAGATAATCATCCTGTCCGTACGTATCCTGCTCATAAGTATCCTGCGGATATTCTTCTGCCGGATATTGATCCTGCGGATACTCCTGCTGTACATTCTGTTCTGTCTCCGGCGGAACATCAAGCTCTGCTCTGTTGTTACGTACCATGTCGTAACATTCCTGAAGAGAATTTACAAGACTGTCATACTTCGATGTATATGTATCCAGTGTGCGTCCGATCGCACTCTCCGCCTGAGAAAGGAGATCATCTGTATAATGAATGGCTCCGACACGGATCTGGTTTGCATCGTTCGTTGCATTGTCCAGTATCTGCTGTGCCTGTGCAGTTGCTGCGGTTACGATCTCGTTTGCCTGTGCATATGCCTGCTGCATAATCTCATGCTCACTTACCAGCTCATTTGTCTGAATCTGTGCTTCCTGGATCATGCCGTCTGCTTTTGCCTGTGCATCAGCCAGAATCGCATCCTTGTTCGCAATGATCTTCTGGTAACGCTTGATCTCATCCGGTGTTTTCATACGAAGCTCTCTTAACAGTTCGTCCATCTGATCTTTATTTACAATTATTTTTTGTTGTCGACAACGGCTGGAATTTACAGCTGTCGATATACTCTTCAATTTCCTCTATGATCTGCTCAATACGGCTGCTCATAATATTTACACTCTCCTTCTATGTTTCATTTTCTCCCAGACTTTCTGCTCTATGTATTCCGGCACAAATTGGGATATATCTCCTCCGAAGGCCGCTACTTCTTTCACTGTAGTAGAGCTTAAATATGAATACTGCAGATTCGTTGTCAGAAAAAACTGTCTCAACATCCGACGCAAGCTTATGATTTGTCTGCGCCATCTGTAACTCATATTCAAAATCGGTGATTGCCCGCAGTCCCCTTATTACAACCTTCGCATCCAGCTTATGGGCAAAATCCACCAGCAGTCCTTCAAATGGAATAATCTTAACATTTGCTATGTCTTTCGTTACTTCCTCTAACATTTTAACACGTTCTTCTACGGAAAACAACGGGGTTTTTTGCTTTATTATTCAACACTCCGACTGTCAGTTCATCCACCATTCCGGCAGATCTTCTGATGATATCCAGATGTCCGTATGTAACCGGGTCAAAGCTTCCCGGATAGATTCCAGTTAACATATTTCTTTCCTTCCCGCAGGTTCCAAAAATACATGCTTGTTTGTTTTATATTCTTTTTCTTTGATGATGTGATATCCGAGATCTTCCGCGTAATCAAATTCTGTCTCTTTGGAAGCTTCTACAATGATGATTCCTTCCTCTGACAAAAGCGATGATTCCGCAAGATAAGTCAGCACGCTTTTTTCTAATTCATGATTATACGGTGGATCCATAAATATATAATCGAACTGCTTTCTCCCTCTAATTTATAGAGAGCTGTCATCACATCCATCTGCATGGTCATCCCTTTTCTTTCAAAATGTGTCTTCTGAAGGTTCTCTTTGACACATGCCATAGCTTTTGGATTTTTCTCTACAAATACAGATTCCATTGCTCCCCTGCTCAGAGCTTCAATCCCGATTCCGCCGCTTCCGGCAAACAGATCCAGAAAGATGCTGTCATATAAATATGGAGCGATCATATTAAACAATGTCTCCTTGATCCTGTCTGTCGTCGGTCTGGTATCCATGCCTTCTAACGTCTTTAACTGTGTTCTTCTTGCACTTCCGGCAATGACTCTCATATTCTATCCCCTCTCTTTCCTGTCTGTTCCAAGCTTTCTGTAACGGTTCATACAGGCATAAATCTCCTGTATACGCGGTCTTGCAAGATTGCCCGGTACAATGTTTCCTTCACACATTCCGGCAGGTCCCCTTTTATCCAACAGCTTCTCCGCCTGTTCCACAGCCTGTCCAAGCGTCTTCTTTCCATCAAATATCTCCTCTTCCAGAAAGCGCACAATCTGCCCTAGCGTATTCAACTGTTCACTGTCCACGAGCTGTTCCACATACCGCAGATCGATCGTCTCATGACCGATCATGATTGCATCACGCCCCATTGTTTTCAATTTTACTCTGCCTTTCTGTCGAATACCCGGATTTCTGCGTACTTTCCGGTCATAGGATGGCTCTTTTGGCTTTTCTTCCGGGAACTTCAATACCGGATAGTCTGCAGCTGCTTTCTTTGCAAATTCCGTAATTTCTCTCGGAACATACTTATCCATCTGAACGATCTGATCCGCAATCTGGAAATAGGATCCGGAGCTTCCCGCTACCAGCACGGTCGATATTCCATATTCCCGATAAAGCTCCCTCACCCGCTCAATAAATGGTGTGATCGGCTCCATATCACGGTGGATCACCTGCTGCATCAGTTCATCCCTGACCATAAAGTTCGTTGCGCTTGTATCTTCATCAATCAGGAACACCTGTGTTCCCGCTTCCATGCTTTCTATGACATTTGCCGCCTGTGATGTACTTCCGCTCGCATCTTCTGTATCGAACGCATAAGTATCTTTTCCATTTGGCAGATCATTGATAAACATGGAAATATCTGTATGCCGGATACTTCTTCCGTCTTCCGCACGGATCTTCATTGCCGTATCATCCGTGACCACATATTCTCTTCCGTCTCCCGCAACATGTGGATATACACCACTTTCTAATGCTTTCAAAAGTGTAGATTTGCCATGGTAGCCGCCACCTACGATCAAGGTAACCCCCTTTCGGATCCCCATTCCGGTAAGCATACCTTTATATGGAAGCTTCATAGTAATTCTCATAGAATCCGGTGAAGCAAACGGTACCGCATCCTTCATCGGTCTCTGGGAAACCCCCGATTCTCTCGGAAGTATAGATCCGTCAGCAACAAATGCGACCAGTCCTTCTTTTTTCAACTGTTCACGGATATATTCCTGATCCACGGAAAGTTCTGCTGCTTGCTTTACTGCATTGCGGTCCATATTTTTATAATATAATGCTTTTTCCACACATGCCGGGAGATATTGATAAAGAATTTTAACCAGCTCTCCTGCCTGTATCGTACGTCCTCTTGCCGGAAATCCGACTTCAAAGCGGACAGTCACATCCCCTGTCTTTTCATCTATCTCACACGCCGTACGTTCCAGCACTTCCTGACCACATCTCGTCACCTGAATAATTCCGCTTTTTCCGGAACCATGTGCCTGAAACGAATGCCGTTCCAGCTGCTTTGCAAAATTTCGCAGCAGATAATCTGCCACCGCCGTCTTTTTATGTTTGCTGTCATATAGTTCTTTCGGAATCCGTACTGCTCTTCCGGCCACCTGTATATGTAACCTGGACGGTGCTGCAAACGGATCTCCCTGTACATGATCAATTCCCAGTATATATGTTCCAAACTGGTATACGCCTCTTGTATCCTTATATGCCGGATATCCCTTGTGATCAATGCGTTCCAATATCTGTTTTAAATCTTCTGATGTCTTCATATTTTTGTAACTGCTACTATTCCTTTTTATTTTCTTCTCTTTCTTTTAGAAGTCTGCTTTTGCGTTTTTTCTGCACTCTACAGATCCACAATCCTTGCTCTGTGATGAATCGCCGGAAGATATTTCTGAAGCAGATCTTTTGTCTTGAATTTCAAATGGCTGGTATTGATCCCCGGATTGCATCCGAACCATTCTGCCTCTGCAACTTCCTTATCTATGATCACCTGCACATAATCATCTTCATCCGTCAGAAGTCCCGCAACACTTGCAGATCCCGGTGTTGTACCAAGATGTTCCAGCATCTTCTCCGGTGGTGCGAATGACATATGGGATACGCCCAGCTTCTTACTGAAAGAAGACGTGTCAAACGCTTTATCGGCCGGCATCACCAGCAAGAAGAATGTCGTCTTCTTCTGATTACATAGGAACACATTCTTCCGTATCTCCGTTCCGATCGCCTTGTCTACTTCCGCACATTCTTCCATAGAAGATGCCGGATCATTGTCTACCTGTTCATATGGGATTTTTAATTTTTGCCAATGTATCGTAGAATTTACGCTCTAACGGCATTCTCTCGTCTGCCGGTGCTTTTGTCCTTATTTCACTGATATACATAACACTAAACCTCCGTTTCTGATACTTATACTTGTTAACATTATATCGAATCTGCACAGCGATTGCAATTTTTACATTACAAATTTATTTCTTATAAATTTCTGTTTTTTTCATTTTATGCTATACTATAATTGATGTTGTCGGGGGATCTCTGCCTCTGACACCTTTATATCTAAAAATCACAAGGAGAAAAAGTCATGAAATACGTATTAGCCTCAGCTTCTCCCAGACGGCAGGAGCTGCTTACCCAGGCAGGATTTTCTTTTGATGTTATCCCCGTCTGCAGTTAAAGAAAAGATTACAAAAGATATTCCATCCGATGTCGTGATGGAACTGGCACATCAAAAAGCTCTTGATGTATACAAATCACGGATAAAAGATAATCCTGCATATCAGACAGAAGACTGTATCGTGATCGGTGCCGACACCATTGTATCTTATCGCGGTGAGATTCTCGGAAAACCGGCTGATAACGAGGAAGCCTTTGATATGCTTTCCATGCATCGCGGACCGCACACATCAAGTCTATACCGGAGTCACATTCGCAGGACATATCAGCGGGAAGCAGATACCTACATACATTTTTACGAAAAACGGATGTTACATTTTATCCAGTCACAAAAGAGGATCTTCATACTTGATGTTGACAGCGGTGATTCTCTTGACAAAGCCGGCGCTTACGGCATCCAGGGCGCATTTGCCATCCACGTAAAAGGGATCGAAGGTGATTATAATAATGTAGTCGGCCTTCCGATCGCACGACTCTACCATGAACTTGATTCCATTTTGCCAAAGGAGAAGATACATTATGCATTTCTAGCCGGAATAAACAGAAATACGAAAAATCCGCACTCCGTATCTCCATCACAGGAAGTACGATTTTCGTAATCCTGGAGATCGTTATGGCGGTCATCACAAGGTCGCAGGCCGTCCTTCTGGACAGTGTCTATGACGGCGTCGAGATTCTGATGGTATTCGTGTCACTTTCACTGGTTCCGCTGATGTACAAGCCGTCCAGCGAAAGCCACCCATTTGGTTACCAGCAGATTGAATCCTTATTTGTTGTTGTAAAAGGTGCGATCATGATTGCTGT
>ENA-OQET01001062-OQET01001062.1-human-gut-metagenome-genome-assembly--contig:-NODE-1062-length-12899-cov-4.050188_pt1 | contig 12899 bp, 14 predicted proteins | sample MGYA00242800_ERZ504645 | MGnify/ENA primary metagenome ERZ504645 (study PRJEB26092, sample SAMD00036308) | human gut metagenome | host: Homo sapiens | study: EMG produced TPA metagenomics assembly of... | reverse complement strand
TCTGATCCATGAACTGTGACAGCTGGGAAGAACCGAAGAACTCTTTCACTGCTGCAGTTACAGGTTTGATATTGATCAGGGACTGCGGAGAAATACTCTCTGTGTCCTGTGTTGTCATTCTCTCACGTACCACACGCTCAAGTCTGGAAAGACCGATGCGGTACTGATTCTGAAGCAGCTCACCGACAGCACGGATACGACGGTTGCCCAGGTGGTCGATATCATCATCGTTACCAAGGCCATACTCCAGATGCATATTGTAGTTAATGGACGCAAGGATATCTTCCTTGGTGATGTGTTTCGGGATCAGGTCGTGGATATCACGTTTGATCGCATCACATCTGTCCTCAAATGTGTCATTTTCTTCCAGAATTTTTTCGAGCACTGGGTAGTATACTAATTCTGTAACACCCAGGGACTTCGGATCCTCAAGCTCCGGCAGATAGTGACGGATATCAACCATAAGGCTGGAAAGAACTTTGATCTCTCTCTCCTCACCCTGGATCCATACGTACGGAACTGCGGAATTCTGTAATGTATCAGCAAGCTCTTTTGTAACAAGTGTCTCAGCCTCAGCAAGGATCTCACCTGTTGTTGTATCTACAACATCCTGGGAAAGCTTGTGGCCTACGATACGTTTATTGAAATGAAGCTTCTTATTAAATTTATAACGTCCGACTTTGGCAAGGTCATATCTTCTCGGATCGAAGAACATTGCCATGATCAGGCTCTCTGCGCTCTCTACTGCAAGCGGCTCGCCCGGACGGATCTTCTTATACAGCTCAAGGAGACCTTCCTGATAGTTTGTGGAGGTATCCTTTGTAAAGCTGGCAAGGATCTTTGGCTCTTCACCAAACAGATCAATGATCTCAGCATTGGTTCCAATGCCCAGTGCACGGATCAGAACAGTGATCGGAACCTTTCTTGTTCTGTCTACACGTACATAAAATACATCATTTGAATCTGTCTCGTACTCCAGCCATGCACCTCTGTTCGGAATTACAGTACTGGAAAACAGTCTCTTACCAAGCTTATCATGAGCGATCGCGTAGTAGATTCCAGGGGAACGTACTAACTGGCTGACAATAACACGCTCAGCACCATTGATAACAAAGGTACCCGTAGCTGTCATCAGCGGTAAATCTCCCATGAAAATCTCGTGTTCGTTGATCTCTTCTGTTTCCTTATTGATCAGCCTTACTCGAACCTTCAAAGGTGCGGCATAAGTCACGTCACGTTCTTTACACTGCTCGATGGAATATTTTGCATCTTTTTCATCGTATGTGAAATCGATGAATTCCAGACTGAGCTTTCCGCCGTAATCTGCGATCGGAGAAATATCATCAAATACTTCTTTTAAACCTTCGTCAAGAAACCACTGATAGGAATCTTTCTGAACTTCGATCAGGTTTGGCATTTCCAGGACTTCTTCTTGTCTCTGGTAGCTCATACGCATGCTTTTTCCAGTTTTTACAGAACGAATTCTGTTTTTTTCCATTGACGTTTCACCCCGTTTTTTATATTTATTACAACATGATCCCGCCTGACCTTTAGGCAGGCATATCTAGCCATAATATAGCATCCTCCACTTTAACATAAGAAAAAAAGTGTGTCAAGCACTTTTTTTGATTTTTTTACATTTTTCAAAAAAAGATTCTGTTCCTTCTATACATACGATGTATGGATATCCGGAACAGAATCTTTTTTTATCACACATACTTACTTCACAACAGTATTTACTGTTACTGTATTTCCGTATTTATCTTTTGAGACAAGTTTCAGAGCAGTATTCTTTTTTTGCTTCTTTATTTTAATAACGTACTGTTTCTTTTTGTTTACGGATGATACACCCAGCTTTGTCTGTTTTCCGGAACGCTGCACATATGCAATAACTGTCTGGCTGCCTGATGCAGTTCCGCTTATAGCTGTACTTCTTGATGTAACAGCTCTGCATGAAGGACGGTTGATGCCGGTCCATCCTTTGCAGCTTTTTACATATACCGCCTGAACCTTTCCGTTTTCACAAAATGTATTCTTTTCATGACCGGTATTACAGATGCATATGCATAAACACCATTCCCCGTATTTTTCTCCGCACGGTTTCCTGATACTTCGGATACTTTTGATTTCCAGAGCAAAATACCACTTTTTGCATTTGATGTCACACGATTGCTTTTTACCCTGACTCCGCCGACCACATACTCAATTTTCACGCCATGATTTTGTTGGATAAACAGGTATTACCAAGAACATTATTGTTCTTTCCTGCATTTACACGTATTCCCGAGCCGGCCGCTGATTTAACAGTATTCTTCTGTGCAGTGGATGAAGTATTTACAGATTGCAGATAAATTCCATCTCCGCCTGCTCCGGAAACAGCATTCCGCTCTACAAGATTTTTCTGTTCTGATCCTGCTGCATAGACAGAACCGGAGAGATAAATTCCCGTATTTGCAGTTCCGGACACTGTATTCCTGCTGATAACGCTTCCTCTGGAATCCTGGGCATAAATCCCAAAATTGGAATATGAAGAAGTTTTTTCATTGTTACCTGATTATCTGTTACGGTATCTGTGTCAGTAAGAGACATGATGATTCCGTTTCCATATCCGCTGATCTGATTATCTTCTACAGTCACACCTTTCACCGGATATATTCTTTTTAGGGAGCACAGCTCCATCTTTTTTCATATTATAGCCTGAAACTTTTATACCACTGCAGATCCATGCAATTCCACCAATACTGGTAGTTCTGGCAAGACTGATGTAGTTTCCTGCCACACGAAGATTCCTGTTTTTCAGCATGTCCGGCCCATCATCATAGCCTGGCGTCTGGTGTGTATTGCTGCTCACAGAAGAAATGTCCACTCCATTTCCCACATTTACCATGGTATTATTTTCTGCTGTAGAATCTTCATAATTCATAAACCTTATACAGCGGTTTTTTTACATTATGAAAAGTATTATTCGTAACTGTGATCCTTTTATATGTTTTTCCGGACATCATACTGTGCGTTCCCAGCCCTGTAAAGACATCTTCGAACACATTTCCATCGATCACAAAATCTTCACAGGTCGTTCCATCATAAGGTCTGTACTGCGGAAAAACATTGCTCTCATCTGTACAGCAGTCGATCTGAATACATTCCTGTCCGCCTTCCACATAATTCTTATAATAGCCACTGAATGTACAGCCTGTGATCTTGGCATTTTTCACTCCGCCAAATTCCAGAAAATGAGATTTCAGATTATTAAGAAATGTAGCATTTTTAATCGTAACATTCGTAGCATGTCCAATGCAAAATCCCACAAATCCGCCTGGTGCATCCTTATTTTCCACACACTGATAATTGTAGTCCCAGGTTCCTCCATCGATCACAATGTTGCGATATCCATCATATCCGCCTTCTGAATCTTTGGTATTTCCAAGACGGAGGATCAGATGTTTGGTGGTAGACGTTTTTGTAATATTAGCGTCTCTTGCATATAAGTACATATTACTGTACATGCAAAGTGTACCTGTCAGTTCATAATTTCCCGGTGGAATTATGATCTTGCAGGGATTTTCATCTGTGGCCTGATCTTTCAGTTCAAGAAACAGTGTGTTCAAGGGTGCTGTGATATCCTGTCCTTCCTCAACTTCCAGAGTCACAGTCTGATAAGTTCCAAGTTCTCCATCTGAAGCATCTCCTGCGGAAAAATCCCCAGCAGCATTGGCATCATCTGTAAAATCAGTCTGTGCCTGACCTGCGCCTTCAGCAGCTTTATTATTATCCGGCTCTGCGACATTTTCTACATTACCGTTTTCCTGCTGAAGCTGAAGTTCTTCGGAACCGTTATCGCCGTTCTCCGTTCCTTCGGAAAAATCTGCCGGCAATTCTCCGCTGATACTGCCATCTGCTGTCTGAATATCCTCACTGCCAGCTTCCGTTGCTGCATTGTCAGAAATATTCTTATTTGTGTCAAAATCTCCATCTGTGCTTCCATCTGAAAATGCGTCTTCAGTTGAATTTTCCGATATTTCCTCATCCCCCGGTGCCTCTGATACATCCACTGCTTCTACAGCACCTGACTCTATTTTTGTCCAGGATGCCTGTGATGCAGGAACCACACTGCCATCGTTATCCAGCACAAGCGGATCCAGATCCTGTTCCGGCATATTTTCCTCTTCTTCAAGCTCCTCCTGCTGCTGCATTGCAGCTTCCTGAGCCCGAAGTTCATCCAGAGGATTTTTCACGTTTACAGTTATATTTTTTACATTTTTTCCGACAGACACTGTCTTGGCTGCCGTCGGAAAAGAAACTCCTGTGATTCCCAACGCAGCAGCAAGGATACAGGCCATTATTTTTCGTTTCATATTCCATCCACCCTTTCCTATCTCCTTTATTATCCTTTCTTTTTCTTCAAAAAGCAAGATTTACCCTGGATTTTTCACTAAAAAAGGCTGCTGTGCCGCCGGTAAACCGGCAGGCACAACAGCCTTTAAAACTTCTGATCTGATCGGATTATTTAAGTGTAACCTTAGCTCCCTCAGCCTCAAGTTTAGTTTTGATATCCTCAGCCTCAGCTTTGGATGCGCCCTCTTTAACAACCTTCGGAGCACCATCAACGATAGCTTTAGCCTCTTTAAGTCCAAGACCTGTAACCTCACGAACAACTTTGATAACTTTAACTTTGTTAGCGCCAACCTCTGTAAGCTCTACGTCAAACTCATCTTTCTCCTCAGCTGCCTCGCCTGCTGCACCTGCTGCTGCTACAACAACGCCTGCTGCTGCGGATACGCCGAACTCTTCCTCACATGCTTTTACAAGATCGTTTAACTCTAATACAGATAATTCTTTGATTGCTGCAATAAATTCTTCTGTTGTTAATTTTGCCATTTTAATTTCCCTCCATTTATAAATTTTAATTAATAATCATGCGGTCGTTATGCCGCCAATTGCACGTTGCTGGGATTACTCAGCAGCTGCTGCGTCAGCTCCGCCATTCTGCTCTGCGATCTGATTAAGCACACGAGCGAAGTTTGCGATCGGAGACTGCATGCTTCCAAGCAGTTTTCCAAGAAGTTCCTCTCTTGAAGGAATTGTGGACAGTGCCTGAATTCCGGCCTGATCATTGTAGTTACCTTCAACTACACCTGCGATCAGCTCCAGTGCCGGGAACTGTTTTGCATATTTAGCAAGGATTCTTGCCGGAGCAGTTGCGTCTGTCTCGGAGATAGCGATCGCATTTGTGCCATGTAAATGATCACTGAGGCTCTCAAATGCTGTACCCTCGAATGCACGACGCATCATGGTATTTTTGTATACCTTGTACTGAACACCAGCTTCTCTTAACTCTTTACGAAGAATTGTATCCTGCTCAACTGTAAGACCGCTGTAGTTTACAAGTACAACAGACTGTGCGTCTTTAATGCTGTTAGAGATCTCTTCTACGATTGGTTGTTTCAGTTCTACTTTTGCCATGAAATGGTACACCTCCTTATAGATTTTGTATACCGCCGTCGCAATAAGTCAATCTGTTTAAAAAAAGACCTTACTGCTTCGCAATAAGGCCTTGTGTAATCTTAACTCAGAATACTTGGACCTCGGTAGGCGTTTTGATCCTTATGCCTTACGGCACCTACTGTCTTCGGCAGCGTTCTTAGGTACAATACCATAACAGTGCCGGGTGTGTCAAGTATTTTTTTAGATTTTTTCAAAATTATTTAGTACCAAAAATACGGTCTCCGGCATCTCCAAGTCCCGGGCAGATATAAGCGTTCTCATTGAGCTCTCTGTCAAGGGAACCACAGTAGATCTGTACATCCGGATGTGCCTCGTGAAGTCGTTTCAGTCCCTCAGGAGCTGCGATGATGCACATAAACTTGATATTCTTTCCGCCCTGTTTCTTGACAAAATCAATGGCAGCTTCGGCAGAACCGCCGGTTGCAAGCATCGGATCAACGATCACTGAAATACGCTCGTCAATAGATTCAGGAAGCTTACAGTAATACTCATGGGGCTCATGTGTTACCGGATCACGGTAAAGTCCCACATGTCCGACCTTTGCAGACGGTACCAGTGTGAGAATGCTGTTTACCATTCCAAGTCCTGCACGGAGGACCGGGATCACTGCCAGCTTCTTACCTGAGATCATCGGTGTCTTACAGGTTTCTATCGGTGTCTCGATTTCCACTTCCTCTGTAGGAAGATCACGAAGCGCCTCATATCCCATCAGGATTCCGATTTCCTCCACCAGTTTACGGAACTCGTTTGTTCCTGTATTTTTATCACGGAGCATTGAAATTTTGTGTTTGATCAGCGGGTGATCCATAATATAAACATTTTCATTTTTTCCATCGTGATTTCCTCTCTTTGTCTGTGTTTTTGTAAAGCGAAACTTCTCATTCCACTCTGCTTCATACACCGGAACGCAAGCCTTTCGCTTTTCTGTATTCATCTTTCTACATTATAATATATATGACACTTTTTCAAAAGGGGGAAAAACTATTTTCCCTGGCGTTCCAAAACCTGATCGATAGCATAGGCCACACCAAACTCATTGTTGCTCTTTGTGATGTATTTTGCTGCCTTTTTGATCTCCGGAACTGCATTTTCCATTGCAACGGTTGCGCCGAAATCCATGGAAATCATGGAATAATCATTAAGACTGTCACCAAGAACCATCACCTCATCCATGGTATAACCCAGAGACTCGATATATTCTTTCAGCACCGGGCCTTTCTGCGCCTCTACTGCTGTAATCTCCTGATTATATATAAAGGAAGAAGCCACTGCAACGGCTGGATTTTCTTTCAGCTCATCGCTGAGTTTCTCCAGCTGCTCCACATCTGCCGCAAAAATGAAGATCTTATATATCGGCGCACCGCTGCTCTCCAGGGAACGGATATCGGAAATCCCTTTCGTGTTTCCGGCGATCCTGCGGTACTGCGGGGATTTCCGTACAATCTCCTCGCTGGTATCTATGTCCATATTGAAAAGACGGATCTGCTGAATGATCCCGTCTTCAATTTCTTTCTTTGTTCCAATACGGTAATCATAGCGATCCGTAAAAAATGCTACAGATACCGGGTATTTTTTTGCCGTATTGTAGACCTCCTCACACAGCTCAATAGAGATCGGTGTACTCTTTACAACCTCCTGCTGCGGATTCCGTACTTCAGCACCGCTGCTCACCACATAATCACAGGTCAGCTCTGTTCCCTTCAGCTCCTCCATGGCACCGGGGAAATTCCGGCCGGTGGCAACCATAAAGCGGATTCCCGCATCGCAGGCACGCCTGACCGCCGCAAGGGTTTCCGGTGCGATTCTATGGTCATCACCAAGAAGTGTGCCATCCATATCACTTGCAATTACTTTTATCATGAAAAATTTCTCCTTTTATCTGTAAAAATTCCGGTCAATCATTCGGATCCATAGCAAATATGTCCTTTTTTCGGAGAAATTATATCTTATATTATTGCAAAATACAATGATTTTTGCGACAGGCATATGCCTTTCTGATTTCAGAAATACATGGTATAATGAGATTTCATAAATCTGTCCGATGTCGGTCAAGCGTATATCCGCAATCCGCGTCGCTGCTTGATCCGGTTAAGTGAATAACCCCATCCACATGTACTACATAGATTTGCATCAAATAAATGCTCTTCAGTTAAGTCAGTCAATCAGAAAACAGGAGAATATTATGTCAACTTATTTTTTTCATTCCAAAAGAAGCCGCTCGCATTCCCGTTTCTTCTATTTAATATTGTGCACAGTCCTTGTCTGTCCAATACTCCTTTTCACAGGCTGCGGAAATATCACGGATGCAGATACATCCACCACCGGAAATGAGCCTATCAGTATCAGCAGTATCAAATTGAATACAGCTGTACAGATCACAATTTACGATTCTCAGGATAAGTCCCTCCTGGATGACTGTCTGGCACTGTGCGATAGGTATGAGCTGATCTTCAGCCGGACAAATGAGAACAGCGAGCTTTATAAATTAAATCACCGCAAAGATACATCGGATAAAGATCCCAATGCTGATGGGCAGACTATTCCATATCCGATCAGCGGCACAGCAGACACCTGGCATATATCTGAAGACCTTGCCTCTCTGCTTTCCCAAGGACTTTCTATCACCAGGGAGTCCGACGGTGCCTTTGACATCGCCATTGCGCCTTTGACCTCTCTCTGGGATTTCACAGCAGAAGATCCGAAGGTTCCGGATGATGCAGCTATTCAGAAAGCACTCCCTCTGTGCAGCTCTGATAGTGTTACCATTGATGATCAGGATATCACACTTCCCTCTGATGATATTCAGTTCGATGTCGGCGCCATTGCCAAGGGCTATATCGCAGATCGCATGAAAGATCTTCTGGTAAAAAAAGGCGTAAACAGTGCTATCATCAACCTTGGCGGCAATGTCCTCTGCATCGGCTCGAAAGCCTGACGGCACTCCCTTCAAAGTAGGCATCCAGAAGCCTTTTGCAGACCGCAATGAAACCGAAGCCGTTATGGATATCACCGGAAAATCCGTTGTATCCTCCGGAATTTATGAGAGGTGCTTTAAGCAGAACGGAAAATTATACCATCACATCCTGAACCCCAAAACCGGCTTTCCATATGACAATAGCCTGATCTCTGTGACGATCATCTCCGACCAGTCTGTGGACGGCGATGCCTTAAGCACCACCTGTTTCGCCCTTGGTCTGGAGGACGGACTGAAATTTGCGGAGAAAAAAGGAGTGCAGGCCGTTTTTATCACAGAAGATTATGAACTGCATTATACTGACGGATTCCAGGATGAGATCAATGTCACTGATGTGGAATCCTGAACCATGAAATCTTTTTCAGTAACAACCAAAAACCTTACGGATAGACCATATTTGTCACATAAGTCTGCGGATAATCTTTCAGAAGATTTGCCATTGCTGTCTGTGTCTGTGTCGTTGAAAATGGCTAAGATGGACCGTTCCGCAGACATTCATAATCTGCTCCCAAGCTTCTTCATATTCCTTATCCGGAAGTTCAAAACACCATGGGATAAATCCGAGCAAACAGTGATCTTCTGGAAGCAGATAATGCCGAAGATGGCCTGAAGATCATTCTCAAAGAGCATCCTGACATTATTATCACAGATATGAAAATGCCCGTCATGGACGGAATACAGCTCTAAAAAAAGCCGGAAGAACTTCACATCGACAGCAAAATCAGTGTGATCAGCGGATTCAGCGATTTCAAATATACAAGACTTGCGATCCAGGCTGGTGTTATTGATTACATACTGAAGCCTGTTGATCCCCAGAATTTGAACAATGCGCTTTCAGCCACAATTTCTCAGTTGGAAAGTGAAGCAGGCAAAACTGGGACTTCCGATTCTGCTTCATCACCCGAACCCTGCTCTGCATTCACCAGTAGGGTAATCAGTGATGTTTTTGATTATATCAATGCACATTATCTGGAAAATATCTCCCTGGCCGATATTGCAGAATCTTTTTTCTAAGTAAGGAGCATCTGTCCAGATTGTTTTAAAAAAACGTCAGAATCTTTTTTCCTATACTATGCAGTTAAAGCTCACCGAGGTGAAACGGCTTCTGCAGTCTACGGATATAACTCTCGACGACATTGCCTGGCATCTTGGTTTCAGCAATGGAAATTACTTCAGCAAGGTTTTTAAAAAGAACTGTCAGATGTCTCCCAGTGAATACCTGAACGTACAGCTATAGTTCTTCAGAAAACTTTTCTCCGATAAAAAGTAGCTGTAACTGAGCGTATCCGTTCAGTTACAGCCACTTTATTCAATATTATTATATTCAGTTATTGATCATATCCGGCCAGGAAAGAATCTCTGCAGAAATCTTCTCTTCATAATCTCCGTCAATGTCCTCACTTCTTCCAGCCGCATAAATATTGGTCTCGGCACCCCAACCGTTGTCCTCGTATTCCCATACATGGAATTTCAGTCCACGGAACATGAAATCCAGACTTCCGCAACCATCTTCCTCTGTGTATTCGAATTTGATATTTTTTTTGTTCAGAGCATCCTGTACTTTCTGTAAACGCATATAATATCGCTCCTTCCACGCCTAAAATCTTCCTTTATACACAAAGTATAACATGTTGTGATTTTTGACACAAGTCAAGGATGAAAGTGCCTGTGAGCTGCAGATATCTCAGGCCCAGTAGAGTCTCATTCCAAACTCATGGCTCATACGGTCCGGATGCCCATCAACTCTTGAAAGCAAAGTACAGATATCCTGATAGGTATTCTTTGCCATACATTTACCGCTATTATCAGAAAGAATTAGTGTAAGGTTCCACTTCTTGCCTTTTCCGTATTCTTTCTCAAAGGTTTTTACCATGACACGGCTGTCTGCCGGAACTTCTGCTTTAACACTTCCCTTTTCCACCAGTTCTCCGTTCAATGTTTCTGTAATGATCCATGTAAGTTCACACTCTCCCAGAGCTCCATCTGTATCATTTACAATATACAGACTGTCCAGATAATCTTTGTGCTTTGCAAAAACACCCACTGGTGCGTTGCTTTCCAGTATAGCCTGAAGACCCTTTTTGGGAATTCCCCACCAGTCATATAAACCGTAGAAGCTCTGAGGACACAGGTCGATAAACATAAACTGTACATATCCTGAGCAAGGTTCATATTTCTGGATCCTGTAATGCTCTGTATAATATTTCAGAAGCTTATACTGATATTCCTGGATCTTCGGGATATCATCCACCAGTTTTTCCAGACGATGATATACCGCCGGAACAGTTTTCAGATTTTCACTGCTGCCCGGTGCATCAAATCCGTACTCTGTATTCAGCTTTTCTGTCTGCTCATAAATATCTGCATATTCTCCACCGCTTAAAGAACCCAGATAATTGTGGCTGTCCCCGCTAAGCGGATCATCTTCGCAGAAAGAACCCTTGATGATCGGTCTGCCCGGATCCATCTTCTGTACCTCCCTATACAGAGCAGGTCCCGGATTTTCCTCCATAAATCTCCTTCTCACATTTCCATCCGGATCAACACATCCCGGTTCATTCATAATGATCCAGCAGATCAGAGACGGATGATGCTTCAGAAGTTTCACATTTTCTCTGTAAACATCTGCAAATCTCTGCGCCCATTCATCTGTTGAAGGATGCGTCCAGTTGTACTCCGAATCCTGAAGAACTGCAATTCCCAGCTCGTCACACAGATCATAAAAAACTTCCTGCTCTGTGTGGACATGTACTCGTACCAGGTTAAAACCTGCCGCCTTTACATTAAGAAGATCTCTCAGGTACCGTTCCCTTGTCATTGCGGAAATATAACAATCCGGAAAATAAGAGGTTCCTCTTATATACAGCTTCCTGTTATTAAGCCAGAATCTTGTTATTTTTTCATTACGCTCAATCTGAATGTCCCGGAAAGCAAAATTCGTTGTTCTGCTGCTCAGTATGTCTTTTCCCCTGCTTAACGTAAGTTCTGCCTGATACATCCAGGGATAACCATGATCCCATGTGGACCACAGTCTGACATCTTCCACTTTAAGCTCACATTTAAAACCTGTCTCTGCTTTCTCTGCCATTATCTGAACAGTTTTTTTCTGCCTTTATAAGACCGGACTCTTTTTCCCGGATCTTTACATTAAAATCATATGTCTCCCCGGATTTCAGACCTCGCGCTTCAGTTTCCACATATACGTCTGCTTTCTTTCCATCTGGATCCAGTTCATACTTCAGATCTGTCTGATCTTCCAGAACACCTTCTTCTGTCAGGATCAGCTCCACTTTTCCGTAGATTCCTACAGGATTTACATCTCTCTGGATAAATGTATCAGAATGTTCGTAGGTACCTTTTACCATATTTCTTTTTACCAGGGTGGTTCTGGAATCCTGTGCATCCAGCTCCACCTCATCATCCCATGGAGAACTTACCTTTACAATGAGATAATTTTTCTTTCCAAAAACAAGCTTATCTTTTACATTAAAGGAAAATGGAGCGGAATATCCTTCATGCTCTCCAAGAAATTCTCCGTTAAGCCATACTTTTCCATAATAATCCACATTGGTAAATTTAAGGACAGCATCCGTAACTTTCTGATCCGGAACTTCAAACTCTGTTTTGTACCACCAGGGTGCCTGATTGAAATATCTCAGTTCACGCCCGAAATATGGCTGTCTGGCATAGATAAGCTGCAGATGTTTCAGTTCCTCCAGTTCCTCCCATTCAGACACCTGGGAACCTACGGAAGTATCTGCTTCCCTGGCAGCATAAAGCCCGATCTTTTCCCCTGTATCATGAACATCCTGCAAAATTTTCCATCCTTGTTTCAATTCAATCCTTGTTTCCATTTCAGCCTCCTAACTCTTGACCGCACCTGCAGCCATACCTTCGATTATGTTCCTGTTAAGAATAAAATACACGATCAGTGTAGGCAGGATCGATATTACGATCGCCGCAAATGTACTTCCCCAGTCCACTCTTCCGAACTGCCCCACAAAGTCATTCAGGCCAATTGGCAGAGTTTTCATATCAGAAGATGAGATAAACGTATTGGCATAGGTAAATTCATTCCATACAAAAACAAAATTGTATGTAAGAACTGTCATTGTAGTATTTTTAGCCATAGGTACCACGATCTTGCGGAATGTGGTTCCCATTGTGGCACCGTCAATAACTGCCGCTTCCAGAAGAGAATCCGGCATAAATTTAAAAAAATCCGGTGTAAAGATAGATACACATTGGAAGTCCGAACCCGATCTGCGGAAGCACCAGTGCCCAGTATGTATTTCTCAGTCCGATCCTGTTATAAATCTGGAACATGGGTACAAGGCAGGAAAAAAATAGGCACCATCATTCCAAACAGGAAAAATGCCATCAGTGCATTGGCATATTTTACCTTTACCTTACTGATCAC
>ENA-OQET01001061-OQET01001061.1-human-gut-metagenome-genome-assembly--contig:-NODE-1061-length-12908-cov-2.254988_pt1 | contig 12908 bp, 13 predicted proteins | sample MGYA00242800_ERZ504645 | MGnify/ENA primary metagenome ERZ504645 (study PRJEB26092, sample SAMD00036308) | human gut metagenome | host: Homo sapiens | study: EMG produced TPA metagenomics assembly of... | reverse complement strand
GGCAGACGGCTATGCAGACTAAACCCCGCCGCGCCATCCTCGGCTTTCGCCTGCTGACCGTTGTGATCGGTCTGCTGCTTCTGCTGATCATCGGCGCGTATTCGATCCGGACCGACAACTTTGAGGGTGAGCAGAATTTTGCCAGCCGTGTGGACTATATAAAGGATCAGTGCGATGACTACACCAGCCTGTCGCTGGCTACCGAGTCCAAAAGCATGCTGCGCATTGCCGAGGCCTGCGAGCAGTGTGCGCGCGATATTCAAACCGGCACCGATGCGGTTGAGGCGGAGGTGCTGTCCCGCTGTGCGGAAAACCACTACCTGACCGGTGTAGCCGTGCTGGACCGGGACGGCAATGTGGTGCAGTACTTCAGCAAGGAGGGGGCGCTGCCGCAGCAACTGCTGCAGGAGCTGGCCACCGCGCCGCTGCTGGATGTGGCCGACCACCCGAAAAAGACCTACTCCGTCCGGCTGGTCTGTGACGATGACTCCTACCTTGACCTTGCCGCATCGGCCAGGACTGATGCGGACGGCATCGTAGCGGCGTTCTACCACACCCCGACCGACTATGTACACAGTTATAACCTCAACTGCCAGCATCTTTTGGCGGGCTTCACGATCCCCGGCGACGGTACCCTTGTTGTGGCCCGCGGCGATTCGATCATCGCCTCCAATGACGAAAGCCTGCTCGGGCTTGCCCCCGATGCTGTGCTGCCGCTGCAGCTTTTGCGTGAGCACGGCCGCTTTGACCAGATGGTCTATGTGCGGGATGCTGACATACGCTCCCGGGGGTATTTCGGCTATGCCACGCAGGGGCGCGACTTCTATGTCTACGCCTACCTGCCCGAGGGCACGATCTACACCAAGACCATCAAAAACCTGATGTTTACCTCGGTGGCTTATCTGCTCATCGTGCTGATGATCGAGCTGGTGCGCCGCCGCACGCTGCAGAACTATCAGCAGGAAAAAGCCCGGCAGGAGCACGCCTATCAGGCCTCGCTCGAGCAGGCCGCCCACCGGGCCGAGGCTGCCAACATCGCCAAGACCGAGTTTCTGCAGCGGATGAGCCATGACATCCGCACCCCCATCAACGGCATACGCGGCATGATCGAGATTGGCAACCACTACAGCACCGACATGGCCAAGCAGGCCGAATGCCGCGAAAAGATCTGGGAGGCCTCCGGCCTGCTGCTTGAGCTGGTCAACGAGGTGCTGGACATGGGCAAGCTGGAGTCCGGCGAGATTGTGCTGGAGCATCGCCCCTTCAATATGGTCACGCTGCTGACCGGCCTGTGCGATGTGCTGGAAAAGCAGGCCGCCGAGCGTGGCATCACCATCCGCTGCGAGGACATCGCACTGCCCCACCCCGACCTTATCGGCAGCCCGCTGCATGTAAAGCGGCTTGTGATGAACATCATCTCCAACGCCATCAAGTACAATAAGGACAACGGCAGCATCACCCTGACCCTGCATGAGCTGCGCAGCGAGGGCGACAAAGCCTGGATTCGCTTTACCTGCGCCGATACCGGCATCGGCATGAGTGAGGAATTCCAGAAGCATCTGTTTGAGCCGTTCGCGCAGGAGCTGCTGGACGCCCGCTCCACCTACGGCGGCACAGGGCTGGGCATGCCGATTGCCAAGGCCCTTATTGATGCAATGGGCGGCACCATCGAGTTCACCAGCCGTCAGGGCGAGGGCACGACCTACTATATCACGCTGCCCTTTGCGGTCGACCACGCAGCGGCACCGCAGCCGCTGCCCGGCGCACCGGCCGACCTTTCGGCGCTGCAGGGCAAGCATATCCTGCTGGCCGAGGACAACGACCTGAACCTTGAGATCGCCGAGTTCCTGCTGCAAAACGCCGGTCTGCGCACGACCGCCGCCCGCAACGGGCAGGAGGCGGTGACGCTTTTTGCCGCGTCCGCCCCCGGCACCTTCGATGCCATTTTGATGGATGTCATGATGCCGCAGCTGGACGGCTACGAGGCGACCCGCGCCATCCGCGCCCTTGACCGCCCTGATGCCGCAGCGATCCCCATTTTTGCGATGACGGCCAACGCCTTTACCGAGGACCGCCGCCGCGCCCATGAGTCCGGCATGAACGAGCATCTGACCAAGCCGCTTGAGCCGGACACCCTCCTGCGCACCCTTGCAAAATACCTGCAGCGGTGACCCGCCTGCAGCACCAAGGCCCTCCCCGGGTGGGGAGGGCCTTTTTCATCGGTTCTGCTTGCGGAAGGCGCTTGGCGACATGCCCAATGACTTTAAAAATACGCGGTTGAAGCTGCGGATCGTGCCGAAGCCGCACTGCTCCGCCACCTGGGTGACCGGGATGCTGCTGCCCTGCAGCAGCATGGCCGCATGGCTGACCCGGTACTGGTTCACAAAATCCTGAAAGCCCGTGTGCAGCCGCTGGTTGAAATACGCCGACAGATAGGTATAATTATAACCAAGGTCACGCGCCATCTGCTCCAGCGTCAGGCTGCCGGTATAGTTCTGCTGCACATAGTTGATGATGCGGGCCGACAGGTGGGCGTCCGCGTCCTGCTGGGGGCGCGGGCGCAGGGGGCACTGCTCCAGCGCAGCACCGCAGATCATGTACAGCCCCGCAAGCTTTTTGCACCGGTTGTTGCCCTGCCAAAGCAGCTCCATCAGGGGCGCAGCCTCAATGCGGAACACCGGGTCCGCAAAGGCCCGCTGCCCCAGCTGGGCCGAAAATTCCGGCACCCAATCGTCAGAAAATATCCACAGCACACTTTGGGAGGCCCCGTTTGTGTGGTAGCTGTGGATCTGGTCCGGCAGCACCAGCAGGGCCTCGCCGGGGTGGATTTCAAAGGTATCTGTTTCCAGTGTACAGGTCAGAGTCCCGGCCTGCACGGTCAAAAATTCATAGCTGTGGTGCAGATGCGCGGGGAAGCTGAAATTGTGGTCACGCTGGCAGTAGAGATACCCCCGCCGGTCTGAGCGCTCGGCCTCGTAGATCAGCATTGTACGCACTCCTTTTCGACGCAAAATCCAAACTTATGTCTATTATTTTATACACTCTTTCTTGCCAGTGCAAGGGGGTAACAGGTAAAATAGTTTTAAAAAGGAATTCTGTTTCCAAGAAGGAGAAACCGCTATGTATTACATCGGCATTGATCTGGGCACCTCCGCCGTCAAGCTGCTGCTGATGGACGAGACCGGCCGGATCGACAACATCGTCAGCCGTGAGTACGGCATTGCCTTCCCTCACCCCGGCTGGAGCGAGCAGGAGCCTGCCGATTGGTGGGACGCCGTCTGTGACGGTATCCCCGCGCTGCTGCAGGGCTTCGATGCCTCTCTGGTCAAGGGCATCGGCGCAGGCGGCCAGATGCACGGCCTTGTCGTGCTCGACGAAAACGACAATGTGATCCGTCCCGCCATTTTGTGGAATGACGGCCGCACCCAGAAGCAGGTCGATTACCTGAACAACGAGATCGGCAAGGACAAGCTGAGCCGTTACACCGCCAACATCGCGTTTGCCGGCTTCACCGCGCCCAAGCTGCTCTGGCTGCGCGACAACGAGCCGGAGAACTTCGCCCGCATCGAGAAGATCATGCTGCCAAAGGACTATATCAACTACAGGCTGACCGGTGTCCACTGCACCGACTACTCCGATGCCTCCGGCATGCTGCTGCTCGATGTCGAGCATAAATGCTGGAGCCGCGAGATGCTAAACCTCTGCGGCGTGCGCGAGGCGCAGCTGCCCAAGCTTTTTGAAAGCTGGCAGCCTGTCGGCACCCTGACCGCCGAGGCCGCCGCCGGGCTCGGTCTGCCGGCCGATGTCATCGTCTGCGCCGGCGCGGGCGACAACGCCGCTGCGGCAGTCGGCTGCGGCGCGGTGGGCGGCGGCAGGTGTAACATCTCGCTGGGCACCTCCGGCACCGTCTTTATCACAAGCGACGCCTTCGGCGTTGACAGCCGCAACGCCCTGCACAGCTTTGCCCACGCGGACGGCGGCTACCACCTGATGGGCTGCATCCTCTCCGCCGCAAGCTGCAACAAGTGGTGGAATGAGGAGATCCTGCACACGCAGAACTTTGCCGCCGAGCAGGCCCCCATCACCCCCGATAAGCTGGGCGCGAATGATGTCTACTTCCTGCCCTACCTGATGGGCGAGCGCAGCCCCCACAACGACCCCGCCGCCCGCGGTGCCTTCCTCGGCCTGCGGATGGACACCCCGCGCGCCGCCCTGACACAGGCCGTGCTGGAGGGCGTGGCCTTTGCGATCCGCGACTGTGTGGAGATCGCCCGTGCGCAGGGCGTTGAGATCGCCGCCAGCACCCTCTGCGGCGGCGGTGCCAAAAGCCCGCTCTGGCGCGAAATTTTGGCCAATGTGCTGGGCATCCCCCTGACGCTGCCCCAGACCGAGCAGGGCCCCGGCTACGGCGGCGCCATGCTGGCGGCCGTTGCCTGCGGGGCATATCCCAGCGTGCAGGCCTGTGCCGATGCGCTGGTACACGCCAAAAGCACGACCGAGCCTGACCCCGCAATCGTAGAAAAATACAACGCGCGCTATGCCCTGTGGCATACGCTTTATCCCGCACTGAAGGCGTCCTACGCCGCAATGGAGGCACTGCAATGAAGATCTATTCGGTAAATGACCCGGAATTCAAGCCCTACGGCCGTGTTGTGACCGGGCTGGAGGCCGCCAAGGCCGAGATACTGGCCGCGCTGGCAACCACCCCGCTGCCCGCCGCAACGGATTATGTTGCAGAGGACGAGCGCCTGCAGGAGCTGCCCGCCGCCGTGGAGGTGTCGGAGCATCTGTTCGGCGGCATGCCCTGCCAGCTGGGCTGGTGCAACGGCCACAATACCTACTTAAACTGTCTGGAATATCACCGCGACAGCGAGTTCAACCTCGGCACCGAGGATTTCGTCCTGCTGCTGGCCCGGATGGAGGACATCGAGGACGGCAAGCTTGACACCGCCAAGGTCAAAGCCTTCCGCGCCCCGGCCGGCACGCTGGTCGAGGTCTACGCCACGACCCTGCACTACGCGCCCTGCCATGTCGATGCCGACAAGGGCTTCCGCGTGCTGGTCGCGCTGCCCAAGGGCACAAACACCGCCAAGCCGGACATCCAGAACAACGGCGGCGATGACCCGCTGCTGTGGGCCTGCAACAAATGGCTGCTCGCCCACGCCGAAAGCACCGAGGCCAAAGCCGGTGCCTATGTCGGGCTGGTCGGGGAGAATATCCATATCTGATTCTTGCCGCGCCGCAGGGGCCACAGATGTCCGGCCCTGTACATACAAACCGCAACCCATTCACGGGCAGCAAACGCAATGTTGCGGGGCGGGCATGCCCGCCCCCTACAGCGCATCACATAAAAGGGAGGAAACCACCATGAAATCCACCAACATTCCTGAGGTCAAGCTCGGCATTATCGCCGTCAGCCGTGACTGCTTTCCTATCGCACTGAGCGAAAAGCGCCGCGCTGCCATTGCGGCCGCCTGCCAGACAAAGGGCGTTGCCCTCTACGAGTGCAAGACCACCGTGGAAAACGAGCATGACATGCAGAAGGCCGTTGCCGAGGTGACCGAGGCCGGCTGCAACGCGCTGACCGTCTTTTTGGGCAACTTCGGCCCTGAGACCCCCGAGACCCTGATCGCCAAGTTCTTCGATGGCCCCTGCATGTTCGTGGCCGCTGCCGAGGGTGACGGCGACATGATCAACGGCCGCGGCGATGCCTACTGCGGTATGCTGAACTGCTCCTACAACCTCGGTATGCGCCACCTCAAGGGCTATATTCCCGAGTATCCCGTCGGCACCGCCGAGGAGATCGCCGACAAGATGGCCGAGTTCGTCCCCATCGCCCGCACCATTCTGGGCGTCCGCGACCTGAAGATCATTACCTTCGGCCCCCGCCCGCAGGACTTCTTTGCCTGCAACGCCCCCATCAAGGGCCTGTATGAGCTGGGTGTTGAGATCGAGGAGAACTCCGAGCTGGACCTGCTCGTCTCCTACAAAGAGCATGCCAATGACCCCCCGCATCGAGGAGGTCTGCAAGGACATGGCTGCCGAGATGGGCGAGGGCCATTACTACCCCGACCTGCTGGCCCGCATGGCACAGTTTGAGCTGACCCTGCTCGACTGGGCCGAGAACCACAAGGGCAGCAAAAAGTATGTTGCCTTTGCCGACAAGTGCTGGCCCGCCTTCCCCTCCCAGTTCGGCTTTGAGCCCTGCTATGTCAACTCCCGCCTTGTCAGCCGCGGCATCCCCGTCTCCTGCGAGGTCGATATCTACGGCGCTCTGTCCGAGTACATCGGCATCTGCGCCTCTGGCGACACCGTCACCCTGCTGGATATCAACAACAGCGTGCCGAAGTACATCTATGACGAGGACATCAGCGGCAAGTTTGACTACAAGCTGACTGACACCTTCATGGGCTTCCACTGCGGCAACACCCCCAGCTGCAAGATGTGCGACGGCTGCGCGGTAAAGTATCAGCTCATCCAGAACCGCCTGCTGGAGAACGGCGGCACCCCAGACTTTACCCGCGGCACCCTGGAGGGCGATATCGCCCCCGGCGAGATCACCTTCTACCGCCTGCAGTGTGACAGCGAGGGGGAACCTGCGCTCCTACATCGCCCAGGGCGAGGTGCTGCCTGTGGCCACCCGTTCCTTCGGCGGCATCGGCGTGTTCGCCATCCCCCGAGATGGGCCGCTTCTATCGCCACGTGCTCATCCAGAAGCGCTATCCCCACCACGGCGCGGTGGCCTTCGCCCACTGCGGCAAGGCTCTGTTTGAGGTGCTCAAGTACTTCGGCGTCTCCGACATCGCCTACAACCAGCCCAAGAGCCTGCCCTATCCCACCGAGAATCCGTTTGCCTGATTCCCGCGCAGCCAAAGCTATTTCCTAAAGCCATAAAGAACCCCCGACCGCCTGTTTTACGGGCGGTCGGGGGTTTACTGTTTGTTAAGGCGTCCCCCTGGGGGGAAGGCGCTCTTTTTATCTTTCGTGCATCTCCCTGAAATAATACACCGCGCCGACCAGACCGGCGTCATTCTGCAGGGCGGCGGCCTTGACCTCCAGCCCCTCGGCAAAAGCAGGCTAACGCTGGCGCGCACCTTTTCAGCCAGCGGGTCGATCAGAAGCGCCTGCTGCGCGCTGACGCCGCCGCCGATCAGGATCAGCTGCGGGTTGAAGATATGCACCAGCCCGGCAAGGCCCTGTGCGATCTCGTTGATCCAGTGATTCAGCACGGCCTGTGTGCGGGCGTCACCGGCGGCAGCTGCCTCAAAGATGGTGCGGCCGTCCGGGGCGTCCAGCCCCATCCGCTGCGCACCGCGCACCAGCGCGGTCGTGGCGGCGTACCGCTCATAGCAGCCGATGGCCCCGCAGGTGCAGGCCACACCGTCCAGCGCATGCAGCCGGAAATGCCCCAGCTCACCGCCAAGGCCCCGCGCACCCTCAAGCAGACGGCCGCCGGTCAGGATTCCCCCGCCGACACCCGTGCCCAGCGTCACGCCGACAACATCGGTGTACCCTCTGGCCGCACCGGCCCATACCTCGCCCAGCAGCATACAGTTGGCATCGTTGGCCACCGTCACCGGCAGGCCGAAGGCACGCTCCAGCGTGCCCTTTATATCAACGCCGATCCACCCCGGGAAATTGCCGCAGGTCCCCGCGACCACGCCGCGGCGGCTGTCGATCTGCCCGGTGGCGGACACGCCGATGCCCGCAAGCTCTGGTGCGTCCTCGGCCAGAAAATCACGGATCGCACGCTGCACCGTGTCAAGAATCGGCGTCTTATAGCCGTCAAAGCTGACACTGCGCTCGGCGCGGCGCAGCACGCGGCCGGTCTCATCGACAAGGCCCAGCTTGACCGCCGTGCCGCCGATGTCAACGCCCAGATAGATTGTACTCATAGCGCACCTGCTTATTTGTGGTTTTTGATGGCGGCGGTGTAGCGGGCCGTGATCTCGGCCGGGCGGGTGATCGCACCGCCCACGACCAGCGCAAACGCACCGGCGTAGAGTGCCTGCACGGCCTGCTCCGGCGTGTGGATATGCCCCTCGGCGATGATTCTGGCCGGGCATTCGCGCGCCAGCTGCGCAATGAAGCCGAAGTCCACATCATCAATGCCCTTCGTCTCCGGCGTGTAGCCGCGCATCGTCGTGCCGATGAAGTCCGCACCGGCCGCCGCGCACGCCATGGCGTTCTCGATGTTGTCGCAGTCGGCCATGACAAGCTGGTCGGGGTATTTTCCTTGACGGCGCGGATAAAGTCCGCGCTCGTCTGCCCGTCCGGCGCAATGCACCGGTGCCCTGCACAGCCAGAATATCCACGCCGCAGGCAACCAACTCATCTGACCTCCTTCATCGTAACGGTGATGTACATCGGCGTGCCGGGGTAATCCTTTTTGATAATGCCGATGACCGGCAGGTCAACGACCGCCTTGATCTGGGTGATGTCCCGCACGGTGTTGGCGCGGATGCCCACCGCGCCGGACTGGGCGGCGGCCTTTGCCATCAGCGGCATAACGCCGCCCTCCTTCGTGTACAGCGGCTCATGCTTCCAGCGCCTGGCAGGACACGATAAGACCGCCCTTGATTTGGTTGAAGATTTGTTCGTGGGTCATGGTGGTAACTCCCTTCTTATGTAAGCATTGTAGGGATGGGTCTTGACCCCTCCGTGCCCGTTCGCGGCAACCGCAAGCTCCCGGGACGCATATATGCGTCCCTACTTGTAAGGGTGGCATACATGCCACCCGGGAGCGCAGTGGCCGGTGCAATGTCCCGCGGAGCGGTCAAGACCGCTCCCTACAGAACCACAATGCATTACTTATTATTTCACAAAATCTTGACCACGGCTTTTCTCACATGGTCGCAGCCGGGCGTTTTGCAGCTGGGCTTGTGCAGCTCACCGGGGAAGAAGATGACAAATCGTCCCTCTCCCAGCTCGCCGCCCGCATGCTCCGGGCCGGACGCAAAGCCCACATCGCTCTCGGTGCTGAACTCGCCCTCGGGCCTGCCCCCGGATGCCCAGCCCCAATGCTCGCCGCCGGAAAGGTCGATCTGCAGATCAGCATAGCGGCGGTGGTACTCAAACGCTGCGCCCTCGGCATCGCGCAGGTCGGCGTCCATCACATTGACAAAGACATTCTCGCCGTCAATGATCGTGCGGCCGTTCTCCAGCGCATCCAGCGTGTGGCTGTTCAGCCAGTCGATGGCTGTGTCCAGATTGGGGTGCAGCCCCTTGTAGCACGCAATATAATCAAACGAATCTACGAGCATCCCGCACTCCTTTACAGCTCTGCAACGGCAGCCTCGATCATACGCTGCGCCTCGGCCACAACGGCCTCGTCCTCGGGGATAAGGTTCGGCAGCGGGGCGCGCACGCCGCCCAGCTCCAGACCGTACATCCGGCGCAGGATCTCTTTCTGCACGGCGTACAGGTTGCCGTGGGCCTCGCACATCTTGTAGATGATGCGGTCAGCCTTGTACTGGATGGCGCGGGCTGCGGGCAGATTGCCCTGCTCGACCAGCTCGTTCATCCGGATGAACAGCTCCGGCATGACGGCGTAGGTGCCGCCGATGCCGCCATCAGCACCCATGGCGCGGCCCGAAACAAACTGTTCATCGGGACCGTTAAAGACGGCAAAGCCATCCTCGCCGCGGGCGGCGATACCGGCGTCCTTGAACAGCTGAATGTCCTGCGTGGGCATCGAGGAGTTCTTGACGGCAATGACCTCGGTTCTTCAGCATCTCCTGCAGCAGCGGCATCGTCAGGGCGGTACCGGCCAGCTGCGGAATGTTGTAGATGACGAACTCGGTGTTGGGGGCGGCGGCGCTCATCGCGTTCCAGTAGTCGGCAATGGCGTAGTTCGGCAGGTGGAAGTAGATCGGCGGGATGGCGGCGATCGCATCCACGCCGCACTTCTCGGCGTGGGCGGCCAGCTCGACCGAGTCCGCCGTGTTGTTGCAGGCGACATGCGCAATGACGGTGATCTTGCCCTTCGCCTCGCTCATGACGGCCTCGAGAACGGCCTTGCGCTCATCGGGATGCTGGTAGATGCACTCGCCGGAGGAGCCGCCGACGTAAACGCCCTTGACGCCCTTGGCGATCAGGTGGCGGGTCAGCGCCTTGACGCCCTCGATCGAGATCGAGCCGTCCGGTGCATAGCAGGCATAAAATGCGGGGATAATGCCGCGGTACTTATTGATGTCTTTCATATACAAACACTCCCTGTTCGTAACTTGGTATGGATTTTAAAATGAATGTAGGGGCGCGGCTCTGCTGCGCCCGTACCCGTTTATGGCTGCGGGAACATTTACTTTTATTTTATATAAAGGCTTCCCCCTCGGGGGAAGCTGTCACCGAAGGTGACTGATGAGGGCGAAGCCTGCTGACACGGCCCGTTTGCGGCAATCCCGGCAGACTGCCCCTCATCCGTCTGTGGTCGGGCCCACAGACACCTTCCCTCAAGGGGGAAGGCTTTTTTAGCCCTTAACAGCACCCATCGTGATGCCCTTGGTGAAATACTTCTGGAACGCGAGGAACACGATGATGATGGGCAGCGGCAGCCAGCGCGGCACCGGCCATGATCAGACCGTAGTCGGTCGAGTTCTCGGCCTGCAGCTTGGCAATGCCCAGAGAGATCGTCAGCTTGCTGGTGCTGGACAGCATGATCAACTGCATGAAGTAGTCATTCCAGGAGTTGATGAAGGTGAAGATCGCCAGCGCACCGATGCCCGGCTTGATGATGGGCAGCGCGATGCGGGTAAAGGTGGTCAGCTCGCTGGCGCCGTCAATGCGGGCAGCCTCGAGCATCTCGCCGGGGATACCCTCGCTGAACTGCTTCATCAGGAAGATGCCGAACGGCCAGCCCACGATCGGGAAGATGACCGCCCAGATTGTGTTGTACAGCTGCAGGCTGCTCATCTCACGCAGCAGGGGGATCAGGATGACCTGCTTGGGCAGGGCCATCGCGCAGACGATCAGCGTAAACAGCACGCCGCGGCCGATGAAGCGCTTTTTGGCCAGCGCATAGCCCGCCATGGCGGAGGTAACGCAGGTCAAAATCATCGAGGCAACGGCCATAAAGACCGTGTTGACCAGCCAGCGGATAGCGGCGGGCACCTGCGGGCCGGCCCACCAGATGACATCCTTGCCATCGGCGCTGAAGTGGCTGCTGAACGGCACGGCGAACTCCCACAGGGGGGCCTTCTGGCGGCTGAACAGCTTGGCGTAGTTGGTGCCGACCCACTCACTGGGGAACCACTCGGGCGTGGTGGCGTTGATGGACACCTGCGTCTTGAAGGAGCCGGTGATGATCCAGTACAGCGGGAACGCAAACGCGATGGCCAGCAGAACGATGACCACAGTGCTGAACACCATATAGGGGGAAATCTTCTTCTTTTTCTTTTTGGTCTGCTCGGCTGCGGCAGGGGCAGTGGTTTTCGTTGCTTCCATTTCGATTTCCCTCCTTACTCGTTAGACTGTGTGACCTTGAACTGCACAGCGGACAGCACGGCGATCATGATGGCGAGGATAACGCCCATCGCGTTGCCGTAGCCGTAGCGGTACAGCTTGAAGGCAGTGTAGTAGATGTAGTACATGATGGTGTCGGTGGCATGCTTCGGGCCGCCGGAGGTCAACAGCTGGATCAGTGCGAAGCACTGGAAGGAGTTGATCGTAGTGATGACCAGAATGTACAGCGTGGTGGGCATGATCTGCGGCCACTTGATCTTCCAGAAGGCCTGCAGCTTAGTGGCGCCGTCAACCTCCGCAGCCTCCACAAGGGACTGGTCCACATTGCCGAGGGCCGAGACATACAGCACGATGGGCTGGCCGACCGAGGTCGTGAGCAGGATCAGGATGATGCAGCCCAGCGCATAGCGGGGATCACCCAGCCAGTTGATGTTCTGGTCGAGGACGCCCATCGACTTGCCCAGATAGTTGAAGATGCCGTAGTAGTTGTTGAACATCCACTTCCACACGACCGTGACGGCGACAGAGCCGGTGACAACGGGCAGGTAGAAGATGACGCGGAACAGCGAGGTTGCCCATGGGGGCATGTTGACGATGGCGGAGGCCACCCACAGCGAGAAGATGCAGGTGATAGGCACCGACACGATAACAATGATGAGGGTGTTGCGCAATGCGCCCAGAAACACCTTGTCGCCGAAAAGCTCCACATAGTTAGCCAGACCGACAAAGACATCGGCACGGTTCATCGTCGAGTCGAAGAAGCTGGTGAACACGCACATGAACATGGGGTAGATGACGAAGCCGACGAAGAAGATCAGGCTGGGCAGCAGGAACAGATAACCGGCGATGGTCTCCTGCCGGACAAGCGCACGGCTCATCTTGGGCTCGCTCTTTTTGGCAGCTGCAGAAAATGCCAAGAGGATCTCTCCTTTCCGTTTTTCATAAAAAGCGGCGTCCCACCGCTGCGTTTCATGTCAGAGGTCGGACGCCGTAGGATGGCTGCAGATCTTACGATTTACAGTTTGGTTCAGGATGCACTGGCGGCTGCGTTGGCAGTGGTGCAGAATTCGGTGACGGCGGTGGTGACATCTTCGTCAGCGCCGACCTGCTGCAGCATGTTCCACCAAGCGGTACGAGCCTCGGCCCAGCCGGGGGTGACCTGATAGTAGTCGCCCAGATAAGGCATCAGCTTCTGGTACTCGTTCATGATCTCGTCGTCGGCATACAGGTCGGACAGAGAGTTCTTGACGGAGAAGTAGCTGGAGGTCTTGACGGCCTTGGCAGTCTCCTCAGAGTTGGCCATGAAGTTGATGAAGGTCTTGGCGGCAGCGATCTTGTTGTCGTCGCCGTTGTTGAAGATGCCGAAGCCCCAGATGCCGCCCTGCAGCGCGGGCTTGCCGCTCTCGGAGGGGAAGCCCCATGAACAGGATCTCATCGGCCGCTGTTGG
>ENA-OQET01001060-OQET01001060.1-human-gut-metagenome-genome-assembly--contig:-NODE-1060-length-12957-cov-3.790335_pt1 | contig 12957 bp, 11 predicted proteins | sample MGYA00242800_ERZ504645 | MGnify/ENA primary metagenome ERZ504645 (study PRJEB26092, sample SAMD00036308) | human gut metagenome | host: Homo sapiens | study: EMG produced TPA metagenomics assembly of... | reverse complement strand
ACTTTATAAAATCAATGAATGACTAAATGGCAAAGAAAACAATAAAAAAAGAACTTATAGGAGCACAAGATTTATACAATTTCTTGTTTGAGGTCTGTAATATCATACGAGGTCCTGTAAGTCAGGACAACTTTAAGGATTATATAACACCATTGCTATATTACAAGCGTATATCCGATGTTTATGATGAAGAAACGGAAGACGCTTTGAATGACAGCGGTGGTGATCAAGAGTATGCATCCCTACCAGAACAGCATCGATTCATTATTCCGGATGGCTGTCATTGGCAGGAAGTACGCGAGCGCAGCGAGAATCTTGGTGCTGCAATTGTTGGAGCTATGCGACAGATTGAGATTGCAAATCCAGATACGCTATATGGTGTTCTGTCTATGTTCTCTGCTCAGAAATGGACAAATAAAGCAATTCTGAATGATGGTAAAATCAGAGATTTGATTGAATATCTTTCAAAACGTAAATTGGGTAACAAGAATTATCCGGCCGACCTCATGGGTGATGCATATGAAATTCTTTTGAAAAAATTTGCTGATGACAGTAAGGCTCAGGCTGGAGAGTTTTATACTCCTCGTTCCGTTGTTTCGTTATTGGTTCGCATACTTGATCCACAACCAGGAGAAACGGTGTATGATCCCGCGTGTGGTAGTGGTGGTATGTTGATTGAAGCCATTCGCTATATGCACGATGATACACTTTGTTGTGGAAGCATTTTTGGACAGGAGAAAAATGTAGTCAATGCTGCAATTGCTAAAATGAATCTCTTTTTGCATGGTGCATCGGATTTTAATGTGCTTCAAGGTGATACATTGCGAGACCCGAAAATCTTGCAGAGTGGAAATATTGCCAAGTTCGATTGTGTAATTGCCAATCCTCCATTCTCTTTGGAGAATTGGGGCTCTACCGAGTGGGCTTCAGATAAATACAAACGTAATCTCTGGGGAACACCTTCTGATAGTTGTGGCGACTTTGCTTGGATTCAGCACATGATAGCATCAATGGCTCCCGCTCATGGTCGAATGGCGGTAGTAATGCCACAAGGTGTATTGTTCCGTGGCAATCAAGACGGGGAAATCAGAAAAAAATGGTAGAAAGCGACTTGATAGAAGCTGTTGTAACTCTTGGAGACAAGTTGTTCTATGGAACAGGATTGTCACCATGTTTCTTGATTTTGCGAAGAATGAAACCAGCAGCACATTCTGGTCGGATACTTATGATTGATGGAACAAAGATTCTTACTCAGCGTCGTGCCCAGAATGTATTAGAGCCTGCAGATGTTGATAGACTATATGCATTGTATAAACAGTATGAGGATGTAGAGGACTTCTCTAAGGTAGTTACTTTGCAGGAAGTTAGAAAAAAGGACTATAACTTGTCTCCCAATCGATTTGTGGAGTATCATAAGGAAGAAATTCGTCCATACTCAGAAGTGTTGGCTGAGTTCAAGCAGGCGTATGAAGATGTAAAACGCCTTGAACTTGAATTCTCTCAATTAATTAACGCATAATAATATGGCAGAAAACAATATAAAGACTTACCGAAATCCCGATGACCCGATTACGCTTGAAGAGTTGAAAAGCTTTCTTTGGGCGGCAGCTACTCATTTGCGTGGTCAGATTGATGCAGCAGGTTACAAAGAGTATATATTTCCGTTGTTATTCTTCAAGCGCATTTCTGATGTGTACGATGAACAATTTGATGGATTCCTCCATGAAGGCGGTGTGGAGTATGCTGGTATGCAGGCCGAAGAATTGCCTATCCGCATTCCTGATGGTGCTCATTGGCGTGATGTGCGACAGGTTACAGAGAATGTCGGCCAACGACTTGTAGAAGCTTTTATTGCTATAGAGCAGGCTAATCCCGCCAAAGAAATGGATGGCAGGAAGATTGGCGGTTTGGAAGGTATATTTGGTCCTAAAGATGGTTGGACGAATAAAGCCAAAATGCCTGACAGCATTATCACTTCTTTGATAGAAGATTTTTCTAAATATACGCTCTCGTTGAAAGCTTGCCCGGCAGATGAAATGGGACAGGCTTACGAATATCTGGTTGGTAAGTTTGCTGATGATGCTGGAAATACAGCTCAAGAGTTTTATACCAATCGAACTGTAGTTCAGTTGATGGCTGAGATTCTTCAACCGCAACCGAATGAAAGTATTTATGATCCGACATGTGGTTCTGGCGGTATGTTGGTGAAATGCTTGGATTATCTACGCAATAAAGGTGAGGAATGGCAGGGAGTACAAGTCTTTGGTCAGGAGGTCAATGGTTTGACATCTTCTATTGCACGTATGAATCTTTATCTTAATGGTGTGGAAGATTTTTCTATTGCTTGTGCTGACACCTTGGAGAATCCGGCATTTTTAGATGGTAGCCACTTGCGTAAATTTGATATAGTCCTTGCGAATCCACCATATTCAATTAAAGAGTGGAATCGTGAAAAGTTTATGAATGATAAGTGGGGGCGCAATTTCTTGGGTACACCACCACAAGGTAGAGCTGATTATGCTTTTATACAGCATATTTTAGCATCGATGGACGATGAAAATGGGCGTTGTGCAATATTATTACCTCATGGTGTCTTGTTTAGGAATGAAGAACATGACATACGTAAATGTTTGATAGAAAGTGATCTTATAGAAGCTGTTATAGGATTGGGACCAAACTTATTTTACAATTCTCCAATGGAGGCCTGTATAATTATTTGCCGGACTCGTAAAGACATTGAGTTAAGTAACAAAATAATCTTTATTAATGCACTCAAAGAAGTTGAGCGTAAGAATGGAGAAAGTTGTTTATTGGATACTCATATCAGCAAAATAGTTGATGCATATAGAAATCATTCTGATATAGATAGATTTTGCAGAGTTGTTTCATTAGAGGAACTTATTAAAAATAACTATAGCTTAAATATTCCATTATATGTCCATGCTTCAACATATCAGGATTATACATGGAATTTTGATTTGCAAACTTCCTTGAGAAAATGGAGAGATTCTCATAATACAGTTATAGAGTCTATTGAAGAATTATTATCCTTAATTCAAGATTAATATGAAATTAGGAGATATTGCAAGAGAAAGTAGAAAAACTTTCAAAGGAGATAAAACAGGTATTCCTATAGTTGGTTTAGAGCATTTAATTACCACAAGAATTGACATTCTCGACCTACGATGATAGATACTGATAATACATTCACTAAAATGTTCCATAAAGGGCAAATCCTTTTTGGTAGGCGACGTGCGTATTTAAAAAAGGCAGCAGTTGCTGAATTTGATGGTATTTGTTCAGGAGATATTACTGTTATTGAAGCTATCCCAGGAAAGGTGGATAAAAACTTATTACCTTTTATAATACAAAATGATGCATTGTTTGATTATGCAGTATCTCGTTCTGCAGGTGGTTTATCTCCACGTGTAAAATGGGAACAATTATCAGATTATGAATTTAATTTGCCCCCACTGGAAGAACAGAAAGTTTTAGCTGATAAATTATGGGCAGCATATCGTCTGAAAGAGGGTTATAAGAAACTCCTTGCTGCAACAGATGAAATGGTGAAATCGCAATTTATCGAGATGACCACAAGGTCTGAATTAAACAAGAAATCCATTGGAGAGATAGCTGAGGTGAGAACTGGTTCAACACCTTCTCGAAGTAACCCAGAATATTGGAATGGAACACATTACTGGGTATCTGCACAAGATATGGGTAATAAATATATATACGATACTTTAGAGAAAATTACAGATAAAGGATATGCAACTTGCAAAGTAGTTCCTGCAGGAAGTATTCTGTATGTTTGTAGGGGGAGTATTGGTGTAATGTCAATAAACACAATGGATTGTGCTACGAATCAATCTATCTGTACTGCAACATGTAAGAAAGGATATAATACTGAATATTTGTACTATGCTCTTAAAGTTGCAGAGAAAACAATAAAAAACCAGGGTATTGGGACGTCATTCAAGTCATTAAATCAATCTGCCTTTTCATCAATAGAGATCTTATTCCCGGCAATTGAAATCCAAGATAAATTTGCTGCTATTGCTAAACAGGCCGATAAATCAAAATTTGAATTGCGTAAATCGATAGATGCGATAGACAAAGTAATAAAGAGTTTAATTAACAATTAAAATTATAGCCATATGATTGAAAGAACTATTACATCCTATACAATTCTACAATACTTTTCAGAAAAGGGGTTGAGTCAACTTGATTTATATATACCATTTGCATGTAAATGTACTAATAAATATGCATTTCAGACAGTTTCTGCTGAAGAATTAAAAAAATTGGTTTTCTGATGAATATGGTTTGTCTAAGGTTTATCAAGGAGTATTTGTTAGTCTATTAAAAAGAATGGCATCTATGGGCTTATTAACTTTAGAAAGAGGGACTTATTATATAAACAAAGAACAACTTATCAAAGAGCTTGAAAAGTATCATGAAACAGATAATTCTGCTAGTATTGAAGAATTATGTAAAAAAATAATTGAGTATTCAAAAAAAAAATTTATGGCCTGGATTATTCTATAGAAGAAGCTCAAAATGGTATTTTAAGGTTCTTAGATAATCACGATGGAGAAATGATTTTTGATGAAGATGGTCTTATTGATAAAACAATCAAACTTACACAGAAACAGAAAAATATAAAAAAGTTCAATTATATACTTTCAAAGTTCATTATTTGGAGCAAGGAAAATAATGCTGATACTTTTCAATGTATTAAGAATATTGCAAAGGGACATGCTTTATCAATACTTATATCAATGAAAGGGGTTAACAATTATACTGGGAAAATGAGCGGTGTTACAATTGCTTTAGATGCCCCTATAATATTTAATTTGCTTGACTTGAATGAGAGAGTTAACTATGATATGTCTATAGAGCTGTTGGATATTCTCAAAAAGCAAGGATGCCTTTTTGTTATCTTTAATCAACATTATAATGAAGTTATACAGACCTTCAACTCTACAATACATTTGTTGTATACTAAGGATTATAGTTTAGATAAAGCATCAAGATTACTTAAATATGCAGTTCGTAATAAAATATCCGCAAGTTTCTTGAAAACTAAACGTGAATTATTAGATAGTATTTTTTCTAAATGGAACATCTCTGTAATTGATGCACCTTCAATCCCCAATAAATACACGGAGATAGATTTCGATAAACTAAACGAACTATTATTAAAAAGGTATCAAGATCATAAAGTTGAAATAGATGACAATAAAAAAAGGACAATTGATAATGATGTAGATGTTATCTCTTATATATATCGCTTAAGAGGAAATAATCCTGCATCTAATCTTAAAAATTGTAAAGCTATATTAGTTACGACCAATACAGCTCTAGCATATGCATCAAAGCATCCTGCATTGAGTAATGTATGTCATTCTATTCCAGCATGTATGACAGACACATTCCTTTCAACCATTTTGTGGTTTTGTTATCCTGATTCAGGTAGTGATATTAATGAAAAGATTTTATTGAGCGAATGTTACAAGAACTTAACACTTTCAGATGAGATTCTTCATAGATTTTATACCGAAGTCAAGGAATTAAATGCTTCTACTCCAATGTCAGAAGAAGTTATGTTGAATATAAATACCTCAAGAATGGTTCAAGAACTACTTGAATCAAAAACATTTAATGATACTTCCTTATATTCAGACAAGACTACTGCTGAGATATTACAGGAAATCGAATCTTCTAAGAATTCAAAGATTAACAAACTTTCGGGAACGTTGGATAATCATGATGATAGATTTTTATCTATTTCTAAATTTATCGCAGGAATAATTATATCTGTTATTTGGATTGGATTAGTCGCATTATTTATTGTGCTGAAATATATTGATTATTCAAATTGGTATAACATTTGGAAAATCATTTTTAATAGCCTTTCTATTATTCCAACATTATGGGGTTTAATGTGCTGGATTGGGATCATAAAACAGAAAGCTTACTTGTTAAATTATTTAACCGAAAGAATATTCAAAGGATTAAAAAACTGGTTTGATAAACAATAGCAATTATGGTTATGTTTAACGAAGATAATACAGTGGAGCAAATGCTCATAAATGCAGCCACTCACAGTGGCTGGCAATATGTAAAGCCTAATGATGTGCCACGAAGCACTGATTCTGTTCTGGTCGAATCTTGGTTGCAAGAGGCGTTGATCAGACTTAATTCTATCACTCTACAACAGGCCGAACAGGTGATCTATAAGCTTCGTGCTGCTATTACCTGTGGTGGAAATTTCGATGACTTGGTGACTGCCAATGATCGTTTCCGAGCATTATTGTTTAATGAGAATACAGAACCATTTGGAAAAGATGGTGAATATATCCCTATTCGTTTCTTTAGCGATGATCCTACTGAAGACTATTGTGTAGTTACCAATCAGTGGGAATATCCTAGACCTTCTGTAGACGGAGGCAAGCGATTGGATTTAGTGTATCTTATCAATGGTATTCCTATTTGTATCGGAGAAGCGAAATCGCCGGTAAGGCCTCAAGTTACATGGGCAGATGGGGCTACTGATATGCTACATTATGAAAAGAGTATACCTGAGATGTTTGTTCCTAATGTATTGACCTTTGCTACGGAAGGAAAAGAACTTCAATATGCAGGAATCTGTAATCCAGTTGATAAATGGGGACCTTGGTTTAAGGATGAGCAACGCCAGCATGGAACTATTGAGTCTGTAAAATGTAATGTAATGAACTTAGTTGAGCCTAATCGATTGCTTGATATCTATCGTTATTATAGCGTATTTACAGGAACTTCATCAGGTAAGAAAATAAAGATTGTATGCCGCTATCAACAATATTTAGGGGGTGAGGCTATTGTACAACGAGTGCTTAAAACCTATCGAGAGAAGCAAGGACCGAAAAAAGGCCTCATTTGGCACTTCCAGGGTTCAGGTAAATCATGGTTAATGGTATTTGCTGCACAAAAACTTCGTTTGCAAAATGAATTACAGGCTCCAACAGTTGTAATTGTGGACGACCGTATTGATTTGGAAGATCAGATTACTGGTGATTTTACTCGTGCAGAAATCCCCAATATTGAATCAGCCAAAACAAAAGAGGAATTGGTGGCGTTCTTCAGACAAGACCAACGTAAAATTTTAATTACCACTATCTTTAAGTTTGGTGATGTGGAAGGTGTACTTAATGAACGTGACAATATTATTTTGTTGGTTGATGAAGCCCATAGAACACAAGAAAAAGATTTAGGGCAGAAGATGCGAAACGCATTACCTAATGCATTTTTCTTTGGGCTTACAGGTACGCCTATCAATAAGCGAGATAAAAATACTTTCCTTGCTTTTGGTGCAGATGAAGACATGGAGACTGGAGGTTATATATCAAAATATACATTCCAAAATTCTGTGGAAGATGGTGCTACGCTTGAGTTGAATTTCCAGACTGTTCCAGTAGAAATGCATCTTAATGAGGAACAGTTGCAGGAGGAATTTGATGAATTAACTGATCAGATATCAGAAGCAGAAAAGAATGAACTGGTTAAACGAACCTCTGTAGAAGCATTTTTTACGGCTGAAAAACGTATTAATGATGTTGCTCGATACATTGTTAACCATTTTAAGGCTTATGTGGAACCTAGTGGAATGAAAGCGCAAGTTGTTGTGTATAATCGTGATTGTTGTGTAAAATACAAGAGAGCCATTGATGCTTTGTTAGGTACAGAAGATGCCACAACGATAGTGATGCATACGGCTGGAGACAAGGCGGATGATTATAAAGAGTATCGTAGAGATAGAGATCAGGAAAAGAAACTACTTGATCAATTCCGGGATCCATTATCTCCAATAAAAATGGTGATTGTTACTTCTAAACTTCTTACAGGTTTTGATGCTCCTATCCTTCAATGTATGTATCTTGACAAACCAATGAAAGATCACACACTTTTACAGGCTATTTGTCGTACAAACCGAAAATACACCGTAAACAAAAAGTGCGGATTGATTGTGGATTTTGTAGGTGTATTCGATAATGTGGCAAAGAGTCTTGCATTCGATGAAGAGACAGTCAAAACGGTTGTAAAGAATATTGATGAAATTAAATCTTTAATCCCTAATTTTCTACAAGAATGTCTTGATTTCTTCCCAGGAGTTGACCGTACGATTGGTGGTTGGGAAGGTCTTCAAGCCGCTCAGCAGTGCTTGCTGGATGATAAGACAAAAACCGATTTTGCGCGCCATTTTGCCCGATTGTCTAAGGCTTGGGAAACTGTAAGCCCCGACACTATGCTTACTCCGTATCAGTCAGATTATACTTGGCTGGCACAAGTTTATCAGAGTGTTCGTCCTGTTGGAACTAGCGGTTCACTTATATGGACATTGTTAGGTGCCAAAACTATTGAAATAATTCATCGTAATATAGATACGATTGATATAGGAACACCTCTTGAAGACCTGGTAGTTGATGGTGATGTAATTGATATGGTGCTGGAGCAGGCAAAGGACAATCCTAAAAAGATTCTGGAGGTTGAGAAAATGTTACGTTTAAGATTGGGAGAGCATCGAGGGGAACCAAAATATAAGGCATTTGCAGAAAAGTTGGATGAACTTCGCCGTCACATGGAAGAAAATCTTATTACAAGTATTGACTTCCTTCGCAGCTTGTTGACTCTTGCCAAAGAAGTACTTGAAGAGGAAAAGAATTCCAATCAGCCCCTTGACAAACGTGAGCAGGCAAAAGCTGCGCTTACAGAATTGTTTGAATCAATAAAGACAGAAAATACTCCTATTATTGTGGAGCGCGTTGTCGCTGATATTGATGAAAACGTGGTAGCTATTGTGCGTAAATTCAAGGACGCTTTTAAAAGTATTACTGCTCAACGAGAAATAAAAAGAAGCTACGTTCAATTCTTTGGATTAATTACCAAATAAAAGATCAAGAGGTCTTTGATAAGGCTTATCAGTATATTGAGATGTATTACTAAGTACTTGAAGTTTGAGAAGTTTTAAGTGACTTAAAAATGGGTATGACTAAAAATGGATAGAATAGAGAACGCTATAAATAATCTCTTGATTAAGCCAAATGAGGCTTTAAAGTCACGTATCGAAGAGGTAAGGTATTGTATTGACATACCAGACACTAATTCGAAGGGGTATTGTTATTGTCTAAAAGTTGATGCTAATGGTACGTTAAGACTTAAAGATTTAATAGATTATCTTGATACTCGAATAGTTGATTATGCAATTCCCAAAAAAGAAATTGATGAAGCGAAAAATGATTTTAATAACACTGGATCTACAAGAAAAATCATTCAGTTAAAAAAGAAAGCTGAAAATCTTTTTACTGATTTGAATAAAACTGGTGAAGGTGGTGAAATCTTATTATATATTCTTACACAGGATATTTTGAAGCTTCCTCAACTGATAAGTAAAATGTCTTTAAAGACATCTCCCAAAAATGCATTATCATGGAGCAGATGGTATCCACTTCCAATATGATAGCATAACTGGAAATTTAGAACTTTATTGGGCTGAGGCTAAAATGTATCAGGACCTAAATGCAGCTATGGTAAGTTGCTTTGATAGCTTAAAAGGTTTTCTACTTGATCCGAAAGGTTGTAAATCTACACAAGAAAGAGATATTGATTTGATTACATCGAATATACACCAAAATATAAATAATGAGGCTATTGAGGATATACTTGTAGAGTATTTTGACAAAGATAAAGAACAGTCAAATCATTTAGTTTATAAGGGCGTATGTTTTATTGGATTCGATTATGATAAATATCCAAGTAATACAGATATTACAAAAACGACTGCAGATATAAAAAATGCTATATTAGTAGAGTATGACAAATGGCACAATAGCGTAGGAGACAAGATAAAAGAACATATGAATCTTGATAAAAAAGAGATTCATGTGTTTTTGATGCCTTTTCCTTCCGTTGATGAATTTAGACAATATTACCTTCAAACAATTAAATGATGTTAGCTGAAAAAGTTTATAATTTAAGTAGTTTCAATCGTCAATATGAGGCTTTACTCATATTATCTGTTTGTGAGACCATCCCTAATTTAGTTTGGGATAGAGATAAATCTGATTTATTATCTCAAATAGATTGGAATAATATGCTGAGTATAGCATCTCTGTTTAGCTATTGTAATGAAAGTAAATATTTGGATGCGGCTCTTCGTATAGCTCAAACGTGTCTAGTACAAGAAGAAACTAACGAAAATCAGAAAAATGCAGCTGCATTTATACTAGATAATTTAACAAATAAACCAGCACTTAAAATTGCATTAGATAAGCAGTTTATAAAAAAAGGACTTTAGAGATAATTATCCTTTGCATTGAGACTTCAGCAAAGCAAATCAGATATTGAACATACGATAATAGTAAATGATGAAGTATTCCTTTTAAATAGGTTCCAAAAAGAAGTTTATTATGCATATAAACATAATGAAACAATAAGTATATCTGCACCAACCTCGGCAGGTAAGTCTTACATTCTATGTACTCTTTTGTTAGAGGAATTGACAGAAGGCAATAAGAATATTGTTTATGTTGTGCCAACAAGAGCACTTATAAGTCAGGTAGAAGCTGATTTAAAAGCACTACTGAGACAATATAATTTAGAGAATCAAACTAATATAACAACAGTACCACCTCAGGAAGATATTTTAGATAAGAAATCCAATGTCTTTATTTTTACGCAGGAACGTCTTCATTGGTTTTTATATGGGAATTCTAATTGTAAAATTGATATTCTTATTATTGATGAAGCTCAGAAAATTGAAGATGGGAATAGGGGAATTTTGCTTCAACAAAAAATAGAAGATGTTGTTAAAGCAAATCCTGAAATAAGGTATTCTTCTCCAGTCCATTTACCTCAAATCCGGAGATACTTCTGGATAATGTCATTAATAATAGCCGGAAAAGTAAGGTTAATACTCAGTATATTGCAGTTAATCAGAATCTTTTTATATGTTTCTCAGGTACCGAGAAAAATCAGAGAGTGGCAAATTCATTTAATGTACTGTTAAAAAACACTATTTTTGTTGGGGAAAAATTGTAATGACAGATCGTCCAACAACAGAACTGCATAAAAATAGTTCATACAGCTTATCAAATATCGAATAGAGGTGGATGTTTGATTTATAGTAATTGGGGCTGCAGATGCAGAGGATACAGCAAATTTACTTTACGATCTGCTGCCAGAGTGTGAACAAGATTCTGAAATTGAAGAACTAGTTAAATTAGTACAGAGCACTATTCTACACCCAATATGTTTTAGCAAAAGTTTTATCAAAGGGAATTGCATTTCATTATGGAAATATGCCTTTGCTTATAAGAAATGAAATAGAGAGATTGTTCTCTATAGGTAAAATAGAATATTTGATCTGTACTTCAACTTTATTGGAGGGGGTTAATCTTCCTGCTAAATCTATTATTATAAGAAAACCATCAAGAGGTAGAGGAAATCCATTGAATCAAAATGATTTTTGGAATTTGGCAGGTAGAGCAGGACGATTGGGAAAAGAATATAGTGGAAATATATTTTGTATAGAACCATTAAAATGGGATATTTATCCTGAACCAAATAAAACGAAACAAGAAATTAAAAGAGCATTAAATGTTGTAGAAAGTAAAGGGGATGAACTTCTGGAATATATCCGGTGTGGGGCACCCAGAAAAAAAGGCAGGAAAGTGTTCAGATTTAGAATTTGCTTTTGGATATTATTATATAAAGTACGTTTTGGACAAAGAGAATGCACCTTCAACTCCATTTTATGATAACTTGTTGTGTGAGTTGAGAACTCTGCAATCGATAATTACATTACCAGCTTCAATTATTAAGAAAAATCCTGGCATATCACCTTTAGCGCAACAACAACTTTATAATTATTTTACTGACCATATTAATGACATAGATACACTGATTCCTGTGTATCCTAATGACTCTAATGCTTTAGAGGAATACAGAAACCTTATAGAAGTTATAGGACAAACGATATCAGATTATCCACAACAATTAAATGTTCCTAGAGCAATATTATTGATCAATTGGATGTCAGGGAAACCGTTGTCGTATCTTATTCGTAAAAGTTATGATTCTTATAAAAGGAATGGTTATAACAAAAAAGCTTCCAGTTGTTATCAGAGAGGTTATGGAAAACGTTGAAAATTTTGTTAGATACCAATTCGCTAAAGATTCAAGTTGCTATGTCGATATTTTGCGATATGTTCTTGAAATAAATAGAAAAAATGATTTACTTAATAATATTCCACAATTAAATCTTTGGCTAGAGTTTGGTGTATCACAAAAGACCCATCTTTCATTGTTGGCTTTAGGACTAAGTCGTAATACGGTTATAGAATTGACTAAATATATTACATCTACGGAGAAATCAAAAGAGGAATGTTTAAATTGGTTAAGATCATTGAATTTAGACGAATTGGATATGTCTCCAATAATTGTAGAAGATATTAGGAGAATTATATGATTATTGCATAGGATACAGTCCAAAATTTAGTTGTAAAAAATAATAACGACTTATTCAAAGTCTTATAATCGTTATGTAACTTTTTTTTATGTTGATAATATTGTTTCTTTAGCACGTTTCTTATATATATTAAGCAAGTAAAATGTGACAAGAGTTACAGTTTGAAAACTATAATTCTTGTCACATATTTTTTAGAACAGAAAGCTATTGTTTAATATTTTCTCATCAGGTTTTATTCTCTAAAAACTTATGAACTACTACTACCATCGTAATTCCCAAGATCGCTATAAGCCCACATGCAGCAACCATCCTCCAAATTAACGTAAGCATTCGGTAAACCACGTTGCAAATTTTGTGAATTAGTTCCGAATCGGTGCTATTCGTAGTCGATTCGGAACTAATAGTATCTATTCGGAACAAGTTTGATTGGATTTTGCCCAATTACGTGG
>ENA-OQET01001059-OQET01001059.1-human-gut-metagenome-genome-assembly--contig:-NODE-1059-length-12969-cov-2.782433_pt1 | contig 12969 bp, 15 predicted proteins | sample MGYA00242800_ERZ504645 | MGnify/ENA primary metagenome ERZ504645 (study PRJEB26092, sample SAMD00036308) | human gut metagenome | host: Homo sapiens | study: EMG produced TPA metagenomics assembly of... | reverse complement strand
ATGAAGAACCGTTACCGCCGGTGCCAACCCCATGGATATCCGCCGCGGCATGAGCAAGGCTGTTGCCAAGGCCGTTGAGACCATCAAGGCCCACAGCCAGAAGGTCAAGGACAGCAACGATACGCCCGCGTCGGCACCATTCTGCCGGTGACCCCGAGATCGGCCGCCTGATCGCCGAGGCCATGGAGAAGGTCACCTCCGACGGTGTCATCACCATCGAGGAGAACAAGACCACCGCCGAGACCTACAATGAGATCGTGGAAGGTATGCAGTTTGACCGCGGCTACCTGACCCCCTATATGGTCACCGATACCGACAAGATGGAGGCTGTTCTGGACAACGCCGCCGTCCTGATCACCGATAAGAAGATCAGCGTCATCCAGGATCTGGTGCCCCCTGCTGGAGCAGGTCATGCAGAACGGCATGAAGCTGCTGATCGTGGCTGAGGACATCGAGGGCGAGGCTCTGTCCACCCTGATCGTCAACCGCCTGCGCGGCACCCTGAACGTCTGCGCTGTCAAGGCTCCCGGCTTTGGCGACCGCCGCAAGGAGATGCTGCAGGATATCGCAACCCTGACCGGCGGCACCGTTGTGTCCGCTGATCTGGGCTATGAGCTGAAGGACGCTACCGTCCAGATGCTGGGCCATGCCCGCCAGGTCAAGGTCACCAAGGAGAACACCACCATCGTGGGCGGCGCAGGCGATAAGGATGCCATTGCAGCCCGCATTGCACAGATCCGCAACCAGATCGAGGCTTCTACCAGCGATTTCGACCGCGAGAAGCTGCAGGAGCGTCTGGCAAAGCTGGCCGGCGGCGTTGCAGTCATCAAGGTCGGTGCTGCTACCGAGGTCGAGATGAAGGATAAGAAGCTGCGCATCGAGGATGCTCTGAACGCAACCAAGGCTGCTGTTCAGGAAGGCGTTGTCGCTGGCGGCGGCACCGCTCCCATCAACGCCATCCCCGCTGTGCGCGCCCTGTGCGACACGCTGGAAGGCGACGAGCGCACCGGTGCCAAGATCGTCCTGAAGGCTCTGGAGGCACCTCTGCGCCAGATCGCCAAGAACGCCGGTCTGGAGGGCAGCGTCATCATCGACAAGATCGTTTCTGCCAACAAGCCCAACTATGGCTTCGACGCTCAGAACGAGGTCTTTGTTGAAGATATGATCGCCGCCGGCATCGTTGACCCCACCAAGGTCACCCGTTCCGCTCTGGAGAACGCAGCATCCGTCGCTGAGATGGTGCTGACCACCGAGAGCCTGGTCGCTGACCTGCCCGAACCCCCCGCTGCTCCCGCAGCCGGTGGTGACATGGGCGGCATGTACTAATAACTGCCTAAAAACCGCATGAATCCTTGATTTTTGGAGCGCGCAAAAGCGGATTTACGCCAAACTTACGCCACTTACGCCAAAAATCAAAGCGCACTATAGGGTAACAAAATCGGCACTCGCTGAAAAGCGGGTGCCGATTTTGTTGTCTAGGGGATTTGAAGACTCGTGAAACCCACTGATGGATTCTGCGAGCGGCAGACTGTCAGCGGCTTTATTGTTGACGAAAAACAAAGGTAGAGATACAATAATAAAAAAGAATGTAAAACCGGAAGGGAGTGTGCCGCTGTGGAAAACCAGAGAGACTTCTGCACAGAATGCCGCAGAGAAACGAGCTACACCCTGAAGAAAATCAAAATCAACCAGACCATCCGGGAAAAGAAATACACTTTTGAGATCACGGCTGCTTTCTGCAACGAATGCGGCGGCGAAATGGGGATTCCCGGTCTGATGGACTATAACATAAAGGAGATCGACGAGCAGTACCATGCTATGCAGACATAAAACCACACCAGAAAACTGCCAAATGCTTTGTCGTGATTGTAATCTCAAAAAAGGTGCGCAGGAATAGATACCAATAGGTATTTGGAAAAATATAGCACTTACGAGGAGGAACTAATTGAAGAATATGTTTAATATCTACTATATCAATAACGAGAAAGCATCAGAAATTTCAATGTTATTTGATAATCAAATAGTAGAAAAAATCACTCGAATCAAGAATACAGAATTAGCAATGGCTGGCGATGGCGATGTTACCACGAGTGCTGCTTCCAAAATTCCTGTTATCGGACAGTATTTACCAAGCATAGATCTGAATGGAAATTTATCTCATAACAGGTCTAATCGAGTGGAAGATACTGTAAAAGTGGTAAGTTCTAAATCGACAATTCTTAAGCCCATTTATGAGAAAGCTAAAGAGGTACGTCGTTTAGATGATAGCAAGGTTGGTAACTTGGTGAAAATTAAGGACGTTTACCTTACCGTTGTAAATTCCGATGATGTGATGGCTACCAAAGCACTGATGAGTGGCTTGGTAAATCAGGTTCCTGTTGAGGGAATTGGTAATATGAACTTCACATCTCTTATGGAAGTTATGTTTAAGGGATCTGCATATGTTCTTTGTGGTGAACTACCACATAGATTCGGTACTAATGAGCATATGATGCTCAAAATCCCTATGAGCGCTGAAAATGAGATGGAAAGCCAGTACAGTATTTCAGATATTGAGATTGGTAAAGTCACAGTGCTCGGTATTTATCGTGGAGAATTTGATCGTCGTGATGTTGAACGAAAAATCAATCGTATGATGGCACTGAATGATAGTGAAAAGAAGAACCAGCAGGAGACAAACGATATTCAAGATAGCGGTATGGATATTGAGGATGGCGTTCGAGAAGAAGATAAAAATGGTATTCGAAATATTTCTCTTGCGCAAGGAAAAGTTCATTACATTGATGTCATTGCCATTATTCAAGACATCAATATTTAGGTGATATCATGGACAGAGTAAGCATTTACGAATATGACAGAAAGAACAGAGAGCGTGTAGTTAAAGCGATTGAGGAAGCAGGTGGACAAATATTAAGTTGGTCTTTTTTTGCTAAGGATCAATCGAAATTTGAACTTCCACCAGGTACTCTTTCAGTCTTTATTGACTTATCTTCTTTGTTTTATAATGAAGATCGTGCAGACGCTCTCATCGCTCCAGCTGAGCTCTTGTTGAATATAATTCAACAAGAGCAATCCGTTGCACTGTATGTTATCATTGAACGCCAATACAGCAAACAAGTACGAGATTTACTGTATTATAAGATTGATGAAGTTCTTGACCTTGAGGATTTTCTTGAAATTGAAAAAGACCCAATTCAAAATATCGTTGATATTGATCAATCTGATTTTGAAAATGTTTTGGCCTATCTAAATCAAAATCTTTTTGGAAATGAGCTTTTCAAAAAAATCGTCTGAAAGAGGAATTGACGAAATATAGACTGTTTAACCGGATTGGGCAACAGCCGATTTTTTCCGTATTGATATGTGGTGCTTCCGGTATCGGTAAAACAGAAGTCGCAAGATTGCTTCATCAAAAGTTAGCCGCAGATGAACCTATGATAAAAATCAATTTCGGCAATTACAGTGCTCAAGATGCTCTTAACAGTTTGATTGGTAGCCCACGAGGTTATATAGGCAGTAATAAAGGTGAATTGCCCGACAAGCTTATGCGTAGCCGAAGCAAGGTAATTCTTATAGATGAGTTTGAAAAAGCAAGTAAGGCTGTTTATAACTTTTTCTTACAGTTGCTTGAAGAAGGAAAATTCACAGATTCTTTGGGACGTGAATATGACTTAGAAAAATACATCATAATTTTTACTTCCAATATGCCTAAAGAACGAATAGGTGAATTTTTGCCACCGGAACTGCGTTCAAGATTTAGTTATAAATGTGCATTTTGGCCGCTTTCCACACAAGAAAAAGAACAATATGTAGCTTTTAAGAGCGAGCACTATTTAGAAAAAATCAAACATGAGTGTCCTGGGCTTGACAGCACGTTACAGGCTTCAGATATAATAAATATTGATGTTTCACGCTATTCTAATATGCGTGATATCAATAGTGAAATAATGCGTCAAATTACCGACGCATTGTATGCGCAGATCGTTAAGTAGAAACAAAATATCAGCCGAGCAGCTAACCACTGCCCGGCTGATGCTAAATTATGCGAAAATCAATTCTGCGTTGATGAATTCCTCCGCACGGTTGCGGATGTTGTTCATGGCTCCGATCCATGCAAGCTGATTCTGTGCTTTCAGAGACTCGTTGATTCCCTCTTTCTCTGCCAGCTGCGTTACAAGCAAGTCGAGCTTATTTCGAGCCTGAGTATCAATGTCAGAGAGATAGCCGTACAGCTTACCGCTGAGAACCAGATCAGAGTAGATAATAGGACGGTATTCTCTGAGGTACTGCTGGTGCTTTCTGCCCCAGATACCGATGGTGTGTACTTCTTCCTCTGGGATGACCAGACACGGCAGATAGTATTCTCCATGTAGCTCATACCAAAGACCGTTGCTGTTATCGTAAATGTATTTTTCCATATTGCAAACCTCTATGTATCATTTATTTACAGTAGTACCGAGTGGCTTTGAGGTGAATCAGCTAGCGGAGGTTGCGTTGTAGCCAGTGGCTACAAAATGGCTACAGAATTCTTAGAGACGCTGCGGATAGCTTAAAATGCGTGGAATATGTGGATGAAAAGCGCACTATCAGTGCATATTATCATGAGAAATTAAGGTCTGGCGCTCGAATGGCAATGATGTAATGATTGTCGAAAAAATGAGAAGCCATATTACGACGATTAACAGACTATATGTCCAATTGGAACGTATTATTCATGGGAATCATAGCGAAGATGCGCAGAAATGCTTTAGAAAAGTAACAAAAGCCGCAGATTGTGCGATAAATTTGTGCTATTTCTTTGAAAACTGGAAAGAAAAAGATATCACAGACAATAAGTATGTTACTGACTACTATAAGAAATATAAGTCTGCGCTTTGGGCAAGAGCAATGTTTTTAAACATTCAAGAAAGTAAATTAAACATGATTCTATATAAAAATATGAGTTTAGATGAAATTCGCAAAGAGTTGAATCCGGAGAAAAAAGATAACGTGAACTAACGGATAATAGACGGCAAACAGCCGCCCAGCAAGACCATAGCGGTCAACTGTTGGGCGGCTGTTGTTGTACTTATACTTATGCCAGATGGAGTTTCTCTTTCAGCGCATCCTGAAGGACGCCGGAAAAGTTGATGTGTGCCGATTCGGCGGCATCGTTGAGCCAGCCGGGAATGGAAAGGGTTTTCTTTACGGGTCTGTACCGCTTTTCGTACTCTTCCATATCGAAAGGCACCATCACTACAAAATCTTCCGGGTCAACGTGGAGCGCAGAAGGGACAGAAGGCTCCGGGCAGACTTTGCAATCTTCCAGCATAAGGCCGATGGCATCCTGTGCCATGCGGACAGCTTCGTCCATGGTATCGCCTTGGGTGAAGCAACCATCAATATCGGGGATCTCAACAGAGTACCCGGTTTCTTCCGGGTGAAAAATTGCAGGATAGAAAATAGCGTTCATAATGTGACCTCGCTCATTTTATTATATTAACACTCAAACAATGTACCTTTATTCAACTCAATAGGCCTACATTATTGGTTTGTGATTTGTAAAACAATTCTATGCAGTGCTTTGCGGTTTCAGAATGCGAATCTACAATAATCTCATTCTTACTTTTTAATTCCGGCTTGTCTAAGTATCGCTTTTTCTGTACCGGGTTTTAGATCTTTGGCGTGATATGGAACAGTAGTGCTTCTGTTTGTAGTTGGATTATAGAATTTGTGATGTGATCCATTGGAATTTACTAAAACAAAGCCGTGCTGTTTCAATAAACAAATCATTTGTTTGGGTGTCATCGGCATGGCGAATGCCCCTCCTTTCTTTCAGGATTACGTCTTTATTGTATACGTATTTTACGTATTTGTCAAGAGGCAAAAACAGCCGCCCAGCGACCTTACGGTCTCGCTGGGCGGCTTATTTTTTGCGTTTCCACAACAGATATTCTTCGTAGCGGTGCATCTCGTTCTGTTCTTCTTCGGTCAGGCGCTGGCGCTGTTTGCGGGCTTCGTCTGAGGGGTCGATGTCGGTCAGACCCAGCAGGTAGTCGGCGGATGTGCCGTAGAGCTTGCAGATGGCAAGCAGCACATTGCTGAAGGGGTAGCTTTTTCCCTGTTCCCACGCACGGATAGACCAAACGGAGATACCAAGCTTGTCCGCAAGGGTCTGCTGTGTGTCATCATTCAGTTTGCGGAGTTCTGCCAATCGTTCCCCAAGCATAGCTTGACCACCTTTCCTTACTACTAGTATATAAATCACTCCTACTTTTGACGAAAAGTGGCCGTACAATACTAGACAAGGCAAAAAGTAGCTGTATAATACTAGTATAAGGCGGAACTAGTACAAAAATACTACTTCCGCCGCAACGCTAAGGCAAAGCGAGGGAATCCCCGTTGGAACAACTGATCGACTTTCACGCACCGGAAGTGCAGGCGGTGCTGGATACACTTCTAAAAGACCGCTCCACCGGTAAAAACATCATCTGGGCCACCGACCCGCCGGAAGAACTGCAAACGGTAATGTACGAGCCGGTGACGGATAAATCCCAGATCACCGCGCAGCAGCTCGGGCTGACCCACTACGAGGTGGTGCTGCCCCGGATGATGAAGCAGACCGACACCCAGCAGCAGCGCACCCGCAAAAAAGGCGAGGTGTTCAGCCCGGCATGGGTCTGCAACAAGATGAACAACGCACTGGATGCCGACTGGTTCGGTGCGCTGGGGGCAGAGGAGAGCGCCGGGCAGTTCACAGTGGAGCTGCCCCAAGGCTGGCAGACGGTGGAAACGCCGGTGCAGTTCCCGGCTTGCGGCGGCAGGACCCAGGCATGGGTGCAGTATGTGCAGAGCCGCCGCTTGGAGGTGACCTGCGGTGAAGCACCCTTTCTGGCGTCCCGGTACGATGCCGCCACCGGCGAGATGATCCCGGTAGCCCGGCGCATTGGCATTCTGGACCGCAAGCTGCGTGTGGTGAGTGAGAACGCCGCCACAGAGGACGAGTGGCGCAAATATGCCACCCATGCGGTGCAGTCTACCTATGGCTATGAGTATCAGGGCGATAACCTTTTGCTGGCGCGGGTCAACCTGCTGCTGACCTATGCAGAGCATCTGCAAGCCCGTTGGCAGCGCAAACCCACAAAAGAAGAGTTACAGCCTATCGCCACCATCATCAGCTGGAACCTGTGGCAGATGGACGGCTTGCACCTCTCTGTGCCCGGCGGCAAGCCCCAGCCGGAGGCAGAACAGCTTGACCTGTTCTCCATGCTCGGGGCGGCAGAGGAGCAGCCGCCTACGGTATCCTGCAAAGTGAAAAATTGGCGCAAGGGCAGCCATGGAACGACCCAGAACTTTGAAACCATTCAGGAAGGGAGTACCAGCATGAAGTTTGATTATGTCATCGGAAACCCGCCGTATCAGGATGAGATGGAGGGAACGTCAGATAACCCTGTCTATAACTTGTTTATGGATGCTACATATCCTATGGCATCAGTGGTAGAACTTATTACACCCGCGCGATTTTTATTCAACGCTGGTAAAACTCCAAAAACTTGGAATGAAAAAATGTTGAATGACGAGCATTTGAAAATTCTGTACTACGAACAGAACAGCGCAAAGATTTTCAATAACACGGATATAAAGGGCGGCGTAGTTATTACATACCATGACAGAGAAAAAGAATGCGGTGCAATACAAATCTTTACGGCGTATCCGCTTTTAAATACAATCATTCAAAAGGTGAAGAAGCGAATAAAGAGTTCACTTAGCGATATTGTATTTGCCCCAGAAAGCTATAAATTCACAAAACAGATGTATGTGGATTGTCCTGAAATCCTATCAATGACAATGATTTCAAAGGGAAAAGAAGTGCCATTGATAAGCAAAGGACACGACTACGATTTGACGTCTAATATATTTGATAAATTATATAATATCGTGTTCTTTGAAACAAAACAAGATACAGATGAAGTCGTCCAAATATTTGGCAGAAAATCAAATGAACGAGTATGCTTATACATTGATAGAAGATATATTGCAAAACATCCGAACCTTGATAAGTATAAGCTTTTCTTCCCTAAAGCTAATGGTTCCGGACGATTCGGTGAAGTTATGACTGATTCGGATATTGGAGAAAAAGGTGTGGGACATACGCAAACGTTTATTAGTATTGGAGCTTTTGATACGAGAGAAGAAGCAAAAATCTTCAAAAGTATCTGAGGTGCAAATTTGCACGTGCGTTGTTATATGTTCTAAAGGTGACCCAAGATAATAAAAAATCAGTTTGGAAATACGTTCCCCTTCAAGACTTTACCGCCCATTCCGACATTGATTGGAGCAAGTCGGTGGCGGAGATCGACCGGCAGCTTTACCGCAAATATGACCTGACTGCCGACGAGATCGAATTTATCGAGACCCATGTAAAGGAGATGGCATAATGGCTGGTATAACCCTGCACACTGCCAGGCAGGTAGTGCCCATGATCTACGCCTATACCACCCCGGAAATTGCCCGGCACAACGGCTGGACGAAGATCGGCTACACCGAGCAGTCGGTGGACAAACGCCTGAAACAGCAGACCCATACTGCCGATGTGCTGTTCCATGAGGAGTGGCGGGGCAATGCCGTCTACGATGACGGCAGCGGCGAGGTGTTCACCGACCACGATTTCCACGCCTACCTCCGCAAGCTGAACGTGGAGAACGACCGCAAAAACGAGTGGTTCCATCTGGATGGGCAGCAGTCCCGGCGGCATTTTCAGGATTTCCGCATGAACCGGGGCCGTGTGCAGCTGGATGCTGCCATCGCCTACACCCTGCGAAAGGAGCAGGCAGAGGCCGTGGCACAGACCAAAGCCTATTGTCAGAGCCACCCCGGCGGGGAGTTTTTGTGGAACGCCAAGCCCCGCTTTGGCAAGACCCTTTCCGTCTACGATTTCTGTAAGCAGGTCGATGCACAGACGGTGCTCATCGTCACCAACCGTCCAGCCATCGCCAATAGCTGGTACAGCGACTATGTGCGCTTTCTGGGCAGGGAGTCCGGCTATCTGTTCGTCAGTCATGTGGATGCCCTTGCCGGGCAGCCCCATGTGCTGGACGAGCAGGGCTATCTGGATGCTGCCGCGCAGGGCGAGGAACTGTATAAGCGCATTGAGTTCGTCAGCCTGCAGGACATGAAAGGCTCCAAGTATTTCGGCGGCGAGTACGACAAGCTGCAACACCTGACCGAGCTGAACTGGGATGTGCTGGTCATCGACGAAGCCCACGAGGGCGTGGACACCTACAAGACCGACCTTGCCTTTGACCGCATCCACCGCCGCTTTACGCTGCACCTGTCCGGCACCCCCTTCAAGGCGCTGGCGAACGACAAGTTTGCCGGGGATGCCATCTTCAACTGGACCTACGCCGATGAGCAGGCAGCCAAGCGGAGTTGGCAGGGCGCACCGGGGCAGCAGAACCCCTACGCAAACCTCCCCATGCTCAACCTCTACACCTACCAGATGTCCGAGATCATCCGGGACGAAATTCAGCAGGGCGTGGAGATCGACGGAGAAACGCAGGAATTTGCCTTTGATCTGAACGAGTTCTTCAAGGTGAAGCTCAACGGCAGCTTTGAGCACGACGTCGAGGTAGACCGCTTTCTGGATGCCATGACCACCCAGAACAAGTTTCCGTTTTCCACCCCGGAGCTGCGGGCCGAACTGAAGCACACTTTCTGGCTGCTGAACCGGGTGGACAGTGCCAGAGCGCTGGCAAAAAAGCTGCAGGCGCACCCGGTGTTCCGGGACTATGAGGTGATCCTTGCCGCCGGTGACGGTAAGCTGGACGACACGGACGAGAACCAGAAGAGCTTTGACCGGGTAAAAGCCGCCATCGCCCACCACGAAAAGACCATCACCCTGTCGGTGGGGCAGCTCACCACCGGTGTCACCATCCCGGAGTGGTCGGCGGTGCTGATGCTCTCCAACCTGAAAAGCCCGGCGCTGTATATGCAGGCGGCGTTCCGTGCCCAGAACCCCTGCCTTTTCCACGAAAACGGCACCTTCCGCCGCAAAGAGAACGCCTATGTGTTCGATTTTGACCCTGCCCGCACCCTGCTGATCTACGAGCGGTTCGCCAACGACCTTTCACAGGACACCGCCAGCGGCAAAGGCGACACTGAGGAGCGCAAGGCGCACATCCAGACCCTGCTCAACTTTTTTCCCGGTCATCGGCGAGGACGAGGAAGGGGAGATGATCCCGCTGGATGCGGAAAAAGGTTCTCAGCATCCCCCGGAAGATCAAGTCGAAAGAAGTGGTGCGGATGGGCTTCCAGAGCAATTTCCTGTTCCAGAACATTTCCAACGTGTTCAGTGCGCCGCAGGAGGTGCTGGATATTCTGCAAACTTCCAGCCCATCAGCGAAGCAAAGGCAAAGCCTATCCAGATCACCCCGGAGACCGGTGCAGACCTCTCCCTGAACGACAAGGGCGAGGTGGATTTGGACGAGGGCTACGTCATCGGCAAGGCAGCGGATGTGTTTGGGGCAAAGATCTACGAAAGCACTCCGGCACTGGACGCCGCCCTGCAAGACCTGACCGATGCCCCGGCTCCTGCCAAAGAAGAGCATCTGGAACCCCTGAAAAAAACGCATCATCAAGGAGATCATCACCCCCATGGTGGAGCAGGCAAAGCAGGAGTATGGGCGCGACCTGAAGCTGTCCGACCAGAAGCGGTTCGAGAGCGCCGCCAAAGCCAAGATGGACGTGGCGGTGAACAAGGTGGTGGACAACTACCGTATCGACCAGAGCCAGCTGGAGACCCAGCGCACCCAGCAGCTGCAAAGCTGCACCACTGCCCAGCAGCGCCAGCAGGTGAACCGGGAATTTGACGCAAAACAGCAGCAGAGCACTGCCGCCCTCATGGAGACGCTGCAAACCACCATTCAGCAGACGGCGCAGGAGATGCAGCAGACCATCGTGCGCACCGTGGAGACCAACCAGAAGGAGCAGGAGAAAAAGGGGCTACGAGGACACCGTCCGTGACCACCTCCGGGGCTTTTCCCGCACCATCCCGTCCTTCCTCATGGCGTATGGCGACGAGACCGTGACACTGGCAAATTTTGACCAGATCATCCCGGACAAGGTCTTTCAGGAGGTCACCAGCATCACGCTGGAGCAGTTCCGCTTTTTGCGGGACGGCGGCCCCTACCTCAACCAAGCCACCGGACAGGAGGAGCACTTTGCAGGCCACCTGTTCGACCCGGTGGTGTTTGACGATTCGGTGAAGGAATTCCTGAGCCTGAAGGTCAAGCTGGCGGATTACTTTGACGAGAGCCGCACTGAGGATATCTTCGATTACATCCCGCCCCAGAAAACCAACCAGATCTTTACCCCCAAGTGGGTGGTGAAAAAGATGGTGGACTTGCTGGAGCAGGAAAACCCTGGTTGCTTCGATGACCCCGGCAAGACCTTCCTGGACCCCTACATGAAGTCCGGCCTGTACATTACGGAAATCGTCAAGCGCCTTTACCGCAGCGAGAAGATGCGGCAAGCCTTCCCGGACGATAACGCCCGGCTGGAACATATCTTTGCTAAACAGGTCTATGGGCTTGCGCCCACTGAGATCATCTACCGCATTGCCATCAGCTATATTCTGGGCTTTGCAAAGGATCACGGCATCACTGCCCACCATATCCGTCAGGCCGATACGCTGGAATTTGCCAAGGCGGGCACCATGGAAAGGGAACTGGATAAGATCTTCAGAGATTGACCAATAGAATACGGCATAAAACCAAAGGCGGCTGTTTGCATGGGTGCAGATGGCCGCCTTTTTGTGCTATACGCGCAACTTTTATGGAAATTTGTTGAAATGGTTACTTTTTGGCCTTTCTCGCCGGCTACCTATTGAGAGGACTTTTTCAAAGTGGGTACTTATGACAACTTTATTACAAAGAATCGTCAATGGGTGCCAAATGGCCTTTCTCGATGCCTGCCAAGTGAGAAGATCTTTTTCAAGGTTGCTTCAGCCTTGAATACTTTCGGCGTTGCAAATTGTCTGCCTCAGTTGGTTGCTTAACAAACTGACGATATTTTAACTCGGCGGTTGCTTCAACCATATTTTCCAAGAAATTTTCAACAGATTTCTTTTTCGGGTAACAAAAAGCCCTTTTTCAATGCCTACCAATTAGAGAGATGATTTTTCGGAAGCCCTAAATTCCGAAGATTTTCTATAAAAATCGGCTCCTTGAAAACTAGAATAGTTCAATCGTCCGGTACTTCACAAAAGGTACTTCTGTAACTCGCAGCCCGGCCATAACGAAGACGGGGTGGCTGAAATGCCAATGGTGCGGTGCGAATCCGCCGCCGGACGATTCCCCACTCCTAGGGAGCTGAGGGCGAATATGGGAGACCTATATCATATTGACGCAGATGGACTGTAAGTCTATCTGCGATGGGGGAGCCGGAACAATTTCCGGCTCTCGTTACATTGAGCCGGACGAGCTGTTCTTCTGGACAGCTTGCCCGGAGCAAGAGTGCAGAGGGCGCAGCCCTTTGCCCCAGTGATATGATGCTGTGCGTCATATCCTACTGGGTATTATCTGGCGCAAAATGGCGGCAGATCCAGCAGCTCCGCTGCTGCGCACTCTCCCGGCAAGCTGTTGAAATGAAAGAAGCTCCTGCTAAACCTTATACCAAAATCAGGAAAAAATAATCAAAACGGGTTCACTTAGGGGGACAATAATAGGCCTACGAAGCCCACGACTTTTGCAATTTCAGGTGCTATGATAATTACAGAGATGCAGCATCTTAATGATTCCCCGCAAAGAAAGAATAGGGATGCAACAAGAAATGGGAACGATGCTTCCTACTTTCACCGAAAATTAGGAACTCTCAGTTCCTGTTCGATTCCAAGTTTCTCTGTTATACTTTTTTTTGCAGAGCGAAAGCAAACTCTTCTAAGCGGAAAGCGACAAACGCCATGATCTCCCACTGAGGGAAGGAGCGATAGGT
>ENA-OQET01001058-OQET01001058.1-human-gut-metagenome-genome-assembly--contig:-NODE-1058-length-12989-cov-4.962292_pt1 | contig 12989 bp, 11 predicted proteins | sample MGYA00242800_ERZ504645 | MGnify/ENA primary metagenome ERZ504645 (study PRJEB26092, sample SAMD00036308) | human gut metagenome | host: Homo sapiens | study: EMG produced TPA metagenomics assembly of... | reverse complement strand
GAAGGAAGGTAAGAAGCGATGCGCCAGGTAGGAAACATGGAGATTCCGCAGAAGCCTTTATGAGCGTACTGAAACTGGATGAAAATTAAGCAAATAAAAATGAGACCGGCCTGTCGGCGACCGCCTGCTGTTGCGGGAGCGCAAGGGGCCGGTCTTTTCGATCGTACGGAGGAAAAGCAGAATGAATAAAAAAAGAAAACCACTGGAACTCTATGTGCATATCCCGTTCTGCATCCGGAAATGCGCCTACTGTGATTTTGTCTCGGGACCGGGCACGAAAGCAATGCAGAAGGAGTATGAAGAGGCTCTGCTGGCAGAAATCGATGCAGCGGAAGAGACGGCAGAAAGTGAAGTGATTTCCGCCTTTTTCGGCGGCGGAACACCATCCGCAGTGGATGCCGGAATGCTCGCCCGTGTGATGGAAAAACTGCGGAGCAAGTACATTTTTTCAGAGGATGCTGAGATTACGCTGGAGGCCAATCCGGGAACGCTGGATGCGGAAAAACTGAAATGTTACAGGAAGAGCGGCTTCAACCGGATCAGTATCGGCTGTCAGTCGGTTCACGATGAGGAGCTGAAACGGCTGGGAAGAATCCACACGTTTGCGGAATTTCAGGAGAGTTTTGCACTGGCACGGGATGCCGGGTTTGCGAATATCAACGTGGATCTGATGTCAGGTCTGCCGGAGCAGAGTGAAGAGAAATGGGAAGAGAGTCTTCGGACGATCGCGGAGCTTTCTCCGGAGCACATTTCCGCCTACAGCCTGATCGTGGAGCCGGGAACCCCGTTTGCGGAGCAGAAACTGGATCTGCCGGATGAGGACACAGAACGCGAAATGTATGCCAGAACGGCGGAAATCCTCGCAGAATACGGCTTTTTCCAGTATGAGATTTCCAATTATGCAAAGCCGGGCTTCGCATGCCGCCACAATATCGGCTACTGGAAAAGGACGGATTATCTGGGGTTCGGGCCTTCCGCGGCATCGTTATTCGGAAACCGCCGGTGGACGAACACGGCAGATCGATCTTTGTATCTGAAAGCGTGCGGAGCACTGGAAAAGATCCGTGAGGATGAGGAAATTCTTTCCCGGCAGGATGCCATGGAAGAATTTATGTTTCTCGGCCTTCGAATGACACAAGGGATCTCGACGACGGAGTTTGAGGAGAAGTTTGGAAAGGAGATCCATGCCGTATACGGCGGGGTTCTGAAGAAATACGAAGCGATGCATCTTTTACAGGAACACAGCGGGCGCCTGGCTCTGACACGCGATGGGATTTCCGTCAGCAATGTGATTCTGGCAGATTTTCTGCTGTAAAAAGATGATAAAGAAATAGAACAAATGTTTGCACAACGCACGGCGGTGTGCTATAATGGGAGAAAACGAGACAAGATTCCTGTCCCTGTCCGGACAGGGATTCCAATTAATAAGAGGAACAGTTATGGCAGAGAAAAAAGAGTTTATCAGAATACGGGGAGCCAGGGAGAACAACCTGAAAGCACTGAATGTCGATATCCCCAGAAACCAGTTTGTTGTATTTACGGGCCTCAGCGGTTCAGGAAAGAGTTCGCTTGCGTTTGACACGATCTATGCGGAGGGCCAGCGGCGGTACATGGAGAGCCTTTCCTCCTACGCGCGCCAGTTCTTAGGACAGATGGAAAAACCGAATGTGGACAGCATCGAAGGCCTGCCGCCTGCTATTTCGATCGATCAGAAATCGACGAACCGGAACCCGCGTTCCACCGTCGGAACCGTGACGGAGATTTACGATTACTTCCGTCTTCTGTACGCGAGAATCGGTATTCCGCACTGCCCGAAGTGCGGAAAAGTCATCAGCCGCCAGTCGGTGGACCAGATGGTCGATCAGATCATGGCACTCCCGGAGCGGACGAAAATCCAGCTTCTCGCGCCGGTTGTGCGCGGCCGCAAGGGAAGACACGAAAAGGTGCTCGAACAGGCAAAACGCAGCGGCTATGTCCGCGTGATGATCGACGGCAGCCAGTATGAGCTGTCCGAGGAGATCACGCTGGATAAGAACCTGAAACACAACATTTCCATTATTGTGGACCGTCTTGTAGTCAAACCGGACATTGAGAAACGTCTGACGGATTCCGTCGAGAACGTACTGGATCTGGCGGACGGCCTTCTGGTGGTCGACACGATGGACGGAAATCAGCTCAACTTCAGCCAGAGCTTTTCCTGCCCGGACTGCGGCATCAGCATGGAGGAGATTGAGCCGAGAAGCTTTTCCTTCAACAACCCGTTCGGCGCCTGCCCGAGCTGTGCCGGCCTTGGCTACAAGATGGAGTTCGACGAGGATCTGATGATTCCGGACAAGACCGTATCCATCGCAGACGGAGCCATCACCGTGCTCGGCTGGCAGTCCTGCACGGACAAATCGAGCTATACGAGAGCCATTCTCGATGCGCTCGCAGAGGAGTACGATTTTTCCCTTTCCACTCCGTTCTGTGAATATCCGAAAAAAAGTCCACGATATCCTGATTTACGGAACGAACGGAAAATCCGTCAAGGTGCATTACCGCGGTCAGCGCGGCGTCGGTGTGTACGATGTGGCTTTTGAGGGGCTGATCAAAAATGTAGAGCGCCGCTACCGTGAGACCGGATCGGATTCTACAAAACAGGAATACGAAACCTTCATGCGTGTGACCCCGTGCCAGGCGTGCCATGGCCAGCGTCTGAAACCGACGTCGCTTGGTGTGACGGTCGGAGATAAAAATATTTTTGAAGTAACATCCCTTTCCATCGACAATCTGCAGAAGTTTATGCAGAACCTCGAACTCTCCGAACAGCAGCTGCTGATCGGAAAGCAGATTTTAAAAGAGATCCGTGCGCGTGTGAGCTTCCTTGCGGATGTCGGATTAAACTATCTGACCCTGGCGCGTGGAACGGCATCGCTGTCCGGCGGTGAGGCGCAGAGAATCCGTCTGGCAACGCAGATCGGCTCCGGCCTTGTCGGTGTCGCCTATATTCTCGACGAGCCGAGCATCGGTCTTCACCAGAGAGACAACGACAAACTTCTCGCGACGCTGAAACATCTGCGTGACCTCGGAAACAGCCTGATCGTCGTGGAGCACGACGAGGATACGATGCGCGCCGCTGACTGCGTTGTCGATATCGGCCCGGGAGCCGGTGAGCACGGCGGAGAGCTGGTGGCGATCGGAACGGCGGAAGATCTGATGAAAAATCCGAATTCCATCACCGGAAAATACTTAAGCGGAGAGCTGAAAATTCCGGTTCCGTCCGAGCGCAGAAAGCCGACGGGCTGGCTGAAGGTAGTCGGAGCAAAAGAGCACAATCTGAAAAATATCAACGTGAATTTCCCGCTCGGTGTCATGACCTGCGTGACCGGAGTCTCCGGATCGGGAAAGAGTTCCCTTGTCAATGAAATTCTGTACAAACGGCTGGCAAGAGATCTGAACCGTGCGCGGACGATTCCGGGTGCACACAAAGACATCATCGGTATGGAACAGCTCGATAAGGTCATCGACATCGACCAGTCCCCGATCGGAAGAACACCGCGTTCCAATCCGGCAACGTACACAGGTCTGTTCGATCAGATCCGCGACCTGTTTGCGGCAACGCAGGATGCCAAGGCGCGCGGCTACAAGAAGGGAAGATTCAGTTTTAATGTGAAGGGCGGCCGATGCGAGGCCTGCGGCGGCGACGGTATCCTGAAGATCGAAATGCACTTCCTGCCGGATGTCTATGTGCCGTGTGAGGTCTGCCATGGAAAACGGTACAACCGTGAGACACTGGAAGTCAAATACAAAGGAAAGAGCATCTACGATGTGCTGAATATGACGGTCGAGGAGGCACTGGAATTCTTCAGGCCGGTACCGTCGATTTTCCGGAAATTACAGACCCTGTACGATGTCGGCCTTTCCTACATCCGACTCGGCCAGCCGTCCACCACGCTGTCCGGTGGAGAAGCGCAGCGTATCAAGCTCGCAGCAGAGCTGAGCCGCCGCGGCACGGGAAAAACGATCTACATTCTCGACGAGCCGACGACGGGACTTCATTTTGCGGATGTCCACAAACTGGTGGAGATTCTGCACCGCCTGTCCGAGGGCGGAAATACCGTCGTTGTTATCGAACACAATCTGGATGTCATCAAGACGGCGGACTATATTATTGATATCGGACCGGAGGGCGGAGACGGCGGCGGAACCGTGATTGCGTGCGGAACGCCGGAGGAAGTGGCCAAGAGCCCGGTATCCTACACCGGAAAATATGTCGAAAAATATCTCTAAAAAATCCTTTCCATTTTAAAAGGGATTGTATATAATAAGAAGCGGGTTGGGTTCAGAACACATTCGATCCTTTTGTGTTTCGGGTGTTTTGAACCCGAACTTATTCTATACAAATTTCAAACAGATTAAAATAAAGAAAAATAAAAGAGAACAGGAAAGGGGATTACTATGGCTGCAACGACCGATATCGGAATTGATCTGGGGACGTCCAGCATCCTGGTCTATGCCAAGGGAAAAGGCATTGTATTAAAGGAGCCGTCCGTAGTTGCGTATGATAAAGATGCAGATAAAGTACGGGCAATTGGAGAAGAAGCGCGTCAGATGATTGGACGGACACCGGGCAATATTATGGCGGTCCGGCCCATGCGGCAGGGCGTGATCACGGACTTTCTGATCACCGAGCGCATGCTGCGCTACTTTATCCAGAAGGCAATGGGAAGAAGAGCATTCCGGAAACCGAGAATCAGCATCTGTGTGCCGTCCGGTGTGACGGAAGTAGAGCGGAAGGCTGTGGAGGAGGCAACGTACCAGGCGGGAGCCCGGGAAGTGCTGATCGTGCCGGAGCCGGTGGCAGCGGCAATCGGATCCGGAATTGACATTACGAAACCATGCGGAAATATGATCGTGGACATCGGCGGAGGCACGACGGATATCGCTGTGATCTCGCTTGCGGGAACCGTTGTTTCTAATTCGGTCAAGATTTCCAGTGAGACATTTGACCAGGATATCATCCGCTATGTACGGAAAACATACAACGTATTTATCGGAGAACAGACCGCAGAGGCAGTGAAAATCCGGATTGGTTCCGCTTATCCGCGGGCCGAGGAGAAAACGATGGAGATCAAGGGAAGAAACGTCATCACCGGACTTCCGGCGACGATTACGGTTTCCTCCGACGAAATCCGAGGTGCCCTTGTCCAGACGACAAACCAGATTGCGGACGCGATCTGTGCCGTGCTGGAAAAAACGCCGCCGGAACTGGCATCCGATGTTTCCGACCGCGGCATTATCCTGACCGGAGGCGGCAGTCTCCTTGCCGGAATGGACGAGCTGATCCAGGAGCGGACCGGCATCAATACCGTGACAGCAGAAAATCCGGCGAGCGTCGTTGCGCTTGGAACCGGCCAGTACCGCGAAGTGATGAATGAATTTGAAAGCCAGTTTTGATAAAAGATGAGTGAAAAAGAAAAAGTAGAAGGCTACGTAGAACACATTATTTTCCGAAATGAGGAGAACGGCTATACCGTCCTGAATCTGAGCATGAAGGGGCGCGAGCTGACATGCGTCGGCACGCTTCCGATGATCGGAGAGGGCGAGCTGATCGAGGCTTCCGGAGATTATATTGAACATGCTGCCTATGGAAAGCAGTTCCGCATTGAATCCTATGAGACGAAAGTTCCACAGGATTCTGTTGCATTGGAGCGGTATCTCGGTTCCGGTGCGATCAAAGGAGTCGGTGCGGCGCTGGCGGCAAGAATTGTGCGCCGCTTCGGTGACGATACGCTTCGGATCATCGAGGAAGAGCCGGAGCGCCTCGCGGAGGTAAAGGGAATCAGCGAGCGGAAAGCGCGTGAAATTGCACAGCAGGTGGCAGAAAAAGCCGAAATGCAGAATGCGATGATTTTCCTCTCGGGATATGGCATTGCACTGAATCTCGGTGCAAAGATTTATCAGCAGTACGGGGACAATGTGTACCGGATTTTAAAGGAAAACCCGTATAAAATGGCGGAAGATATCGCAGGCGTGGGATTTCGGACGGCGGATGAGATTGCCGGAAAAATCGGGATTGCCGTGGACAGCGAATTCCGCATCAAGAGCGGTCTTTCGTATGTGCTGAATCAGGCGACGGCAGAAGGCCATGTCTATCTGCCGGAACCGGTGCTGCTTCGGAGAGGGCAGGAACTTCTCGGCGTAGAACCGGAGCGGATGCAGAAATCTCTGCAGGATATGGCAATCGACAAAAAAGCGGTCATCCGCGAGCTCCCGGCCGAACGGGAAGGGGATGAGCCGCTGCGGATTGTGTACGCCAGCCAGTATTATTATCTGGAACTGAGTACGGCGCGCATGCTGCATGAGCTGAATATTACATGCGAGGAAGACCGTGAGGCAATCGAAAAGCGGATCGGAAAGATCGAGAAAAAATATCAGATCGAGCTGGATGAGATGCAGAAGACGGCAGTCGTTGAGGCGGCATACAGCGGTCTTATGATCCTGACCGGAGGTCCCGGAACCGGAAAAACGACGACCATCAATGCGATGATCCATTATTTTGAGGCAGAAGGCCTCGACATTTTCCTGGCAGCGCCGACCGGAAGAGCGGCGAAACGAATGACAGAGGCAACTGGCTGTGAGGCATGCACGATCCATCGTCTTCTGGAACTGACGGGAAATGTGGATGATTCCTCGGCAAATGTGCATTTTGAGCGGAACGCAGATAATCCGCTCAACGCGGATGTCATCATCATTGATGAGATGTCGATGGTTGATATCCACCTGATGCATGCCCTTCTTTCCGCGATTGTGCCGGGAACAAGGCTGATCCTGGTGGGAGACCAGAACCAGCTTCCAAGTGTCGGCCCGGGCAGTGTCCTCCGGGATCTGATCCGTTCGGAATGCTTTCCGATTGTCTGCCTGACACACATTTTCCGGCAGGCATCCCAGAGCGATATTGTTGTCAATGCACATAAGATCCATAATGGGGAAGAGGTTATACTGGACAATAAGAGCAAAGATTTCTTCTTTTTGAAACGGTACGATGTCAACGTGATCTGGAAAGTGCTGGTGACGCTGGTGTCCCAGAAACTGCCGCGTTATGTGGATGCCCGCCCGCAGGATATCCAGATTCTGACTCCGATGCGGAAAGGTGCACTCGGCGTGGAAAATCTGAATCAGATTCTGCAGAAATACCTGAACCCGCCCGCACCGGACAAAGCCGAGCGGGAAAATGGAGGTAATATCCTCCGCGAGGGCGACAAGGTCATGCAGATCCGCAACAATTACCAGATGGAGTGGGAAATCCGCGGCATCAACGGAATCGTGGCGGAGCGCGGTATGGGTGTATTCAACGGAGACCTCGGCATGATCCGGAGTATCAACCCGTATACCGAGGTGATCACCGTGGAGTTTGAGGAAGGAAAATTCGCAGACTATACGTTCAAACAGGCGGACGAGCTGGAGCTCGCCTACGCCACAACGATACATAAAGCGCAGGGAAGCGAGTACCCGGCGGTTGTGATTCCGCTGCTCGGCGGCCCGCGCATGCTGATGACGCGGAATCTTTTGTATACGGCCGTGACGAGAGCCAGAAAGTGCGTCACCATCGTTGGAAGTGATGTGACATTCCAGGCAATGATCGGAAATCATATCGAGGCGAACCGGTATACAACGCTCGCCAGAAGAATCTGGGAAATGCGGGAAGAAAACGCGTAAACACGTTTTTCCGGGGCATGGATGCGGCTGCATCCGGCAGAGTGGATAAGGGAAAGCGCAGGTTACATGAAAGAAAAAAATAAAACAGGAAACTGGCTTTTAAACGCAGTTTATCCGAGACGATGTCCCATCTGTGACGGACTGCTGTCACGTGAGGAGCCGTATCTATGCCGGAATTGTGTGGAAAAGATCCATCCGATTCTGGGCGCGCGGTGCAAAAAATGCGGGAAACCCGTGGGAAGTGAGGAAGAGTTCTGCCGGGACTGCAGCAGAACGAGGCACAGCTTCGACCGCGGTTTTGCGCCGTACGGTTACCACGGGGAACTTGAGGCTTCCCTGATGCGGTTCAAATATCATGAACGGCAGGAATACGCCGGATTTTATGCTCACGCGGCGTTTTTCTATGTGGGAAAGCAGATCCAGAGAAGAAATCCGGAGGTGCTCGTTCCGGTGCCGCTTCATCCGGCGAGACAGCGGCAGCGCGGCTACAATCAGGCGGAGGTATTTGCAGAAAAGCTGGCAGAAGAAATGGAACTTCCCATGAATGCCCGCCTGATCCGCCGTGTGAAAAAAACAAAACGCCAGAAAGCGCTTAGTCCCGCCGAGCGGCGGAAAAACCTGGAGGGAGCTTTTGCATTGGCAAAGCCGGGACAGATGAAATACTGCCGGATTCTTCTGGTAGATGACATTTTCACAACGGGAAGCACGGTTGATGCCATTGCGTCACTGTTGAAAGTGAATGGAGCAGAACAGGTGGATTTTGTTTGTGCGGCAATTGTAAAATAGTGTGTGAATATTTTGAGAATAGCTTTCCAATATCGGAAACATATGGTAAAATAAACATAATTTAGAACGGGAAGAGGAGACCAAGAGGCATGTTGGACGAAAAAAGGATTCGTCAGATGACAAAACTGGCTTTTTTCGGAAAAAAAGAAGCAAAAAAATGCCTTACGAATCGGCCGCTATTTTCGGAGTGATTACATCGGAAAAGAGCTTCTGGAAAAACTTTTTTTCTGGCTTCCATCGGATACATTCTGGTACTTGCGGTTGCAGTCTTATATCATATTGAATGGTTGGTGGACGAGATAGACACAATCGACCTGCAGTTTGCAGCAGGGTGTCTGATCGCGTCCTATCTGTGTTTTCTGGCAGTCTATTCCATTGCCGTGTATGTGATCAGCACGATCCGTTACCAGGGAGCACAGAAAAAGCTGAAATGGTATGGAAAAGAGCTGGATGACCTGCAGAACATGTATGAGGAACAGGAAAAAAGCGGGAAGAAATCCGGGCGCAGGAGGAAGGAAACATGACAGTATTGATTGAACTGAAAGAAAAATTAAAAGAGTTTTACGGCTCCTGCAGCGGAATCGTACTTCCGATTGTGAAATTTCTGCTCGCTCTTGCTGTATTTCGTGGTATTAATTCCAATCTCGGCTATCTGAAGATGCTGGACAGCATGTATGTGGTATTGATTCTGTCACTGATCTGCGCTATCTTGCCATTGAATGGAATGGTTTTCCTTGCAATGCTGGTGATCATCGGCCACTGCTTTGCACTTCACATGGTAATCGCGGGTCTTGCGGCGCTGGTTCTGCTGGTGCTCTGGTTTCTATATCTTCGCTTTGTGCCGAAGGATGCGCCGGCACTCCTTTTGACACCGCTCGCATTCTGGCTTCACGTGCCATCTGCCGTTCCGGTTGCCTATGGTCTTGCCGGCACGCCGCTCTCTGCATTTTCAGCAGCCTGCGGTGTCGTTGTCTACTATATGTGCGACATGATTCACGGAAAAATGGAGCCGCTGCTTCATGCGGCGGAAGCACCGGAGATCACGGCAGTCGTACAGGAATTTTTCAACGGCCTCTTCCGCAATGAGGAAATGCTGCTGGTTCTGATCGCCTGCGCACTGACCGTACTTCTTGTCAATGCAATCCGCCACAGCAGTGCGGACTATGCATGGGAGATTTCCATTGTGGCAGGTTCGGTTGCCTATGCGGTTATTATGATTGCCGGAAGCCTGGCACTGGATGTACAGATTGCACTCCCGATGGTTCTGATCGGGGCGGCGGCCGGCTGTCTGGTTGGATTTGTTCTGGAGTTTTTCCCTGTTCGGTGCAGACTACACCCGGACAGAATACCTGGAATATGATGACGACGATTATTATTACTACGTAAAAGCCGTTCCAAAATTCAATGTGACAAAGGCACAGCGCCGTGTGACTTATATTCGGAATGAAAAGAAAAAAGAACCGGATCTGACAGACGAGGAACTCGATGCTCTGGCAAATCTTGGACATACAGAAGAATCCGGGAACAGCAGGGATCTTGATGAGATCGAGGAAAAAAAAAGAAATAGAAGAAATAAACGAAACAGAAGAAATAAACGAAACAGAAGAAATAAACGAAACAGAAGAAATTCAGGAAGAAGAAATTCCGCCGCTGGACGAGGGCGATTATCAGGATGTGGATTATAAGAGCATGCTGGAGGACACCTTAAAGGATCTTTAAAAGAATTTTGAAAATCAGAAGAAAACCGGCCGGGGGAAAAGAAAGGAAGTGACAGTGTGCGTGGCGTGTGGAACTGGATTGTCACAAGAACGGCAGACTACGGGCTGCCAAAACAAATTGAACTGATTGATATTGTGCAGATTCTGCTCATTGCATTTTTCGTCTATCACCTGATCCGCTGGCTGCAGAATACAAAGGCCTATACGCTGATGAAAGGTATTTTTCTGATTGGTGTCTTTGTCATCATTGCAAACGTGCTGAAAATGCAGACGATTCTGTGGCTGTTCGGAAACATCGGCGGGGCGGCGATCACAGCGGTTGTAATTATCTTTCAGCCGGAGCTTCGAAGAGTGGTCGAGCAGATTGGAGAAAAGAATCCGCTGTCTGCCATTTCTTTTGCGAGCGGCCAGGAGGAAAATGAACGGTTCAGTGACAAAACCATCAATGAACTGGTAAGGGCCAGTTTTGAAATGGGAGAAGTAAAGACCGGAGCGCTGATCGTCATCGAAAAGACCATCACCCTGGAGGAATATGAAAAGACCGGAATCCCGATTGACGGCGTTCTGACCAGCCAGCTGCTGATCAATATTTTCGAACACAATACGCCGCTGCACGACGGAGCCGTGATTGTACGGAACAACCGTGTCACGGCAGCAACATGTTACCTGCCGCTGTCCGACAACATGGATCTGAACAAGAATCTTGGAACACGCCACCGTGCAGGTGTCGGCATCAGTGAGGTGACGGATTCCTTTACGATTATTGTCTCCGAGGAAACCGGAAATGTGTCGTATGCTTCCGGCGGAGAACTCCACACGGCAGTAACACCGAGCGACCTTCGGGAGCAGCTTCACAAAATCCAGAAGCTCGCGAAAAAACCGGAAGAGAAGAAAGGATGGCATATCCGCGGAATGCGTCAGAAAGTGGAGGGAGAGAAGAAATGAAAAAGAAAATTCTGAAAAAGCTTCTGAACAATCTCCCTTTGAAAATTCTTTCTATCCTGATTGCCATTGTAATCTGGTACGTTGTGGTCAGTGTGAATGACCCGATTGTGAAAGAGCGCTTTGATGTCCCCGTGCAGGTGACCAATGAAGCCTACATCGCAGCCGGAAAGAAAACATACCAGATTGCGGAGGAATACCAGACGGTCACGGTTACTGTCACGGACAACAACTCGGTTGTCAGCCGGCTGAAGGCATCGGATATCACCGTCACGGCCGATCTGACCCAGATTGTGACGATGGATACAAACCCGGTTTATGTGCCGATCAAGGCAGCGTGCTCCATGGTAAAACAGGAAAAACTGAGCACAGTGACAGCAACGATCCCTGTGGAAATCGAGGATGTGGACAGCGAAAAATTCCCGATCACAATTGACGCAGGAAATACGAAACCGGCAAAAGATTACGAAGTGGGAACGATGACTTCCGATCCGGAGAGCATCACCATTTCCGGCCCGACGTCCCTGATCAATAAGATCAGCAGTGTGGTGGCAAAAGTAGATGTAACCAATATGCGGAATTCCGGAACCGTCACGGCGGATCTGATGATTATTGATAAAAACCAGGATGAGATGCCGGAATCCCAGATGGAATTTTTGAATTTCGACAGCGGCTCCCCGCAGGTGGATGTGGATATTGAACTGTGGCGCCGTGTATCCGGTATTAAGCTGAGTGCACTGTACAGCGGAACTCCGGCAGACGGCTATCAGATTAAAAATATCTATACCACACCGGAGGAAATCACCGTTGCCGGATCCGAGGAGGCACTTGCAAAGCTGGCGGATGAAGGCAATACGATTGAAATTCCGGAAGACTATACCTCCGTTGCAGGACAGCGCTCCGATGTGGAGACGACGGTTGACTTAAGCGATGTTCTCGCCGATGTGACAGATCTGAAAGTATCCTCCAGTTCGTCTGCATCCGTTACCGTTCACGTAACGGTTATGCCGAATGAGAGCAGGGAATTTGAACTTGATGTCGATCAGATCGAGACGGGCAATCTTCAGTCCACTTATACCGTTCTGTATGATCAGACACAGCTTGCAATCCGCATTAAAGCATCGGACAAAAATCTGGCCAAATTAGATACTTCCCAGATCAACGCATCCATAGATCTGAATGGAATGGGTGTCGGGGATTACGAGGTACCGGTAAAAATCACACTGCCGGATGGCTATGAGCTCGTAGACAGTGTCAAGACAACGATTCATATCAAAGAAAAAGCAGTAGCAAATAAAACGACAGGAACAAATTAGGAGGGAAACCAATGGTAAGCGGAAAAGTGACCGTGAAAAATCCAACCGGCCTTCATCTTCGCCCGGCCGGAACCCTGTGCAAACAGGCGATGCAGTTTAAATCATCTATTACATTCCACTACGGAGATGGAAATACAGCAAATGCAAAGAGCGTCTTAAGCGTCCTTGGCGCATGCGTCAAATGCGGAGACGAAATTGAGCTGTTCTGCGAGGGAGAGGACGAGGAGGAAGCTCTGCAGTTCCTTGTCAATTCCATCCGGACGGGACTTGGGGAAGAACTGTAAGGAGAAAGAACAATGAAGAAATATGATTATGTTCTGGTTGGCGCCGGTCTGTATTCCGGAGTGATTGCTTATCTTGCCGGTCAGGCAGGGAAAAGCTGTCTTGTACTGGAACGAAGAGATCATACAGGCGGAAATATTTACTGCGAAGAAATCGAGGGAATTCATGTACACAAGTATGGAGCGCATATTTTCCATACTTCGAATAAAGAGGTGTGGCAGTTTGTCAATTCGCTGGCAGAATTCAA
>ENA-OQET01001055-OQET01001055.1-human-gut-metagenome-genome-assembly--contig:-NODE-1055-length-12999-cov-4.665242_pt1 | contig 12999 bp, 13 predicted proteins | sample MGYA00242800_ERZ504645 | MGnify/ENA primary metagenome ERZ504645 (study PRJEB26092, sample SAMD00036308) | human gut metagenome | host: Homo sapiens | study: EMG produced TPA metagenomics assembly of... | reverse complement strand
CACTTTGCCAAATGGCATCCCCCCAAGTCTTGTCGTTGGAAAAATCATAGTTGCCGTTCTCATCAACAACCACATCACCCAGTTTACGGTCAATAATGTCAGCAGTAGTTTTCCCTGCCTGTACTGTATTGGCCATAAGTGGAGCGCGTACAAGCAAATCATCTGCAGTTGTACCGAGTGCTTTGATGGTCCAGTCGGTTGCATACCGTCCCAAACCTTTGGCTCCATTTTCTTTGATATAGGACTTGAAACCCTGCTGAGCCATTTTTTCAGCCGTTTCTTTGCTTATAACCTTTGTTGCAAGTCTGGTACTTCCTTTGGAGAAAGAGGACAATCCGTTAAATCCTCCACCTGTCAATACGAAATCCAGCATGAAGGACGGCATATAGCCTGTCATTACACCTGCTCTGTTCCAAAAATCTGCATTTCCGCTGTATCTTTCCTCTGCTTGTTGCTTCTCATGGATTGCGCCCATCATTGCATCATGCGCTTCACGTTCACCCTCTGTGGCATTTTCTTTTTTCAGTTCATCGGCATTCATCATCGTAAATGCGTCACGCATATCACCCATACCGAAATCCCACGTGCGCACATCACCCATAGTGCGACCGAAACCACGCCAAAAACCTACATCTACACCGTTTTCACGGTCTTTCTGTTCTTCAAGGTTCTTAATCAGTTCCTCTGTTTCACGAATGGCTACGGATAACGCACGGTTTTCCTTGTCAGATTGTTGGCGGGGCGTATAAGTGGCAGCTCCCAGTATGGCAGCGAGAGGGGCTTTGTTGTTTTCTGTCTCTTCTGCCCATTCCTTGTGTACTTCTGATGCTCTTTCCTCTTGCTTGGCTTTCAACTCCTGCAACCGGAGGTTTGCCTTGCGCAACTGTCCGCCTATGGACATATCGGCAGCTTGGCGGTACTGAAAGCTTTCCATGTCAGCCAATGACTTGCTGTAATAACGATTTCCGGCAGGAGTGAGGAACGTTTTCTCCAACTTCCCACTTTCAGGATTGAATATCATCTTTCCCTCTTTGGTCTGCAAGCCGGGATTTATCCCATATTCCTGCATATTGTCTATGCGTTCGTTGAATGTTTGTGTATGGGATTTCACATCGTTCATAATACGGTCGGTTTCGGTCAACATCGCTACTTTCTCCTTTTCTGTAGGTTGCCATGTCTGTTCATTAGCAGGTGAAATGGGTTCTTCAACCGTTCCGGAAGCACTGTTTCCCGATTGTTGCGATGAGGTTCGTTCCTTTCCAAACCCTATATTGCTTTCAAATTCTTCAAACGGCTCCATATCATAACCATCTTTTACAAGAGCGTCGTAAGCCGCTTTACGTTTGGTTGAATCTAACAGGTTCTTGCGAAAATCTTCTTCGCTCTCCATGTCGTAACCATCAGAAACAAACGTATCATACAGTTTTTTTATCTTATCCTTTTCTTCAGGCATAGTATTTTATTTATGATGTTGGACTTTTCTTTTTATTATCGGCCGTTGGACTTTTTTTCTGTGGCTTAGAAGAATGTCCTTTACCGGGCTTTGTCGTTTCAGATGTCTTGACGGTTTTCCCTCTTCCACTTTTGACCTCGGTGGTCGAAGCCTGAGTTTCTTCGTTCCATGTTCCATTGTCTATGGCGTTCTGACGCATGGCTTCATACGAGTGTGCAAAATGCTTGTTACCATCGCTGTCATACCACGGATATTCTCCGGCCTTTCCACTGCCACCACCTCGGTTGTAATATTCTGCTCTGGCATTGGATGCGGAAGCGGAAGCCTTTGAAGCACCAGCTTTAGCCTTTTCGGTTTCAAGCCTTGCCTTTTCAAGTTCTTCTGCATATTTTGCTTCAATTCCTTTGCGTTTGGCTTCAGCTTCGGATGCGGATATTTTATTGCCTTGCAGTTGGAGATTCAATTCAAACATCTGCCTGTCGCGTTCCTCTTTGGCATCGTTCCGTATGCGGTTATAATCGTCAAGACCAAGCTGCCTTTGCCACTTACGTTCACGGTCATCCCTTTCTTCATCAGCGATTCTTGCCCTCATCAGCCCCTCATAATATTCTTTCTCCTTGCCTTCACGTTCTTTCATCAGCTTGTCATATCTCACTTTGGTACGTTCTGACATGGTATTCTTACCGGTATACATATTTGGAGCGTACTGCGTGGTGAAGAACAAGTTCGAGAGTGCCGATATACCATCACCAATGGCTGCGAATATCTGTTCACGTTTCTGCTTCTTCTTTTCTTTAGCAAGTTCCTCGTCCGTTGGCGGTTTATAGGGATTGAGTTTTTTGTACAATTCAGCGTATGAGAGACTGCCACCGTTCACATCGGCTTGTTTGGCCGGAGGTGCAGCGACCGTTTCAGATTGGGAGCCGGTAACGGCAGGAGCCGCAGCTGCTTGTTGTTCCGTCCATTTCTGTGTACCCTTTGCCGGGGATGATACGGAAGGAGCGTCTTGCTGCTGTTCGTGCCATTCCTTAGAGCCTTTGGGCGGAGGCGTACCACCTCCGTTTCCTAAAATATCATCCATTGTTGCCATATTGAAATAGTTTAGAAAGGCATTTGACTTACCGCGTTAGTTACTCCTTGTACAGCTCCCGATATGGCATTGGCCTTGCCTTGCTCAATGGCGTTAAGCTGTTCCACTAAAGCATTGTCGTTTTGCATATAAGTGGCTTCGATATTGTCCTTACGTGCTTCTGCATCAGCGGCAATCTGTGATGTTGCATCGGCAAGAGCCTTGTTGTTCGCTTCTTTGGCCGCTGCCACACTTTCATCAGTACCGCCCATGACGGCTGCACTACCGGCAGCGGCTTTGTTACGTTGTTTTATACTCTCTTCAGTTTGCGTAAGGATGCGTTGTGCATCAGCCCGCTGAGTGGCATCCTCGTTGTACCGCCTGTCGTACCAGTCCTGATTCTTTTGCCGTTGAGCCTCAACATTACGTTTTGCTTTCTTCATGGCCTTGGATGCCTTGATCCCACCGAAAATGCTGCCTGCAGCACCTATGGCACTTCCTATTAAACCCATAAGACTTTATTTGATTATTAAAAGTTATACCTTGCGTGCGAAAGTAAGCCGTTATCTTCGCATCATCATTTTATCTTTTTACATACAAATCATTATGGCAATAGGAAAAAAGACCGGAGGGCGGCAAAAAGGTACGCCCAACAAAATAACGGCACTGGCAAAAGGGATGATTGAGAAATGGCTTGAAGCGCACAACACTATACCCGAAGGAGATGTGACGCCACTAATAATGCAGGACTTCATGGAACTTGACCCCAAAGACAGGGTGAAAGTGTCGACAGAGTTCATTAAAATCATCATGCCTAAGAATATCAGCATAGACGATGGCGAGGTCAAACTCACCATTGAGGACAAGCTTGTCAAACTTGCCGGAGAAGAAGACGAGGAAGAATAATCTATTACCCTCTACTTTAGATTGTCTTCATGCCAAGGGAACCCCAACCCGAAAAGGGGATGATTTTACTGATTTGCTTTGAAGCGATGTTCGAGAGAATGTCGCTTTTTTCATGTCCGGACCGTAAAATTTCTTCGGAAGAAAAGGGTATTTCTTCGGAAGAAATAGCAATAAATGTACAATTATACCCCATTTCTTCGGATTTCTTCGGAAGATATTGCCTTAATTGTACAGGAAAGGGGTATTTCTTCGGAAAAACACGCATAAATGTACATTCTTGTACAGATTGAATTTTTTATGCGAAAATTCAGCTCAAAATAGCACCATCAAAAAATCTTCTGAAATGGCTGAAATGAGCTATTTTTTGACATAATTTCAGAAGATATACATTTAATTTCTTCAGAAGAAATAACCATAAATGTACAGAAAAGGGGTATTTCTTCGGAGGAAACAGCCATAAATGTACATTTCTTCGGAAGAAAAGGGTATTTCTTCGGAAGAAATAGCAATAAATGTACAATTATACCCCATTTCTTCGGAAGATATACCATAAAATAAATATATATATCTACTACTACATCTACCGTGCGTGCGCACGTGAAGAAATTTTCGATTTTAGGGCAAGAATAAAAATTGAATAAAAAAGAAAGCCTACAAAGAAAAATACCTTGCAGGCTTATATCATTTCGTGAAGTCACAAAAAAAATCAGAATCCTTTCCCTTTCTGCCGTTGGTACACCACCGTCTGGTCTTTGTCGAGGTTGACGATTTTGAACATCACCATTGAACGGTTCGGAATATCATCCGGCAGCATAGTTACGAGCCGGGCAATCACCTCGTCCACATTGTTGAAGCCTACATCGGTCAGTTCCGCCACCTTTTGCCCGTTGTGGTATGCAGCCGCATTCACCATATAGCGGTATGACAAGCGGAAATGCACATCCTCCTGTTTCTGCTCACGTACAGAAGCCTTACCGGAGAAGAAAATGAAATCAATTACTTTCTCGTTCAGTTCCCAAGCAGGGGAGAAGTCAATCTTGATATACCCTCGTGTTACGTTGTGTCCATTGCTATGGTTCATGCCAAACGCCACTTCCGAGATAGAGGCACGTACATCATTCTGAGCTACTGTTCCCCATGTATGCCGGAACGTGTAAGCCGAATACCACTCTTCCTTTGGCATTCCCATAGCCTTGCATAATTGCCTTATCCCACTGTTGACATTGGCGCAAAAACTGTCCGATGTAGTCATGCGCTGATAGAAATTGAACAAACGCTCATCATCTTTTGCCGTGTTCATGTACTTTTCAAATAGCGGCTGGATGATTGCTGGCACCCGCATTTCCATATACGCACCATCCGCACGGAACTTCTTCGTTTTGGCCCGTTGGTAATGGATAATTCCGTTCCGGTAATCCTGCTTTCTTAGATTGTACAGGTCAATCGTGTTGATTCCTGCAAGGCAAAGCACCATCATAGCAACATCACGCCCGAACTCCGTCTGTGGATATTTCATCTTACTTTCCGGCAGAGGGAATGAAAAGAACTCCCGACATGCTTCGGGGGTAATGGCAAGCTTCTCCGCACGATCAGCCGTTGGTATTTCCACTTTCACCCATGGGTTGACTTTGATACGGATTATACCGTTATCGTAATCGTTGTACTCCAACATGGCGGCTTTAAATACCTGACGCATACAGATTGGATACATTTCCTTTGCCCTATGTGTCTGTTCAAGCGACTTTATCCATTTGTTCACCTGCGTAGAGGTCAACTGAGCGAACATCACTTGGTTGGTTCCGATGAACCGTTCCAGATGTTGTAGGGCAAGCTTGTAGTTCTTGGCATTCCTTTCCTGCCCACGGTCAATCATTCTGTCGATATGCACTCTCGCATAATCCGAAAAACAAATATCGTCATTGCCGTTCGTAAGAAAATCCACCACTTCCTTGACCGTCCAATGTTCAATGTCTTTTTTGTTGAGCCGCTCGTTATATTCCACTATCCGCCCGGCACAATACTGAAGCACGTAGGGGTCTTCGATTTCTTTCGCTCTGGAAAGTTCTTTCTTCGTGACCATCTTGTCGGTCTTCATGAATTGTGTCCCCCTATGGTGGGTAACTCTGATATAAACCGGATAAAATCCGTCCTTGCGTTCTTTTTGAACACACGCTTTAAATGTTGCCATATCGTTCTATGTCTTTATTATATTATTATTTAAATTTATTCCAAACAGCTTCCAATGTCTTAACTTTCTGTCATATCATCAATTACGGCTCTAAACACGCTCTAAACACCCAACGAAAAGCACAACAACATTCTCTAAACATTTGCGTTTATTACGCTCATTTTCCGTGCGGAATGAACGTACCTTTTAAAAATACAATAGGCGGTAAGCCTTTGTAAATGAAAAGCATACCGCCTATTTTATTGAGTATCAGCTATATCGTGCTATTCCTCGATTGCAGCCTGCGCCGCAGCCAAACGAGCGATAGGCACGCGGAATGGAGAGCAACTTACGTAGTTCAGACCAACTTTATGGCAGAACTTAACAGAAGATGGTTCACCTCCATGTTCACCACAGATACCACATTTCAGATCTGGGCGTACTGAACGGCCTTTTTCAACTGCCATTTCTACTAATTGTCCAACACCGTTTTGGTCGAGAACTTGGAATGGGTCTACTTTCAGGATTTTCTTTTCCAGATATACAGGTAAGAAAGAGGCAATATCATCACGTGAATATCCGAATGTCATCTGAGTAAGGTCATTAGTTCCGAATGAGAAATACTCTGCACGTGAAGCAATTCGGTTGGCTGTCAGGGCAGCACGTGGTATTTCAATCATTGTACCTACCTTGAACGGTACTTCTATGCCTTCTTCTTTGAACAATTCAGCAGCTGTACTGCGAATTACTTTTTCCTGTGCTTCGAATTCATAAAGAATACCGGTCAATGGAACCATGATTTCTGGATGTGGATCGTAACCTTCTTTTTTCAGTTCGCAGGCAGCACCCAAAATAGCACGTGTCTGCATTTCTGTAATTTCCGGATAAGTGTTACCCAGACGGCAACCGCGGTGTCCTAACATTGGGTTGTGTTCGCACAAACTTTCTACACGCTGGCGGATATATTCTACCGTAACGTTCATTGCTTTTGCCATTTCTTCCTGTCCCTTCAGATCGTGAGGTACGAATTCATGCAAAGGAGGATCGAGCAAACGTACGTTCACCGGACATCCGTCCATAGCCTTGAAGATTCCTTTGAAGTCAGCTTTCTGATATGGAAGCAGTTTGGCAAGTGCTTTCTTGCGGCCTTCTACATCAGGAGCAAGAATCATTTCACGCATGGCAATAATCTTCTGGTTATCGAAGAACATATGTTCTGTACGGCAAAGTCCGATACCGGTAGCACCGAAGCTGCGTGCAACCTCTGCGTCTCTTGGAGTATCAGCATTGGTACGTACTTTCAGGCGAGTATACTTATCACAAAGATCCATCAGTTTAGCGAAGTCGCCTGACAGTTCAGCTGCGCGGGTAGGAACTTCTCCTGCATAAACTTCACCGGTACTTCCGTTCAAAGAGATAAAATCACCTTCTTTCAGAACTGTACCGTCTATTTCTACAGTGCGTGCTTTATAGTCTACGTTGATTGCGCCTGCACCTGATACACAGCATTTACCCATGCCTCGTGCTACAACAGCTGCATGAGAAGTCATACCTCCTCGTGCGGTTAAGATACCTTCAGCAGCAGTCATACCGGCAAGGTCTTCAGGAGAAGTTTCAATACGTACCAATACAACACGGTGTCCGTCTGCACGCCATTGTGCAGCATCTTCTGCAAAGAATACAATCTGACCGCATGCTGCTCCCGGAGATGCTGGAAGACCACGAGTTAAAACTTTTGCCTTACGCAGAGCTTCTTTGTCAAAACTGGGTGCAACAGTTCGTCCAGTTTGTTAGGTTCGCAACGTAAAATAGCAGTCTTTTCGTCAATCAGTCCTGCTGAAGCATTTCCATTGCGATGCGGACCATAGCAGCGCCTGTACGTTTACCATTTCGTGTCTGGAGGAACCAGAGTTTACCTTCTTGAACGGTAAATTCCATGTCTTGCATATCATGGTAGTGGATTTTCCAGCTTTTGTCTGTAATGCATCGAGTTCCTTTATATATTCCGGCATAGCTTCTTCCATTGACGGATATTTTGCTAGCGCGTTCTTCTTCTGAAATACCCTGTAGGGCAGCCCCAGCGTTTGAGAACCTATTTTTGTAAATTTGCTGAGGAGTACGGATACCTGCTACTACGTCTTCACCTTGTGCATTGATCAGGTATTCGCCGTTGAATAAATCTTCACCAGTTGCAGCATCACGAGAGAAGCAAACTCCGGTAGCTGATGTATCACCCATGTTACCGAATACCATGGCCTGTACGTTGACAGCTGTTCCCCATTCTGCAGGGATACCTTCCATCTTGCGGTAAAGAATGGCACGTTCGTTCATCCATGAATCGAATACTGCGCAGATAGCTCCCCCAAAGTTGTTCGTAAGCATTTTCTGGGAAGTCTTGTCCGGTTTGAGCTTTTACAGCAGCTTTGAAGCGTACTACCAGTTCTTGCAGTTCGGCTACTCCCAGTTCGTTATCCAGGCGTACACCTTTTGCTTTCTTTACATCTTCTATGATAGCTTCGAACGGATCGATATCTTCCTTATTTGTTGGTTTCATGCCAAGTACGACATCACCGTACATTTGTATGAAACGTCTGTATGAATCCCATGCAAAGCGTTCGTTACCGGTTTTCTTTGCCAGACCGACAACAACCTTGTCGTTGAGTCCAAGATTTAAGATTGTATCCATCATTCCTGGCATAGATGCTCTTGCACCGGAACGAACAGAAACAAGTAATGGATTTTCTACATCACCGAATTTAGATTTCATGAGTTCTTCCACTCCGGCGATAGATTTTTCTACATCGTTTTTCAGGAGAGCAACTACATCGTCTTTACCCTTTTCAAAATATTCATTGCAAACTTCTGTTGTAATTGTGAATCCGGGAGGAACAGGAACACCGATTAAGTTCATTTCTGCAAGGTTGGCTCCTTTGCCACCCAAAAGATTTCTCATATCTGCCTTACCTTCAGCATGTCCGTTTCCGAAAGTATAGATTCTTTTCTTTTCCATTTTATTAAAAGGTTTATTAAGGTTTATTTATGTTTTTCTAGTTGTAATGGTTCTTTGTAAAAGAATTTAACGCTCGCAAAACTATATATATTTTATGAATATCCAAATGAAAAGAGAGATTTTATTGTATGTTTTGTAATATAGACTTTGCAAAATCAACTTCTTTCAAATTCGTGACAGATTATTGGGATTATTTTGTAACTTTGCTCCCAAATCGGATTTATATAAAATAGACGTGGCAAGAAAGAAAAATGAACTTCCTTTACTGGAAAAAGTAACAATAACAGATGTAGCTGCCGAAGGGAAGGCAGTTGCTAAGGTAAACGATTTGGTTATATTCGTACCTTATGTAGTTCCTGGAGATGTAGTCGATTTACAGATAAAGCGTAAAAAAATCATTACGCGGAAGCTGTTGCAGTAAAATTTCACGAAAAGTCGTCAATGCGTGCCGAACCGTTTTGCCAGCATTATGGCGTTTGTGGCGGATGTAAGTGGCAGTGTCTTTCTTATCAAGATCAGATTCGTTATAAGCAGAAGCAGGTGTATGATAACCTGACTCGTATCGGAAAGGTGGAATTACCTGAGTTTATGCCTATTCTTGGCTCAGAGAAAACAATGTTCTATCGTAACAAGCTGGAGTTTACTTTCTCTAATAAACGTTGGCTTACCGAAGAAGAAGTCAAGCAGGATGTGAAGTATGATCAGATGAATGCTGTCGGATTCCATATTCCGGGAGCTTTCGATAAGGTACTTGCTATCGAAAAGTGTTGGTTGCAGGATGATATTTCCAATCAGATCCGTAATGCAATCCGCGATTTTGCTTACGAACATAATTATGAGTTCTTCGATTTGCGCAGTCAGGAAGGTATGCTCCGTAATATGATGGTGCGTACTTCTTCCACAGGAGAACTTATGGTGTTGTTGCAATGTAAGATTACTTCGGATGCGGAACTGGATAAGATGAAAGTGTTGTTGCAGTTTGTTGCAGATAAGTTCCCTCAGATTACTTCATTGCTTTATGTAATCAATAATAAATGCAATGATACTATTGGCGATTTGGATGTCGAAGTATTTAAGGGTAATGACCATATCTTTGAGGAAATGGAAGGATTGCGCTTTAAGGTCGGTCCGAAATCTTTTTATCAGACAAACTCAGAACAGGCATATAATCTTTATAAGGTAGCTCGCAACTTCGCAGGGCTGACTGGCAACGAACTGGTGTACGACCTTTATACCGGTACGGGTACGATTGCAAACTTTGTTTCCCGCCAGGCAAGGAAGGTTATTGGTATAGAATACGTTCCCGAAGCTATTGAGGATGCAAAAGTCAACTCTCAGATAAACGGTATTGAGAATACACTGTTCTATGCCGGTGATATGAAAGATATCTTGACGCAGGATTTTATCAATGAACATGGTCGTCCGGATGTAATTATTACCGACCCTCCACGTGCGGGTATGCATAACGATGTGATAGATGTAATTCTGTTTGCCGAGCCTAAGCGTATTGTATATGTAAGTTGTAATCCTGCTACTCAGGCACGTGATCTTCAGTTGCTTGATGCTAAATATAAAGTAATGGCCGTACAACCGGTAGATATGTTCCCGCATACACATCATGTAGAAAATGTGGTATTATTGGAGAAAAGATAAATTATATCAATAAGAAGATATGTCAAGAAGAGATAGAAATACAAGCGGGCGTCCTGTAGCGCGTGCTGCTGCTAAATATACTGTATATAATGTGACGGAACCTGCCGAACTGATGGAGTTTCTGATGAAGAAGATGGCGGGGATAAGTCGCACTCGTGTGAAGGCTTTGCTTACCAATCGTGTTGTCCTTGTCGATAATAATATCCAGACATTATATAATTATCCTTTAAAGCCGGGAATGAAGGTGCAGATAAGCCGCGAGAAGAACAAGCATGAGTTCCGTCATCCGATGCTGAAGATCTTGTATGAGGATGCTTATCTGATAGTAGTGGAGAAAAAGGAAGGTCTTCTTTCTGTTGCGACAGATCATCAGAAGGAAAAGACGGCTCAGCATATATTGAATGAGTATGTAAAACGTCAGCATCGCAATAATCGTGTGTTTGTAGTGCATCGGTTAGATCGTGAAACATCGGGTATTATGATGTATGCCAAAGATGAAAAGACACAACATACATTACGTGATAACTGGCATGATATTGTGCGCGATCGCCGTTATGTTTCTATCGTGATGGGAGATATGGAAAAAGATCAGGGTACTGTGGAATCTTGGCTTACCGACCGTAAGTTGTATGTAAGTTCTTCTCCAGTTGATGATGGTGGAAAATATTCGGTTACTCACTACCGTACCATAAAACGCGCTAATGGCTATTCGCTGGTAGAATTGCAGTTGGAAACAGGTCGTAAGAATCAGATTCGTGTACACATGCAGTCACTGGGGCATCCGGTCGTAGGGGATGAACGATATGGCTGTGAAGTGAATCCTTTGGGACGCTTGGCACTCCATGCGTTTAAGCTATGTTTCTATCATCCTGTTACAGGTGAACTGATGGAATTTGAAACTCCATATCCGACTCCTTTTAAAAATTTGATGCTAAGAAAATAACAGGTAGTAAAGATAGAGAGTTCACGCCACCTTGTCAATGTTATTGACAGGGTGGCGTACTTTTTTATAGGATGTTAATAGCTATTTGCGCACAAGCTTCTGCATCACAAAGCGCATGATGGTGGTGTGATAAATCGTAGCCGCATTTTAGAGCTACTGTTTGTAGCTGATGATTGGGAAGACTTTTTCCGAATGTCCGCCTGGAGGCTCTACAGGTACAGTGAAATGTATAATCAGGATATTCCATGTTGTATGCTTGAAATGCTACCTTCAGACACCCTTCATCAAAAGGGCTGTTATGCGCTACTAAGGGTAATCTGGCTATTATAGGATCAATCTCTTTCCATACTTCAGGGAATGTTGGCGCACAGGCTGTGTCTTGAAACGTCAAGCCATGTACCTGTGTGTTCCAGTAGCTATAATAGTTAGGGTAGGGACGTATCAGCCGATATAGCTTTTCGGTAATTTCTCCGTTCCTTACGATAACAATTCCCACACTACATACGCTGGAGCGTTCCTTGTTTGCTGTTTCAAAGTCGATTGCTGCAAAGTCTGTCATAGATTTGTATAGTTTATAGTTTCCCGATTCGTGCACTTATCTGAGCATAAGTGTACAATGCCTCTTCGGGCAGTTTGTAATTGCCAAGTCGGCTTATCTGTCCGGAATAGTAGGAAACTATTTCATTGAATCCTTCTTCCCAAGCTTTCTCTTTTGCTTCTGTATCTTTCAGATTTTTGTTTTCAAGCTCATTGAAGAATGTTACTACACTATAGTAATATGCTTCTTTATATAAGGTATAAGCTTCTTCTGTTTTTCCTTCCAGAGCTTTTAACTGTGCTTCTGTTATCTTGCGGTTTTCGGCTTGTGGTTCGTTCAGTTTCTGTCGGATTTTACGCACATCGCCTGTCATCATCCATATTTTGATGATGAGAATTACTTGTACTGCTGTAATGAGAGATATCAGTAGCATTGTTTTTACTTATTTGATTCAAATGTTATTTCTCCGAAGAAATCGGGGCAGTGAAAGCATGGGGAGGGGAGTGCAATAGGACTCCATGATAAAAAATGAGGAGTCTGAAGTTTGTCTCCGCACTTATAAAAATTTGCTTTCATTCTCATTCCGTCAAGTGATGTCAGTGAATGGTGGAAGAAGGCGGATATGGGGATTCTTAAGGCAAGTTGCCATGAACATTCTCCTAAACGCTCTTCAAAGGGAGTTCTTCCTAATGAAGCCCAGCGCGTAACTTGTCCCACAGTTTCCAGTGGAGCGTGTTCCCGGTTACCTGGCTTTCCGTATTCTATCAGTAATGTACCTGCACAGTTACATTCAAAATTATAATATTGGTTGTCTGTTCCGGGCTGTACAAAAAATTCTGCACATGAATCCTCCCATACTCTTCCGTTGTCCTCCGGAGCTGTTGCACGTACACTCTGTTCTGTTATACAATAATGCAATAAAATAGCATTTCCAGTATGAGCTATTCTGAATTTAACGTCAGGGTGATATGGATAGTCTTTCCAGTTGATGCAGTCTATCTGGTGGAATGGTATTTGTTCTATATCAAATATTGTAGGTATCTGTTCTGCCGAAGTAATTGCAGAGTCGTTGACTTTTTTCACTGATAGTGTTTTCATAATAAGCGTAGGATAGAAGTTAATTAATAAAAGAAAGGTTGATAATTTAAACGTTTATCTTGTTTAATTATCAACCTTTTGTCGGGGTAGCGGGATTCGAACCCACGACCCCCTGCTCCCAAAGCAGGTGCGCTAACCGGACTGCGCTACACCCCGAACTTA
>ENA-OQET01001053-OQET01001053.1-human-gut-metagenome-genome-assembly--contig:-NODE-1053-length-13008-cov-2.394302_pt1 | contig 13008 bp, 18 predicted proteins | sample MGYA00242800_ERZ504645 | MGnify/ENA primary metagenome ERZ504645 (study PRJEB26092, sample SAMD00036308) | human gut metagenome | host: Homo sapiens | study: EMG produced TPA metagenomics assembly of... | reverse complement strand
CCTTACTACTTTCCGTCTTAAAGACTGCCTATGATTATTTCGGGCATCTTAATTTACCCTTTTATGTGCTGTACCTTGTCGTTCTGCTGATACAGGTTATAGCCGTCAATAAAAGGAAAGGCAACAATGCAACTATAACCCGAAATCTTAATCCTAAGTTGGGCTTCTTAGGCCTTTTTTGGGGGTTTTTTCGGCCTTTTTGGGGTTCTGGACATACAACATCGACAAAACTATTTTCCCCTTTGCTTTTTTTTGTGCTTTTTTGGTTTCTTTGGTTTCTTCTATGAAGGAAAATTGTCAAATACTTTTATGGACGAGCGATACCAAGAAAACAAAATGCACGCTCATTCCGTAGCCAATAAAACAGCTCTTACAATTATTTTTCTTGTAACACTGATTTTGGGACAGGGCAAACTTATGGGGAATTTGGAATATACCTTTATTGCGTATATAATTATGGTTTCTCTTGCTATCGCGCTTGAAGTATTCCTTAGCGAGTTCTTGCTTTATCACTATGACCACGACGATCCGATTGATGAAGGTGAGGACTAACTATGCCAGATTTTGAATGTAAATTAAAGCAGTATAGGCAGATAAAGGGATTGACACAAGAACAGTTGGCAGAAATAGTTGGAGTGCGCCGCGAAACAATCATGCGTCTGGAAAAGGCACAATATAACCCGTCGCTAAAATTAGCGATTGATATTTCAAGGGCTGTAAACACACCTATTGAAGAAATTTTTGTTTTAAGTAATCACATTATAACTCTGTTGTCTGTTTTATTTCTATGGACAGACCTAAATAAAGAGTGCCGGGCGCGAGGGCTGTGTGCCTCTGCGTCCGGCGCTCTTTTTTCTATGCCTGCCCCATCGGGAAGTGTGGCAGTTCTTCCAGCAGCTTCAAAATAAGGTGCTGCTTCATATCTTCGTCAACGGCCAGCTCGTCGATCATGGGGGTGTAGTGTTCGATCACTTTATCTTTGGCCCACTTCTCACCAGCGACGGCGGCCTTGATGGTAGCTGTGTCCAGTAACATTTCCTGTTTGGCCATCGTGTCAACTCCTGTCGTTTTTTGTCTTATTCCAGCATACCACAGAACCGGCAGGAAAACCAGCGGCGGAAAGATTTTCCTACGCATTTCAAAGCCCGTTTCGACGGGTATGTGATAAATCATTCTGCCACCCCATCGACCACCGCCGAAAAGCCTTGATTTCCGTGGACTTTTAACGCCCTAAATGCGTAGACAGGAAGATGTTTTCCTCTCTGTTGTCTTTTTTGTAGACATTCTCCTTGTAAACTAAATTAAAACTATAACTTAAAATAGGGAAACTGTGATAAGCGGAGGTTGAATATGCAGGTTTTGATAATAGATAACGATATTGCATATAGAAATGGCGTTAGCATGGCTGCTTCCAATAAACATTGGATACCTGTATCATGTGGAGATATTAGAACAGCAAAGAAGATTATATCCTCTACATTGCCAGATTTGATTATTTCTGATTGTTTATTGTATGGTGAAACTGTGATAGACTTATTAGTATGGATGAAACTGCAAAGGATTGATATTCCTGTTATCGCGGTATCTGCGGCTGCGGATGAAGCCTTATCCGCAGCCGTGATTAAAAATGGTGCCGACTGTTTCTATGATAAACTGAACTTCACCCTTTCCAAAATATATGAGGTGTTGGAAAAACACCAAAGTTAGAGTTGATTTGCCCGTGGAGGAACGCATGAAAGAAAAGATTTTGGTTGTAGACGATGATAAAAGTATGGTTAATATGATAAAAAGATGTTTTAGAGATGGAGGGGTATGCTGTTACGACTGCATTTGACGGAGAGCAAGCTCTAAAACAAGTCCAAAAGCAGTCTGATATAATACTTCTTGATATAAACCTGCCCAAAATGGACGGCATAGAGGTTTGCGAAAAAATCCGTGACTGCGTACATTGCCCTATATTGTTCTTATCCGCCCGTATAGAAGAAAAAGACCGAATTATCGGTTTGAAAGCGGGTGGTGATGATTATATTGTAAAGCCGTTTTCGATTGGCGAATTACTGGCCCGGATCGAAGCCCATTTAAGGCGAGAGGCAAGAATCCAAGGGAAAACAGAATTTCGATATGACAACGATTTGATTATTGATCTGAATAGCCGAAAAGTAAGTTTTGATAATCAGGTCATAGAACTTACAAAGTCTGAATTTGATATAGTGGCGTTTTTATCTCGTCATCCCGGACAAGTTTTTGATCGAGAAATGATCTATGAAAAACTATGGGGACTGGATAGGGATGGCGATAATAAAAATGTAACAGAATTGATTCGGAGAATCCGTAACAAGATTAGAGAACATACAGATAGGGAGTTCATTGAAACGGTTTGGGGATGTGGATATAGATGGGCAGCAAAATAAAACGGTCACTTTTTAAGTATTTAATAATATCATTAACAATATCCATCATACTTTCCATCGCAGTGCAGGACGCAGCACAAAATATTTCTGACAATATTCAGCTAAAGTATACGGATTCTTCAAAACTATATGAGTATCAAAACGGATATTCTCAACTTTTTGGTGATGTGCCGCAAATCCCCGATGTCTCCCCGGAAATAATGACACCATCAGATCGTATAGCAAAAGAGCTTTGTGATTTTATTTCAAGCTGGTGCATTTTGTTTTTTACATTTTTCGGTGTCTTTTTATCGCTCACATTATTCTATAAACGCAGGTTGAAAACACCATTTTCAGTATTAAATGAAGCTGCGGATAAAATAAGCAGACAGGATTTGGATTTCAAAATCTCTTATGTCTATGATGATGAATTAGGCCAGATTTGTGCTGCATTTGAAAAAATGCGCGAAAAATTAGCAGAAAACAACAGCTCAATGTGGAACATGATAGACGAACAAAAGCAAATGCGTTCAGCCTTTTCTCATGATTTACGAACACCACTGGCGGTCATGAAAGGTTATGTTGAGTATTTGTTGCGGTACTATCCTAAGCACAGATTATCAGAGGAAAAAGTAATAGAAGTGCTGGGAGAATTGCAGAGCCAAACAGAAAGAATATCCTGTTTTGCTGACACAATGAAAAACATAAATCGTTTGGATGAAATTATTATAAGCAGAGCGTATGTCAGCCAAGCCGATCTCCTTGCTAAAACAGAAGCAATTTTGACTGTTCTCGCTCAAAAATATGCGAAGCAGTTTGAGGTGCATAGCGAACTGAAAGAACAACAGTTGAATTTGGACATATCTATTTTCCTTGAAGTTCTTGAAAATCTAATTGATAATGCTATGCGTTTTTCGGTTCAGTGTGTTCGTGTGGAGTTTCGCTACTCTCAATCCCTATTGAATGTCTGCGTGCATGACGATGGAAAAGGGTTTCAGCCAGACGAATTAAGTAAAGCGGTCAATCCTTATTATCATGGCGAAAGCGTAGGAACAGAGCATTATGGCATGGGTCTATACATTTGCAAAATGCTTTGTGAGAAGCATGGAGGATTTCTCCGGGTATATAACTCACCGGGCGGAGGTGCCTGCGTGGAATTTAATATTACTGCATGAATCGGGCAATAGCGGTAGATTTAAGAAAATCACCGCTATTGTTTTTTTGTAGTTATTTTACCGATATACTTAGGATAAGAAAACGGATAAGGGGGACGATTGCATGAATTGGAGTTTAGTCAAAAAGGATTTTATGCTGCTGCTGAAAAGTCCGCTTACCTATATTGGTGTCCTTTCTATGGTTGTGATTCTGTATATCACCGTATCGCCATACATCAAACTATATGACGATTTTCAGCCAGACGGAGAAACAATGGAATATTCTTACGATGGCAACATTACGGATGGGTATATTCCGACACCGGAAAACGAACGGTGGGAGTATGTATCACAAGAAATGGAAGCCTATCTGGTAAGTGAATGTGAAATGAGCCATGAGGATGCACAAAAGCAAATGGACGAAGTGCTTAGTAAAGGCTGGACAGTGCAAGAAATTAGACAATTTTTCATTGATGAATATGGGATAGTCGGTTTTCAATCTGTATGGAATATGAGTGCCTATAAAAAAGCTGATGCTGACGAGGTGCAGCAATATTTGGATTCAGTATTTCAGGAAGAATCATATACGAGCTATTTGGGAAGAAAATATGCGGATTATCTCGGAATCACTTCTATACTTTTCACAATATCTGTTTTTGCAATTTTGCTTATGCGCGACATGAGGAAAAGCATTTACAGTTTTATTCATACGAAACCGATCAGCAGCCGGAATTATGTTCTGGGCAAATATATTGCTGGAATCTCAATGGTCTTACTCTTTGTTGTTATACTAACAGCGATTGTCGATGTTGTCGCTGTAAGTGCAGGAAACAGCTATGGATACAAAACAAGCCTTTGGGATATTTGGGCCAATATCATAATGTATGATCTGCCCGGAATTCTACTCACAGGCTGCATTATGCTCTTTATTTCAATTTTGTTCAAGAACGTAATTCCGGCAATTCCGGCAATGCTTTTGTATTTCATTTACGCCAACATCGGTACGCTGAGTTCCGCCGAGGATTACCACTATCAGGTAAAGCCCGGAGCAATATTTATACGCTTTCCTCAGCTTTTTACTGAAACAGAAATACCATCTGGAATTGTAAGCAATCAAATTTTTCTTTTGATTTTAGCTATTGTTCTGCTTATTGCCAGTATTCAGATATGGGAAAGGAGGCGTGATACATGAAGTATGAATTAAAAATAGCACTGCCTATGTATAAGATCATTTATTCTATGCTCTTTATGGTAATTATCATTTTGGTAAGGCCAATTATGTCCTATAACGAGATTGTTTCTGTTCTGGAATCAAGTGTTGCGCTTCTTGCAGGCGTGTTCATGGCTGATATTTATTATATGGAGTATATGAATGAAAGAATCTCCACTTACTCTTTATTCCCTATAAAACAAAAACGTGGTTCGATCCTAAAACGCGCTTTTATTAGCCAACTATATTTAATTGTTTTAGTTGCTGTTTTTTATTGGGGTTTCGTGTTAGTGTATCATCCTACAAACTATTCTGGTGTTCCCGTCATAAGTCTATACGCTTCCTGCGTGGGTGCCTGCGCCGCAAGTATGTTTTTCATGGGAACGTTTTGCTTTACCGCTACAAATCTAATGCGGAATATAGGGCTTGCTATCGGCCTGCTGTTCTTCTTTGGCTGCTTTTGACATCTACGATCATTCGTGTGTTACCAGAAATATTACAGCTATTCAAGCTGTCAGGGGAAGTTGTTCAGGATGGTTATTTAATTCCTTTTTCGGCCGAGCAGAATATTATACGTTGTATGTGCAGTTGCTTTAATGTACTGGAATCTACATCTGGTAAATCAGCAGCCGGATTTTAATAAAAAAGGGAGGTGTAAACATGGGAATAAAGTATGTGATTTAGTAATGGAATACAAAAGAGTGTGAAAGTCCTAAATCATGTAAACTTGACTATCGAACATGGCATATATGGACTTCTGGGGGAAAATGGAGCCGGAAAAACAACACTGATGAAGATATTGGTTACACTTCTTACTCCCACATCTGGATACGGTTGAAATAAACGGCCTCACTGTTAAGCCGGAAAATTACGAGATCATCAAAAATGCAAATTGGATACTTGCCGCAAGAGTTTGGCCTATATCCCAATCTTACAGTGCGTGAAGCATTGGAGTATGTTGGGATTATGTCTGGCATGGAAAAAGCGGAGTACCAGAAACAATAGACTATTATTTGGAGGCCACAGGGTTATCTGCACATCAGAAGAAGAAAAATCGGCAGCTCTCCGGTGGAATGAAACGCAGAGTGGGGCTTATCCAAGCTCTCTTACACAATCCATCTGTTTTAATTGTCGATGAACCCACAACAGGGCTTGACCCGGAAGAACGCATCCGAATTAGAAATCTATTGTTTGATTTCTCTGCGGACAGAACAGTTCTTTTTTCAACCCATGTTACGGAGGACTTGGCTGCTACCTGTAATCAACTCGCTGTAATGAAAAAAGGTCACTTTCTCTATTCAGGCAATATGTCTGAACTAATTGAGCAGGCACAAGGTCATGTTTGGAAGTGTAGGGTATCGAATGAAAATAAAGCCAGAGAAGTAGAACAGCGATACCATGTTTCAGCGAAACAACTTACAAGTGATGGATTGTTGATGAAAATAATCAGTTCGTCACATCCTGACATCGAATGTTGGCCCTGCGAAGCATCACTTGAAGATGCCTATATTTATTTATCTAATATAAAAACTTGATGTTATGCCGGACGACGGCAAAGAAAAAAGCCGTCGTACAGCAGCCCTTTTGACACGCCCATACGACCAGCGGCGGCTTTGAGTTATCAAGGCCGCCGCTTTCCTTTGTTCGGCGCAGGATCGGCGGCCCACGGAGGGAGCCGCCATGCTGATATACCCTGTTTTTCAAAAGCATAGCTTGTTAAAAAAAGGCCTGTATCCAACAGGGGGCAGCTCCGGACCAACGATATGAACTATACCATGTAAGGAAACTTCATAACGCTTTCATATTCGCCCGGTGGGTCTACGACCTGCCGGGCGAATTTTGTCGGTTCCTGCGGTCTTTAGGTGCGGGCCGGAGCTGCCGCAGGAACATGGACACAGGGGGCGACGCAACCGGCCCCGGCTTCTCACTCTCCCGCAGATCGGGGGTGAGAAGATGAAGTACACCCCTGATGGTTATGGAGAACGCTGCCGGTTTGACGCTTTCTGCAAAACCGTTCTCCGCAACGAGGCCAGAACCCACCTGCGGGATTTGGGCCGCCAGCGGAACCGGGAAATCGAGTTCAGCGCCTTATCGCAGCATGAAATGGACAAGCTCTGCACAGTGGACGAATACCCAAGCGACAGCATTCTATTCACGGCCTATGGCTATACCTTGCATATCCGGGACGAGCTGGTGGCTGACGCCTTTGCCAGCCTGCCGGAACAGGAGCAAGGCATTTTGATCCTTCATTGTGTGTTGGAGCTGGCAGACGGTGAGATCGGCAGTCTTGTGGGAATGTCCCGCAGCGCCGTCCAGCGGCACCGCACCAAGGCCCTGAACGAATTGCGGAAACGATTGGAGGACGAAAGGAGGAAACAGAAATGAAGCAGCCGACTTTCTGTGGCCGAGAGCTGTTGCCCCTGCCTGTGATCGAGGCGGCCCGCGCCGCTGATCCTCTGGCCGTGGAGCGTGTCTTGCGGTACTATGAGGGCTATATGGACAAGCTCTGTGCTCGGACGCTCTACAATCTGGACGGTACGCCCTATGTGCGGGTGGACGAGTACATGAAGCGCCGATTGCAAAGCAGACTGATCCGGGCCATCCTGAACAGCCCATAAGAAAGCGCCGGACGTGGCGGCCTGCTGGCCCTGCGCCCGGCGTTTTCCTATGGGTTTATTCTACGCATTTCAAAGCCTGTTTCAGCGGGTTTGGAGCAATCCTATTGCCGCCCTGTCAATCGTCCGTCAGAAGCCCGCTGTGGCGGCCTATTCAGCGCCTTAACTGCGTAGCTTGCAAGTATCTTTTCCGCTGCCTTTCGGCCTCTTGCTTCCGGCGCATCTGCACCGCGCAATCCGGGCAGTATTTCGCCCGGTTGGATTTCGGTGTAAATGCAGCACCGCACACGGCGCACCGCTTCACGCTGTCCCGACTCTGGATGATCTCGGCATACAGCGCCCCGTCCATCGGGAGAACAGCGGCACGAAACCACCGGCACAGCAGCGAATAGGAAATGCTCTGGACGCACACACATTCCTCGCCGTCGTCCAGCAAGAGGCAGTTCCCGTCACAGTAGTTGCAGCACTCATGCGTCAGCTTCCGGGCCTTGCGGTATTGAGGGTAATTCATTCTCGGTATGCTCATAGCTCTTGTGCCTGTTCCTTTCCCGGCGTCACCCGCAAAATGCTGTCCACATTCTGCTTGATAATGCCGTATTCTTTCAGCTCTCGCTTGACTTCGCCGTACTGTTCGTACAGCCGCGCTTTCTGCTTGTCCAGCTCCCGGTACTCGGCTTTCAGGGCGGCCAGATCGGGCAGCCTTGTGATCCCGGCGTCCTTGATGGCCTTTGCCGCAGCCTCGTACAAAATGAGCTGGCTTTCATGTTCGCGCCGGAACGCGGCCTTGTCTTTGGCCTTGCGGTATTCCAGCACCACGGGCCGGAGCTGCTTGTAGGTGGTGAGGTTCTTTATCAGCACCACCATGTTCCCAAGACGCCGTTCCACATCTTTGAGGGCCGCAGCCGCCTCGTCGTTGGCCGCGCTGATCTCCGCGACCTTGCTTTCCAGCTCGGCATATTGCTCTATGCCATGCTCGGTAAGGAAGTTGATTGTCTTTGCGGCCTGCTTCAAATTTTGGAGCTTCGCCCAACGTGCATAGCCCGCGCTCTGCTGGGCCTTGATGTTGTTCTCCAAGTCGATCCGCAGGGTGATACCCTTGCGCTTCCGGTTCGGGCCTCTGTCCACGGCCAGCCCCTTGATCCGGCGGGTGATGGCTTCCTCGGTGTAGTTCTCGCCCAGCGTCTTGCAGCGGTGAAGCGTTCCTGTCCGGGGGCGCGGAACGAGATAAATTTGCCCTGCTTGATCTCATAGCCCTGCGCCGCATGAGCCGGAGAAAATCGTCAAAGTCTTTGGCCTGCGGGATTACGGCGTCAATAGCAGCTTTCAGTTTGGCTTTCCAGCTCTTGCCCTTGCGCCCGGCATCCCATTCCGCATAGCTCTTGCCCTTGTCCCGGCTGGGCTGTACCACAGACAAACCGTTTTCCCGGCACAGCCGGTCACTGGTACGCCGGATATAGGCGTAGCTCTGCCGGTTGGAATTGTACTTGCGGTGGTTCACCATATCCACGGCACAGGAAAATCAGGTGATTGTGGACGTGGCCCTTGTCGATGTGGGTTGTCAGCACATAGGAGTATTTGCCTTGCAGCACTTGCTTCGGCAAGCTGCTTGCCGATCTCATGGGCCTGTTCCGGCGTGGCCTCGCCGGGGGCAAAGGATTGGATCAGGTGGTGGGCCAGATTGTTGCCTTTCTGGATTGCCTGCGCCAGCAGCATTTCAATTCTATGTCCGCTGTTTCATAGGAGCATCCGAAAGAGGACACCAGCATTTTGTCCTCGGTCTTGTCCGGGTTCTCGATGTAGTCCAGCGCCTTTTTCAGCGTTGACTTGATAGGATGTATCTTTGTAACTGCCATATCTTCGCCAGCGCCCCTTTGATGTCCTCAATGTCCTGCGCGTACACAGTCCCGGTACTGTTGATACGCCGGGCAATCTGATTGACATTGACGCCGATTTTTTGCAGCTCGGCGGTCTGCGCCCGGATGTCGCTGGTGTCCATGTGGACAATGTACCCGTCAATGAGCATTTTCCGGGCATAGGCGGAAAAGTTCTTCGTGTGGAGCTGGGCCATTTTCTGCTGGATCAAGGCCCGTTCTTCCGGCGTCACAGGGACGCGCAGCACAATGTTTCGTGTTCGGTTTGCCATTCATTCACCGTCCTTTCTGAACAGGGGTTTGGGGCTTTCCCCAACAAGCAACCGGCCACGGCCCGCAGGGACAGGGGCGGGCCGGTTTTCGGAAGTGTGGCTACACTTCCTATGCTTGCTACGTTTCTTTTTCTCCGCTACTAAAACGCTCCCAACACGTCCAACTGCCCGCAAAATACGGGATTTCTCTGAAAAAAGGGCAAAAAAATAAGAGAGCCTTGCGGCCCTCTGGCAAAACGGAAAACAGAGGATGCTTTCACACATCCCCCGTTTCTTTCGCTGATTGTTCAATTTTCAGCGCCCCGTCGATTGCGCCCTCAATGACTGGCAAATAGTGTTCCGGGCAAAGTTTCAGCTTGTGGCTGACCCGCTGCCGCTGTTCGCTGTCCCCTCGTATGATTTCCGGGTTGAAATACTGCTCCACGGGAAGTCCGCAGACTTTGATAAGCTGGATCACAACCGGGAGGCTGGGGATCGTGCCTTTATTTTCAATATTGGCAAGATAGCGCCATTCAATTCCCACTATTTCGGCCAGCACCTTGCGCGTCAGGTGCTTTGCTTTCCGCGCAGCTTTCACATCCGCGCCGAAAGTTTCAAAGCCGGGGCAATCTTCAACTTTCGCCATATAACATCACCCATCTACATTGTATAGTTCATAGTATCCCGATGGAATGTTGCTATATGCAGGTAGATTAAACTTTACAATTCATATAATTGAATGAATAACATTCATTGACATTTCAGAAAATGGTGCTATACTGATAGATGGAAAGGAGGTCAATGCCATGAATACTGCAAAAGAAAACTCAAAGGCAGCCTTTAACCAACAAGCTGCTACCTATGACAAAGATATTAAGGGCCAGCACGCCCGATCCCTTTATCCTGTCCTGTTGGAAAAGCTGTCGCATATTCCATTCCAATCTGCCCTTGATTTAGGATGCGGAACTGGCGAGATGTTGAAACTTATTTTGCAAGAAGATGTTGGCAAAGAATTATACGGAATTGACTTATCAGAAAAAATGCTTCATGTTGCAAAGTCGAAGCTACCGGAGCAAGTGAAACTGTTGTTGGGAGATAGTGAGGCACTCCCTTTCCCGGACAATATCTTTGATGTCGTGTATTGCAATGATTCGTTTCATCATTATCCAGCTCCGATGAATGTCCTAAGAGAAGTACACCGGGTATTGAAACTCGGCGGCACGTTCCTAATGGGCGATTGTTGGCAGCCACTTGTAGGACGCATCATTATGAATTTCTATATGCGCCACAGCAAAGAGGGGGATGTCAAGATTTACTCCGAAGCAGAAATTGTTTCTATGCTTTCAAAATATTTTCGCAATGTATCGTGGGAGCAGATTGGAAATACTGCGTGTATTGCTATGGGCGAAAAATGATTGATATTCACTCATTGATTTTTTCGTGTGGGGGTGATATGATAAAAGAAAGGAGGCTCAAAACTATGCGAATTACAAAAGAGCCGGAAGTACGCAAGCAGGAAATTTTAGACACTGCCCTCAAATTGTTTGGGGAAAACGGTTATGAAAAAACCTCAATTACAGATATAGCAAAAGCCATCGGTGTGGCACAAGGTTTGTGCTATCGCTATTTTCCGTCCAAAGAGGCTTTATTTGACAGCGCGATTGAACAATATGCCGATGTACTGGTAGAGCAATTTGCAGATGCCGAAACAGACGACCGCAAAACCTTACGTCAGATTATTGAAGAAATGCCTGCCACTATGGAAAAACAGGACACAAAATATTATTCTGTTTTTCACGGAATGGAGAACAGAAAATCTCACGATCAGCTTGCCCTCAAGGTATGTGAGAAGTTGGTGCCACTTGTAGAAAAACTGCTGCAACGTGCCAAACAAAAAGGTGAAATCCATTTCGATGATTTGCAGGCCGCCGCGACATTTTGCGTATATGGGCAGCTTGGTATTCTACTGGCAGACGATCTTACACAAGAAGATAAATCCAAACGGATTCGTGAATTTCTCATATTTGCACTTCACCTTTGAGATGATCCCCCGTTTTGGGACGGGGGATTTTCAAAAAGCAGGAAATGAATAGCTTTCATTCAACTAAGCGTGCCGCAAACAGCGGTGCTTATTTTGGGCTTCAATATGAATGTTGTTCATTCATTATCTATGGAAAGGATAGACTATTTATGCCAACGAAAATTGATTTTATAGGTGGTAACACAAAGCGTTGCCTTATGGCAATGGCGCTGCCGATGATTGCCGCCATGTTCCTTAATATGATGTATAACCTTGTAGACAGTCTGTGGATCGGAAATCTGCTCGATGAAACGGCCTATGCCGCTTTAACAAATTCTACCCCTATCATTTTAATTTTGACTTCTGTTGCAATGGGAGCAACAAACGGTGTGTCTATTTTGATCTCCCAAGCCATTGGTGCAAAGGATAAGAAAAAGGCCGAAAGTTTGATAGCCACATCGTTCTGCGTAGCAGTGACATTTTCCCTACTTGTCACCATTTTGCTTGAAATTTTTCTTCCGGGAATTTTGAAAGCCTTGAACACTCCTGCCGAAACTTATGATATGGCATACAGCTATTTGGCAATTTATATCCTTGGCTATCTGGCAGTTTACCTCTACTTGTATTTCACTGCGGTTTTGCGTAGCTTTGGTAATTCCATGTTTCAGGCTGTTGCAATGCTGGTATCAACCATTTTGAACGCCGTCTTTGATCCTGTTTTTATTCATTTCATCGGGTTTCATGGTGCCGCGATTGCGACATTGCTTTCACAGATGATTTGCCTGCTGTTTATGCTGACCTATCTGAAAAATGAAAAATGTTATTTACATTCAAAATCTCTGCTTTTAATTGCAGTGATGTCCTGCTGCTGATTCAAAAATGCAATTCCCTCTGTAATTCAGCAAAGTATTCCAGCAATCAGCACAACTTCCCTTACGGCACTCGTTAGTACATATAGTGTAACGGCAATAGCGGCTTATGGGGTAACGGGAAAACTGGAAACTATCCTGTTCTATCCGGCTATGGCTCTGAACATGGTTTTAACTACAATCATCGGCCAATGCGCTGGTGGAGCGCGATATGATCGAGCAAAAGACTATTTGAAATGCGCTTTGGGATATGGGTGTGGCCTGCTTGTGATCCTCTCTGTTCTGGTGGTTGGATTTTCCAAACAGCTTTCCGGCCTGTTCGTCAGGAGCAGCGATGTCGCGGTCATTGTCGGTACATATTTCCTGATTGTCAGCATCGGGTATGTTCTCAACACAGTCACAAACTGTTATTTGGGTGCGCTTAACGGCATGGGAAAACCGTCAATAAGTATGTTCTTGATGATTTTGCTATTATATCGTGGTTCGGATGCCTTTGGCCTATTTGCTATCTTATTTGGGATTTGGCCTAAACGGGATTTGGGTTGCGGTACTGGTTAGTCATATAGTAGCCAGTCTTGCAGCTACTATGACGGGGACAGTTCTTATAAGGAAGAAAGGAAACATTAAA
>ENA-OQET01001051-OQET01001051.1-human-gut-metagenome-genome-assembly--contig:-NODE-1051-length-13019-cov-3.521409_pt1 | contig 13019 bp, 16 predicted proteins | sample MGYA00242800_ERZ504645 | MGnify/ENA primary metagenome ERZ504645 (study PRJEB26092, sample SAMD00036308) | human gut metagenome | host: Homo sapiens | study: EMG produced TPA metagenomics assembly of... | reverse complement strand
AATAAAAAAAACAGCTGATCTAGGATTTTTCTTCAATCTTAGCAACAATATTTTTCATGAGCATCATATATATAAAGTTGATACATAATTGCCATTTTTCTTTTTATAATATAAAACAATTCATTATTTTGATTTGTTACATAAAAGCGAAAAATAAAAGATGGTTGTTGTCTAAATAACAACTTCATAGAACTCACCTCTTATCCATATTGTAGCAAAAAAACAACAAAACAAGCAAAGCTTATTTTGTTATAAAAAATTATAAGTATTTAACTGGTTTCAGCCAATTCGTTTTTTAAATGATGATTAGGAAGTGGTTCATTTTTGATTTCCATATCCTAAATCCAACATCATAACAACTTCTTCATTTTCAGGCAAATCCAAAGCCTTTTTTCATTTCTTGAGGATTAAAGAAATTGATCCAACAACTATCAATTCCTGCATTATAAGCAGCCAACATTAAATGAGTGGCTACAATGGTAGCATCTTCAATTCCTGAATTTCTTTCATTACCTGGATAATCAAAAACATTGTTTTTATCATAAGCTACAACTAAAACAGTAGGTGCATGATAACGACAAGGTGTACATGCATCTATTTTATCTAAATATTCTTTTGATTGAACAACATAGATTTTTTGTTCTTGCAAGTTTTTAGCCGTTGGAGCAACTCTTCCTGCTTCCAATATTTCCATTAATTTTTCTTTTTCTATTTGTTGTGTAGAAAAATCTTTACATGAATATCTGTTTTGAATAACATCTTTAAATTCCATAATATATCTCCTTTTTTATTTTCTAATAAATATATTAAATATTTGAGTACATTTGGTAAAGAAAAATTATCAAATACTTGATGTTCTCTATAGAAAAAAGTTTACTAAATAACTTTAAAAATTTTTCTTACTTTCAAACTTTCCTCTTATCATGTTCTTACTTTTTATTGGTTTAATTTCTATATAAAAAGCCGTGGAGCTTCAAATTTTACGTAATTGGAACGAAGTCATCCACGACATATATATAATAGTATATATTTCAACTTAACAAAAGAAAAAACTGTTGATTTTTTATTTTTTTCAACAGTCTAAACAAATCATTTTATTTGATTTGCTTTTTTACTTATATATTAACTTATTAATTAATGATTTTTAAAACATCTTCTTCATTTGTAATATTAAATATATTCCGTGTTAATATATTTATTTTTTCTAATGTTGCATTGGTTAGTTGTAATTCTAGATTATTTGAAATAGTTCCTAGTTTGATTTCTAATTGTTCTTTTAGTGTACTTCTCTTTTCTTCAAGTTTTCCTTCACTTCTACCTTCATTTCTAAACCCTTCTGCCATTCTTTCCATTCCTTCACACATATCGATTTCATCTCCTTCTGGTAAATCTCTAATTAAATCTAAACTTCCTGTAATGATGGCTGCATAAATAAAGTTATCTCTATTCATCTTTATTCTTCGATGTAATCCTTCATAGTTTCCTTTATACATTTCTTGGATAGCTTCTATAAAATATCTTGTTTGTTCATCTTTGATCTTACTGGTATCTATTTCTTTGACATCGACAACTTTGATTTTCCAATCATTAACATATTCTTTTAATTCTTCTGGTATATCAAAGTAATCATTTAATTCTAAAGGGGTATTCCATTTCTTATCTCCTGTATAAAAAACAATCATAACTTGAGGAACTAATCTTTTAAGTTTTTTGTTTTTTAATTGTTTTAAATACTCCGTCATTTCATAGTTGCCATATCGAATCACCATATTCTTATAGATCGTACTTTGGTGTTCGATACTGAAGAGACAATAGACACCATCAACATCTGTTTTTACGACAATGTCCCTTCTTCTTTTTTTATTATTTTATCTTTCCTTTTTTCTTCTTTCAATGGACGGATAGTCCATTGAATAATTGTTTCTTATACAATAAAGGCCTGTCACCAAAATTGTTTTGTCAACAGGCTAAATACATATTTATTTTACAGGAACATATTCTTTTTTTTATAAATTCTTTACTGTAACGATTACTTGTTAAATCTTGAATTGTATCAAAGAAAGATAAATCATCAATATAAAGACGATAAGTGACTTGTTCATCGTATTCTTTATTTATACAATCAATGTCATTTACTTTTAATAGATGCTCAAATTTTTTAGTAAAACTATAATCAAGAGAAACATCATAGACATCGATTAAATGTTTTCAACAATATTAGCTTCTTTTAAAGCATCAGCCACAGCTTGACTATAGGCGCGTGTTAAACCTCCAGCCCCTAATTTAATGCCTCCAAAATATCTTGTAACAATTGCAATGATATTACTGAGTTCTTGTTTTTTTGAAAACATTGAGCATTGGAAGACCTGCAGTACCTGATGGTTCTCCATCATCATTGGCTCTTTCTTTTGTACCTACAAGATAGGCAACACAATTATGTGTAGCATCTTTATATTTTTCTTTATAATAATCAATAATTTCATTGATTTTTTTCTTCATCATTTAAAGGAATGAGCGTACAAATAAACTCTGATTTTTTAATGACTAATGTGTGTTCAGTTATTTTTTCAATAGATTTCATTTTTTCACCTTCCGACTTTTATGATAACATAAAACTTTAAAAATAATCCATAATTTGTTATATTATATGAGGAAGAGGTGGAGAGTATGGAAAAAATTGCTATATTAGCGGATAGTGGATGTCAAATTCCTGTAGGTTCAAGAGAAAATGAAGGAATATTTATTGCACCACTAACAATCACTATGGAAGGTAAAAGTTATTTAGATGATATTGAAATTCATAGTATAGATGTTTTTGAACGTATGGAAAAAGACGATATTATGGTGATGACTTCTCAACCATCAACAGGTTCACTGCAAGAAGCAGTTCAAAAAAATCAAAGATCAAGGATATAGTCATGTTATTGGTTTACCTATCGCTACAGGACTTTCTTCAACCATGAATGGAATGAAGCTTGCGTGTGATATGTTAGAAATGCCAGTAACATTAGTGGATACAAAAGGAACAGCAAGTAATCAAAAATATCTTGTAGAAGTAGCAGCAAAACTTGCTCATGAGGGAAAATCACCAGAAGAAATAAAAGATATTCTAGAAAAACTTGTAGAAGATTCAGCAACGATTATTATGGTTCCTAATTTAGAGCATTTAAAAAAGGGAGGACGTATTACTCCTGCTGTTGCAGCGCTAGCTGGACTTTTAAAAATTGTGCCAATTATGAAATTAAACTATAGTTTAGGTGGTAAAATTGATAGTTTTGGTAAAGTAAGAACAGCTAAAAAAGCAAATTTAAAAATTATTGATCACATGGTCAATGAATGTAAGGTTAACAATAAGAATTATGTTTTTGCAATCGAACATGTTTTAAGTGAAGATCTAGCATTAGAAATGAAACAAAAATTGATTGAACAAATTGGAGAATGTGAAATACTTGTAAGAGAATTACCAGCTGTGGTTGGAGCTCATATGGGTATTGGTGGTATTGGTTATCAATATATTAGAAAATACGAAGAGTAATAAGGAGAAAAAGATGATACAAAGAGTAGATACGATAGAAACAGTTGTTGATGTTTTTAATATTGCGATGGATATACAGGAATTATATTTAAAACAAGGACCTTTTAAACAACTTTCGATGTCTGAAATGCATGTTTTAGAAGCTGTTGATAAAGAATCAAGTCCCTCAATGTCAGCTGTTGCAAATCATTTGAATGTAACACTTGGAACTCTTACGACAGCTGTTAAAAAAATTGTAGAAAAAGGTTTTCTTATTAAAGAAAAATCTACTCAAGATCAACGTATTTATTACTTAAGATTAACAAATCAAGGAAAAGAAGCTTTGAAAGTTCATGAACAATTTCATCATGAATTAGACTCTATTTATAGAAATCGTATTCCTGAGAAAGAGTAGAATGGGTTTTTTCAACATTAAGTTGATAATTTATAAAGATCTCGTTGTTTATCGAAATTGAATTATTAAGAAGAAAAGATCAAAATAAGTAAAGTCAACATTACAAGTTGACTTTTTGATGTTATAAAAAGATTGGATCATAAAATTCTATACATAATGAAAAGGAAATATCATAGCTTATAATAGGTGATAGAATGCTTTGTATACAAAAAAATAGAATTTTAATTAAACATTATCAGTTGATTATTACATTAGAATCAACGATTTTGAATGTAAAATGAATCAACAAATTATTTCAATAAAAGGAAAAAATATTGAAATACGTTACTATAGTCAAGATGAAATTATGTTAATGGGTGAGTTTACATCAATTATATTTTCATGAATTTAGGCTATGATTATATTGTTATTGAAACAAATGATATTGTTTCATTTTTAAAAGAAACCAAAAAACATCAGCTCACACTTTTCCATTTACATCAACTTGATGCATTACGTTATTCATTTTACGTTCCTATTTATCAAAGATATATCACATCTTCTATGCATTTACCCATTCAAAAAAGTATAGGCCTACTTCATTATTTATTTCTTATCTTTTAAATTTCCACAAATCACTTTTTACACTCGCTTTTATAAGCACACTTTTATTTTACCACATTATATTTATGACTATAAAATAACAGGCTCTCTTTCTATCGTGAACAATCAACTTCAAAAAGACCTCAATAAACAAATACAAATGATGCATCCTAAATTGACTTATCCTCAAATCAATAAACTTTATGATCATTTAAAAAGAAAATATCAAAGCGAAATTGATTATTTAAATGTTTATCAAAAGGGAAGTGTTTTACATGTTGAATATACACCCGCTAGTCATAATCAAAAGACGGTCTTAAAATATCAAGATTATATCGCTAAAAAAGATGGGATTATTCGTCAATTGGATGTCAAACAAGGAAATGATTTTAGTTAAAGTGAATCAGTATGTCAAAAAAAGGAGATGTTTTGATTTCACATCAAATTGAAGATACGAAACAACAAATAAAAATGATTCCCACTTTAGGAAGTGTAGAAGCTTATACTTATCAATATATAGAGGCTTCATCATCAAATGTTAAAGATAAAGATATATTTGCGTATTTGCTTTTTAAAATAAGAAGTCAATTACCAAAGGATGTAAAAATTGACAGGGAAAAAGTACTATCATATGATATAATAGAGAAGAAATATGTATTAAAGATGCAATATGTTTTTATAGAGAATATTGCAATTAGGGAGGATTCATGAAAGAAATTGTTAAGTTAGAAGCTTATAACATTGAACAACTTGTTAATTTATCTGGAGTAAAAGATGAAAATTTAGAAGTTTTAGAAGATCATTTTCAAGTTGAAATTTCTTTAAGAGGAGATGAAATGTCAATTGTTGGAAGTCAACAACAAATTGAAAAAAACTAAAAAAGTCATTTATTCTTTGTTAAAACTGATTGTTTCAGGGGTTTCTATTTCAAGAAGAGATGTTATCTATGCTCAAAAACTTGTAGAAAAAGATAAGTTGGATCAATTATCTGAACTTTATCATATAAAAATAGCTAGAACATATAATGGAAAACTTATTTATCCTAAAACATTAGGACAAAAGAGTTATTATTATGCTTTAAAAAATAACGATGTGGTTTTTGGGATAGGACCTGCGGGAACAGGAAAAACTTATTTAGCTGTTGTTTTTGCAGTAGCAGCTTTAAAAAATAATGAAGTAAAAAAAATAATTTTAACAAGACCAGCTGTTGAGGCAGGAGAAAATTTGGGATTTTTACCAGGAGATTTAAAAGAAAAAGTAGATCCTTATTTACGCCCTTTATATGATGCTTTATACGATATGTTAGGTGTTGAACAAACTGAAAAGCTTATGGAAAAAGGCGTTATTGAAATTGCACCTCTTGCTTATATGAGAGGTCGTACTTTAGAAGATGCTTATGTTATTTTAGATGAAGCGCAAAATACAACAGATAATCAAATGAAAATGTTTTTAACACGTTTAGGATTCAGATCAAAAATGATTGTAACAGGAGATATTTCACAAATCGATTTACCAAGAAATACAACTTCTGGACTTATTCGTGCATTAGATATTTTAGAAGGGGTTAAAGGGATTTCATTTATTCATTTATCAGCGATGGATGTCGTAAGACACCCTGTTGTTCAAAGAATAATAGAAAGATACGATGGGAATAATGAATAATATATTATTAATTGAAGATGATATGTCCATCAATAAGATACTTGCCTATGAACTTAGAAAAAAAGGTTATTTAGTAGATAGTTTATATGATGGAAAAGAGGCTGTTTCGAAGATTTTAGAAAATGATTATGATCTTGTTTTGATTGATTGGATGCTTCCATATAAAGATGGTGTCTCTATTATTAAAGAAGTAAGACAAAATGATTATGTTAAACCACTTATTTTATTAACGGCACGCAGTGAACAAGAAGATATTATTAAAGGATTAGAAGCAGGAGCAGATGATTATTTAACAAAACCATTTCAATCAGCAGTTTTAATAGCGCGAATTGAAGCACATTTAAGAAGACATCATAAACATTTTTTAGATGAAATTAAATTTGAAGATGTTATGATGAATACTAAAAATCGAGAAGTGACAATTGATGATCATGTTATTGTTCTAACAAAAGTAGAATATGATTTATTAAAAATGTTTATGGAACATCCTAAAGAAGCTGTTTCTCGAGAAACTTTATTACAGTCTATATGGGGATTTCAATATGATGGAGATACACGTATTGTTGATGTTCATGTTTTTAAATTAAAAGGAAAGTTAAAAGAAAGTCGAGTTTCTTTTAAATCTGTAAGGGGAGTTGGATATAAGTTGGTGAAAAAAGATGACTAAAAGTTATTTGAAAGTTGTATTGATGGGAGTTGTTACTTTATTACTTTGTTATTTTAATAAGGCTTACAGTCTTTATATTATGCTTCTTTTTATCTTTGTATGTGCAATCAATGCTTATCAATTAGAAAGTCATTATCAACGAATGGGACGTTTTTTTCAAAGAGAAAAGGATAATGAAATAAAGGAAGTAGAAATTGAAAATAAATATCATGAAAAGATATTAAGTCAATTGATTCGATCAATGAATTTACCGATGTTATTTATTGATAAAGAAGGGAAAATAGCTTTTACCAATCAAAGTTTTAGAAAAGGCTTTGAAATACCACATTTAAAAGGAAGATATTATAAAGATATATTTGTAGGTGAGATGCTTGATTTAGTAGATCAATGCTATGTTTTTGAAAGACCATTATCGTCGGTTGTAAAAATACAGTCGAGATATTATCAAGTAGAATCTTCACCTGTTTTTTCTGATAAAGAACATCTTATTTTTGATGGAACGATTGTTTTATTTACAGACGTTTCTAAAATGAAAGAAATTGAAGATATGCAAAAACAATTTTTATCAGATGTTTCTCATGAACTTAAAACACCGATGTCAGCTATTATTGGAAGTGTAGAAATATTAAAAAGGGATGGTTTAGATTCACCAGAAATATTTCAAGAGTTTATGGATATCTTGTTGAAAGAAAGTTATCGTATGCAAAATATCATTAATGATATTTTAGAATTATCACGATTAGATCAAACAAGAGTTAAATTGGATTTTAAAGAATTAGATGTCAAAGCTGTTGTCAAAGAAAGTATTGATTTATTTGAGCCAATGGCTAAAGAAAAACATATTTCTCTTATTTATCATAATAAAATAGAAAAACCTGTTATTTTAGATTATTCAACGGTTAAAACAATTTTAAGTAATTTTATTTCTAATGCAATTAAATACTCTAATGATGGTGTTATTACAATTAAAACTAAAAAAGAAAATAATATGTTTGTTTTAAGTGTACAAGATGAAGGAATGGGTATACCTAAAAATAAGCTGAATTATATTTATGATCGTTTTTATCAAGTAGATAAATCAAGAAGTTCAAAGATATCAACGGGACTTGGTTTAAGTATTGTTAAAAAAATCGTCGAATTGAATCAAGGAACGATCGATGTTGAAAGTACTTTAGGGCTAGGTTCGACTTTTACTGTCAAGTTGCCTATAAATCCCAAAGTTTCCCACAATGAGGATATAATTTAGACATATTTATTATTTATGATAATAGCATCAAAAGGAGGAAATATTATGAACGAAGATAATAAAAATAATTTTATATTAGTTGATGAAGATAAACCTAAAGAAAAGAAATGGAAAAAAATTAGTAAAAATTTTATTAGTAGTTGCTATTGTCTGTTCCTTTGCAATGAATGGCTATGTTTTTTATAATATGATGTCATCATCGAGTGATAGTACAACGACCGTTACAAATAAAGGAACTGTAAAACAAGTCAATTATGATGTTAAAACAGATACAACAAGTGTTGTAGAAAAAGCGAGTGATAGTGTTGTAGGAGTTGTTGTTTATAAAAATACAACAAATAATGCTTTTGGATTTGGTGATAATTCAAGTTCTTCGAGTGAAACACAATCTGGAAGTGGTAGTGGGGTCGTTTATGATAAAACTGGTAAATATACCTATATTATTACGAACCACCATGTTATTGATGGTGCAAACAAAGTACAAGTTGTATTTTCAAATAATGAATATGTAGATGCAGAAGTTGTAGGTAGTGATGAATATAGTGATGTCGCTATTTTAAGATGTCAACCAAGCTTTGATGTAAGTGTTATTGATTTAGGAGATTCTAATTTATTAGATAAAGGAGAAACAGTTTTAGCGATTGGTTCACCATTAGGAATTCAATATTCAGGAACTGTTACTCAAGGTATTGTTTCAGCAACAGATCGTACAGTTTCTGTTGATTTAAATGATGATAAAGTTGATGATTGGGATATGAATGTTATCCAAACAGATGCAGCTATCAACCCAGGTAATAGTGGTGGAGCGCTTGTTAATATGAAAGGTGAACTTGTAGGTATTACGAACATGAAGTTCTCTGATGAAAGCGTTGAAGGGATGGGATTTGCGATTCCTATTAATGATGTTATGACAGTTGCAGAACAAATTCGTACAAATGGTAAAGTATCTCATCCAGTTATCGGTATTTCAGGTGTTTCTTTAAATGATTATTCTTCATATGAACTTCAAAGATATGGTGTTAAAGTATCTGTTGATGAAGGTATCTATGTTGTTAAACTAACAAGTGATGGTGCTGCAAGTAAAGCTGGAATCCAACAAGGTGATGTTATTGTTAAATTAGATGGTAAAGATATTACTACTTATAAATCGTTCTTAACAGCACTTTACTCGCATAAAGCAGGAGATAAAGTAAAAGTTGTTGTTAATCGTAGTGGCACAGAAAAAACAATTGAAGTTACGCTTCAAGAAAAATAGATATTGCTTAACGCAATATCTTTTTTTATAATTAATGTAGAATGATTGAAAGAGGAATTATATGAAAATAGGTATTTTTGATTCGGGAATAGGTGGCTTATCAGTATTATATGAAGCAATGCAACTTTTACCTCATGAACAATTTATATATTATGCTGATGAAAAACATGTTCCTTATGGGGAAAAAACAAGAGAAGAGATCATTGGCTATGTAGATGAAATTATTCAATTTATGATTGATCATGATTGTAAGGCTATTGTCATTGCTTGTAATACAGCAACCAGTGCAGCAGTTGCTTTAATGAGAAAAAAATATGATATTCCTATCATTGGAATGGAACCTGCAGTAAAAAAAGCAGTTGATTTATATGGGAATCAAAAGGTATTGGTGTGTGCGACACCAATTACAGTTAAAGGTAAAAAGATGTTGGACTTGGTAGAAAGAGTTGATAAAGATCATTTAGTTGATTTGGTTGCTTTACCAAAACTTGTCCGCTTTGCTGAAAAACAAGAGTTTAATAGTGATGAAGTGCTTGCTTATTTAAAAGAGGCACTTTCGAAATTTGATTTTAAAGAGTATGGTTCTCTTGTTTTAGGATGTACACATTTTAATTATTTTAAAGATAGTTTTCATCAATTATTACCGCATGTCCATTTATTAGATGGTAATAGAGGAACAATTAATTATTTAATGAAAAATATTGAATTAGAAAATTTGGAAAGTTCTGTTGAATATTATTATTCTGCTAAAAGAGTAAGCGGTGAAGAATTAAAACGTATTGAACGCTATTTAGAACGCTTAAAAAATATGAAAGATATAGGTATATAATATGGTAAAAGCAATTTTTTTTGATATCGATGGAACACTTGTTAGTTTTAAAAATCATCAGATTCCTAAATCTACATTTGATGCTTTATATAAGTTAAAAGAAAAGGGAATCAAGCTTTTTATAGCAACAGGAAGAGGAAAAGATGGATTAGATGTTTTAAATGATTTTCCTTTTGATGGTTATATTACGTTAAATGGACAATATTGTTATACAAATAATCAAATTATTTATTCAAATACAATCCAAAAAGAAGATCTACAAGCTTTATTAGATTATTTAAAAGATCATCAAGTTCCTTGTGGCTTTACAGAAGAAAATACAAAATACTTCAACTATCGTGATGAGCGTGTTGATGCAATTCACGCTATTACTCATAATGATGATCATCCTGCAGGAGATTGTAGTCATGTCATTGATAAACATATTTATCAAATTATGTGTTTTGTAGATGAAAATGAAGAAAAAGAAATCTTAAGTCATATGCCTCATTGTATTTCAGCAAGATGGCATCCAACTTTTTGTGATATTTCACCAATAGGTGGAACAAAACAATTAGGAATTGATAAATTTTTAGAATATTATGGTCTTGATTTAAAAGATACGATGGCTTTTGGTGATGGGGGAAATGACATGCAAATGTTAAAGCATGTAAATACTGCTATAGCAATGGGAAATGCGGGAGATGAGTTAAAAAGCATTGCTGATTTTGTGACAAAAGATGTGGATGATGAAGGTATTGCCTATGCATTAAAACATTATGGTTTGATAGACCTTTAAAAATAAGAAAAATTATTATATAATAAAGAAGCAATAAAATAATACTTCAGGGCAGAGCGAAATTCTCTACTGGCGGTAAACTCCGCGAGCCAAAGATGGCCGAACTGGTGAAATTCCAGTAGCAACAGTTATAGTCTGGATGAAAGAAGTGTTTTTTGTAATACTTTTTATATACAAAAACGTACCTAGAAGATTATTTTAGGTGCGTTTTCTTTGTTAAAGGAGGTATATAAAATGAGTACAAAGAAAATAACAACAGTAGGGATGCTTTGTGCCATGGCAATGATCGTTAATGTATTTATTTCATTTCCCATTGTTCCAGCGGTATCTTTTTTAAGGTATGATCCCAAGGATATTTTAATTGTTATTGGGGGATTTATTTATGGACCAATGACATCATTATTAATGAGTTTTATTTGTTCGATTTTTGAAATCATGTTAAAGGGAGGCAATATTTTAGATGTCTTGATGAATATGGTTTCAACGTGTTCTTTTGCTTGTATGGCTGCTTTTGTCTATAAAAAAAGTACATAATCAAAAAGGAGCTGTTTTAGGACTTGTTCTAGGTGTTATGTGTACAACAATATCTATGCTTATTTGGAATTATATCATTACACCTATTTATTATGGAATGCCAAGAAGTGCTATTGTACCAATGTTGCTTCCAGGAATATTACCTTTTAATTTAATTAAAGCAACGATGAATGCTGCCATTGTCTTTTTCTTATATAAACCAGTGGTTCAAATATTAAGAAGAAGTCATTTAGTGGAGAAATCTGATCGACAAGGAAGTGTTTATAAAGGTTATGTCTTTGTCGTAGGTGTTGTTTTAGTGACAATGATTTTGTTTGTTTTAGGATATCAAGGAATTATATAGGGAGGAAATAAGATGGAATTTTTAGAAGCTAAAGAAATCATGAAACAAAAAATGGGAGATTGGAAAATTATGGCACTTGCCAGTTGCGAGGATAATTATCCGATGGTGAGAAATGTCAGTTGTCTTTTTATAATGATAAAATCTATTTTAAGACAGATAAGAACTTTAGAAAGACACAGCAGTTGTTTAAAAATAATCGTGTTGCAATGTGTTTTAATGGAACACAAGTTGAAGGGATTGCTGTTAATAAAGGATTGGTCGTTGATGAACCAGGAAGAGTTTTTGAAAAGAAATATAAAGAGTATTTATGGCAAAGTTATAATGCTTATTCTCACGTTGATAGTGAAATTTTAATAGAAGTGACTCCTGAGTTTGTGGAAATTTGGGATGAAGATGAAGATCGAAAGGCTTTTCAATTGTTTATTGATTTTAAAAAGAAAACAGTTGAATATAAACCTTACGATTAAAGAAATCATATGATTTGATTTCCTTTTTTTGAAGTGCTAATATATATAAGAAAAGAAAGTCTTCAGGGCAGGGTGAAATTCCCGACCGGTGGTGATAGTCCACGAGCAGATGCAGAAAAGGTGCAATTCCTTTACCGATAGTGAGAGTCTAGATGGAAGAAAGACATTTTTTTAGATAATGTTTTAGTCATGGAGATTAGTATTTTCATGATATTTTTATTTAAAGGAGAATTATTATGGAAAGTACTAAGACACAAAAAATGGTTTTAGCAGCAATGCTGGCTGCACTTGGGATGATTTTAAATCTCATTGAGATTCCTTATCCCTTTGCTCCTTGGTTAAATCTTGATTTATCAGAAATTGTTGTTCTTGTAGCGATTTCTACTTTAGGATTTATACCAGCGTTGTTTGTCTGTATTTGTAAATTTGTTGTTTCTATTTTGTTTAAAGGACCTGTAGGACCAATGGCTATTGGGCAAATTGCAGCATTGATTGCATCGTTATCAATTTGTGTAACATATTCATTGCTTGCTCGAAAAATTGATCCAGAAAAGAATTTAAAGAATTATTTTTTAGATATGGTTTTAACGATGCTTGTTTTTGCTTTTATTATGTTTGTCATCAATTATTTCTTTGTGACACCTACTTATTTAATGCAAAAACCGACATGGTATACAAATCTACCTTTTGCAGTTGATATTCAAGCATTTAATCAACAATATGGTTC
>ENA-OQET01001048-OQET01001048.1-human-gut-metagenome-genome-assembly--contig:-NODE-1048-length-13058-cov-5.165726_pt1 | contig 13058 bp, 15 predicted proteins | sample MGYA00242800_ERZ504645 | MGnify/ENA primary metagenome ERZ504645 (study PRJEB26092, sample SAMD00036308) | human gut metagenome | host: Homo sapiens | study: EMG produced TPA metagenomics assembly of... | reverse complement strand
GGGAAGTTCCTCCTTTCTCCGCCATGATACAAAAATACCGCCCGTAGTCTCGTTTGGGCGGTACTTTGTGTAAGATTGGCAGTCCATTATTAAGTTTTTATTATGTTCCCTTTGTACACCGTTGCAAGAAACGATTTATGATAAAATGCACAGACATACATCGCAGAATGAATTCCGTTCATGGGAAAATTCTCTGGAATATATGTATAAAGTTCTGAATGACCGTGCAATACCGGAAAATGCCGGAATCGCCATTGAATACAATATTCCGCAGACATCAAAGAGAGTTGACTTCATTATTTCCGGATACGGGAAAAAGAAAGATCCTAATGTTGTGATTATCGAATTAAAACAATGGGATAAGGTGGAAACAGTAGAAGGGCAGGATGCCTTAGTAGAGACTTTTACCGGAGGGGCAGTGCGCAAAGTTGTGCATCCATCGTATCAGGCATGGTCCTACGCGGCTATGATTTATGATTATAATCAGAATGTGCAGATGGGAAATATCGTACTTCATCCGTGTACCTATCTGCATAATTACAGAAAAACAAATCCCGAAAAACTGGAACAGAATCAATATAAAGAATATGTAGAAGATGCACCGATCTTTGGAAGAGGAGAAGTGCCGAAACTTCGGGAATTTATTAAAAACTCAGTAAAAACAGGCGATGACAAACAGCTCCTGTATGATATTGATCATGGAAAATCAGACCATCTAAGAGCCTTCAGGATGCTATCAAGAGTATGATAGAGGGAAATCAGGAATTTATCATGCTGGACGAGCAAAAGGTTGTCTATGAAGAGATCCTGAAGAATGTTATGATGTGTATGGCAGATCAGAAAAAACGGACGGTTATTGTAAAAGGAGGCCCGGGAACAGGAAAAACAGTGGTTGCAGTGAATCTGCTTGCAAAGCTGACCAATGATGGAATGTTTGCACAGTATACATCCAAAAACAGTGCACCAAGAAATGTTTATGCGAAAAAACTGACCGGACACAGGAAGAGCAGTATCAATAATATGTTCAAAGGTTCCGGCTCTTACGTGGATGCAGAACCAAACAGTATTGATGCCGTTATCTGCGATGAAGCACATCGGCTGAATGATAAGTCAGGAATGTTCCATAATCTGGGGGAAAATCAGATAAAAGAGATCATCAATGCAGCTTTATGCAGTATTTTTTTCATTGATGAAAGCCAGAGAGTAACATTGAGCGATATTGGAAGCGTTGCGGAAATTCGAAGATGGGCAGATGAACTGGAATCAGAAGTTATGGAGATGGAGCTTGTCTCACAGTTCCGATGCAATGGTTCCGATGGGTATCTGGCATGGCTTGATGATGTACTTGAGATTCGGGAGACAGCTAATTTTGATTTGAAAGATATCGACTATGATATTAAAATCGTCGATTCGCCCAACGAGGTGAGAGATCTTATCATAGAACGGAACAGAGTACATAATCGGGCGAGAATTCTGGCAGGATATTGCTGGGCATGGATAAAAGCAGGACAGAATAATACGGATGTTCATGATATCAAAATTGGAGATTTTGGGATGAGCTGGAATCTTGGAAATACGACGACGTTTGCAATTGACGAAACTTCTGTAAATGAAGTTGGATGTATCCATACCTCGCAGGGACTGGAATTTGATTATGCGGGAGTGATTATCGGGGATGATATGCGGTATCAGGATGGACATATTGTTACGGATTTTACAAAACGTGCAAAAATCAGATCAATCGTTAAAGGAATCAAAAGCTGTACCGGGAAAATCCAGAGAAGGCGTTGAAAGAAGCAGACGAAATTATCAAAAATACATATCGTACGCTCATGACAAGAGGCATGAAGGGATGCTATATCTATTGTACGGATCAGAAACTGGCAGACTATTTAAAAGAATGTCTGAAGTAAAGGAGAAAATTTATGAAACCAGAAACAGTAGAAAGAATCAGAAAATTTACAGAGGACCGTGACTGGGACCAGTTCCATTCACCGGCAAACCTTGCAAAATCCATCGTAATCGAAGCAGCAGAACTGCTGGAATGCTTTCAGTGGTCTGATGAAAATTACGATTTGCAGCATGTCAAGGAAGAACTGGCAGATGTAATGGTATACAGCCAGAATCTGCTGGATAAGCTGGGACTTGATGCAGATGAAATTATCAATATGAAAATGACACAGAACGAGGCAAAATATTCTGTGGATAAGGCAAAGGGAAATGCTGTTAAATATGATCAGCTTTGAAAAAATGGAATAATTAAGGATGATAAAGGAAGCACTGGGAAGTCATGGATTTTTCAGTGCTTTTTATACAGGAAAATGAGTGGAAAGGAGAAAATGAATGAATTATTTGGAACATGAGACAGAAGTAAAGTATGTGGATGGGTTATTAGCACATTCACAGGAATGGCAGTGGCTGATTGAAAAGATACAGGAGAGATTTGAAGTTAAAGAAGTAGATTCCTGGGAAGAATATTTGAATGAAAGTATTGCGATGAGAAAGATGTTTCAATACTTTGTGAAAGTATTGGAAGTATGTGATGGGGAATGGAAATATCGGAAAGTAATACATGCAGAAATGTGGGAGATTGCGAAATTTTATATTGGGAAGATCAGTCTTGATGCCTGTATGCAAAAAGTGAGTTACAACGTATGTAAATTGTTTTTATTATGTGTTTGGATCACAAAACTGGAAAAGAAGGATAATGAATTTGAAATTTTATATGATATTCGATTGTTGTCTGAGAAAAATTATTTTCAATTAATTAATTGTGAGTCTTTAAGGGAACATGAACAGGAGATTATGGGTTATACAGAGACTTTTCAGGTACGGGGAATGGAAGTACCACTAAAATGTCTGGAAGATAATATAAACCAAATGGAATATTTGTCGGATCATGATTTTTTGGAACGCTATGAGAATGTTATTGTAAGCTATAATGCATTTTCTTATCAAAGAATAGATGAACAGGAATGTAAAACATGGCAGGAAGAATATTTACTCGATATGTTAAAAGTATCGTTTATAGGAAAAAAGATTCAGCCGATGTTCACTGGCTCAAATGGAAATGTACCGGAAATATCGATGTGGAGCAAAGATATTTTGAAAGATATGAAGAACTATTTTCAAGATATCCGTGCAGATTTTGTTTTAGAAACAATAAGTTATTTTTTGTTTAGTACAGAACCATCAAAAAGAATAAAGCTGCTTCATTGCAGAGTTTTGAGTGAAGTGATTAAAAGAGAAGAGGAGCACTTTAAGATATTTAATAGTTCTTCTTATGTATTTTTAGCATGTATGCATAAAGATAAACAAATGAAAGAATGTGGACAGGAAGCAGAGTACATAAATTTATTACAAGAAATACAAAAGTGGGAAGAACCAGATCGGATTTTAAAGTTGAAAGAAGATGGATACCCAACCTCGAGAATACAAAAAGAAAAAGCAGCGCAGTACTTGGAAAATAAGTTCAAAGAAGTAGAAAATATTTCTGAGATTTGGGAGTTGCAGAAATATATTGAGAATACTATAGTGGCAGGGGAAATCACGATGGAATATTTTCGAGTGTTATGTCAAAAATTCCGGTCATGTATAAAAGATAAAACAGATATAAGTGTTGCAACCGTATATTATCGATATATGCTTTTTCTAATTGAAATTAATAAGAATAATAAAAGTATAGATAAACGATATCTTCAAAAAGAAATGATACAAACACAGGAAAGCTGGCAGAATTTTGCGTATAGTGAGCAATGCAAAAATATGCAGGAGTTTTCATACGAACACACTTTTGAAAAGAGGGAACTTGCAAAATTTAGTGAACAAGCATTGACAAATCCGATTGTATTTGCTGGGTTATGTACACCTTGTTCAGAAAAAGAACTATTAAATATTATGACATCAGCATCTGAAAGTGTGCTTGTTTATCTGGTGAACAGAATGGAACTTAATGCAGTTTTCCCAAGAGAAAAAGCAATCATTTATGAGCGTCATGATATTGATAAATTATTGTTAAATTATGTGACGGTATTAGAGGAGAAAAAAGGTTACAAATTATTAAATAAACTGGAACCAACTGTATTTATGGAAGCCATTCATGAGCGCTTTTTTGAAAATACACAGTGTTATGTGGCTATTTTTTCAGAAGAGGAAAAGTTGTATCAGATGATAAAAAGAGAATGCAAAGTAAAATTGATTCCATATTCAAACCGTATTTCTCTTGCATTGCTGACACAACTTTTTCCGGTGTTAGAAATAAAAATAAGAGAACTTGCTAAGTTGCTTGGCGTTTTTCCGTTTAAAAAGAGCAAAGAAGAATTTATGCAGTATAATGATCCAAGTTCATTGCTTCGGGAAATTTTGGGAAGGGTATATGAAGCGCAGCAAAGTTTTGAAAATGTATCGGATCTGATGTTTGTATATCAGATGATGTATAATGGGAATTCCTGCAATATAAGGAATGAATGTGTTCACGGAAGAAATTATTTAGCAGGGGGAAGTCTTAGGTTTGCGTTTCGAGTTACGTTGTTTGCAATTTACATGATAGACTTTAGAATAAAAACAATTAAACAAAATGTAAGCGATATCCAGGATATATAAAAGAGAAACAGTCACGGAGAGAATATATACATAATTGTGTTATTATTCTCTCTTTTTGCCTGGCACAAATTATTATAAAACAAATGTGCCAAAAACATTAATTGACACAAAAGAAATAGAAAGATATAATATGAAATGAAAAAGTAGAAGAGAGGCTGTGTTATGGGTAATACATTGGAGGATGCATTGGCACGCATTGAAGAACTGGAGAATGAAAATAAAAAATTGCGAGCAGAGTTAGAGGTATATAAAAAACGAAATACAGGGGGAAGAAAGAAACATGATGCTGCATGGAATGCTTCATATAAGGACTTTATTATAAAGTATGAAAAAGGAATGAGCATCATGGAAATTGTGGCGGAGGGAAATATTAGTCGCAGAACGGCATATAGGTACAAGGCTTACTATGAGGAGTTAAGAGAACGGCAGGATGATAAAAGACAATGAAAAAAGAAATGTTTCCATTATGAAAGATGCAGATGGTAATAAAATTGCACTTATTCATGAGATAATTTTTAGTGGAAAACGAAATATTAACTGGGAAGAGGTAGAATGCTATTTGAAAAAGCATGTAGGGGAGTTTTACGTCATTGAAGAAACGAAAGATGTTGTATATTTAGGAAAAGATTTGCCGGATGAATATGCGCATTCCAGATATACCAGTTCAATCAAGGGAGGAAATGCAAAGGCAAAAGCGAATGCTGTACAGGGGATTGGTAAGATGTTGGAAATTGCGGCAAATAGAAGCGTAAAGTCGAATACAAAACAAAAACATATGGTTAATGCAGCAAATGGATGGCATCGATATGAATCGAGATTTGGACTGCAAGTATATAAGGAAGATGGAACAATTGAAAGATATAACATATTTCATGTATATATGATTATCCGACATGATAAAGATGGGAAAAAATATTTATATGATGTGATTAACATAAAAAAAGAAACGAGCACCCCGCTTGGCTGTTAATAAATAACACGTACGGTAAAAAACCCATTTCTTGTATTTAATAATAAACTTGATTAGAAGAATAGTCAAGAAGAATTTGAAAAGATTGTAGAAAATCAAAAGAAAAAGGTGCTTATGGATATGAAAATTATAAAAAGTGAAAAACGATTTGTTGCACATGCTGCATGGAAGAGCATGAAGTGAAAACAGTTCTTGTTGAGGAGCAGATGACATTTAAGAATGTGAAAGTTGTTTATAAAGCGACCTATTTTTATTGTGATGAGGCTGAAGAATTCTATATGGATGAGGAGCAGATACAGGAAAATGATATACATCTGAAAGATGCTTATCGAGAAAAAGAAGGACTTTTGACATCGGGACAGATTCGGAGCATTCGGGAAAAATAGGGAATTAGCCAGAGTGATTTATGCACATTGCTTGGATGGGGCGGCAAAACAATTACCAGATATGAAAGTCATCAGGTTCAGGATAAAGCGCACAATACTATTTTGAAAAAGATAGATCAGGATCCGGAATGGTTTTTGACATTGCTGGATGATGCAAAGAGAGATTTATCTGAGAGTGCTTATGAAAAATATTTAAATAAAGCAACGTCCTTATATGAAGAGGATCAGGATCTTTATCTAAAAAAAGGCAATCGAAGCGAGCTATGTAAAATTTCAGGGAAATACAAGTGCACAGGGAAATACAAAATTGTCTCTGGATAAAGTTGTTGATGTGATCAGATACCTGGCCGCATCCCAAAAAGTTACAAATCTTTATAAAGTCAAGTTGATGAAGCTTATGTGGTATGCAGATGCATTATCTTACAAAAAAAGAGGATTTGCTATTACCGGCTTAGTGTATCAGGCGTTGCCGATGGGAGCTGTTCCGGTGGGACATAATTCAATTATTGATTTGAAAGATGTGCCATGCGAAGAAGTAGATATGGGAGAGACAAATGCGTATCATTTTTCTTTAAAAGGGGAACAGAAATTTTCTGCATTGTCAGGGGAAGATATTAAAATTCTGGATGTTGTAATAGAAAAACTTGGTCGGATATCAAAAAATGAAATTGTATCATTTATGCATAAAGAGCAGGCGTATGAGAGGACTTCGTCAAGAGATATTATTTCTTTTGAATATGCAAAACAACTGAGAATATAAGAAAAATGGAAGGATAAAAACGCTTCTACTCCATCGTGGATTGGTATTTTAAAGAAATCTGCCAGGTTAAAATCGAAATTCATTTGTATGGAAAAGAAAACTTACGAAAATAAAAAAGAAACGAGCAACCCGATTGAGCCCTAAGGCTGTACACGACAAAAAAACCATTTCTTAATTTCTATAATAAAGGAAGGCTGAATTATAGTCAAGAAATTTTTGCAATTTTAAAACAAAGTAACAAAAACTGTGCTATAATAACCTCATAATGAAAAGTAAAATTCCGCCTATTTTCTACATTGTAGGCGGCAATTTTACACCCGACAGTTAGTGAGTCCTAATAAAAGTGAGATGGAGGTACCTGCCTATGATGGAATACACCAGTAAATACTGGAATATGCTGACTCCTTTAATAAAGAAAAGTCTGCTAAAACGCTACGGAAAAGAGGAGACCGCAGAGCTTCTCCGCAAGACCAACCAGATCTACCGCGACATGCTTCGCCGCGCCGATGATATCGGAAAGGACAACCCGATGGCGTCGAATCTCTATGAAGGCCTCATCTTCCTCGCTCTGTGGGATGCATCCGACCGGAAAATCTCTGTGGATGAACTGCGTACAATCTCAGAGGAGATGATGTCATTCCCGCTTCTGAAAGCCATGGGCCTGATGATTAATGCGAATAAGAAGAGCGGCATGGCGCGGATTGCGAAGATGATGCATAAGGATGCCGCCTGGCTGGAAGCACATCCGCAGTATAAGGCGTATTCGTGGGATTTTCATTTTGATGAGACGAAGCATCAGGACGGTTTTTATTACCACTTCACCCAATGTCCCCTGAACACCCTCGCCCGAAAAGAGGGCTATCTGGAAGTGCTGCCGATTATGTGCGACATTGATTACAAGACAGCAGCCCTGATGCACGCGAAGCTCTACCGTGACCATACGCTGGCAGGCAGCGGTGAGGTCTGTGATTACTGGTTCGTGGGGGACAAGGTGGAAAATCCGAAATAAAATAAGACCGGGACGGAACCACCGTTCCAAACCTTGCGGGAGAGTATTTCCTGGTAACCGGAAGCGGAAAATATTTCCGAAATGTCACCATCAAACCGGAAGACAGCATCTGTATGATTGAGCTGGATGAAAAAGGTGAAAATTACCGCATCGTCTGGGGTCTCGTCAACGGAGGTCGCCCGACCTCAGAGCTTCCGAGCAATCTGATGAACCTGGAGGTCAAAAAACTGCAGGACGAAAGATACCGCGTTGTGTACCATGCACATACCACCAACGTGATCGCGCTTACCTTTGTTCTGCCGCTGGAAGATAAAGTATTTACCCGCGAACTCTGGGAGATGGCAACCGAGTGCCCTGTTGTATTCCCGTCCGGAATCGGTGTCGTTCCGTGGATGGTTCCGGGAGGCAGAGAGATTGCCGTTGCCACGAGCGAGCTGATGAAGAAATACGATCTTGCCATCTGGGCGCACCATGGCATGTTCGCAGCCGGTTTTGATTTTGACCTGACCTTCGGTCTGATGCATACTGCAGAAAAATCTGCAGAAATCCTGGTAAAAACACTTTCTATGCAGCCAACGAAACGCCAGACGATCACACCGGATGAATTCCGCCATCTGGCAAAGGATTTCGGTGTAACACTGTCGGAAGAATTTCTTTATGAAAAATAAGTAAAACAAAAAAATAGCCATTCGGACTGAGATGGGATTCCCTTTGAGCAGACAGGGGCGGATCAAAATTTTCTCTCAAGCCGGATGGCTATTTTTGTTTTCCGGGAAACTTCGCTAAATTTTCCTGGAAAGCAAAAAGCCCTCCGTGCAGGATCGCACTGCGGCGGAGGAAAATGATGTCGCTGAAGCGACTCGCCGCAGACGGAGAATCCTGCAGAACAGAATACTTTCTTATAAAAACATATATTCTTCTTTTTGCGAATCTGTTAAAATATAATCGGATTACAAATGTTTTGCAGAGTGCAAAGCACGTAGCAATCTGGCACCCAAGGGGCCAAATATAAAACGAAAGTAACGATTTGGAGCAACATTTCGATGTCGTTTTTGACACCTGTGGTGAATATCAATATGCTTGAAAGGAAAAAAATCAGATGAAAAGAGACAAGGCTGAAAGATGCATCAATCGAAACAGGGGTAAGAAGAAAAAAGTGTTTGCGGCAGCCCTGACCATACTTCTGGTCGCACTTGCAGGATGCGGTGAAAATACAGAGAATGCGGGAAGATATGAAACGTTAGATGAAAAACAGCTGGATTCTGATCAGACCGATATCAATGACAGAGCGGAATATTATAAAAAGTATGTGGAGGACAAACTGGACGATATGACAAGGGAAGAGAAGCTGGATTTTTTTGTCGATGTGACGGTAGACTACAACGGAAGAGACAGTCATCCCGAGGACGATATTATTTTCCTGAGAAATGATAATGTCTATGAAGGAGATCTCTATGACGGAGATGACACAATTTCTCTTCCGCCGGGTGTCTACCGGATTATTTCAGAACAGGTGGATGGAAATTTGGGAGAGATAAAATTACTTACACCGGGCGAAGAAGTCCGGCTGAAGATTGATTATGATTCCAAAAAGGCGAGTGTTTCAGAGGAAACATAACGAACACAATTCATCTCCACCTTAGAGGTCGGAGTCTTCTTGCTGGAAGCGGATAAAAGTCGAAAAAAAACGAAAAAAGCGAAAAAAGCAGAACCGGAGCGTGTTAAAAAAGGTTACTCCGGCCACACAAAGTGTGCGTTTCCCGCTTCAAGGCCGTCAATCAGAATATTCTGCCCCGTGCAGAAACGGTTCGTCACGGTCATAAAATACGCCCAGTCCGCTGCTTCCTCGACGGTCATCCACCGTTTCAGCGGCGTCAGCTCCATGATCTGATCCCAGAGCTTTTGGTCTTCTGTGACAGGCAGATTCAACTCGGTCAGTACGCCGCCGAAATCAAGGCTGTTGCACGTTCCGCCGTACGGTGCAATGCGGAGTGCCACATTTTTTGTGTAGGCGAGAACCCCGCCCTTGCTTGCCGTGTATTCCGGAAACTCAGCTCCGGTATGGCCGCTGGCCGAGCCGATCATAAGGACGGCGCGGATATTGTCATGAATTCCGTACGCCTCCGTGATTGCGATGGTTCCCTTTAAATTGATATCAATATCATCCTCGTTCTGCACACCGGCGTTGTTGATGACAATATCGAAGGGCGCAAGCGCCGGATACTGTTCCCTGTCGCGGATATCAAGGCAGAAATGAGTATATGAATCCTGGCTGATCGAAGCCTCCTTCCGGTCAAATCCGGTAACGTCAAAGCCTTCTTTTAAAAATTTTTCCGCAATCGCCTTCCCGATTCCGGAGCTGGTTCCTGTAATAAGTACACGCATACGATAACCTCCCGATGAAATATTACCCTCATTATACCGCAAACACAGCATGCGATCCAGAAGAAACGAAAAAGAATGCAGGAAAAGAAAAGGTTACGGGAAAAATCACTGCATAAAACAAAAGAGTCTCCCAAACTGCAACAAATAATTGACAGATTTTAAGAGAAGGAGTAGAGTTTTTGAAAGGGGGATTATCCCTGCAAAGAGTGAAAACAAAAGAGGTGCAAATATGCTGAAAGTAGACAATCTTACCTTTGAAGTAAACGAAGAGGGAAGAAAACGCTGCCTCGTCAACCACATCAGTTTTGAAGTGAAGGACGGGGAAATGCTGGTGATTACCGGACCAAACGGCGGCGGAAAATCGACGCTGGCAAAAGTACTTGCCGGCATTGAGGAAGCAAACGGCGGAGAAATCTTCCTAGATGAGGAAAATATTACCGGTTATGATATTGACCACCGCGCAAACGCCGGCATCGGCTATGCATTCCAGCAGCCGCCGCGTTTTAAAGGAATGACGGTGAAAAAAATGCTGTCGCTGGCAGCCGGAAAAGAACTGACGGAAGCCGAGAGTTGTAAACTCCTCTCCGCTGTCGGACTCTGCTCTGCCGATTATCTGAACCGCCAGATGGACGGTACGCTCTCGGGAGGAGAGATGAAGCGTCTGGAGATCGCAACGGTTCTTGCAAAACCGCATAAGGTCAGCATTTTCGATGAGCCGGAGGCCGGCATTGACCTGTGGAGCTTTTCCATGCTGATCAAACGGTTTGAAGAAATCCACAAAGAGAAGAAAGAATGTCTGATCCTCATTTCTCATCAGGAACGCATTATCCAGATGGCAGACAAGATCATGGTGATCGAGGACGGCCAGGTGAAAGAATACGGTACAAAGGAAGACGTACTGCCGACCCTGTTCCAGCAGAAAACAGGCCGGATGTGCGGCCAGGAAGGAGGCACATGCTGATGGTACAGGTAGATGAGACAACCCAGGGCGTATTAAATCAGATCAGCGAGGGATTTGAGCAGAAAGGGGCATACAATCTCCGCCAGAACGGCATTCCGCTCTGCCACGGTGACAGTGAGCATATCAAAATCCGCAAAAAAGAGGATAAGCCGGGCATTGATATTTTGATCGATGGCGAGACGAAAGGTGAAAAAGTATTTATCCCGGTTGTCGTCAGCGTTTCCGGCATGACGGACCTTGTTTACAATGATTTCTACGTTGCGGATGGCGCCGATGTTACGATTGTAGCGGGCTGCGGTATCCACAACGGCGGCTGCAACGACAGCCGGCACGATGGTATCCATACGTTCCATGTAGGAAAAAATGCCAACGTGCGCTACGAGGAAAAGCATTATGGCGAGGGAAACGGAACGGGACAGCGGATTCTGAACCCGGTGACAAATATTGAAATCGGAGAAAATTCCGTTTTTACGCTGGATACCGTACAGATTAAGGGCGTTGACTCAACAATTCGTACGACGAATGTTGTGATGGATGCAAACTCCAAACTGTTTGTGCTCGAACGTCTGATGACAGACGGTGACCAGAAGGCAGAGTCGGATATTGAAGTATGTATGAACGGAAGCGGTTCTTCCGCACAGATTATTTCACGTTCTGTCGGAAAGGGCAATTCCTCACAGGTCTTCCATCCGAAGGCAGTCGGCAAAAACAAATGCCACGCCCATATCCAGTGCGATTCTATCATCATGGATCACGCCCAGGTCGGATCTATTCCGGAGATCCAGGCAAAGCATGTGGATGCGGCAATCATCCACGAGGCGGCGATCGGACGGATCAATGATGAGCAGCTATTGAAACTCAGAACGCTCGGCATGACGGAAGCGGAGGCGGAAAACGTCATTATTGAAAACTTCCTGAGCTGAAGAAAAAAAGGAAACAAGAGAACAAAAAAGAGGCATTTCCAGTCTGCATAGATGGAGATTCCTCTTTTTGTGCATTTTTCACAAAAGCAGGTAGTAAATTTTACTAAAATAAAAAGTAAAATATTTTGACTTTTAACATATGATAAATTTGTACTGTTGAAAAAAGGAAAGATACAAGATAGAGAAATGGGGAAAGCGAAAATGGGTATTGTGATCAATCATTCCGAAAATATTTTCCTGCTGCAGACCAGATCCAACAGCTATGCGTTCGGCATTGACGATCAGGGACTGGTAAGACATACAGAGTTTCTTCCGTGATATGAAAAAATACGAAGAGGCGATGGAGGCTCCGGTGAAGAACGAGGTGGCGATCGTGTACGATTACGATTCCCTGGCATCGTTCCGTATCCAGCGCCAGAGCATTCTGCTCGATCCGGCGGAACCGTAATCGTGACGTACCGCCACGCCGTGAAAGATGCGGACAACAACGTTCCGTTCGGCGAGACACTGCCGGTGCACTACAATGCGCTTGCGGGGCTGACCGTAGAAGAGACGGAGAGCCTGCAGGACTATGATGCATTCCCGGTTGTGGGAAGCGGCGTGTTCGAGGGCGTGGAAGGCACAGGCGGAATTTTCTGTGATATAGGCCTTGTGGAGCTCGAGCTCATCCCGGGAACGCGGAACAAAAAGAGGATTCTGCTGACGGATGCCGGACGGGAACTGGAGAAAAATACGACGGACCGGCTGCGCGGGGCGGAGATCCGTGCATATGGAAAACTCTCGGCAGAAGAGCTGAACAGCTATCTTGAGATGACAAGAAAGCTGACGACAGCGCTGCGCGAGGAGACGGAAAAACTTTAAAGAGAGAGCAGAAATGAATCAGAAAAAAGACAAAATTCAGTTATCCGATCATTTTACATACGGGGCGGTCTATTTGAACCGCTCCCCGTCAAGTAGACAATTGAAAAAATATAAATTTTTCCTGCCAGTAGAAATTTATCTGCTGGCAGTTTTTATGCAGCTTGCAAGTAAATTTCATGTTTTTCCATTGGCGTTAAAATT
>ENA-OQET01001042-OQET01001042.1-human-gut-metagenome-genome-assembly--contig:-NODE-1042-length-13162-cov-3.105485_pt1 | contig 13162 bp, 13 predicted proteins | sample MGYA00242800_ERZ504645 | MGnify/ENA primary metagenome ERZ504645 (study PRJEB26092, sample SAMD00036308) | human gut metagenome | host: Homo sapiens | study: EMG produced TPA metagenomics assembly of... | reverse complement strand
TTAATCAGGACCAGACAGTAAAATTGTATCAAAAAAGGGGATGATTCACATCCCCGCGAGAATTTAGAGGGTACTCCGCCTAATAATTTAGAGTGAACCTCTAAGCACCGGATAATTTAATATACCCAAAAAAGTAGTGGTATTTCTATATGTATTCGAGGTGATTTAAATGATTAAAAGATTTAATAAAAAAGGATTTACATTAGTAGAAATTATTGTTGTATTAGTTATTCTTGCAATACTTGCAGCAATTGCTGTTCCTTCTGTTTTAGGATATGTCGAAGAAGCTAAAAAAGAAAAATATATTGCAGAAGCTAAAGCTATTTACACTGTTATTCAGGTAGAAGAAGCTAGATTAGAAAATGAAATAGATTACACAGATAAAGGTGATTCATACCATAATATGGAAGATATGTATAAGAAACTACGTAATAATACAGCTGATAATCCAGATGGTGAAAATATTATTTCTAATAAAGTAGGTATTAAAAGTATGGACTGGATATATTCTAATGAATCTAAAGATGGTTATGTTTATCTTTTACATTGGACAAGTGATGATGGTAAAAAAATACAAGCAGAACTTTATAAGAATAAACAAGTTAAGATTACATCAATTGAATAATTTAAATTATTATAATTTTATTCTAAGAAGTTTATGACCATTCCTTATAAGAATGGTTTTTTTTATGTAATAATTAAGAGAAAAATGTTGGATTATTAGAAATTTTATATATATGTGTTATAATATAGCCAAAAAAGGGGAATGGGCATATGAAGGAAAGATTGAAGAATAACAAGGGTTTTACGTTGGTAGAAATTATTGTTGTGTTAGTGATTTTAGCTATTTTAGCTGCTATTGCTGTACCTGCTGTTCTTGGATATGTAGATGAATCTAAAAAGACGCGCTATATTGAAGAAGCTCATTCTATTTATACAGTTATTCAAACAGAGGAAGCAAGGTATAAAGCTTTAGGCAATGAATTAAATGATGATACTTATAATAATACTGAGTATAAAAAAGAATTAACAGAAACAATAACGAAAAAAAACGGGTATTCAAAATGTGACGTTTGGTACTTGTAGTCATATTGGAAAAGATAATGCAAAGTACTATGTTAATTTTAAAAATGATGATGGAAAGAATGTTTATTCTGTAATTAAAAGAAATAAAGATATAACAGTAAGTGTTAATTAGGGTGAGGAAGATGAAAAATAAGAAAGGTTTTACGTTGGTAGAGATTATTGTTGTATTAGTAATCTTAGCTATTTTAGCTGCGATTGCTGTACCTTCTGTAATTGGTTATGTAAATGAAGCTAAAGAGTCTCGCTATATTCAAGAGGCACATTCTATTTATACAGTTGTTGAAACGGAAGTGGCTAAGTATAAGGCAACAGATGATCCTAGTGAAAATGATATAGATAATTATATTAAAGATATATTGAGTGGTAATACAATTGATACTGCAGATAATAATCAATTAAAAGGCATTATTGCAAAAAAGACAGAGTTAGATGATGTTGATGTAGAAAGAAATGGTAATACTTATACAATGTATTGGATTAGTGATGATGATCATCATATTGAAGCTACATTAACAAAGAATAAGGATGTAAAGATTGTAAGTACTGATAGTAATCATAATTTTGATTAGATGAGGTTTTTATGGATTCAATTATTATTTTGATTTATGTATATATGTTTTTAATAGGAATGTGTGTTGCGAGTTTTATGAATGTTGTGATTGATCGTGTTCCTAGAAATGAGAGTTTTGTAAAGGGAAGGAGTCATTGTGATCATTGTGGTGAGACTTTAAAATGGTATGATTTGATTCCTATTGTAAGTTATATTTTTTTAAGGGGTAAGTGTCGTTATTGTCATACTTCGATTCCTATTAGAGGTTTTTTGATTGAAATTTTTGGTGGATTGATTGGTATGTTTTGTTTTTATCGTTTTGGTTTTAGTATTGAAACGATTTTAATGTTTGTAATTGCGATGATTTTACTTGCGATTACAATGATTGATTTTGATACAATGATTATTCCTGATGGTTTAAATATAGCCATGTTCATTGTTTCTATTGTTTTAATGTATGTAAGACATATGTCTTTGTTAGAAAGTATTATGGGTATGTTTTGTATTTCTGTACCAATGATTTTATTAAATGTTTTAATTGCTGAATCTTTTGGTGGTGGAGATATTAAATTAATGTTTGTCTCAGGAATAGCTTTAGGATGGAAGTATAGTTTACTTGCTGCTTTTATTGGTATTTTACTTGCAGGAAGTTATAGTATTTATTTATTGGTAAGTAAAAAGATTAATAAAAAAAGGACATATTGCTTTTGGTCCTTATTTATCAATTGGTATTTTTATTGCTTTATCTTATGGTAGTGAAATTATAAGTTGGTATTTAAATTTAATGATGTAAAGAGGTGATAGAATGGCTACATTTAAATATATTTCGAAAGATATGTCAGCTAAAACAATAAGAGGAACGTTAGAAGCTGATGATCGAAATGATTTAGTGAGAAAGCTTAAAGAACAAAATTTGTTTTTAGTAAGTTGCCAAGATGTCACTAAAAAGACTGTTAATCAGTATAAAATGAAATTAAATGAATTATCAGCTTATTCTAGAGAAATAGGAACAATGCTTGCTTCTGGTTTATCTTTGATTCGTATTTTTTCTATTATGGTTCGAAGAGAAGATAATAAAAAAGTAAAAAAAGTTTATGAAAATATTTATGTAAAGTTACAACAAGGATATACTTTATCCGCTGCTATGGAAGCTCAAGGTGTTGCTTTTCCTAATTTAATGATTCAAATGTATCGTTCAGGTGAAGCAAGTGGGAATATGGATAAAACGGCTTTAACAATGTCTGATCAGTATTCTAAGGATCATCGTATTAAAGGTAAAACAAAGTCAGCAATGATGTATCCTATTATTTTAATTGTAGTTACAATTGCTGTTTTGTTGATTGTTTATTTAGCAGTGCTTCCTTCTTTCTTTGATATTTTTCAAAATGTTGAGTTACCATTGATTACTAAAATCAATATTAGTATTTCTAAGTTTTTACAAGATTATTGGTATTTTGTCTTATTGGTTGCTGCAGGTTTGGTTGTCACTTTTATTGCTTTACTTAGAGTAGAAAAGGTACGTTTTCAAGTAGATAAATTAAAAAGTAAAAATTTCCTAAGTTTGGTAAATTGTTGATGACAATTTATACGAGCAGATTTGCAAGAACTTTATGTTCTTTATATACAAGTGGGATGTCTATTGTTAATGCTTTAAATATTGCTAAAACAACGATTGGTAATGTTTATATTGAATCACAGTTTGACGGAGCTATTAAGAAATTAAGAAACGGGGAAAGTTTATCTCAAGCAATCAAGGACATTGATGGTTTTGATATTAAATTAACAAGTAGTATTTTTGTAGGAGAAGAAAGTGGGCGTTTGGAATCAATGCTTACTACTCTTGCAGATGATTTTGATTTTGAAGCAGAACAAGCACCAGAGAGAATGATTACCCTTATTCAACCATTAATGATTATCTTTTTAGCGGTTGTGATTTGTTTAATTATTATATCTGTATTATTACCAATTTATACATTGTATAACAATGTAGGAAATATGTAGGAGGAATTATGAGTTATATTGTATTTTTATCAACAAAATGGATTACAAATGGTTCAAGGAAATGTTTCAAAAATAATATTCATATTTCTTCTTGCAAAGAATTTGAATTTGTTGAAGGAACAATGCTTGATGGAAATATTCTTGATGATCAACCTATTAGAGATGTTTTACTTGATTTAAAAAAAGAAAATGTTGATAGTGTGAGACTTGTTGTCGATAGTGGACAAATTTTAGTGAAGTGTGCTGTTTTACCAAAAGTTTCTCATAAACAAATTCTTCAATTTGTAAAGGATGAATTTATTGACGTTGAAAGTCAATATACGGATTTATTATATGATTATGCAATTATAAAAGATAAAGTTGAAGGTAAAGAAGGTCAACTCGTTTTATGTGCGGCAATGGAAAGAGAGTTTTTAAAGCCGTATATTGATTTGTTTGATGAAATGGGGATTTCATTAGAATCAATTGATATTATGACAAATTCAATTATTAAATTAACAGAATCTATTCCTAAATTAACAAATCTATCTTATGTTTTAACAGCAATCAATGGACAAGATGTTATTCATTATTTATTTATTAATGGACAATATGAAATAGCTAATAGAATACGTATTTTCTCTGATCGTGGAACAGTTGCTTTTATTACTGAATTGTCCAATTCACTTACTAAATTAATGCAGTTTACTAAAGGTACTTATAAAGATGCCCAATTAGAAAAAATCTATTTTGCGGGGCTAGAAACTTATGAAGAAGATATGTTGATGTCAACTATTTCTTCTAATTTGAGTATTGAGACATCTCGTTTTAAACCAACAAACCATACTTGTAGTAAAGATAATAATTTTCCTATTCATAAATATTTATTTGTAGGAAGTTTATGGAGGAGATAAGATGGCAAGAAACAGTAACAAAGATATTGATTTTTTATCTGTCTATAAAACAAAGAAAAAAATAAATATAAATTCTAAAACACTCTTGCTTATAGCATTACCTGTTTTACTCATTCTTATTTTTGCGACAAGTACACTTTATTTAACAATCACTAATAGAAACTTGCAAAAGGATGTTGATACATTGCAAACACAAATAGAAGAGGCTCTTTCTGCAACAGCATCTAATACAAATTCTGATCAACAAAAAGAATTAAGTAAGCTCAATGAACAACTTACAAACTTACAAACAATTACACAAACATTATCAAAATACCCTCAAATTGATAAAGGTATTTTAGAAACAATTGATAAATCATGTAAGAACTTAACAATTGATTCAATATCATTTAATCAAGAAACAGGAGCTATATCACTTACTGTAACAGCTTCTAAAGTTAATGGTTGTGAAGAAACAGTAAGAACACTTAGAGAATCAGGTACTTTTAAAACAGTTGATTACAATGGGTATACTCAAGATGGTGGTGTCAGTGAAACAACGGAAACCGTAACAGATCCTACAACAGGTGCGACAACAACACAAACAGTAACGAATACGACACCAATTACTTATAAATCATCGATTACATGTACATTAGAAGGAGGTACGACAAGTGGACAAGATTAAAGATTCATTTAAAAAACTTTCTTCTAGAGAAAAGACATTGATTTATATATTAGTGATTTTATTGATTGTTTGTTTTGGATGGTTGATTTTATTACAACCACAATTAACATCACATACATCATTAAAGTCTTCAAAAGATAGTTTAGAATTACAACTTACTGAATTAAAAGTAACAAGTTCATCTTCTTCAACAGAAGATATCAAAACACAAATTATGAATATTAATCAAGAAATTAAAGCTTTAAATGATCAATTTTACAATCTTATGTCAAAAGAAGATATTGATCAATTGATTACAAATCTAACAATAGAACATAAAATCAGTCCTACTAATTTAACAATGTCTGAAATAACACAAACAGATTTATCAAGTAAAAAGAGTGATGATAATTCATCTGATAACGCAAATGATAATACAGATGAATCTAAATCATCCAATGCTTTAGTTTATTCATGTGTTGTTACACAAACATGTAAAGGAACAAAAGCTAATTTACTCAATTTAATTGAAGATGTTAAAAATATGAGTGGTTTACATATTAATTCTGTTGCTTATGAAAATTCAACAGGTAACTTGGATTTAACAATTACATATACAGTTTATATAGGTAGAAAAATAGTAAAAGAGGTGCAAACAATGAAAAATAAAAAGGGATCAACAATTGTATGGGCAATTACATTGATTATGGTTCTTGTAGTCATTGTAGGTGCCTCTTTGTCTTTTGCATATATGTCTTATAATCAATCTATTAAAAATAGAAATAAGACACAAGTTGAATTGATTGCTAATTCGGCAATTAAATCTCTAGCTGGTGCTATTGAAAATGATGAAAATAGTTCGCAGCTAATTCCAGATACAGGTAAACAAATTAATGTATCAAAGATGGAATGCTCTGTTCCTTATGGAACCGTTTCAAATATTAAAATTAATCGAAAAAAAGAAAATTTAATTATTGCATCACTAAAAGCTAATTACCATGATGAAGATTATACAATTTATGCTTATTTAACGCAGTCTAACAATCAATGGAAATGTGTTCAATATGATACAAATGGAAATCGAGATATTTCTACTGATAGTAGTTCAAGTGGAAATGATTCAGGGAATAATGGTAGTACAGATAATGATAATGACAATAATATTGGTTTGCCAGAAGGAAGTAATATAGCAGATACACTTGATAAAAGACTTACGGTTATGTTGAATCAATACTATGGAGATTTTAAAAATATTTATACATTTATTGATTGGTATAAAGATCAATGTAAGTATATGAATAAAACTACGGATGCTAATTATAATTGCGATTGGTGGTTTAAGAATAAAGAGGGCTCTGATTATCATATTAAACAAGCGTATTTAACATGTATGACACAAAATAATCAGTTCGATAAATTAGAAGATGATATTTATCGAAAAGTTAAAGATCAAAATATTGTTTTTAACAATAATACATGGTATCCAGATTTATATGTTAGTTTTCATGTATTTCCAAATAGTAATGGAAAGTATTTTATCTATGCATCTCCTTCAAGTGGTGCAAGTAATGGAAGAGTTTATCTTATTTATTATGATCAAGCTTGGTATGTTACTAAAAATAAAGCATTTAGTGAAAGTGATTTTTTAAATGTAGACAGTATAAAAAATGCTGTAAGCAATACAGATCAATGGTTAAAAATTGAGTAGGAGGGATGAATATGAAAAATACAAAAGGTATGACACTTATTGAAGTAATCATCTCTCTATTAATTATTAGTACAGCATCTTTAATTATTGTGGTTGGTTTTGTTACTGCACTTAATCTTTTTACAGATTCTAATCATTATAAAGATGTAACAAATAAACAACAAAAAGCTTTAGTTGATGAAGAAAATAAAGATACAGATATTGATGTGGATGATACTTTAGCTAATTATTCTATTACTGTTAATGAGAGTGGTAATCCAATTATCGTCAATGGTACTTATAAAAAAGCAACAAGTAAAACATATAAGGATGTTAATCTTTCAAATTTTATTCCATCTATCCAAATTAGTGAAACTGTAAAAGGAAGAAATATTTATAAAATTATTGCAAAATGATGCAAGAATTTTCGAATTATTTAAAAGAGCAAGGAGTCACGTCAGATGATAAATTATTTGAAGGAAAGACCAAAGAATATATAAAAGAGTGGATGATGCAAAAAACAGGTGAAAACAAATCAGATTTTATTACAAATTTACCTAAATTATATGCAAGTATATACTCTGATATAGAACTAGATTCATTATTAGAGGTTATTGGAACTTATAACAAAGATTTTGATAAGGAAAAGTATAAATATATTACACCATGTATGTATATATCAGATAGTACTAGAGAAAATTTAACTTATAAAGATTTTTTTGAAGATGGTGGCTATAAAAATGTATGTATACATTTTAGTTGGTTGATAAGGCAAAAAAAATGGGAGAATCGTCCAACAGATATATGGGCATTGCTTGATAATACAACTGTTGAAGATGATCAAGATACTTGGTTAATTCCAAAAAGTGAAATAAGTACAAAAATACTTGAAAATAAAACATATTCAGAGTTTTATAAAATAATAAGTGGTAATGAAATGGATTTATTATACAACATCAAAATTAGAAAAGAGGGTGACTAAGATGATAAAAAAAGGTAAATAATAAAGGTATGACGTTAGTTGAAATTGTTGTTGTACTTTTAATTGCTTCTATTATTATGACAATTACTGGTGGAATCTTAGTCAACTCATTAGGTTATTTTGATACAACAACCAAGAAATCTTTAGATAAACAAACATTAGATGGTGTTCTAGATTTTATTAGTAATGAAATCACCTATGCAACAGATGTAAGAGTATCAAATACTAAACCAGATGATAGAGATTGGCATTATCTTTATGTATTCAAAAAATGATAAAAATAAAGGTAGACTTTATCGTGATGGTAAAGCGGTTTTTGATGATGACTATTATATTAATAATCGAGATTTACAAATGGATGTTAGAGGTTTTACCACTAATGGATATCGTTTAGATTTAACACTTAAGTATTTAAATGGGACAGAAGAAGTATATTCAACAAAGAATACATATGAGTTGGTCAATTTTAATATTAATACAACTGATAAAACGACTTTATTTAGTAATATTTCTAGTACGACACAGTTATCAGAAAATACAAAACTTTATTATATAAAAGATGACTCATCAAAAGGTAATAGTGAAAATGACAAAACGGATAGCGAAATAACAGTTGCTAAACAGGTTGAATGTATTAATACGAAAAATAATCGTGGTGATTATTTAGAAGGAAGACATTATAGTAAAGGTGATTTTGTTTATTGTGATGGGTCATGGTGGCAGTTAATTCAAGATAAAAGTAATGCTACTTCACCTGATAAAAGTAAATCAAGATGGTGGAAAAAGATAGATAAAAATTATAGTCCACTCAGTGCATATACTAAAGGTGATATTGTTTTTTTTGAAAAAGAACAATGTTATTATCAATGCTTACAGGATATGTATTCTATGGGAGTTGGCAGTGATAGTTCTGATGGATATGCGCCAGATGGATTTAATGGAAAGCAGACCTATTGGAAGTATATTGGTCCTAAAAATACGGTTACAAAAGATGTACATAATTGTGATGATATTTCAATAAGAAGAACTGATACAGTTTTAAATAAATTGGATCGACTCACGGAAAGCCAAATAAATAGCATTCCTAAATATGATGTTAATAAAACGGATTATAAAATAGGTGATTATATATATAATGAAGAAAAAAACGGTATTAAACAATATTATTTGAAAGTATTGGATGGATCTGGAGGTCCCGGATCAAGTGCATCTTCTGGATGGCAAATTTTATCTCGTGACTGGAATAAAAATAGTGCATACTTAAAGGGTGATATTGTTTTATATTCTGAAGCTCAAGATTTAGGATATCTTAAAGCCATGCAAAATATAAATAAAGATAATAATCCAACAACATGGCCACATATGTTAGAAATTGTTAATGGTAATCCAAATCCAAATTATTTTTGGAGTACAGTAAATTGATGGAGGTTGACGCATGAAAAGTTTACCAATAGGTGAAGTATTAAAAGAATATGGGTATATTAATGAAGAACAGTTACAGATTGCATTAGATGCCCAAAAGAAAGATAGAAGTAAAAGATTAGGGGAACATTTAATAGATTTAGGTTTTGTAAGTGAACAACAAATGTTGGAAGCTTTATCTGATAAATTAGCTGAGCCTTTAGTTTCATTAGAAAATATAGATTTTGATATTAATGCAGTTAAAAAGATTCCTGAAGCAATGGCACAAAAATATAATGTCATTGGGTATGCTTTTAATGATAATGTGTTAACAGTAGCAACAAGTGATCCTTTAAATTATTATGGGTTAGAAGATGTAAGACTTGTTTCAGGTTGTCGTATTAGTGTTTCACTTGCAACAAAAGCAGATATTCAAATTGCTATTGAAAGATATTATTCAGATGTTGATACTTTGAATTTAGTAGATGATATTGATGAATCGACTTTACCTGAAGTAGAAGAGGATCTAAATTTATTTGATGCGAATGAAGATGATACACCTGTTGTTAAATTATTAAATTCATTGTTAATTAGAGGATATAATACAAGTGCTTCTGATATTCATATTGAACCATTTGAAGAAAAATTGCATGTAAGAATGCGTATTGATGGAATGCTTGTTGATTATTTAGATTTAAATAAAAATATACAAGCGGCTTTGATTGTTAGAATTAAAATTTTATCTAACATGGATATTGCTGAAAAAAGATTACCTCAAGATGGTCATTTTATGGGAGTAATTGATGGAGTTGAATTAAATATTCGTGTCTCTGTTATTCCTACTATCTTTGGTGAAAAGATTGTTATGCGTTATTTGAATTCTAATAGTACTATTGACCGCTTAAGTACTTTTGGAATGACAGAAGAAAACTTTAAGAAAATGAATCATATGATGTCTATGCCACATGGAATTATTTATGTTACGGGTCCTACTGGAAGTGGGAAAACCACAACACTTTATATGATCCTTGAAAAATTAGCTCAAGGACAAATCAATATTTCAACGATTGAAGATCCTGTGGAAAGAAAATTAAATCGTATTAATCAAATGCAAGTCAATACAATGTCTGGTCTTACATTTGATAGAGGATTGCGTGCTTTAATGAGACAAGATCCAGATGTAATCATGGTTGGAGAAACTCGTGATAAAGAAACTGCTGAAATTTCTGTTCGTGCAGCTATTACAGGACATTTGGTTGTCAGTACATTACATACGAACGATGCTATTAGTACGATTGTTAGGCTTGAAGAAATGGGTGTTGAACCTTATATGGTTGCTAACAGTTTAGTAGGTGTTGTTGCTCAACGTTTAATGCGAAAGGTTTGTCCTTATTGTAAAAAGGAAGTAGCTACTTCATTATCTGATCGTTTAGCTTTACAAGAAGGAATCAAATATATATCTAAAGGAACAGGCTGTCCTCATTGTAATCAAACAGGTTATAAGGGGAGAATTGCTATTCATGAAGTTATTGAAATAGATAGTAAAGTACGTAAAATGATTTCTAATCAAGAAGAAATAGATGATATTATGAAATATCTTGTTGAAGAACAAGGAGTAGAAACTTTAAGAGATCAAGCTTTAAAACTTGTTAAAGAAGGTAAAACAACAGTAGATGAATTCAATAAGATTATTGCTTATATTGATTAAAGGGGAATGTTATGGCAAATATTAATGATATTTTAAATGAAGCAAGAATTAAAGGATGTAGTGATGTCCATATTGGTGAAAATACAGGTATAACATTGAGACAAGATGGAAAACTTATTGAATTTGAACAAACTTTTAGTAATGAAGAAATAAAAGAAATGATTTTATCAATGTGTAAAGATCGAATTTTAAAGATTGTAGAAAAACATGAAGATGCTGACTTTGTCTATGTAAATGATTTAGGAAGACATCGTGTTAATATTTATTTTCAACAAGGTTATATGACAGCCGCAATTCGTATCATCAATGAACAAATCAAGACATTAGAAGAATTAAATTTACCTGATGTTTTACATAAATTGGCTTTACTTCCTCGAGGACTTGTTCTAGTAACCGGTCCTACAGGAAGTGGAAAATCAACAACTTTAGCAGCAATGATTGATTTTATTTCTTCAATGAGAAATTGTCATATTCTTACCATTGAAGATCCAATTGAATATGTATATCAACAAAAACAAGCTCTTATACATCAAAGAGAAGTCCATGAAGACGTTGATTCTTTTGATACAGCTTTAAAAAGTGCCATGCGTGAAGATCCAGATGTTATTCTTGTTGGAGAAATGAGAGACTATGAAACGATTCAAGCAGTTATTACTTTAGCTGAAACAGGCCATCTTGTATTTAGTACACTTCATACTATTGGTGCTCCTAAAACAATTGATCGTATTATTGATGTTTTCCCTCCTCATAAACAAGCTCAAATTCGTGCTCAATTAGCCTCTGTTTTACAAGCGGTTGTTACTCAACAACTTTTACCACTTGCAAGTGGTAAGGGAAGAGCAGCTGCTTTAGAAATCATGATTGCTAATGACGCTATTAAAAATTTAATTAGGGAAAATAAGGGTCATCAAATAGATACAATGATTCAAACTGGAAGAAATGAAGGAATGACAACATTAAATGCATCACTTGCTACTTTAGTAAATACTGGAAAAGTAAATCGTATGGTAGCAGAAAGATATTCTCTTGATGTTGGAGAATTAAGACAATTAATAAGATAGTTAAAAAGAATAAGCGAGTCTGCTTATTCTTTTGATTTGAGAAGGATGCAATTATTCATATATTGCATAACCTTTTATATATTCAAAAAGCAGCAGTATTAAAGATAGGTTTTAACACTGCTGTTTATTAAATACAAGTTCTTTTAGTGACACTACAAGAAATAATTACAAACTTGAATAACCTATTTTTTAGTAAGTTTTAAATTACTTACACACTTTTCTTGACAAACCCTTTGGTTTTTGAAAATAATTTTTTAATTCTTCAAATTCTTCAAAATCATATAGATGTTTTTGAAGATTACGAATTTGTTGTTTAGAAAAAGTGCTTATAAAATCACTGATATCTTCATGAAATTGCATTTTAATATACTTAATAATACTTTCCTTTGTTTCATCAAGAATACTATCTATTTCGTTATTTGCTTTTTCAGCTCTTTGGTTTGCTTCCTCCGCTTTTTTCTTCTCTTTCTCGGCTTTTTGATTCGCTTCTTTAATTTTTCTATCACGAGAACGAAGCAATATTTCATTATCTAAACGATCAAGATATTCTAGGTATGATTCTTCAGAAGATATATATTTGTCATGCATTTGTATCGCTTCCTTTATTCTATAATCTATTTCAATTTTATCATATGGTTTTTCGTTTTTAAAGAGATACATCAACTGATTAAAACTCGTCATTTCATTAATTACTTGATTGATATATTCGAGTTGAATAATTGTTATTTCCATGCGATTAAATGGATAGACAATATGATGTTCGTCATCAACTATTCTAAAGTGACATTTATAAAGAGGTGCGTTATCTAAAATATGCCCATAACTGATAATTAATGATCTTACAACATGAGCACTAGTATAATCTTCTCCCTGTTTTACCTGTTGTCTTAAAAGTTCAGCATTATAAAGTTCAAAACGAACAAGTATCTCTTCATTTAAACCATAAGTTTGTAATTCGATATTGTAGAGATCACCTACATCATCAATAGCTAAAATATCTAAAATAAGTTTCTTTTCATAGAAATTTTTACCATATTGTTGTGCGTTTTTTAATTTAGTAGAAACAATCTCTCTGTCTAAAATAAGCTCTTGACAAATAAGGGTTCTAATTCTTTCATTTTCAACAAGCAAATGATGAAAATATAAT
>ENA-OQET01001039-OQET01001039.1-human-gut-metagenome-genome-assembly--contig:-NODE-1039-length-13184-cov-4.838401_pt1 | contig 13184 bp, 13 predicted proteins | sample MGYA00242800_ERZ504645 | MGnify/ENA primary metagenome ERZ504645 (study PRJEB26092, sample SAMD00036308) | human gut metagenome | host: Homo sapiens | study: EMG produced TPA metagenomics assembly of... | reverse complement strand
ATATGACACTGGAGCAGGAGGGACTGATCTATCCGGTAAAAGGCAAAGGGAATTTTGTTGCAGAGACGCGGCAGATTCAGGAAAAAAGCAAAGAAGATTTTCGAAAAGAATTTCTGGAACTTGTCAGACGTGGAATCAACACAGGTATGACAGAAGAAGAACTGATGACATTGGTTCAGAAAGGGTATGAGGAGGAACAGAGATGATAGAGATAAGGGGATGCAGCAAAGCATTTGGGGACGCTTATGGCAGTCAGTAAGGTTTCGCTGGAAATCGGGGAAAGAGAGGTCTTTGGTCTGGTTGGAAGCAACGGTGCAGGGAAGAGTACACTTCTTCGTATGATTGCAGGAATTCTGAAACCTGATGAGGGTGAAATAAAGATTGATGATATGGCAGTATTTGATAATGAAAAGGCAAAGAACAGGTTTTCTACATATCTGATGATTGCTATTTTCCGACAAACTATACAGCGTTGGATATGGCTGCGTTCTACCAGCTGCATTATCCGAAATTTGAGAAGCAGAGATTTGCAAAACTGATGAATCAGTTCCAGCTTGATGAAAGAAGAAAAGTCGGCAGCTTTTCTAAGGGTATGAAAAAACAGTTGATGGTACTTCTTGGAATCAGTGCAGGGACAAAATATCTTCTCTGTGATGAAACATTTGACGGATTAGATCCGGTAGTACGTCAGGGGGTTAAGAGTTTGCTTGCAGCAGAAATCATGAGCAGAGATTTTACTCCGGTTCTTGCTTCACACAATTTGAGAGAACTGGAAGACATTTGTGATCATGTGGGACTTTTGCATAAAGGAGGCATGCTTTTGAGTAAAGACCTAGAAGATATGAAATTCCATATTCATAAAGTACAGTGTGTTTTGACAGACAGGAAACAGGAAGAGGAATTGAAAAAAGAACTGGACATATTAAAGGTTGATCATCAGGGATCACTTGTATTGTTTACAGCAAGAGGTACGCGGTCGGAAATTATGGCAAAGATACAGGAGAAGAATCCATTGTTCAGTGAAGTGCTTCCACTGACTCTGGAAGAAATATTTATCAGTGAAACGGAGGTGGCTGGTTATGAGATCCAGAATATTTTCTTCTAAATATTTAAAGACAATTTCCAAAGGACAGTTATGGATGCCGGCATTTATAGCACTTGGTTTTTTACTGGCATTTCCGGTGACTGGTATGGTGAAATTGAGTTCATGGAGTGATCTACAATATTCAGCTTTACAAAATCAGATTTTGTATAATAATTTGTGGAAAGATGGTTTTGTGCTGTCGGGTATGATTATTTCATCAATAGCAGCTTTCATAAACAGTGTGAACGGATTTATTTATCTGTATTCTGGCAAAAAAACAGACTATTATCATGGGCTTCCGATGAAAAGAACAGAAATGTTTCTGGAAAGAGTGTTTTCAGGCCTGGTATATTATCTGATGCCATATATCGTAGCAGAATTTCTGATGATCTGCATTGGTGCAGCACGAGGCTTTTTCAGCTTGAGTATTATGGGGATGGCTGTGAAAATGTTCTTCCTGCATATCATCATCTACCTGGTGATCTATTTCAGTATTGTGCTGGTAATCAGTGTGACGGGAAATATGCTGATGGGTATTCTTTGTCTGGGTGGAATGTACTTGTATGGTATTGTGTTGAATCTGATTCTTGTAGCCTATGGACAGTCATTTTGGCAGACCTTCTTCTCGGCGGAATACCAGTATGGTCGCTTTATGCGCTTTTACATATGGCATCTCCGGGAACGCTGATTCTCAATATGGTCAGTGATTATGCGGAAGGAAAGACAGGAAAATTACTTGCAGCAGTCATTATTCTTGGTGTTATATTTGGAGTCCTGGCATGGACAGCATATAAGAAACGGCCATCAGAATCAGCTGGAAAATCTATGGTTTATTCGTGGATTTCAATCGTAGTGAGATTTATGGTCGTGGTTCCGGGCGGCCTTGCAGTCGGCTGGATATTCTATTCTCTTACTACCGGAAAAGTCAGAATCCTTTGGTGGATTTTCGGAATGATACTTGGAACAGTCATAATACATGGTTTATCAGAAACGATATATCAGATGAGTTTCCAGGGATTTTTTACGAAAAAGTTACAGCTGGTAATTGCAGGGGCACTTGTAGCAGTTTGTGCACTTATTTTCCAGAAAGACCTGCTGCATTTTGACAGCTATATTCCAAAACAGGAAGATATTGCATCCATGAATCTCAACATGATGTCTTTTGACCAGGATTACTATGAGAATGTCCAAAAGACCAAAGATGGAGAATATGAAATAACAGATGCAAATAACTGGGCAGAACCGGCTATGGCATTTGTCGGTAAAAATGGTATAGGTGATCAGACTTATAAGGCTCTTCAGGATATCGTTTCCAGCAATCCCAAAGGTGAGGTGATTGATGGCGATTATACATATTATTCAATTATAAAATATACACTTAAATCAGGAAAAGAGATCTACCGAAAATACTGGATAGGGACGGAGAACTTAAGTGCTCTTGTAAAAGGATTATATGAGGAAGAAAATCTGAAAGAACAGAAATTTGGTTTTCTTAATCTTGATCAGAAATATCTGAAAAATATTGGATTGAATGATGCAAGCGGAAATGGATACAGTATCTTCCAGAATGATTCTGATAAAATGAAACAGCTCCTTGAAGCAATGAAGAAGGATGTCGACGCTGCAACAGCAGAAGATTTCATGCAGGCACCTGAGGTAAAAATGGATTTGCTTATCAGTTTCCTGGCAAACAGGATGTGAATAATATGATACCAGGTAATACCAATGCAAATGTACAGTATGCGAACTGGATAGTCGGTATTTATCCTTCATTTAAAAATACGCTTGCAATTCTTAAGGAAACAGGTTATCCTCTGACGGTAGAAGATCTGGATATTGAAAAGATCATGCTGAACTATTTTAACGATGAGGATGGTCAGCAGGAAGATGTGACTTATGAGATGCCGGAAGAAATAAAAGCTCTGAAAGAAGCATTGACTGTAAGATATAATGGATACGTTGACAAAGATTCCGAGATCTATCAGAATATTTATGTATCTGTGTATACGGATAAAGGCGAGGCTGTGAATGCATATGGATTGAAGACAGAAAAGCTGCCTGATTTCGTAAAAGAAAAATTACAGAGATGGGAATCATACAGAGTAGTATGCAGATGGATGCACCGGTAACAAAAGAAGAAACGGTGTATACGGATGACAGCGAAGATATGGTATCACAGGAGATCATAGGTGGAGCAGATGAACCAACTTCAATCTATCTGGAAAGCAGCGGCGATTCAGGTTCATCTGAGACAGAATAAGGAGTAGATATGGCAAAGGCAGTAAGGCTGGACAAATTTCTTGCTGACGCAGGAAAAGGAACCAGAAGTGAAGTGGAAAAAAAATCATACAGAAAAGGGGCAGGTTCAGGTCAACGGAGCTCCGGCGAAGAAACCGGAACTGAAGGTTGATCCGGAGAAGGATACCGTTATACTTTCAGGTGAAACAGTCGGTGTGGCACCGGAATTTGTTTATTATCTTCTGAATAAACCAGCCGGCTGCGTCAGTGCAACAGAAGACCGCAATGACAGAACAGTCATGGAATATGTACCTTCCGATCGCAAAGGAATTTTTCCGGTAGGAAGACTTGACAAAGATACAGAAGGATTACTTCTTATTACAGATGACGGTGACTTTGCGCACAGCATAACCTCGCCTAAAAAGCATGTGGACAAGAAGTATGTTGCAAAGCTTGACGGAGAAATCACAGAAGATACCGTAAAGGCTTTTTCTGACGGAATTGAGTTCTCTGACGGTACGAAGTGTCGCAGTGCCGTGCTTGAATGTGACGAAAATGATAAAAAACAGGAATTGTCACAATTTGTGAGGGCAAATATCATCAGGTTAAAAAAATGTTTTGTGTTGTGGATTAAAAGTTGTGCATCTTCAACGAATTTCAATAGGCGGTTTGTATCTTGATAGCAATTTGCACATAGGCGAGTGCAAATTGTTAACGGATTTGGATAAAAAGTCGGTTTTTATCGGCAATATACACTAAAAAATGCATCTGAATTTTATCCTGTGTCGGTTTTAAATAAAATAATGCATATATCTTTGGTCAATTTCGGTATGGTCAAATTGTGCGAAAAGTGGTATATTATTGTATGTAATAAAGCTAAGGACTTTATCGTTATCGACTAATTGGAGGTTTATACACAATGGCAAATGTTTCATTAAGACATGTTTACAAAATCTATGACGGCGGTGTAACTGCTGTTACAGACTTCAACCTTGAAATTGCCGACAAAGAATTCATCATTCTCGTTGGTCCTTCAGGTTGCGGTAAATCAACAACTCTCAGAATGATTGCAGGTCTTGAGGATATTTCAAAGGGTGAGCTTTACATCGGCGATACACTCGCAAACGATGTTGCTCCTAAGGACAGAGATATCGCAATGGTATTCCAGAACTATGCTCTTTATCCTCATATGACTGTATATGATAATATGGCATTCGGTCTTAAACTCCGTAAGTTCTCTAAGGAAGAGATTAAGAGAAGAGTTGAAGAGGCTGCCAGAATCCTTGGTATCGAGCAGTATCTTGACAGAAAGCCAAAGGCTCTTTCAGGCGGTCAGAGACAGCGTGTTGCTCTCGGTCGTGCTATCGTTCGTAACCCGAAGGTATTCCTTCTTGACGAACCGCTTTCAAACCTTGATGCTAAGCTCCGTGCTCAGATGAGAACAGAGATTTCAAAAATTTATCAGCGTCTCGGCACAACATTTATCTATGTAACCCATGACCAGACAGAGGCTATGACAATGGGTACAAGAATTGTTGTTATGAAAGACGGTTTCATTCAGCAGGTTGATACTCCTCAGCATCTTTATGATATGCCTTGCAATATGTTTGTTGCCGGATTTATCGGTTCACCTCAGATGAACTTCATCAACGCTGTTCTCTCTAAGAACGGCGGCAAGTATACTCTTGATTTTGACAAGTATCACGTTCCTGTTCCGGAGTCAAAGGTCAATGCTGACCTCGACAACTATGTTGGCAAGGAAGTTGTTTTGGGTATCCGTCCTGAGCATGTTCACGATGAGCCTGAAGAAATTGCTAAGGCTGAGTGTCTTCTCAAAGCCAATGTTGATGTTACCGAGCTTATGGGCGCTGAAATTTATCTCTATGTAAATATCAACGGTACACCTATCACAGCTCGTGTTGAACCTACTTCAACAGCTAAGCCGGGCGACGACATTGAGATTGCTTTCGACCTCAGCAAGATTCACATCTTTGATAAGGATACTGAGAAAACAATCACAAACTGATTATAATTTAATTTGGTTTTTACGGCGGAGCGTTATGCTCCGCCGTTTTTGCGTTTGCAGAAAGAAAACGATTGTTGCCGTAAGCGCAATAATTTTCAAAAACCATTTGCGTTTAAATTTTATAATTGATTAACCGTGATGAATAGATATTTTTCGTATTTTGTCACAAAACCAACACAATGTTGTGATATATTAAAAAACAAATAAGATTTTGTAACAATTGTTTAATTTTGCTTTCAAAACTGTAACTTGTTGCTGATTATGCAAATTCTCTAAAAAAATTCAAGAAAAATTGTAAATAGAGGTTGATTTTTTTCTCGTTTTTGTGTAATATGTATATGAGACAGATTGTATTTTATTGAACTCTTTTACAATCACAATATATAACTGCGGAGAAAACGAGGTAAAAATTTATGTCAAACAGATTATTTCAAGGTATTGTACACCAGATGAAAGACGCAATCGACAGAACGATTGGCGTAATTGACGAGACTTCGGTTGTTATTGCCTGCTCCGAGCTTGGAAAAATCGGCGAGGTAAACGAGAGCGTTAATTCCGAAACACTCAGCTCGACAGCACCGTTTGTTGTGAACGGATATACATACAGATCTTTCGGCAGCAATGCAAAGTATGATTATGCAGTATTTGTTCAGGGTACCGATGAGTATGCTCAGAAGTATGCTCAGCTTTTGTCGGTTTCTTTTGCAAGCATCAAGCAGTATTATGACGAAAAGTATGATCGTTCAAACTTTATTAAGAATGTTATTCTTGACAACATTCTTCCGGGTGACATTTACCTTAAAGCAAGAGAGCTTCACTTTAACAGCGAGGTTTCCCGTGTGTGTCTGCTTATTAAAATTGTTTCAAAAACAGATGTTTCCGCTTATGATATAATTCAGAATCTTTTCCCGGACAAGTCAAAGGACTTTGTTATAAACATTAACGAGGTTGAAATTGCACTTGTTAAGGAAATTAAACCCGACACAGAGAGCCGTGACCTTGAAAAGCTTGCAAGCTCGATTTCAGACACACTTTCGAGCGAGTTCTACACACACTGTGTTGTCGGCATCGGCACAACGGTTACAGGCATCAAGGATCTTGCAAGAAGCTTTAAGGAGGCTCAGTCAGCTCTTGAGGTTGCAAAGGTATTTGACACAGACCGTACAATCGTAAGCTATGATAACCTCGGCATTGCCCGTCTTATCTATCAGCTTCCCACAACATTGTGTGAAATGTTCCTCAAAGAAGTTTTCAAGCGTGGTTCAATTGAGAGCCTTGATCAGGAAACTCTCTTTACAATCCAGCGTTTCTTTGAAAACAACCTCAATGTTTCCGAAACATCAAGAAAGCTTTTTGTACACAGAAACACTCTTGTGTACAGACTTGAAAAAATTAAAAAGCTCACAGGTCTTGACCTCCGTGAGTTTGAGGATGCAATCGTGTTCAAGGTAGCTCTTATGGTTAAGAAATACCTCAACGCAAGTCCTACAAAATACTGATTTGGTTAAAGTGTGCCCGAGCACAGTGTCTTGCTGTGCTTTGGGCGTTTTGACTTTTTTATGAGTATTTGTACAATAACTACAAAACAAAGGTGACTTTATGATTGATTTTATAAATGTGTCTAAAACATACCCTAATGGCACTCATGCTCTCTACGGTATTACGCTGAGTATTGATAAGGGCGAGTTTGTATTTATTGTCGGTGCATCGGGCGCAGGCAAGAGTACATTTCTTAAACTCATTATGCATGAGGAGACTCCGACATCGGGCAAAATCGTTATCAACGACACTGATGTTACAAAGCTGAGAAGGAGCAAGGTTCCTTATATGCGCCGTCATATGGGCATTGTTTTTCAGGATTTCAGACTTATTGACAAGATGAATGTTTTCGACAATGTTGCGTTTGCGATGCGTGCCGTCGGAAAACCTTCGGCAGTAATCAAAAAGCGTGTTCCGTATGTGCTTGAGCTTGTCGGTCTTAAAGATAAGATGAAAAACAGACCGAGTGAACTCTCAGGCGGTGAGCAACAGCGTGTAAGCCTTGCAAGAGCCCTTGTGAATAACCCCGAAATTATTATTGCCGATGAGCCGACAGGTAATGTTGACCCCGAGATGTCACACGAAATCATTGAGCTTCTCAATGAAATTAACGCAACAGGCACAACCGTTATTGTTGTAACGCATGAACATGACCTTGTTCGTGAGTTTGACAGACGAGTTGTTGTTCTTGACCACGGAAAAATTAAGAGCGACACCAAGGATTTGTTTGTTAAAGATGACTATACTGACAATTACGGTGATGACAGCGGTGAAGAAGAAAACACACCGGATTATCCCGATAATGCAGTGGTTGTTCCGGAATAATGCGTTTGCGCAAATAGGATTTTGAAAGGATTTTTGATATGACCGGATTTGGTTATTTGGCAAAAGAAGGTTTCAAAAATGTGTGGAACAACCGTATTATGAGTATCGCTTCTGTCTGCGTACTTATAAGCTGTCTTGTTCTCACAGGTGCGGCGGCACTTTTTTCGATGAATGTTGACAATGTTGTTGAATCTGTCGGCAAGTCAAACGAAACCTCAGTTTATGTTAAAGACGGATATTCACAGCTTGAGGCTGTTTATGTAGGAAAAGAAATTGAAAAGCTTGACAATGTTGAGTCGGCAACCTTTCTTTCAAAGGAAGATGCGATAAAGCAGTATAAATCTACTCTCGGTGATGATCTTTTTGCCGAGATGCAGGGCAGAAACAAACTCCCCGATTCTTTCATTGTAGTTATGAAGGACTTGTCGAAGTATGACGATACTGTTGCTCAGATTAAAAAAATTGACGGTGTTGACAGCATAAGCAACCACCGTGAGCTTGCAAAGAAGCTTACGGACATCAGCAATCTTGTCAATATGATTTGTATTGCGGTTGTTTGTGCGCTGACAATCATTTCAATCTTCATCATTGCCAACACAATTCGTGCAACGATGTATTCACGAAGATTTGAAATCAGCATTATGAAATCGGTTGGTGCAACGAACTCGTTTGTCCGATGGCCGTTTCTTATTGAAGGTATGATAATCGGACTTATTTCCGCAATTGTTTCAACAGGCGCAATTGCAATCCTCTATGAGACTGCACAGGCTCTTGTTTATCAGATTGTTCCGATTGATTTTATCCCGATTAACAATGTCATCTGGATTACAGGCGGCTTGTTTGCAATTGCAGGTATTGTTATCGGCTTCTTCGGCAGCTTTATTTCAATCAGAAAATACCTTAAAATGGAAGGTAACGAAATACTCGGTTGGTAATCCCGACAGAAATCTTAAAGGAGGAGATTACAATGAACAAATTAAAAAGAATTTTATGTGCAATGCTCTGCGTATGCATGATTTCAATTCCAATGGCAATACCGACTACTGTTTCTGCTGAGGACAGCATCTCAGACCTTGAACAACAGCTTCAGCAGCTTGAACAGGAAAATCAGAAGTATCAGAAGATTCTTGATGATACAAAGTCTGACATCGCAGAAAAGGAAGAATACAAGAACGCCCTTGTAAGCAAGGTTCAGGTTCTTGATGAAAAAATTGCAGTAACCCGTGAGAAAATTTCAAGCCTTAACGATGATATTAAGGAAAAGCAGGACGCTTATGACAAGGGACTTTCGGAAGTTGAGGATCAGTTTGATGCACTTGCAAACAGACTCAGAATTCTCTATATGTCAGGCAATGCAACCGACCTTGAAATCATTTTCGGCGCAAAGGATTTTTCTGACCTTATTGATAAGATGGAGCTTGTAAAGAGCCTTGCAAACAGCGACAAGGAGCTTATCAGCGAAATCCAGACAAAGCTGGACGAGCTCAGTACCAAGAAGGAATCCCTTGAGGCCGACAAGAAAGACCTTGAAACTCAGCAGGCGTCATTGAAGTCGGATCAGGACGAGTTTAATAAACTCATTTCCGATAATGACGAGATTCTTAAAAATCTTTACGCATCAAATTCCGAGGCACAGCATTCCTTGGAAAGTGCGGCTTTGCAGAGTGATGAGATTGAAGCTAAAATCAGCGAGTACTATGCCGCTCAGAAGGCTGCTGCGGAACAGGCTGCTAAGGCTTCACAGAGCTCAAGCTCAAGCAGTTCATCAAGCAGCTCTTCAAGCAGTTCATCAAGCGGCTCAAGCAGTTCGGGTTCATCAAGCTCAGGTTCATCATCTGTAATTGTTCCGTCAGGTTCAGGCTTTGCATGGCCTACACCGGGCTTTGTAAGCCTTTCATCTGAATGGTTTGAGGACAGAGAAGTTTATAACCACGGCGGAATTGATATTGCCGGCGCAGGCATCATGGGAACTCCTGTTGTTGCGGCTGCCGACGGTACTGTTGTTGCAACCAACAGCAGTTGTACACACAACTGGGGCAAGAGCTACAGCTGCGGCTGCGGCGGCGGTTATGGTAACTATGTAATGATCAGCCACGCGGGCGGTAAGATGACAGTTTACGGTCACCTTACAAGTCTTACAGTAAGTTCAGGTCAGTCTGTTTCTAGAGGACAGGTTATCGGCTATGTCGGTTCAACAGGTAACTCAACAGGACCTCACCTCCACTACGAATGCCGTCTTAACGGTGTAAGATACAACCCGATGTCTGAGTATCCGTACATGTGATAATTTCTTTGATACATACACAATTTGATAATTAATTTAAAAGCCTTCGCATATACTTAAATAAGTAAATATGCGGAGGTTTTTGTTTTGATTACTTCATTGAATGTTGTGTTTCCCGAAAAGTGCGGGAAAAATAAGGGGATTTTTTAACAGGCTGAGAGGGGACAAGGTGTGCGTTGAAATCAAAAGGGCAAGGGGCGTAAGCGTAAAACAGCTTACATACATCTGTCGCAGACAAAAGGTCAATCTCAATAAAATTGACAGGGCAATCGGCAGTCAGCGTACAAGACTTTTGTGTTGCGAAGAAATGACTTTTCCGAACGACAGCGGTTACAAGCGTTTTTACTCGCCGCTTTTTTCGGCAAGACTTTGTACAAATATGGCACTTTATGCCCTCAGCAAATTTGATACTCCCGAAAGGCTGACGGTCGGAATTTATGATCCCGACGCTCAATGCACCGACCTTGTTTCATTTGTGTTGAAATATACGGGCAATGCCTGTATTATCACAGACAACGAAGATGTATTCTATGATGAGCTGAATACCATTGCCGAAGAAACAGGTGCGTGTGCCGTTGTTACTCACCACCGTGAACAGCTTTCAAATTGTGACCTTGTCATTGCACCGTTTGAAATTGAAGAAAATCTGCCTGTAAGAAATGATGCGGTCATCCTCACAAACGGCAGACCTAAGGAAAATATAAAGGGCTTTGTGTATTTTCGCTATTGCTTTAAAATGCCGAATGGTTTTGCACTTTTGCGGCCTGAGGGATTGTCGGAGGAATACTTCTGCTCAGCACTCTATACACTCGGTTCACAGTACGAACTCGGTTCAATTGTTCCCGATTTGTGCCGTAATGATACAGAGGCACAGACAGTGAAATCTCTTTGCAGTTATCTTGCCCGTTTTGCTTGACAATCGGTGTGAAAAAAATTATAATAAATCTATATGCAGTTTTTTGCTGATATGAAAGAATTTTATACCGTATGCACGCTTGTGCAGGTGCGGTATTAACTGAAAGGAACGATATAAAATGGCAGCTAAACCAACAATGCTTACTGCGGAAGGTCTTAAAAATCTTGAAGAGGAGCTTGCAGAATTACAAAATGTCAAGCGTAAAGAAATTGCAGAGAAAATCAAGGTAGCCCGTTCCTACGGCGACTTGTCCGAGAACAGTGAATATGATGACGCAAAGAACGAGCAGGCTATTATGGAGGCAAGAATCGCTACTATCGAGTCTATCCTCAAAACTGCTCAGATTATTGATGAGTCCGAAACATCTAACGATAAGGTACACCTCACTTCTGTTGTTACAATCGAAATGGTTGGCACAGACAGACAGATGACATACAAAATCGTTGGTTCGGGTTCTAACGAAACAAATCCCGCACAGGGCAAAATTTCTGACGAATCACCTGTGGGCAAGGCTCTCATGGACAGATGTGTCGGTGATGTTGTTGAGGTTGAAACTCCCGGCGGCGTAAAGGCATTTAAGATTCTTGAAATCTCAAAGTAATTTGTTTATCTATTGAATTTTTGCTGACGGATTCTGCTTTTGCAATCCGTCAGATTTATTGATGTTGAAAAAGAGAGGAATGATTGGAAATGAGTCAGAAGCCACAGCAGACCGGCACAAGCGATGTTATCAAGGTCAGATACGAAAAGCTTGACGCCCTCAAAGAAGCAGGCAGAGATCCGTTTGTAATTACAACAAGTGCCCGTGATGTTCTCACGGAAACAATTAAAAACAATTTTGAAGAGTACGAAAACAAAGATGTATGCGTTGCAGGTCGTTTGCTTTCAAAAAGAGGCAAGGGCAAGGTTTCGTTTATGGACCTTTGGGATCGTTCGGGCAAAATCCAGATTTTTGCAAAATTTGACGATCTCGGTGAAGAAGAATACGGTTTCCTTAAAAAGTGGGATATCGGCGATATCGTTGAAGTAAAGGGCTTTGTTTTCAAAACGCAAATGGGCGAAATTTCTGTTCATGCAAAAGAGGTTAAGCTCCTTTCCAAATCACTCAAACCCCTCCCCGAAAAGTACCACGGTCTTACAAATACAGACCTTCGTTACCGTCAGCGTTATGTTGACCTTATTATGAATCCCGAGGTAAAGGATACCTTTGTAAAGCGTTCAAAAATTATCGGCAGTATCCGCCGTTACCTTGACAATCAGGGCTTTATGGAGGTTGAAACTCCTATGCTCGTTGCAAATGCCGGCGGTGCGTCGGCTCGTCCGTTCCTTACTCACTTTAACGCTCTTGACGAGGATTTAAAGCTCAGAATTTCTCTTGAACTTTACCTCAAAAGACTTATCGTAGGCGGACTTGAAAAGGTTTACGAAATCGGCAGAGTATTCCGTAACGAGGGTGTTGACACCCGTCACAACCCTGAGTTTACTCTTATGGAGCTTTATCAGGCATATACCGACTACAACGGTATGATGGATCTTACCGAAAACCTCTATCGCCATGTTGCACAGGAGGTTCTCGGCACAACAACAATCACATACAACGGCATTGAAATGGATCTCGGCAAGCCGTTTGAAAGAATTACAATGCTTGACGCTGTTAAAAAGTATTCAGGCGTTGATTTCAACGAAATTCATTCTGATGAAGAGGCAAAGGCAATTGCTAAAGAAAAGGGTGTTGAGTTTGAAGAACGCCACAAGAAGGGCGATATCCTTAACCTTTTCTTTGAAGAATTTGCAGAAGAGCATATGATTCAGCCTACTTTTGTTATGGATCATCCGATTGAGATTTCTCCGCTTACAAAGAAGAAACCCGAAAATCCCGATTATGTTGAGAGGTTCGAGTTCTTTATGAACGGCTGGGAAATGGCTAATGCATACTCAGAGCTTAACGATCCGATTGACCAGAGAGAGCGTTTTAAGGCTCAGGAGGCACTTCTCGCACAGGGCGATGATGAGGCTAACACAACCGATGAGGACTTTCTCAACGCACTTGAAATCGGTATGCCTCCGACAGGCGGTATCGGCTTTGGTATCGACAGAATGTGTATGCTCCTCACAGATTCAGCCGCAATCCGTGATGTTCTCCTCTTCCCGACGATGAAGAGCTTGGATAAATAAACCCAGTGTTTATGCGGGATTGAGGCATTTGAGTACGTCAAAGGACGCATTAAAAGACGTATTTTGGCATAGTCATTTACATCAGTATGAAAGAGTA
>ENA-OQET01001038-OQET01001038.1-human-gut-metagenome-genome-assembly--contig:-NODE-1038-length-13224-cov-3.859968_pt1 | contig 13224 bp, 15 predicted proteins | sample MGYA00242800_ERZ504645 | MGnify/ENA primary metagenome ERZ504645 (study PRJEB26092, sample SAMD00036308) | human gut metagenome | host: Homo sapiens | study: EMG produced TPA metagenomics assembly of... | reverse complement strand
TTATGTTTATTTAATAATGTCTCTGATACTTGATTATATACTAACTTCTGAAATTTGAATTCATTGGCAAATTTACAAAAATTCATCAAAGCTGTACCTGAATACTCCACAAAAGTATCAATATCACCATTTGTCAAAGCGCTAAAGCAAAAATCTGCGCCATTTAAGTTAAAACGACGTTCTACTTTAAAATCAGTATAATGTTCAATTAAATCTTCATACATATATCCCAAAATAAATACTTCTGTAAAATTAGATGTACCTACTACAATTGTTTTCTGAGTAGCATCTTTTATATAAGCATAACCCTTGACACCAAGTGGCATTATCATCAATAAAGCACATAGTCCTGCTACTACTACTTTTTAGAATGTATGTTTTTCTAATTTATCATTTTTATTTGTCCTACAGGTTTTAACCCTTCTGGCACTAATAGATTTTCAGCTTTAGCTAACATATAATCAATTAATAAAGCTAGAATTGAGGCTGGAATAGCTCCTAATAAAACCATATTGATATTAAGACCTATAAGCCCCATATTAATAAACCAACCTAAGCCGCCAGCTCCAGCAAAAGCAGCAATAGTCATTGTTCCCACAGCTGCTACCGTACTAATTCGTATTCCTGCCATAATAAAAGGCATAGCAAGTGGCATTTCTACTTTAATTAATTTTTGCCAACTAGATAAGCCTATCCCTTCTGCAGTTTCTCTAAGTTTAGGATCAATACTGCTAATACCTGTATAAGTATTTTTTATAATTGGCAATAAAGCATAAATTATTACCATGATAATAGCAGGTTTTTCTCCAATGCCTACAAATGGTACAGAAAATGCTAACAAAGCAATACATGGTATACTTTGCATTAAATTTGCTATTCCAATAACTATATTTGACGCAGTTTTATTTCTAGTTATCAAAATACCTAATGGTACCCCAATAGCTATAGATAATAATACCGCCATTGTATTCATATTCATGTGCTCCATAAAACGAAGCCATACATCTGGATATTTATCTAAAAATAAAGCTAGTAATGAACTATTCATGCTAAAATCCCGTCCTTTTGTCCTACACTATCTTGATATTGACGACTAAGCACTGATAATAGCCTACTTTTTGTTAAATAGCCTACTAATTCATTTTTTAAATCCAATACTGGAACAATTCCAAAATGAATATAATCTACTGCATTAGTAATTTCTTTTAATGAAGTATTTTCATATACTACATGATAATCATCTGATATAAAATTTTTTAAAGAACCACTATATGAATCAAAATTCTGTAAATCAGCTAGCCATACAATTCCCAAAAATTTATTATCTTCTGTAACTAGCACACTATCAACATGAGCATGATTCATTACTTGCAATGCTTGAATAATTGTTCTATCTACAGAAATTTTGCATGGATTTTTCAACATAATATCACTAGCTTTGATAAATTCTGGATTAGACCACAATCTATTTTTACCTACAAAATTTTGTACATATTCATTGGCAGGATTTTTCAAAATATTTTCTGGAGTATCATATTGTACAATCCAAGCTTTTTGAATAATGCATATTTTATCAGCTAATTTTATAGCTTCATCCATATCATGAGTTACAAAAACAATAGTCTTCTTAAATTGCTTTTGCAACTTTACTACCGCCTCTTGTAAATCACTACGCGTTACAGAGTCTAAAGCACTAAATGGTTCGTCCATTAAAATAATATCTGGATTAGTAGCAAAAGCTCTAGCCACACCTACACGTTGTTTTTGTCCCCCAGATAACTGACATGGATATAGATATTTATAACTGTTGGGCTCTAAATCTACCATTTCCAATAATTCATCAACACGATTTTCTATATTATTATTATCATAATTACTTATTTTCAACACAGTTGCAATATTATCATAAATCGTCATATGTGGAAATAATCCTGCATCTTAAACTACATACCCCATGCGTCTACGAAGCTCTAAAGTATTTTGCTGATGTATTGAAACATTATCTATCTTTATTAAACCTCTATCCACAGTCTCCAATTTATTTATAGTTTTCAATAAAGTTGTCTTTCCACAACCAGATGAACCTATTAATACCACAAATTCACCATCATTGATTGTAAAATTAATCTTATGTAGTACAAGCTTTTCTTTATAAGCCTTGTCTACTTCTTCAAATGTAATCATAATAGTCCTCCTAATTGATAATTGAGATTACATATATCATATCTTAAATAACATAAAAATAGCCTTAATACTTATCAACACAGTATTAAAACTATATAAGATTTTACTTAAATATAAAAATAGGTATGAAAAATCATACCTATTTTTATTTATTAAAAAAATTATCTTTTCCCATCAAAATTCTACTACTATTTAATACTACCGCTAAAGTAGCCGTATTATGAATAATAGCTGCTACAAGTGGATTAATTCTACCCAAAGCACCAAGAAGCATTGCCGCTGAATTAATAGTAATTGTAGCTGTAAAGTTTTGACGAATTAATTTCATTGTATTTTGACCAAGCTCTAAAGCATCCATCAATTTTATTGGATTATCTGAGTTGATAGTAATATCTGAAGACTCTACAGCTATATCAGTTCGACGACCACCAAGTGCTACACCTACATCAGCAAAGGCTAATGCTGGCGCATCATTTATACCGTCTCCTACCATCAAGACATGACTATTTTTTTGTAATTTATTTACAATTTCAGCCTTATCTTCTGGTAAAATTTCTGCATAATAACTATCAATTCCCATTTTATGTGCTACTGTATTAGCTACTTCTTCACTATCTCCAGTAAGCATTACAATCTCATCAATACCATGACGACGCATTTGATTAAAAGTCTTTTTCATTTGTGGACGAATTGGATCATTAATGATAATTAAGCCCATAAGTTTAGCATCACGTGCTACATATAAAATATTATAACCTGGCATAGTTTCAATATCATTAAATTTATCCAAACCTGTTACTTCTCTATCCATCATAAAATGATGACTACCTACAATAATATGTCCACCTTTAAAACCATCAAAATCAGCCACATTAGCTTCCATACCATGAGCTACTACTGTATCTGAATCTATATGATCAGGTACTATCCAGCCTTGTTCTTCTACATAATTTTGAATAGCTACTGCCAATGGATGTACAGAATGAATTTCCGCTGAAGCTGCTAATAATATCATTTCCTTTTCACAAACACCCTCAGCTGTATGTGTTTCTATTATCTTAGGCTCACCCACTGTAATTGTGCCAGTCTTATCCATTACTACAGTATCAATATCAGCTAAAGCTTCGATATAATTTCCACCTTTTATCAAAATTCCTTGTTTAGCTGCCATAGCCACCGCTGCTGATATAGCCGTTGCTGTAGACAATTTTAATCCACAAGAAAAATCAATAAATAATAAGTTTAAAACACGTTGCCAATCACGAGTTGCTCCATAGACAATAGCAGCCCCAATAAAAGAAATAGGTACTAACATATTAGCCATTCGATCAGCGAAATTTTGTACAGGAGCACGACGAGCTTGAGCATCTTCTACTAAATGTACAATTCTAGCAAGTGATGTATCATCTCCCACCTTTTGTACTAAAATAGTAAGTTGTCCACCCTGTACTACTGAACCTGCATATACTAGATCATCTTGTCCTTTTAAAGCAGGATTGGATTCACCTGTTATTGAAGCTTGGTCAATTGCCGCATTACCACTTAAGACCTTACCATCAACGCAAATCTTTTCTCCAGTATGCACTGCAATAACATCATTTACCTTAATAGTTTCTATAGGTACTTTTACTTCATGTCCATCATCTTCTACACGCCATACATATTGTTGATCTAATTTCAACAAACTAGATATATGTTTTCTAGCTCGTTCTGCTGCATAAATAGTAAGCATTTCGGCTACATTAGAAAGTGTCATTAAACTTAAACTAGATTCTGGTTTACCTGCTAATACTGAAGCAATAACAGCTGTCGAAGTAAGTGTATCAGCATTTGGCTGACCATCTGTTATTAAACCTTTTACACCATTTTTAATTACATTACGTGCAATTCCCAATACAAATAAACTACGCACAATATTTAAACTTGTATATACTTGCGGAGCAAATTTTTTCAATACTTGTAAACCCACAAAGCCTACTAAAGAAATAATTGCATCTCGTTTATAAGCTTGTAATTCATTATTGATATCTTTCTTCACTGGCAAAGTTTCTTTTGGTTTATTAACTACTGGTATATTTACTTTATAACCTAAAACCTGCATAATTGCTAATTTATTTATACTATCTTTATAAAATATACGTACTGCCTTTGAATAATATCTTACTAGAACAACATTTTTAATTGCATGTAAACGTAAAGTCAATTTATTTCTTTGATTTACAGTTAAATAAGATTGTAATGGAATTTGACAATATCTCATAGTTTGATTCGTCATTATTTACCAATTCCTCTCAAAATAGAAAATGCCCACCATAGCATTTGTGGTCCATTAGGACGTTGCCCCATAGTTAAAATCTTACGTATACCTCTTAAAGCAAAAAAACTTGATACTAGTACACGTAAATCTATGACATTATTTGTTTTTTTCTTAACCCATTCATTTATCTCTTTCACTACCATTAAAATAGTATCACTAGCCATAGTAGTTGCTTGATTACTCATTTGAGTTACTTTATGTTTAAAAGCAAATACCTTGTTTTTCAACTGTGCAAATATATCATCTATAATATTTTCTACACAACTATATATAATAAGTAAACTTCCCGTATTAATATTAGTAGTAACTTCTTTTATATATGGTAACTCTTTCAATTTTAAACTTAATACTTTAGCTAATTTTTCATTTTGTTTTAAAGCATCAATATAATAACGGCGACGCCCTTTTATAGCATGTGCCAAACGAAAACTTTGTGCTTTTATTTCTTCATTTATAGTATTCAATCCTTGATGTAGTTCTGAAAAACTAAAAGTTTTATTATTTCCTCCATCTTTAGAAAAAAATTTTAATAATTGTTGTCCAATAGTTAATCCAATAGCCATACCAGATGCATATGACATAAAATCCACCTCACTTATCTATTTGCACGTTTTTTTTATATATGCTTCAATCTCACAAAGTTCTTTATTAGTTTTTATTTTTGCTGGTTGATATTCAATAAGAACAGAACCTGTTATTGTATTTATAGTAACTTTGTCTAGTTCATTATATTTAGCCATAGTTTCTTCAACTTTTAACTTTAATTGTGCATTATTTATTAAAGCTTTACTATAAACACGAATACGTCCTGGTATATAAGAACCTACTGTTACTGATTTTAAAAACCAATCCATCTTAGATGTTGGTATACCCACTGCATTTAGAATATTCATTTGACTAAAACCCTTCTTCACATTATTTTTCATCACTTTTTTATATTGATACGCATGTGCTAAAGATAAAGCTGTCCAAGCTATTCCAAATACAGTATGTATTTTTTTACTTCCTGTTACCAAAGATAAAACAGTACCTGTCATTCCAACAGCTAAAGGAATTCCTAAACTCATCTTTTTCATAATACATTCTCCATATATTATTTTTTATAAAAATACACATAGATTTTAAAAAAGGAGTGTTTTAATAAACACTCCTTTCTTTATTGAAATTATTTAACTTCAGCAGCTTGCTGTGCAGCAATCATATCTTCTAAAGCTTCTTTTTGACGAACAAGTTCTTCCATAGACACTTGTTCTTGTCCTTCCGCAATAACAGGTTGTTGCTGAACACGATTTTGCATATATTTATAACCAAATGCACCTGCTACCACACCTACAGCTAAACCAATCCAAAAATCTGTTCTTGTAAACATAATCAAGACTCCTTTTAATATAATATATAATAGACCTTTTATTATAAAGCAAAATGCCTATAATCATTATCAATGCTGTTTATCTTTGACTTTAGAAGTTAGCTTATTATCTGTTCCACAGCAATCACAATGGCAACCGCCAGAACAACCATTATTTGTACCACAAGAATCACATTTTCCTGAAGAAAAATTATGATAAATGCGTTTCAACCCAAAAAGGAAACCGATCACTATTACAGCAAAAATTACCCAAGTGGCAATATCACCTGTTGTCATTTAAAAGCCTCCTTCTAATCTATGATATATTATCAAATACTTTTAGTTTTATATTATATCATAAATAAAATTAATTAACAATAAATATTAATTAAAAACCAAGTAATGTACCAATCTGATATACTAATAAAGATACTATCCAAGCTAATACAAAAGTGCCTACAGCTGAAAATAACATCCATTTCCAACCACCAGCTTCTTTTTTAATAGTACCAAGTGCTGTCATACAAGGCGTATATAACTGACTAAATACCATAAAGGCTAACGCAGACATAGTAGTAAATGCTACTTGTAATCCAGTATTAGCTACCATACCTACAGCTTCAACAGTTTCTGTATCTGGACTTAAATCAGGTAAACCATATAAAATACCCATTGTAGAAATAACAGCTTCTTTAGCCATAATACCCGTAATAACAGCAGAACCAGCTTCCCAAGTATCAAAACCATGGAAAACAAACAATGTAGACATCATGCCACCGAGAGTTGCTAAGAACGATTCTGACATATCTTCTACTTGTCCACCAAAATTATAACTACTTAAGAACCATAAAATTACAGACATAGCAAAAATAATAGTACCTGCTTTTATGAGATAACCTTTACCTTTATCCCATGTTTCTAACAATACTGTTTTCATATCTGGTATACGGTACGGTGGTAATTCCAATACAAAGCTTGTATTATCCTTTTCAAATACAGTTCTACTTAAAACACTAGATGCTAAAATAGCTCCTACAATACCCACAAGATACATTGCAAATACCACATCAGCAGCATTTTCACCAAAGAATATTGCTCCAAACAATGCCATAACCGGAAGCTTAGCACCACAAGTTAAAAACGGTGTTACTAAAATAGTTATCATACGGTCTTTTTCTGAATCTAACGCTCTAGCTCCCATGATACCTGGAACAGCACAACCGAAACCACAAATAATAGGCATCAATGCTTTACCACTAAGACCAGCGCGGCGCATAATTGGGTCCATGACGAAAGCCACACGAGCCATATATCCTGTACCATCTAAGAAACTCAAACAGAAAAATAACGTGAAAATAAGTGGCACAAAGGTAAGCACTCCACCTACACCAGCTATAATACCATCACATACTAAAGAATGTAACCAATCAGCTACACCTAATCCAATCAACGCTTCATCTGCCCAACCATAAAAATCTTCATTTATAAGTACATCTAATTCATCAGCAATCGGTTGACCAATCCATGTAAAAGTAATCTGGAATACAAGATATAACATTAATACTAAAATAGGTAATGCCATAAAGCCATTAGCTAATATTTTATCAATCTTTTCAGTGAGATTATTACCTACATTTTTCTTAACGACAACTTGCTCTACAATTTTATCAATAAAAGCATAACGAGCTTCAATAATTGCTTCTTCTAATTCTTCTTTATCGCTAATAGTAGCTTTTAACTTTTCAATATTAGCAATATGTTCTTCCACCTGTTGAGAATTTTTATAACTGTCCATCACTGTAGAAGTGAAAATATCTAATAATTTATTAGTGGATTTTTTACTGCGACCTACAGTTTCTACTACAGGCATTCCTAATAATTTTTCTAACTTAGCTGTAGAAATTTTAATTCCTTTTTTATTAGCCTCGTCCATCATATTAAGGTCAACTAATACAGGAATACGACGCTCTAATAATTGTAAACATAAAAATAAATTACGTTCAATATTAGAAGAATCAATGACATCTACAATGATATCAGGTTTTTCTTCACTTAAATAGTTCTCTACGATAATTTCTTCTGGAGAACGTCCATTTATGCTATATGTACCAGGTAAATCCATTACAGATATAGCTCTATCTTTATGTTTTGTATAACCTACTTTTTTATCTACTGTAACTCCTGGCCAGTTACCAATTTTTTGTCTAATACCAGTTAATTCATTAAATATTGTTGATTTCCCAGTATTGGGATTTCCTGTCAACGCTACGGATAATGTTGCCACTATTATCTCCCTCCCATTAATTATTAAGCAATTTGAGTAACTGCAATTTTTGCCGCATCAGATAAACGAATAGACATATTAAAAGAACGAATAGATATCGCAATCGGGTCTCCAAGTGGCGCTGAACGCAATACCTTTACTTTTGTACCTTTTACCATTCCCATACTCATAAGACGCTCTTTCAATTCTGAAGCCTCTATAGATTCAACTTTTACTACCATTCCTGGTTTTGCTTCCTTTAAAGTCATAATATTCCTCCTTCTACTTTAAAATCTTTCTTTATATTTGTTTTTGATTTTGATAATAATTATTATCTCTGTTAACAACTGCATTATATAGCAAATGATAATCTATGTCAATAAAAATGATAAATATTATCTGTATAATTATATTTATTCTCAATAAAATAAAAAGCAAGAGTACCATCTACCCTTGCTTTTATAGTTAATATATTATCTTATTATATTTTTAATTACACCGCCACCGCCAACAATTTCATCTTCGTAAAATACTACAGATTGCCCTGGTGTAATTGCTCTTTGTGGTTCACTAAATAAAATTTTAGCCAAATTGCCATTGTCTAATGGTTCCACAGTACATTCACATTCTTTAGCACCATAACGAATTTTAGCAGTAGTAACAAATTTTTCAGTGAAATCATCTCTTGTGATAAAGTTTAAATCTTTAGCTACTAATCCTTTAGCGAAAACATCTTTATTTTCACCAACAATTACACGATTACATTTCACATCTAAACCGACTACATATAATGGATGAGCAGCAGCTATACCTAATCCCTTTCTTTGCCCCACAGTATATAATGGTACACCTTCATGTCGACCCAATTTATTACCATTGACATCAACAATATCACCAGGTTTTAAAATATGTGGTGCTTTTGCTTTTAAATAAGCTTTATAGTCATCATTTGGAATAAAACAAATCTCCTGACTTTCAGGCTTATTAGCTACTGGTAAATTCATTTTTCCAGCTAATTCGCGAGTTTTTTCCTTGCTATAATTTCCAAGTGGCAACATAAAATGCTTTAATACATCTTGTGTCAAAGTATATAAAACATATGATTGGTCTTTTCTTACATCTAAACCTTTTTTTTAATAAATATCTGCCTGTTTTTTCATCTTGTTCAATGCGTGCATAATGACCAGTAGCTACACAATCTGCACCTAATTCCAAACAATCTTTCAATAAACTACCAAATTTTACAGTATTATTACATCTCACACAAGGATTAGGTGTTCTACCCTTTGCATATTCACTGATAAAATATTTTATTACATCATCTTTAAATTTCTTATGATAATTAACTACATAATGTGGAATATTCAACGCATCTGCTACTTTTTTAGCATCACTGACAGCTGTTGAACCGCCTTCTTCTCTACTTTCATCACTTAAAGTCATAGTTACACCAATAACATCATAACCTTGTTCTATCAATAAAGCAGCTGTAAGCGAACTATCTACGCCACCGCTCATAGCTACTGCTACCTTTTTTTTCATCTTCTTTTCCCCTCTAAAAATCTATCTGCAAATAACAAATATATATTTCCTAGTAAATAACTAAGATATATTCATATACTAACAAACTAATGCTTCTTTGTCAAAATTAAGAATTTATTTTTTCACAAAACTGCATATATCTACCGATTTTTTCTTCATATCCATTTGATGTTGGCATATAATATTTAGCATTTTTTATTTTATCAGGCAAATATTGTTGTTTCACTATATGATATGGATAATCATGAGCATATTTATAATCTACACCATGACCAAGCTTTTTAGCGCCTTTATAATGACAATCTCTTAAATGTATTGGTACTTGCCCACAATCTTGACTTTTTACTTGCTCTATAGCTTTATCAATCGCTAAATAACTAGCATTACTTTTAGGCGCAGATGCTATATATGTTACTGCTTGTGCAAGTGGTATACGAGCTTCAGGCATACCCAAAAATTGGACAGCTTGCACTGTAGCCATAGCCAAAACTAAAGCTTGTGGGTCTGCATTTCCCACATCTTCAGAAGCACAAATAGCAATTCTTCGAGCAATAAAATTAATATCTTCACCTGCTACTAACATTCTTGCTAAATAGTGCAACGCCGCATCAGGGTCGCTTCCCCTCATACTCTTGATAAATGCCGATACTATATCATAGTGATTATCGCCATTTTTATCATATGTCTGAATTTTTTCACTGATAATACTTTCAATAATTTCTTTATTTATATTATGATTTTGCTCTAATGCCACATCGCCAACTTGCTCTAATATATTCAAAGCCACTCTAGCATCACCACCAGCATATTGAGCTATTATCGATAATACTTCATCATCATATTTAAATTCATATTTACCCAAACCGCGAACTTTATCTTCTAAAGCTACTTTTAAGATATCAATTAAATTTTGTTCATCTAATAATTCTAATTTTACTACACGAACTCTAGATAATAACGCATGATTTACTTCAAAATACGGATTTTCTGTAGTAGCACCAATCAAGATAATTCTACCATCTTCAACATAAGGCAATAATACATCTTGTTGAGCCTTATTAAAACGATGTATTTCATCTAAAAATATAATTGTACGTTTACGATAATATCTTCTATTTTCATCAGCTTTTTCAATGATTTTACGCACATCAGAGATACCAGCAGACACCGCGTTTAATCGAGAAAATTCACTTTTTGTCATACCTGCAATCATTTTCGCAAGCGTTGTCTTTCCTGTACCTGGAGGCCCATATAAAATCATCGAAGGTATTTTATCTTCTTGTACCATTCTACGCAAAAATGATTTTTTACCCAGTATTTTTTCCTGTCCTATATATTCATCAAAATTACGTGGTCGCATTCTTCAGCTAATGGACGATAGTCTTCATCCATCTCTATAGTATTTTCGCTTATACTTTCATTATTTTCACTAGCCATTGCTGAAAATAAGTCTAAATCTTGCATATTATTCTCCTGTTGAACCAAAACCGCCACTTCTTATAGTACAACATTTTTTTCATCATCTATAGTTAAAAATTTATAAAAAATGGCTTGAGCTATTCTCATACCTTTAGTAATTTCTACATCTTCATCACCAAAGTTTATCAGACCAATCATTATATGACCTTCATTATCTTCATTGTTATAATAATCTGCATCAATAACACCTTGAGAATTTACTAAATTCAAATGCTTTTTAAAAGCTAAACTAGAACGAATATGTATACCTAAATATTCATCATCTTGCATATAAGCTTTTAATCCTGTTGCAATTACTGCCATTTGCCCAGCTTTTATAATTTTATCTTCAGCAGCTTCAATATCATAACCTGCTGATTTACTTGTTTTTCGAGTTGGTAAATTTATTTTTTATCTTTAAAATCACTCACTATTTCAAAACCACGGTTACGCAAAAAAATCAACTCCTTAAAAATTATATTTAATATTTTTCACAGCTCAATATTTTATTATATAACAAAAAATGCACTGTGCAATCACACAGTGCATAATAAATTCATTTGGAGGCGGCACCCAGATTTGAACTGGGGCGTAAAGGTTTTGCAGACCTCTGCCTTACCACTTGGCTATGGCGCCGAATATAAAGGACGCTCACATATTCAAATGCAGCGTCCTGTTGGAGCGGATGACGAGGCTCGAACTCGCTACCTCCACCTTGGCAAGGTGGCGCTCTACCAGATGAGCTACATCCGCAAACCCATATTGCAAAAGTTATTATATAGAACTCCGCCGCTTTTGTCAAGCCCTATGGTAAATTATTTTCTTTCTTCGGAGAGGTGCCATCCTGTCGAAACTTATGCTATAATAGGAGAACAATCAACAGCCCGCCCCGAAGCTCGGGTAAGCGGCTCATTTTTGGAAAGGCTTGGTTCCCTTATGAGTTATTCCATCAACCTTGGAAGCTGGCAGTCAATTTTTGCCGTTCCTTCCGATGTGGTCGATAAGCATTTAAAACTAGCCGGCGGCGCCCAGCTGAAGGTGCTTCTTTGGGTGCTTCGGCACGCGGGCTCCCCCTTCGAGGCGGAGGCTGTGGGAGAAGCGCTGAATATGCATCCCGCAGATGTAAAGGACGCCATGCAGTACTGGGTGGAAACCGGGCTGCTCGCAGTCTCCGGCGGAACCTTCTCCCCGGCACAAACCGGTCCCGGCCGGAGTTCCCGAGAAGAAGCTGTCCCAGCGGCTCAGCCTGCCGCTCCGCAGGGTTCTCCGGTTTCCTCCATTGCTCAAGGAGAGAACCGGCCGACAGCAGTCACCCAGCGGGCGTCAGAACCGCCAAAAGCCTCCAGGCCGTTGTCCCGGCCCCAAAAGCCGGACAGCCTTTTTGTGGCAAAACGCGCTCAGGAGGACAGCGACATCGCTTTCCTCCTGCAGGAAGCCCAGGTTATTCTTGGAAAAACCATATCCAACGGGGACAGCGCCACCCTTTTAATGCTTCATGACACGGATGGTCTGCCGGTAGACGTTATTCTGATGCTGCTGCAATATGCCTCCAGCATTGGGAAAGGCAATATGAGATACATAGAAAAAACTGGTATCCGGTGGTCGGACGAGGGCATCGATTCCCTGGAACTGGCAGAGCGGAAGATCCGCCAGCTGGATCAAAGCCAAAGGCCTGGTCGTCAGTCCAGCGGCTTTTGGGTTTGGAGCGCCGATCCCCCACCGCTAAGGAAGCTCAGTTCGCGAGCCGCTGGATTAACGAATGGCGTTTCTCAGAGGATTTAATCCGGGAGGCCTATGAGCGTAATGTAGACGCCAAGGGGAAATTTTCTTTTCCGTATATGAACAGCATTTTGGAGCGCTGGAAAAAAGAGGGCGTGGAGACTCTGGAGCAGGCACAGAATGAAAAGAAGCCCTTCCAGGAGGCTGCCGGCGGAGAGCAAGGCCCCCTCTTACGATTTAGAGGCTTATGAGCGTTCCAGTATTTTTGATGATTGAAAAGAGGGATGGCCATGGGATATTCCAAAGAAATTATCGAAGCCGCCAACCGGGCTATGGAGCAGCGCAGACGGCAATCCATAACCAAGGCGGAACAGCGCAGGCGGAGCTTTTTTT
>ENA-OQET01001037-OQET01001037.1-human-gut-metagenome-genome-assembly--contig:-NODE-1037-length-13226-cov-6.174364_pt1 | contig 13226 bp, 10 predicted proteins | sample MGYA00242800_ERZ504645 | MGnify/ENA primary metagenome ERZ504645 (study PRJEB26092, sample SAMD00036308) | human gut metagenome | host: Homo sapiens | study: EMG produced TPA metagenomics assembly of... | reverse complement strand
ATATGTAGAAAGCTGCCAGCAAAATAAGCAAAATTATAAACACAAGTCCGCTCATCGCCGTATTTGGAAACAGAGATAAGATACCATCCCATAAATATAGAATCAGAAAAATACCAAACGTCCCTATATACGCAATAATTTGACTTTCTGTAAGCGCTGATAAAAGCATTCCTATAGCTGCAAAAACACAGCCGAGCAGGAAGAACATCAAAATCGAAATATAATCAACTGTCAAATACGCCGTCCCCTGCAATTTAATGATAAGAGGGAAAATACAAAATATAAGATTCGGGATTGCAATTACCGTCACCATCGCCAGGTATTTTCCAACCACAACTTTCCACAAACTCACTGGCGCTGTCAACAGAATCTGATCTGTTTTATTCTTTCTCTCTTCTGCAAATGAACGCATCGTAATCAAAGGAATCCCTACAATAAATACGATCAACGATCCTGAAAGTGTATAAGAAAAATACGGATATCCTGTTGTCATATTATACGCCATGAAATAAATTCCAGTAAATGCAATAAGAAAGGCAATAAATACACACCCTATTATAGACTGAAAATACGCTTTTAATTCTTTTTTATAAACCGCCTTCATCCTCTTTTCCTCCCTCTGTATTCATCTCACATTTTCTGGTTTCCACTCCTATCTGTTTCTCTCCCGGTCGGCTTTCTTTCACCCGTCCGTCCTTTACCTGTCTATCTTTCACAAGCGATTCTTCGATTTGCATATTTCTTTCTATATTATCGTTCTGTGTCAATTTCATAAACGCTTCTTCCAAACTCGTTTCAGGCGCCGACAATGAATATAATGTTTTTTTCTCTTTCGCAAATTCACAGAAAATCTCTTCTCTTACTTTTCTGTTATTCTGACTGCTTTTATCTCCAGTCACTTTTACCTGTACATAAGTACACTTTTCTCCTTTCACACGCATCTGCATCGCACAAACTCCGGGAATCCTCCCCAGTATTCTATGAATTTCCTCCTCCGAAGCCGATGTTTCTAATTCAATCACATCGTGAAACCCTATCATCTTCTCCAAGTTTTCCAGCGTATCCTGTGCTACCAGCTTTCCTTTAGAAATAATCAGAATATAATCACATACTTCTCTGATCTCCGTCAATATATGCGAGCTTAAAATAACCGTATGGTTCTCAGCCAACTTACGGATTAAATCTCTCATCTCTATAATCTGTTTCGGATCCAATCCAACGCTTGGTTCATCAAGAATAATCATATCCGGAAATCCTAAAATTGCCTGTGCCAGCCCTACTCTCTGACGATAGCCTTTTGAAAGATTTCGAATCAAGCGATGTTCCACATCCTGAACCTTTACCATTTTTTCTGCTTCATCAACAGCTTCTCTTCGTTGAGATTTTCTAATTCCTTTCAGCTCTGCTGCAAAATCCAAATATTCCCGCACAGTCATATCCATATAAAGAGGTGGATGTTCCGGCAAATATCCGATATATCTTTTGGCTTTTTCAGGTTCTTTCAAGATGTCATATCCATTAATCAGCACTTCCCCCTGAGTTGCCCCCATGCATCCTGTCATAATGTTCATTGTAGTAGATTTTCCTGCTCCGTTGGGACCCAAAAAACCGTAAACCATTCCCGGCTTAATCTGAAAGTCCAGGTGATCTACGGCTAAATGATTTCCATATTTTTTTACCAAATTTTTTACTTCTATCAAAATGATATCCTCCTAACTTTGTATTCTTTCTGTGGATTTCTGCACTCCCCTCTATCTGTGACATATACTTTTTCAATATACTTTAATCTTATTTCCACATATTTCATACAATATATTTGTTTAAGACGATATCAAACCTATGTGAATCTTTTGTGGTAGAACTGTGATATTTTATAACATACATTCATGCACAGCCTGCGGAGTTATATCCCCCTCCTCCATCACTTTCAAAAGATGTTCCCTCTCTTGCGGCAGAACGCACCATGCAAGTCCGCATCCGGCCGAGATCGTACCCGGAACAGGAATCAGTCTGCCCGGTTCTTTTCTCTTTTTACAGTACCGTTCCATTGCCATCGCATCCGTTGTCGTATGAAAAGTGATCACAATTTTTTTCTCTCGTTTTTTCATCTTCTCCCCCGTTTCTTATGATTCCATAACACCTTGCCCCGCGCCTGTTCTTCTTATTCCTCAGCAAGCTCTTTTACGGCGCGGATTGCCTCGTCAATTTCCTCTTCCGTATTATAATGGGAAAAACTGAATCTGACCGCACCCTGTATCTTTGTTCCAAGCGCTTCATGCATCAACGGCGCACAATGCGCTCCGGACCGCGTAACGATCCCATATCTGCCGCTTAATTCATCGCTTATCTCTGCCGAATCATAATCGCCGATATTCAAAGAAACGATGGCTGCCCTTCTGTCCGTCCGAAAGTCTCCGTACACTTTCACATTCGGAATTTCAGCGACTCCGTTATAAAAACGGCGCATCAGCTCCAGTTCTCTTTTCCGCAGGCGTTCCATCCCTTCTCTTTCCAAAAATGACAATGCCGCCCGAAGTCCCGCGATCCCGTGACCGTTCAGCGTCCCGGCTTCAAGCGCTTCCGGCATCTGCGACGGATGATGCATATTATAAGAATCTATCCCGCTGCCGCCTGACAAAAGCGGACGGATCTTTACCCCGCTTTTTACATACATACCACCTGTTCCCTGCGGTCCCATCAGTCCTTTATGTCCGGTAAAACAAAGGACGGAAATCCCATATTTTTGTACATCGATCTCCCATACTCCCGCGGTTTGGGAAGCGTCAACAATAAAGAGAATACCATACTTTGCCGCAATCTTTCCGACACTCTCCAAAGAGATCATATTTCCGGTCATATTTGACGCATGAGTACATATGATCGCCCGTGTATTTTTTCTGACTGCCTTTTCCATCTCTTCATATGAAATGTTAGCATATTCGTCGCATGTAAGAATTGTCATCTCCACACCTTTCCTGCGGCATTCATACAGCGGGCGCAGCACGGAATTATGTTCCAGCACCGTTGTGATGACATGATCTCCCGGATCAAGTATTCCCTTGATTGCAATATTCAGCGCCTCTGTAGAATTTGCGGTAAACACAATCTCACTCGCATTTTCGGCATGAAAAAGCCGTGCCAGCGCTTCTCTTGCATCGTAGACTGTTCCCAATGCCTTAAGCGCCGGCTCCGATGCCCCTCTTCCGGAATTTCCCATCTGCCCAAACGCCGCTATAACAGCTTCCTGTACTTCCTTTGGTTTGTGCAAAGTCGTAGCGGCATTATCCAGATAAATCATTTTGTCTCTCCTCCTATATTAACGGATATATATTTTTGCTTCTTCACATTCGGAGTCTATTACTTTTCCGACAACCGACACTTTTGTTTCCATCTGTGCTTTATCAAATTCTTCCAAAATCGCATCTTTTTCTTCTTCCGGAACTGCCGCCAGCAAACCGCCGGAAGTCTGCGGGTCACTGAGCAGATCTACATACATCTCATCGGTATTTCCCGCTTCAAGAAGCTGTGCGACATGATTTCTGTTGCGATATGCTCCCCCGGGAATAAGTCCCATCTGCGCATATTCCTTTGCCCCTTCAATATAGGCGATATCTTTTGGCCAAAGCTCTATCTTCGCTCTGCTCGCCGAAGCCATTTCCCCGCAATGTCCGAGAAGCCCGAACCCGGTAACGTCTGTACATGCATGGATCGTAAACTTGTCCAGTATTTCCCTTGCCTTTTTGTTTAACTGCGTCATCACGGCAACCGCTTCTTTCCCGGCAGCTTCCGAAGCCATCTGTGCTTTGACCGCCGTATTGACGATTCCGCTTCCCAGTTGTTTCGTAAGGATCAGAACATCTCCTTTTTTACATCCGAAGTTTTTATAGATGCGATTCGGATGAACAAGTCCCATAACCGACAGTCCGTATTTCGGAACGTCATCTTGTATCGAATGTCCTCCAACAAGGACAGCTCCCGATTCAAGAACCTTTTCCGCGCCTCCTTGCAGAATTTCCCCTAAATAATCCGGATCCAGTTCCCCGGGAAAACAGACAATATTCAACGCGATCTTCGGTTCTCCTCCCATCGCATATACGTCGCTTAGCGCATTCGCAGCCGCAATCTGTCCGAACGTATAGGGATCGTCTACTACAGGCGTAAAAAAATCCAGTGTCTGTATCACTGCCGTATCGTCCGAAAGCTTATATACGGCCGCGTCATCCGAAGTTTCAAAACCGACAAGCAGGTTGTCCTCATGAAACTTCGGAAGCCTCCCAAGCACTTTCCCAAGCGTATCAGGACCGATTTTTGCAGCACAGCCGCCGTGTTTTGCAAATTGTGTTAAATGAATCTTCTCCATCTTCCTCATCTCTTCTTCCTCCGAAAAAATCCATAATAGTCGTTTTTATTATGACTCAAATCTACCTGTTTAACAACTGTTTTGTAGATTTCTAAAGCAGACCAAAAAAGAATCTTTCGGACTTCATCCCTCCACCGTTACAAAAAGAACGAAAGATCCGTCTCCGACTCTTTCGTTCTTTTCCTCTGTTTTCCGAAATCTACTTTAGAAAACGATTATTTTATTGTTCTGCGTCTGCGATATGCAAAGAACACACCTGCTCCCGAAAGAACTGCGCATCCAAACAGAAGCGCTGCGTTTGTCCGATCTCCTGTCTGAGGAGTCGTCTTATCCGGTTTTGTCTGCTCCGGCTGTGGTTGAACCGGCTGCTGCTGATTCGGATCTTTCACCTTCTCAAGTTTAGCAACTGCCGCATTCAATACGTTTAATGCGTTGTCTACTTCTGTCTGAGCTGCATCTTTATCAGCCGCTGTTTCTTTTGCCGCATTCAACGCCGTCTCAAACGCTTTCCAGCTTTCTGCTGTGTAATCTTCTTTTTTCAAAGCTTCTGCATCTTTAATCGCCGCATTAAGCGCTGTTTTATCTGCGCTTTCCGGCTTCGGATTCGGGTTCTCCCTCTCCGCAACGTTTCTTGCCAGCGCGTTTGTCGCATCTAAAGCGCGCTCTGTTTCAGAATGAACGAGCATACGGTCTTTTTCGGATGCCGCCACCGCAGAACCTTGATATGTTCCTTTCTGCGGTTTTGCCAAATGCTCTACAACATCTGTCAATTCTGTTTTTTCTTCTGCTGTCGCGCTTTCACTGTTCAACAGATATTTTGCTTTTGCCACATCACGGATACCTTGTTTGAACAATTCATAACGCGGTGTGCTGTAGAAGGAAGCGTTAAAGTCCTCTCCTACCGCTTCTCTTTCCATCGGATAAATGAACCATCCGTCGCCCGGCTCCCAGTAACGGTAAGTTGCATCGCCGTGCATATCGTATACATAGTTATCCCATGCCCAACGCATATAGCCGTCTGTTCCTAATGTCATCGTGTACCAGATATCCCAATAGTTGTCGCCCGGATCACTGATCATAAAGTTACTCGGATAATCTCCCGTACATGTGTACATCGTTGTCGTCAGACCTAAGTCTCTGCGGTGATCTGACAGATCGTTCATCTGCTGTACGTTTCCTGTGTTTCCGAGATTGATCGAAATATCATCGATACGGTCTGTAAACTCATAATATTCCGGAGCTGCATAGTTCAGCGCCGAAGAGATCTTAAAGTGGTTTCCATCTTCGTCTTTCACTGATTCGATCATCTCAACCGCTGGTTCAAGCTGATCGAGCCCTCTTTCGTCCATTGAAATATAAGTGATGTCAAACCATCCCATTTTTTTGGAATGTTCCATAAAATCTTTTAAGAACGGTTCCCACATCTCTTTCCACTTTGCAGTTCCCGGATTGTGTGATTCTTTCACTACTTTACCCTGCGCTTCATCATAGTAAGCGATCTGATTGTTCCATGGAACGATACTGTAACACTTGATCTGTCCGATTCCGTTTGCAGGATCTAAAACTTTGCACTCGATCATGAAATTGATCCATGCATCATACCAATCATAATCAAATTCCCATGTTCCGTCCGCTTTCTTCGTCCATTTTACCATCGAAAGATCGTTATAATATGACTGATGATTCCATGCCTCTTCTACGACATTGGCAACTACGTCATGACCTCCGATCGAAACATACTCTTTGATCGAGTCTCTCATCAAATTAAAATGTTTTTCTGTAAAATAGAAATCTTCCCGCACCTCGTTTGTGATGCCGCCCGACGGATTTTCACCTAAACCTAAATAATAATTCGCAACTGAAAACGGATGCTGCCAAACTTGCAGTTCTGTTGCCTCCGGCGCCGGCTGTACAAGGTTCAGCACTTCGATGTTGTACGTAAGCTCGAACGGCTTGTCTAATTCGTCCGCCGAAACCGTAATCGTACCTGTATAATTTCCTGCCGCTGTATCTTTCGGAATCGCGATATTTACCCATGCAAACTGTACATCTTGTGCATCGATATCTTTCTTCCCGCCTTTGTAGATCACATCCGGATAATTTTTTGTCTGCCCCTGTGCGTTACGTCCTTCTTTTGCCGCAATTTCTTTGAGCCATTTAATATCAATATTGTCTTTTGACAAAACCTGTCCCTTTTCATTCTTGAAATCGCTTGCTGTAACCTGAACATTGTGAACGTCTTTTTCTGTCGTCACGACAATTTTAGAATTCAGTTCATCATTCAACCAGGCTGTTCCGTTATAAACGCTTCCGTTTCCTGCTTTCAGCTTATCATAATCAAGCTCTGTCTCTAAGAGTTTTTCATTGCCTACATATGCGTTCATAAATGCCAGAGCCGGATCGACTGTAATCTTAGCTTCTGCTAAAACACTGTTGTCTTCAGCGCTTGCCGCTGTGACAGTAACTGTCTTTTTCACATCGATCTCTTTTGCAGTCAGTTTTCCATCGTTTACTTCTACAACACTGCTGTCGCTGCTTGTCCACACAAGCTTCGCATTTGCATTCCACGGAATGACAGACGCCGTAAGCTCTGATGAAGCGCCGGGTGTCATCGTCAGCTCCGTCCGGTTCAATACGATCGAATCAGGCACAGTAATTTCATCGTGAAAAACAACAATCTTATCAAGCTGTATTACTTTGCCTTCAATGCTTTCTCCCTCTTTCGGAACGACACGAAGCGTATGCTTTGTATTCGCAAGATCTTTTTTCTCAAATAATTTCTGTTTGTGCATTGCTCCGGCATTTTGTGCCGCCAGTTCTCCGACTTTCACATCGTCGATATAAACGTCGCAGTTCATATGAACTGTATTTTTGCTGGCATGGATCTCTACTCCGGTTCCAGTAAAGATCATCTCATAAGACACATCAACGCCTTTTGCGCTGTAATGCTCTGTTCCGTTATAAAACAAATTTCCGTTGCCGCTTCCCGCAGTCCAAGCGCCTGCCGGCTCGTACTGGATCTTGAAGGGCTCATGATTTGTTGTAAAAACAGCATCGTCAACTTCTGTATATCCCGGAAATTCCGGCTCGGCAATCTCTGCCTCAAATGCTTTTGCATACACAAACTGTACGCCATAAACGCTTCCTGTCCCTGTAGAAGCTTCATTTCTTTTTTCTAAAACTGTGATATGAGCTGTATGATTTCCTGCCGCAAGCGTTTTGCTTTCAAACAATTTTGCCTCCGGTTCTGTCACTGCGGCATAGGCGTCGCATTCTACTGCCTCGCTTCCGTCAATGCTCACGCTGAACATTGCATGATTTGCAGCTTTTTTACCGTAAAGCTCCAGTTTTGTTCCGTTGAATGTAATGTCCAATGTCGCGCCTGCCGTGTTGCTCCAGTGCTCTGTAACGGAAGCGTCGCCCGCTCCCGCCGATTCCCATCCGCCGTTATTTGCATTACCGTCTGAATATACAAAACGTGCGTCTGTATCATCGATGATCTCGAAATCATCTGCTGCCGCATTTACGACAGACGGCGCAACCAAAGTGATGACACAGCAAAAGGCAAGTAGCCATGACATTACCAGTTTTTTGGTCTTTTTCATTTGTCTTAATACCTCCTTATTATGTAGGGGATATCTGTATTTTTGTTTTCCTTTTCCCCATGTAAACTTACTCAACTCAAAAGCTGCATTTCGGGACAAAACATGCCGCTTTCCTATGAGCTGTTATCGTATTGTATCAAACTTTTGCAATACTGTCCTTACACTTTTATCTATCCGTTTATACTTTTTGCCATTCTTTCTTTTTCACCCATAATAAATATTTTTCCTTATGTCCTTCTCCTGTCGTTACGGAGAAACAACGCTGACTGCGTTTTGAAGAATTTCTGCAATCGTATACATATTTGTCACTGCTCCGACTGCCAGTTTTTCCTTTAATCCGTAAAAGTCAAGACATGTGCCACACGTCAGTATCTCGACGCCTTCTTTTTCCAAAATCCTGATATCTTCTAGGCAGTCCGAACCTTCCACCGTAAGTTTCGCGCCTCCGTTGTAAAAAAGGATTTTATCCGGAAGCGTATCAAGCTGCGTCTCCGCAAAAAAGAAACTCTTCATTAAAACTGCGCCCAGCTCATCATTTCCGCTTCCCATTTTATCAGAAGAAACCGCAACGACCGTTCCGATACATGTCGCGCATCCCGCAGATGATAACTGCACTTTGTTCATCCCCTGCGCACTACTGTTACTTCCATTTTCTGCTGCCGGATTGTGATCCGATTCGCCTGCTTCTTTCCCCCCGCCTTCTGCCTGCGCCCGGCTTTCTTTTCCTGCGGTCTGTCCTTTTTGATCGCTTTCTGATACAGCCGCGTTCTTCTCTTCTACCGTAATCATCACTTTGTATTCCCGATCGCTGATCTTTTCCGATTCCGCTGACGCGCCGCTGCTTTTTGCCATCTTCATGACATTTTTCATTGCCGTCTCGTTATCTACAAGCACTTCTATCTGTCCTGCTCCCTGTAATTTTCCAAGCGCTTTTTTTGTTTTCACTACCGGAATCGGACAGTGATCTCCCATTGCATCTACTGTCATTTTCACCATAAGACATCTCCCTCAAAATTTTATTTCTTATTTTATATTGTATCATGAATCATGCCGTATTTCACTTTGAAAATTCAAGTTGACGAAATCCACAGACAGTAAAAGCTCAGCCTGTGCATTCGTAAAACCGCGCTGCATGGCTGAACTGTTACAATTTAGATTGTTTTATGCTTTCCTGTTGTACATGCTTGTGGTAAACTATAGCTATATTCGCACACACTGTATGGAGAAAGGATATTATTATGTGGATTGCAGACAACTGGAAAGATTATGAAGTTATAGATTGTTCTAACGGAGAAAAACTGGAACGATGGGGAGATTATCTTCTTGTTCGCCCCGATCCTCAGGTAATCTGGAACACGAAAAAGAATCATAAAGGATGGAAACAGATGAACGGCCATTACCACCGCAGTAAAAAAGGCGGCGGGGAATGGGAATTTTTCAGTCTGCCTCAGCAGTGGCAGATTCACTATGGATCTCTTACATTTAATTTGAAACCATTTAGTTTTAAACATACCGGACTCTTTCCCGAACAGGCGACAAACTGGGATTGGTTTTCGGAAAAGATCCGAAACGCGGGACGCCCGGTAAAAGTTTTGAATCTTTTTGCCTATACAGGCGGCGCAACTCTTGCGGCAGCGGCCGCCGGAGCGCATGTCACCCATGTGGACGCCTCAAAAGGCATGGTCGGCTGGGCGAAAGAAAACGCAGTGTCTTCCGGGCTGAAAGACGCTCCGATCCGCTGGCTTGTCGATGATTGTGTAAAATTTGTCGAACGGGAGATCCGCCGCGGCAATACTTATGACGCGATCATCATGGATCCTCCGTCTTATGGCCGCGGTCCGAAAGGCGAAATATGGAAGATCGAAGATATGATCCACCCGCTCATCAAACTTTGCACAAAGATCTTGTCTAAAGACGCCCTTTTTTTTCCTTGTCAATTCCTATACGACAGGGCTTGCACCCGCTGTACTTACGTATATGATCTCGACAGAACTAAAGCCATGGAACGGCCATGTAGAGTCGCAGGAAATCGGACTTCCTGTCACTGATTCGGGACTTGTCCTCCCATGCGGCGCATCCGGACGATGGGAATCTGACTGATCACACTTTTATCCGGCTTAATATTTCTCCGATCGGAGCTGAAATCGTCAGTTCTGATCGGATATTTTTTGCCGTTTCTGATTTATTGATCACCGCAAGACGGCTTCCTCTGAAATAATCGATAAATCCTGCTGCCGGATAAACTACGAGAGACGTGCCTCCGATAAGCAGCATATCTGCAGACGCGATCGCCTCCACAGCGCCCCGGATCGTCTCCTCATCAAGACCTTCTTCATAAAGGACAACATCTGGTTTCACGACGCCCCCGCAGGAGCATTTCGGAACACCTTCGCTTTTTTTGACATATTGTGCATCATAAAATTTCCCGCAGTTCATACAATAATTTCTGTGAATGCTGCCATGCAGTTCATACACTCGCTTACTTCCTGCCAACTGATGCAGACCGTCTATATTCTGCGTAACGACAGCCGTAAGTTTTCCCGCCCGTTCCAGTTCTGCCAATTTCAGGTGAGCCGCATTCGGCTTTGCATCAAGAATCATCATTTTTTCTTTATAAAATTCATAAAATGCTTCAGGATACCTCATAAAAAACGTATGACTTACAACCTGTTCAGGTGAAAAACGATACTTCTGATGATAAATCCCATCCGCACTTCTAAAATCCGGTATTCCGCTTTCTGTCGAAACTCCCGCTCCGCCGAAGAAAACGATACTTTCACTTTCTTCAATCATCTTTTGCAGCCGCTCTGTTTCCCGCTCATACATTTTTCAAATTTCCTTTCTCAACATGTTTATCCATAATTTCAAGCATTTTTTCCCATACGATATCCGACGTATCCGCAATCCGCTCATTTCGCTTACACACCTGAGCCTTATGCACTCCATGCTCTGCCCAGCTTTTCCCGTCTGATGCGTCATTTAATAAAAGCGGCTGGAAATTATCGAGCAAATGAGCGAATTTTGCATCCTCTGTACTATATTCTTCAAATTCATCCCACAAACTTCTGAAATATGTTCCCTGATCTTTTGGAAGAATACCGAAAATACGCTCTGCCGCTTTTAACTCCCTCTCTCTTTTTGACTTGGTGCCCTCGGAATCGTATGCATAAGTATCACCCGCATCTATCTCGACAAGATCATGGATCAGTACCATGACGATCACTTTCATCAGATCAACAGGCGCGTCCATATGCTCTTTCAAAAGTATCGCAGACAATGCCAGATGCCATGAATGTTCCGCATCGTTTTCTTTCCGGCTTCCGTCGGCAAGATATGTCTGCCGAAAAACGCTTTTCACTTTGTCCGCTTCAATAATAAAACGGATCTGCTGTTCAAGCCGTTTCCTTTGTTCTTTCTTCTCCGTCATCTTACTTTTCGTATTTTCGCTCATGCCATACGCCTTCCTTTCTCCTCATATAAATAAAAAACCTCCCTGCCGGGGCAATCCCGCTACAGAGAGGATAGCAGACTTTTACAGATCGACTTTACCTGTCGTATCGCCGTTAATTACATAATAAGCTGCTGACTCTTCCGGCTTCAGATAGATCTTAACATCTTTCATATCGCCGACTTTATTTTTCAAAACTTTTGACCAAACATATTTTATTTTGTCAAAAATCTCTTTGTCTGTATATTCTTTTCCCGCAAACTGAAGAAACATCTCTGTTTTCAGTTCCGCTTTCTTAGATGCCGCCTTTTTCACCGGCGCTTTTTTCTCTGCCTTTGCCGGAGCTTTTACTGATTTTTTTACAGCTGCCTTCTCTTCTGTCTCCGGTGTATCTACCAAAACTGCCGCTTTTGTCTCAAGCTTTTTCGTTGTGTCTTTCTTTGTCTCAATCGCTTTCGCTGCTTCTTTCTTTTCCGGCTCTGCTTTTACAGGAGCTTTTTCAGAAGCTTTCACTTCTGCCTTTTCCTCTGCCTTCACAGCTGTTTTCTCTTCTTCCTTTACTGCTTTCGCCGCTGTTTTAGCCGCCTTTGCAGGCTCCGCTTTGATCGCATTTGCTATTTTAGCCGCTGCCCTTGATGTCGAAGTTGTTTTCTTTACTGCCATACTTGTTCCCTCCTAAAATAATACAACCAAGTATTTCCGATACCGCTCTCTAATCCTGTTCAGTATCACTTATTCAACCCAAATCAAAAAGTTTCATAGGGGATTGTACCTCATTTTTCAGAAAACGTCAAATTTTTATCATTCTTGCTGTAATTTCAGTCCGCCTTCACTGTAATTTTCTTATCATCCGGCTATTTTCCGAGATGAAAAACCTTATGATACACGCATCAGATTCCACCTGAAATGAGCTGCCAAAAAACGGAGCAGCACCGTTGCCGCCAGTCCTAATATCGTACCGTAAGCTTCTCCGAATGCCGTTCTTCCGACTACACAGACGATTCCTCCCGCAATCGCAGCGCATGCGTAAATATGCTTTACAAGAATATACGGAGTCTCGCCTGCCATAATATCACGAAGCACCCCTCCTCCTACTCCTGTAAGCGTTCCGATAAATACAAAGAAAAACACATTTTCCCCGCCGACGGCCCGCACCGCCGCCTGTATCCCCACTACTGTAAATATTCCAAGTCCTGCCGTATCGCACCAGAACATCAGCTTATCATAATAATCTGTCTTTACCCGAGACTCAAAAGCCGTCGGTTTCGCATATGCGATCACAAAAAGAATCGTCGATGTCAGCGCCGCCACAAGAACATAGACCGGATGCGAAAACGCCCCCGGCGGCGTCAATCCGAGTATGATATCCCGCATGATCCCGCCACCTACCGCAGTTGTCGCCCCGAGCACATTTACCCCGAAAATATCCATCTTTTTTTGCTATGGCGATCATTGCTCCCGAAGAAGCAAACGCTACTGTTCCGATCAATTCCAAAATAAAAATTAAATTCATCCATACCACAAATCCCGCCTTATCAGATTTCCCGTTTTCCTGTGTTATGACTGATAACTTCTGAAAAATTGCAGAAATATCTTTAAGCATTTTTACAAGTGCGTCAATTTCTTCGTCATCCAGCTTTTCTATCACGGCGTTGGTCATCTGACGATGGAACTGCTCGTGATGATAAAAGCTTTCTCTCCTTTTTCCGTAAGCGCTATATATACGACCCGTCTGTCCTCTTCACTTCTTTCCCTCTTCACATATGCCTTTCTGACAAGCGCATTGACCGCAGTTGTGAGAGACCCCGCCGTG
>ENA-OQET01001035-OQET01001035.1-human-gut-metagenome-genome-assembly--contig:-NODE-1035-length-13286-cov-6.798617_pt1 | contig 13286 bp, 11 predicted proteins | sample MGYA00242800_ERZ504645 | MGnify/ENA primary metagenome ERZ504645 (study PRJEB26092, sample SAMD00036308) | human gut metagenome | host: Homo sapiens | study: EMG produced TPA metagenomics assembly of... | reverse complement strand
GTTTAAGGATATTGCTTTGACAAGGCTGGCAAGGTGGTATGATGAAGTAGATAAATCAGGGTTCCTCACCTTTGGAAGGGTCGCACGTTCTATACAAACACATTATCTGAATATAATCAATTTTTTTTGAAAGGAGGGCAACCAATGCCGCAGCAGAGTCATTCAATGCTAAAATCAAAGCATTTAGAGCACAGTTCAGAGGAGTAAGAGATAGAGCTTTTTTCTTATATAGACTTGCTAAATTATATGCTTAAATATAAAATACCTCAGATTGTTACGTTGACCCGAGTTTCGCTTCAAAAAGGTCACCTGAAGGTCACCGTATAAAAGAAAAAGCACCTACAAATCTTTGTAAGTGCTTGATTCTTAAAGTGGACCAGCCAGGGCTTGAACCTGGGACCTCCAGATTATGAGTCTGTTGCTCTAACCAACTGAGCTACAAGTCCGATGCATCCTTGCTTGGATAGCGGGGACAAAAGTAGCATTTTCTATTGAAATATGCAAGACTTTTGGATAAAATTCCTTATAACCTTTGTCCTTAGAACTTATAAGTTCGTTTTGGATTCTTGGGAAACCAGCCTTTTTTCACTCGTTCTTCCTGCTCGAATATCTCCTTGATGGTCCAGAACGAGGAAAATGCAAAGACGCCCAAAAGGGAGGCTATCATGATGTTCTCCGTATAAAGGGAGGCAATGATGCCGCCGATGCCGAGTAAAAGGAAAATCCACCAGCACTTGGTGCCCCAATAATATTCGGCTTTCACAACTATGGGGTGAAACAAGCCGATGATGAGGAATGTGCAGATACCTATGACAAGGCCCGACAGATGATATTCGTTTAAGAAATCCATTGTTGTTCGTTATTTCTCGGGGCAAATAGGAATCTCCTTCTTGATGCTCTGTTCCAGGGAAATCAAGGTCTCGGTAGCGGTTACGCCAGGAATCTCCTGCATCTTGTTGTTCAGCAAATCCATCAGATGCTCGTTGTCGCGGGCATATACCTTGGTCAGCATGGTGTACGGACCAGTGGTGAAGTGGCATTCTACGATTTCGGGAATCTTGCCCAGCTCGGCAACTACCGTCTTATACATGGAGCCCTTTTCCAGCTTGATTCCTACGTAAGTGCAGGTTCTGTATCCAAGGGACTTGGGATTTACATGATAGCCTGAGCCAACAATAACGCCAAGGTCAATCAGGCGCTGTACACGTTGATGGATGGCAGCACGTGACACGCCACATTCAGCAGCTACGTCCTTGAAAGGGATACGGGCATTTTGGGAAATGATTTCCAGAATCTGCCGGTCAAGATTGTCTATTTTTTCCATAATAGTAAATAAGTAAAGTTCTTGTTGTTATCAAATAGTAAGCAAATATAGGACTTTATTTTAATTTATCTATAAAAAGGGACGGAAAAATGAATAAAAGTGAGGGGTAACGATAAGGCGCGGATTACGCGGATTTCACGGATTTAGTTTACCAAATCCGCGTTATTCCGCGTAATCCGCGCCTAAAAGAAGTATCAAGAGGGTTTTGCCCCTCCCTTCGGATTGTTACATTACTTCTCGATACCCAGCAGTTCCACTTCGAATATCAAAGTAGAGAACGGCTTGATTTGGCTACCGGTTTCTCTTGAACCGTATGCCAGGTCGTAGGGGATATAGAGTTCCCACTTAGAGCCGACGGGCATCATGGTGAGGGCCTCTGTCCAGCCTTTGATTACCTGGTTGGCACGGAAAGTAGCAGGTTCGTTGCGCTTGTAAGAGCTATCGAATTCTGTTCCGTCAATCAGCGTACCTTTGTAGTTTACTTTCACCTTGCTGCTGTCGGCAGGAACGGAACCGTTACCCTTGGTGATGATTTTGTATTGCAGACCGCTCGGGGTAGTTACTACACCTTCTTTAGCCTTGTTCTCAGCCAGGAACTTTTCACCGGCAGCTTTGTTGTCAGCATACTTTTCTGCGGTTGCTTTTTCTTTGATGGCATCCATCTGAGTACGCATGTACTCTTGAGCTTTCATCATATCCATAGCACCACCCTTGCCGATGACACCTGCTACGAAACCTGCCAGCAGATTTTCGCGGCTGATGCTCTGTGTGGAGTCGTTGCCGAAGATTTGTTGGTTGAAGCCTTCCACCCATTGCTTGCTGACCATCTGGCCTACTTGCAGACCGGCCATGTAAGCCACGTCTTTCTTATCGATTTTGGCTGCGCCTTCGTTGAAACCTTTCAAGAATTCTGACATCTGGGTTGAGTCAATGCCTTGTTGTGCAAGATACTGGTCCAAACCTTCTGTACGTGCCATACCGATGGCGTAAGATAATGAGTCGATGTCCGTCTTCAAATCAGCTTTCGGACTTTGAGCAGTACAAGATGCCATGCCGGCAGCTACTGCAAGAGCCATGAGAAATGTTACTTTTTTCATTTTGCTTTTACTTGTTTGTTTATTTAGATAAAATTTTCTGTAATTCGACTTCGAATACGAGCGTGCTGTGGGGAGGAATCATCTCGCCGGCACCCTGCGCTCCGTATGCCAGGTCGCTGGGGATGTAGAGTTTCCACTTGGCACCTTCGGGCATAAGCTGAAGGGCTTCCACCCAACCGGGTATCACTTGGTTTACACCGAATGTGGCAGGCTGGCCGCGCTTGATGGAGCTGTCGAACAGCGTTCCGTCAATCAGTGTGCCTTCGTAGTGGCATTGTACCTGGTCGGTTGCTTTGGCATAGTGACCGACGTTTCCTTCTGTGATAACTTCGTATTGAAGTCCGCTGGGAAGCGTAACAACTCCCTCGCGTTTTTTGTTCTCTTCCAGGAACTTTTTGCCGGCTTCTATGTTTGCTGCGTTCATCTTCTCCTCCAGTTCGGCGAAGTACTTGTTGACGATGTCACGGGCTTCTGTGTGGCTGATTGCCGTCTGGTTGCCCTCCAAAACGTCTTTGATTGCTTGTGCAAAGTCATCTACTGCAATGCCTTTGGCACCCATGCTTAAAAGATTCTGACCTATTCCAAGGCCGATAGCATAACTGAATTTGTCCATAAGATTCTTTTGTTGACGACCGGATTGGTTTCTTTTCCAGTCTATTGCAAATTTATGAGTGGCAAAAGTACGTCTTTTATTTGAATGATAAGGCTTTTAAGTATTTAATTTTTCTTATTTATATCACAACTTGAACATTCTTCTTATATTTGTCTTACTTTAATAAAGGAAAGGAGCAGAAAATGAAGAACTTGGTCATATTGTCGGGTGCCGGTATGAGCGCCGAGAGCGGCATCAGCACATTCCGTGATGCGGGCGGATTATGGGACAAATATCCGGTGGAGCAGGTGGCGACTCCCGAGGGGTATGCACGTAATCCGGAACTGGTCATTAATTTCTATAACGAACGTCGCAAGCAGTTGCTCGATGTGGTGCCGAATGCCGGGCATCTGGGTGTTGCCGACCTGGAAAGGGATTTCAATGTGACGGTCGTCACCCAGAACGTAGATAATCTGCACGAGCGTGCCGGCAGTACGCACGTGATACACTTGCATGGGGAACTGACGAAGGTTTGTTCCAGCCGTGACCCTTATAATCCGCATTTCGTCAAGGAACTGGCGCCGGAGGAATATGAAGTAAAGTTGGGCGACAAGGCGGGCGACGGCACGCAACTCCGCCCGTTCATCGTGTGGTTTGGCGAGTCGGTGCCGGAGATTGAGACTGCCATCCGGTATGTGGAGCAGGCGGACATCTTCGTCATCATCGGCACCAGCCTGAACGTTTATCCCGCTGCGGGACTGCTGAACTACGTGCCCCGTGCCGCCGAAGTGTATCTGATAGACCCCAAGCCGGTGGACACGCACGTCATGCGTCCGATACATGTCATTCAAAAGGGAGCTTCGGAAGGGGTAAAAGAGTTGAAGGCGCTGCTTACAGTTACCCAGCCTCCTTTGCCTTAGGACTTAATCTCCTACGTCTTAGGACTTAGCCCCTCACGGTATAGGACTTAATATGCAGAACATCCGGATGTCTTTCTCCAAAACACCCGGATGTTTTACCCCAAAACATGGGGATGTTTTGCTCCATTACATCCGGATGTTTTAGGTGAAAACATGGGGATGTTTTGGGTACTCACTCCTATACTGTAGAGAGCTGGGTATAGGGGAGATTCCCGCAAGGTATAGGTCTTGCGGGAACAAAGTATATTTGTCCTCGAAATTTGTGCTATTTCTTTATCACGGCCCGTAATACGAACCAGGCATGATGGGCTACGGTACTCATCAGTCCGTAATGCCGCGCCATGATGCGGAAGCGTTCGCGCAGGGATGCTTGCCGGTTCTGGGTGGTCATCCCCTTCTTCCAGATAGTCGATGAGGGTGAGATGGGTATTGTGCAAGGTCCGTGCCTTCTTCATCACCCGGATGCACCAGTCGAAGTCGGCGGAGAAGCGGTATTGCAGGTCGTAGGGTTCTACAAGGTAAGCTTTGGCAAAGAAGGCCTGGTGGCAGACCAGCATGCCCTGCTTGAAGCTTCGCCAGGTAAGCACTTCCGGGGCGGCGAGGCGGCGCATGCGGATGAAGTGGCCTTCCTTATCCACCAACTCCGTTTCGCCGTACAGCACGTCGGGCAGTTCGCTGCCGGAGATGGAGTGTACCATCTGCTGCAAGGTGTCGTCCTCGTGGAAGCTGTCGCCGGCATTGAGGAAGCAGAGGTAATCGCCGGTGGCAAGGCGGATACCTTTGTTCATGGCGTCGTACAGTCCCTTGTCCGGTTCGCTCACGATGCGGGTGATGCGGTCGCGGTAACGGTCGATAATGGAGAGCGTGCCGTCTTTGGACGCACCGTCCACAAGGATGTATTCTACGTGGTGGTAGGTTTGCGAGATAACGCTTTGAATCGTGTCCTCCAGTACCGCTTCGGCATTGTAGGTCACGGTGATGATGCTGAATTTCGGGGTGGGGTGGTTATGCATTTCTTCCGGTCACTTTGTTGTAAAGGTCAATGTATTTCTTGGCGACGACGTTCTCCGAATAGTGGGAGATGGCTTTCCGGCAGGCTTGTTCCGAGAGGCTGGGGTAGTCGGGTTCGGTCAGCGTCCAGTAGATGCCGTTGGCAAAGTCTTCCGAGGATTTGTATTGTGCCACGTAGCCGTTGTGCAGATGGTCTATCATCTCGGGGATGCCGCCCACGTTGAATCCGACGCAGGGAATGCCGCATGCCATGGCTTCCATGATGGTGTTCGGCAGGTTCTCTTCCAGCGAGGGGGTCACGAAGATGTCCACGGCATTGTAGATGTTCACCAGTTGGTGTTCGTTGCTGACGAAGTTCAGCGGGTAGACTTTGAATGGAAGCAGGTTTTCCAGTTGTTGCGATTGGTTGCCGAAGACGACGACACCCAACTGTTCCCGGAGTTCGGGATGCTTGTCGGCCAGCAGTCGGCACGATTCTATCAGGTAGTCGATGCCTTTCCGTTTGTCCGTAATCTTCACCGAGCCGAACAGCATGAGTTTCTTGTCTTGCGGCAGTAGGCAACGGCTGCGGGCTTCCTGCCGGTTGCGGGGCTTGAAGAGATTGGTGTTGATGGGGTTGGGGATGCATGTCACAGCATGCCCGCAGAAGAGGGCGCTTGTCCGGGCACGTTCTTCCAGCCAGCGGCTGCAGGTGACGAAGTTGATGTGACGGTTGCGATACAATGCCTGCTTTTTGTGGAAGATGCGGTAGGAAAGGTCACGTTTGCCTCTGCCTCCGTGGATGAAGGGGCAGTTGTGGCATTCCTGCTGGTAGTGGGTACACTCGCGAGCATGGTGACAGATGCCGGTGCAGGGCCACATGTCGTGCATGGTCCAGACGACGGGCTTGCCCGAGGCGAGAATCTTCTCGATGTTCTTCAGCGAGAGCATCCCTTGGTTTATCCAGTGCAGATGGATGACGTCTGCTTGCTGGAATTCGGGCAGTGAGGTGATGTCTGTCCCCGTGTTGGCTATGTCGACGGCAAAGATGTTCTTTTTGTTGAAGCGGTTGGCGCTCCAGATGACGATGCGCTCCCAGACGAACTTCCACACCATTCGCCAGTTATGGTCCAGTGACACAACGGAGATTTGGTCGGTCTGCTTGTCGCGCACCAGCAGCTTGGCTTTGATGCCGTGGTTCTTGAGTGATTCCATCAGACGGCTGGCGGCGATGGCTGCGCCGCCGATGCGTTCGGATGTATTGATAAGTAGTACTCTCATGACTGTTGTTCGTTTCTTCTTTTTTGAATGTTTTTTCTTGTTACAGATGCCGGTCTTGTTTCATCCATTTCCGGATACGCTTTTGCAGCGTTTGCCATATGATGGTGAAGTTGCCGTACCGTAGGTTCAACGCCAGTTCCTCGAACGACCGTGCAATCTTTATCCAGGGATGCCGCCATGCCATGATGCGGTAAACGCTATCCTTGTAGGCAGTGTTCTCGATGACGTGGCGAGGGTGCTTCAGCGGAAACTCCACTTCGTGGCGTTTCATGGTGAAGATGCGGCGGTAACCGCGCGGCATGGTGTGCACGGAGCCGGCAAAGTGGGTGGAGTCGGCAGTGGCTCCCAGATTGTTTATCATGTTGCGGGTGGGCACGATGCTCAGACCCGAATTGAACAACATGGAGGCGTGGAAGATGGTTTCGTAATAGGCTTTCCCGTGTTCGCGGTGGCGTTGGCACATGTAGATGAAGTCTTTGCGGTAGCGCCGTGTGTGGATGAGGTTCTTCAGTTGCCGCATGTTCTCCTTGTCGTCCAGGAAGGTGTAGAATTCATCCCATTGGTCCGTCACCCGCCGCCAGCTCGCCCATCCCCAGATGGAGAAGGTGGTGGCGAAGAAGTAGTCGGAAGTGATGTCGGGTGTAATCTCCTCGTTGTTGAATCCGGCAATCATGCTGATGCGTGTGTCGTGCTCATACTTGTCGAGCAGTTCCTTGCAGAAGCCGAAGAAAGAGACGGCGGGCACGTCGTCATCCTCAAGCACGATACATTTGTCCGACAAGGAGAATGCCCACTTCTGTGCCATGTATTCCGATGGGTCGCAGCCGTAGTTCTTCTCCTGGTAATTGTGGTGTACTTCGCATTCCCAATCGATGTCTGCCACCACTTTGCGACAAGCTTCTATGCCCGGCATGTCACGCTCGCCGCGCGGGCCGTCCTGATAGAGAAACAGTCGTGCGGGGCGTGCTTTCTTCACTTGTTCGAATACTTGCGCCAGCAGTTTGGGGCGGTTGAAGAAAAGAATCAGTACAGATACATCTACAAGGGCTGGTTTCATGGCAATTTTGTTGGATTAGGAGGTGGCTATATGGTCATTTGGTATGTTGAAAGAAAGAACTGCCGGATAATGATTGTTTATCTTGTCCTGCTCTTCTTCTGTATACCGGTGTAAAGTGGGATAGTTGTACCGTAGAAAGCTTTCCAATCCATCAGGTGCTTTCAGATAAAGTGGACCGAATTTGATTGGTTGTAAATGGTTGAGACTCGTCTCCAAAACATGGTCGGTAGTGGTAATCACATTGTTGTAATACAAAGTTTTCCATGAGTTGAAACAACTTTGCATTATCACCATCAAACGGTAGATTGTCTTTTTAGAGAGTGTCATATCAACTATCCGGTTTAGAAGGCAGGCAACAGCTCCACGATTGGTAGGGTTGGATATTTGACATTTTCCGAAGTGTTTCCATAGCCATACCTCTTTTCCCATCAGGCAGCATTTCAGAAAGTTGACAGCTCCATATTGTATCTTCCTTAATAGCTTATTGTTTGGAATACGGTCAAAAGGGAATATATCGACAAAGATTCCCTGATGCATAGGTACATCTTTAAACATCTCTTCGACAAACAAGGTGTTGTTTTTCTTGACTTTGGCAAAGTAATAAGGACTATGAGGGTCGGTATGTATCCATGAAAGAAAGTATGGTTCTCTCAGTTCTTGGGAGGCTATCTGGAGAAACTTATTGTAGTCTTCCCGTTTCATACCTATATCTATGTCGTCATCCCAAGGAAGAATCGCTTTGTCATAGAGTGCCCCTATTGCTGTTCCGCCGATTACAAAATAGGGAATATTGTGTTTGTCGCAGATGCGCACAATCTCTTCCAGTATTTCGTATAGCACCTGATGTAGTTGGGTCAGTTCTTCTGGGGTATATTGCTTCACCATGGATACCATTTTTGATTGATGTCTGCAAAAATAATGATAATAGTTGAAAGGAGCACTTTCCATTTCAATCTTCTTTTGCGAAATCGGACTTGAGTTTTTCTATCAGTGTGTCGGACTCCCCGCTTACCACTTTCCGGCAGAACATCTTTCCAGACTGCTGCAATACCGGCAGGTCCTCGAGTGTCATCACGCGGATGGATGCGCCGTAGTCTATGTAGTGCAAGGGGGTGAGACGGGTAAGTCCGGGGTATTCTCCCTCTAAAAGAAGCCCTTTTGAGGCAAAAGGGGAGTTGAATACGATGGTCTGTATGCACAGTTCGCTGGGTACAAAGCTGGTTCTGAAATACTTCACCAGCTTCTCCTCCGTGCACAACTTTTCATATACATATCGTGCGCAGGGCAACGTGATGGCCCAATAGTCGGAACCGAAATAGACATCTGCCTGCTTGCCTTCCAAGGGTGCAAAAGGGGCTTTCCGGATGGGGAGTATCTGTACCAGCTTGCGCGATGCTACAATGAGTTTGTTCTTCCACCATATACTCTTCCAAGGCAGGTCACGGAAAGGGTGGTAATGGGTTATCTTGTGCAACTGCTGTTTCACGGTGCAGTGTGTCAGGTTGAAACCGCCGATGAATTCAGTGTCTTGATGCTCCTCGAAATAGCGGTGGATGGCGTTGTTGCTCCATAACGGGTAATCTTGCCCGCTTAGGCATACTACGCGGGTATAGGGGATACCGCTGTGCAATACGGCGGCAAGCAATTCTTTCTGATATTCCACTTGTTCCCATCCTCCCCAGCTTATCCGGTGGCGGGGCACGAAAGTAACCTTGTCTCCCAAGGCTTCTTCAAAAGGGTGTATATCGGCATTGAGGTCGATGTGCACGTAGAAGTCTGCCCGGTCATCCAGTGCGGCAACCAGGCGTGCCAAGTGTGGGGCATCCTTGTAGGCGGATATGATGTAGGCTATGCGGCTCATACTCTTTTTTTCTTTAAGAGGAATTCAATGCTTTCCCGGAAGATGGTAGATTGTAGTTTCCACAAAACCAGTGCATAAAGCCCAGCTACCATAATGATTTTGGCTGCCATATTTAAGTATAGGTTTTCTATGGGCTGAGTGGCATAGTGAGTTGATACTACGAGTACAATGGATAGGGAGAGATAAGGAGAGATGTCTTTCAGCATATCGCGCAGTCTTAATCCTATCTCCCTCTTGACAAAACGGAACCATACAAACAGCCAGCCGATATTGATAATGACGAAAATACGCAGCATCCATTCCAACCCGTATGGGTATATGGCACATACAGCTACTATTTGCAGCAGGCTCAAGCTGATGGTGCTCCACATATAGATAGAAGAATGCCCCCGGCTGATGAGCAGGTTGGAGAACAGATTGATGACGGGAATAAATGCTCCCCAAATACATAACAGTTGCAAGATATCGGCACTGGGCAGCCACTTCTCCGTGATAGTGATTATAATCAGTTCTTTCGATACCAAGCTCAATCCCAGCATGGCGGGGAAAGAGATAAAGGCGGTGAAGCGCAGCAGCTTTCTGAATACGGCAAGTTGCCGTGCCTTGTCGTCGGCAACCCGGGTAAAGACGGGTTGTGCAATGCCGTTTATCATGCCCGTAATCGTGGTATGTCCCATGCCGTTCCACTTGTTTGCCTGCGTAAAGTTACCCACTTCCCGTTCCGAATAGAACTTACCCAACAAGACGGAAAACAAATTGTTATTGATTATGGTGAAGATATTCGTAATGATTATCTTACTGCTGAACCCTATCATCTCCTTAATGGGTGTGAAGTCGAACCGGAAGCGGGGTCTCCAACGCGAGAAGTAGAAGTTAAGAATCGTCATCACGGTGACGAATGAGATACTTTGCAATGCAATACCCCAATAGGCGAATCCGTTGACAGCCAGTGTGATGCCCACAATGCCGGAGACTATCAGACTCGAAATGGAGATGACGGTAGTGTCCTTGATTCTGAGATTCTTGAACAGATACGCTCTCGGTGCGATGCTCATGCTTGAGATGACGAATCCGAGGAAGGAGAGACGTGACAGCGGTATCAATTCGGGCGTATCGTAGAAGTCGGCAATCAGCGGTGCGGCAAAGAAGAGTAATATATATATAGTAGTGCTGCACATCAGGCTGAACCAGAACACGGCGTTGTAATCCTTGTGCAAAGTCTCCTTCCGGTTGGTCAGTGCCGAAATGAACCCACCCTCCTGCAAGGCGGCGGCAATGGCGGAGAAGATGGTAAGCATCCCTACCATACCATAATCCGAAGCATCCAGCAGACGGGCAAGGACTATTCCGAATCCCAGATTTAACAACTGCTGTATGCCGTTGCTGAATCCTCCCCAGAAGAGACCTTTGGCTGTTTTTTCTTTGAGTGATGTATCGGACATAGTTTATTGGTTGATAAGGCAACGAGTTAACAAGGCCACGAGGCTTTTCCTTCCTCCTTGTAGCCTTGTTAACTCGTTACCTTGTTACTGTTTTATTTCACCTCGCTGCCCGGCTTCACCTCTTTCAGCAGTGAAGTCACCGCCAGCGAGCCGTCATAATTCTCGGCAGAGAGAATCATTCCCTCACTTACCAGCCCGTTCTTGAATTGGCGTGGAGCGAGGTTGGCGATGAACAGCACTTGCTTGCCTACCAGTTCTTCCGGTTTGTAGTGCTGGGCAATGCCGCTGACGATGGTGCGGTTTTCCAGCCCGTCGGCAATCTTGAACTTCAGCAGCTTCTTCATCTTGGGCACTGCCTCGCATTCAAGCACTGTACCTACGCGGATATCCAGCTTTTCAAAGTCTTCGAAGGCGATGGTCGGCTTGATGGGGTTTGCCTTGTAGGTGGCGGCTTCGTTTGCCTTCTTGGTGGCAAGCAGCTTGTCTACTTGTGCCTGGATGACGTCGTCTTCTATCTTTTCGAACAGCAGTTCGGGGGTGCCCAGCTGATGTCCGGCAGGCAACAGGTCGGTGTGTCCCAGCTCTGCCCAGTCAAAGCTGTCCATGTTCAGCATCTTGCGAAGCTTCTCGCTGCTGAAGGGCAGGAACGGTTCGAAAGCAATGGCAAGGTTGGCGACCAACTGCAACGAGATGTGGAGAATGGTGGCTACGCGCTCCATGTCTGTCTTGGCAAGCTTCCACGGCTCGGTGTCTGCCAGGTATTTGTTTCCGATGCGGGCAAGGTTCATCGCTTCCTTCTGTGCGTCGCGGAATTTGAATACGTCCAGCAACTTCTCCACTTCTGCCTTGACGTCGGCAAATTTCTTTCAGCGTCTCGCGGTCGTAGTCGTTCAGTTCGCCTGCGGCGGGCACTACGCTGTCGAAGTACTTCTTGGTGAGTTGCAGGGCGCGGTTCACGAAGTTGCCATAAACGGCAACCAGCTCGTTGTTATTACGTGCCTGGAAGTCCTTCCAGGTGAAGTCGTTGTCTTTTGTCTCCGGTGCGTTGGCGGTCAGCACGTAGCGCAGCACATCCTGCTTGCCGGGGAAGTCAACGAGATACTCGTGCAGCCATACCGCCCAGTTGCGTGAAGTGGAAATCTTGTCGCCCTCCAGGTTCAGGAACTCGTTGCTCGGCACGTTGTCCGGCAGGATGTAGCTACCCTCTGCCTTCAGCATGGCGGGGAACACGATGCAGTGGAACACGATATTGTCTTTTCCGATGAAGTGTACCAGACGCGTTTCGGGGTCTTTCCACCATTTCTCCCATGTGTCGGGCAGCAACTCTTTGGTGTTGCTGATGTAGCCGATAGGGGCGTCGAACCATACATAGAGCACTTTGCCCTCGGCGCCCTCTACGGGAACGGGAATACCCCAATCCAGGTCGCGGCTCACGGCACGCGGCTGCAAGCCCATGTCGAGCCAGCTCTTGCATTGGCCATAAACATTGGGACGCCACTCCTTATGGTCTTCCAGAATCCATTGGCGAAGCCATTCCTCGTGTTTGTCCAGCGGCAGATACCAGTGCTTCGTCTCACGCATCACGGGCTGGCTGCCGCTGATGGCACTCTTCGGATTAATCAGGTCCGTGGGGCTGAGGCTGGTGCCGCACTTCTCGCATTGGTCGCCGTAAGCGCCTTCGGCATGGCAGTGGGGGCACTCGCCGGTGATGTAGCGGTCGGCAAGGAAGGTCTTGGCTTCTTCGTCGTAATACTGCATGCTGGTCTTTTCGATGAATTCTCCCTTATCGTACAGCTTGCGGAAGAAGTCGGAAGCCGTGTCGTGATGCGTCTTTGAAGTAGTACGGCTGTACACGTCGAAGGAAACGCCGAACTCTTCGAAAGACTTCTTTATAAGCGTATGATAGCGGTCCACCACGTCTTGCGGGGTGATGCCTTCCTTCTTGGCGCGGATGGTGATGGGCACTCCGTGTTCGTCGGAGCCGCCGATGAAGATTACATCTTCCTTTTTCAGTCGCAGGTAGCGGACATAAATGTCGGCAGGAACATAAACGCCTGCCAGGTGTCCGATATGAACCGGGCCGTTGGCATACGGCAATGCCGAGGTCACGGTGGTACGTTTGAATTTCTTTTCCATTGTGTTATTATGTATCTCTTTTGTTATGAACGCTTTTAGTGGCACAAAGATAGCTGTTTTCTGCAAAATATGAGTATTCTTCCAGATTCTTTCCAGATTTAGGCTTCATCTTTGCCATACAAAATGAACAAACTTGGTATTGATAATGTAAAAAAACGAAATGACTATGAAACTGGAAAAGTACTTCTTATTATTGGCGTTAGGCGTGTTTGCCTTTGCCTTGCAAAGCTGTGATGATGACGACAACGACGGAATCTCCGTGCCCGCGGAACTGAGTAATGCGTTGGCCAAGGAGCATCCCAATGCCCAGCGTATAGAATGGGAAACAAAAGGTGCATATTATGTGGCTGATTTCCATGAGGACAATTTCGAAAAGGAGGCCTGGTTCACCAAAGACGGTGTATGGCAGATGACCGAAACCGACCTCCGTTATGCAGACCTTCCCGCTCCGGTGAGAAGCTCTTACGAGAGTAGTACCTATTATAATGTATGGAAGGTGGAAGATGTAGACAAGCTGGAACGTAAGGAAATGGCTGTTGTCTACATCATCGAAGTGGAGAAAGGTAATCAGGAAATGGACCTCTAT
>ENA-OQET01001034-OQET01001034.1-human-gut-metagenome-genome-assembly--contig:-NODE-1034-length-13297-cov-2.927639_pt1 | contig 13297 bp, 13 predicted proteins | sample MGYA00242800_ERZ504645 | MGnify/ENA primary metagenome ERZ504645 (study PRJEB26092, sample SAMD00036308) | human gut metagenome | host: Homo sapiens | study: EMG produced TPA metagenomics assembly of... | reverse complement strand
TTTCTCGAATGTATTTGAAACAATGTTCGATGAATGGGTAGAATAGATCACATGATTCTTGATTATCATCCAGATCAAATGTTCCCTGAGAGATCAGTTCTCCTTTTTATTGTACGTGTTGAAAAAATTACACTTTTTTAATGCTGCCTGAATAGCTTCAATAGTAATGCATCTTCCAGGAGTTAATTCAGCCTCTCCGACAAGTACACGAGATCTCAGAGGTGAAGTTGGCTCCTCTCCTAACATCTGTGCTATCTTTGATCGAAGTGCCTGTCTTCTCTCATTCAGATTTTGGGATTCCCATAGCATATCTGCATTAAGTGTTACTCTCAGCGACTTAGGAACCGCTTTTTGGTTTTCATTTATATCCATAAACAACTTAATCTGTTCTGTACGATCCAAATCAACAAAAGCAACAACCGGGTACCGTATTCGTACTTGCATATTTTTGAATCTGAGTAACCATACAATCGATGCTGTCCGTCTATAATATACGCAGTTCTATATCTTTTCGGGATGTGCAGTATTCCTAATTTTGAAATAGAACCATCAACCTTAGTTCCAGATTGATCAAAGACTAAACCTTTTCCTCCTGTGTCAATGCTGATAATGATAGAATTAGGGAAATATCCACCGTCGTTAATGAAATTACGCACAGAGGTCAAACGTGCCTTCTTAATAATACGCTGATAGGTTGGCATCATATTCTGATTTGCCTCATTACGATGAAGCACATAACCAACCTTCAACAATTTTTCCGGCTCAATCGAGAATGAATAATACGTATATCCACCCATTTTTCCTTGAATAGCCGGAATCCTATTATCCATATTCTTAATTTCCTGGTTAGCAAACAGACTTCCAAGTAACTGGTATCTTGAGCATGAACCAAGATGTTTGGAGAGATCAGAATAATACTCAACTGCCGAATCATTAAAATAGGTAATACCTGCCTTATCTAAAGCAATCAAATCCTTCTTCTGGATAATGTAATTATGAGTAGCCCAGATGAACTTTGACTTTCTATTTGGATATTTTTTCAGAGCCTCTTTTCTAAGTCCAGCTATACGTTCTCTAAATTCCTTGATTTCAGCAGCAAAACTCTGATCTGTCATCTCATCTACAGCACGACATTCAACAAATATGATTGTCTCATCATCTACAGCCAGAACATCGACCTGATGCACCAGTGATTCATCATGAAAATCATAGGACATATAGAACTCTCGATCTGCATTCATTGTAGAAAAGCCCATGCTTGCAAAAAGCAGCCAAATTTTATTTTCGAACTGCTCCTGAATGGATTTTTCCTTGGTCACTCCTACAAACTTTGCATTCTTATATTCTTTGCTCTTCTCCCAACCTTCATCCACATACTGCGGAAGGTCGTCCACCTTGATTTTCAATGTATCAAACTGCTTTCTTCGAGCACTTTTAGCCGAATTCAAAGCCTTCTCATAAACCATCTTTTCCCAATTCGTCTTAGACATTATTTTTCAGCCTCCTCTCGTTTTACTCCGGGTATATTAGTGAAAATGTACTCCTGTACTTTTCCTCTTCTTGCTGCTTTACCACCAATGTTACAAGTACGATCATACGTAAGCATTTCGCCCTTACCTTCAAAAATCTTTGCAATTTCGGGATGATATGCATTGGTCAAGATAAAATATGCTCTTACATCTCGTATATAGTCAATCAAGTCTGCTAGTCGTTGCTGATCCTCTAAAGAAAACAATGTAGGATTGTAAGCTATAAACATATTATTATCCGTAGACTTACTGGAAACAGCATACGGCGGATCCAAAATACTAAATCTCCTTTACGGATCACATCTTTACAAGCTGCAAAAGTCTCTGTTCTGTACATCAGCAATTTGAAGTTTTTCTCTGATTGTTTCAAGGCGGTCGTAATTAAAATTCTCCACATTCTACGACCATATGGAACATTATACTTTCCTTTACTGTTTACGGGATAATCCCATTAAACGATTAAAAAATTCAAATACAGAAAACGAGCTGCCTGCTCAATCAGATCTGTCGGCTCTTTTTCTTCGTATTACGTAATATGAGTCTTTATCAGTCTTATATTCTTTTAGTTTTCCGTAACGGCATGCAGATTATCTCTTATCTGTGTAAATGTGTTTACCAATTCTTCGTTTATATCGGACAGATACGCATTTATTAGGTAGATCCAACGCAAAAAAGATAGATGCACCTCCCATAAATGGTTCGATATAATTATTGAATTGTAAATTTTGAATCATATCCTGGACGACGGGAATGAACCATCCTTTACCGCCAGCCCATCGAATGAAAGATGCATTCTTAGCCATGGAATTATCTCCTAATCAATTCTATTAAATAGTATTTCGCCCTAGTGTAAGCGATGTAATTCATATTCGGTGTAACAGTTTCTGAATGGATATAGATTACCATGACTGATTCCAATCCCTTGAACTCTTCCACTGAACTCATTTTAATTTCACTCGCAGATGACAGGTCTCTTTTTGTGAATTTCCATTTAGCTATGCCTTCTGGGTATTCAGCAGAAAATGCTTCAACATCATCTACTAGTACAACAATCTTATCGTTTGCCAAATGTTCCTCATCTATATATTTCTTCAAAAGCATTTCCAAACGATGTGTCAACTGTAGGTGATCATAAATCATTTCTGTTACAGGCGTAGGTCCTTCAACTGGATTGACAACGACATCTTTTCCGAGATTTGTCTTTTCCGCTGTCCATGAATAGATGTTGGCCGTATTGCGGATATTCTCCCGAAGAAGATAGGGCTCTCCTACAATTCCAAATCCATTGCCAAAACTATCTTCACGGAAAATCTGTACATCATCGTAGAATATACCTAACCTTGACTTGCTTTGATCAGCCAATAGACTTCTCGTAATCCGCGCCCACTCTTCTGTAAAATCCTGTGCTTCATCAACAAAATAGCATCATACTTCATGTTGGCATCTATACTTTTCTCAATACCTTCGTAAAGCGGTGCTTCATAACTTTCAAAGTCAACAGATATCTTTTGAAACAACTGTGATATGCAATAAACATCTACTTTATCTGCAATCAATGGATTGAGAGAAATATCCTTCTTAACCGTATCTCTCAAGGTTGGGGATGTACATAAAAATAGCACTTGTCGGTTATGTTTCTCAGCCTCTTGCATAGCCATCTTTTTAGCAATCCAAGTTTTACCCGTACCAGCTCCACCTTTCATATAAAACTGTGTAACATTACTGAGCAAATAAACATAATTATCCTGAACCCGATTAATAACCTGTAATTGATGCTCTTTGTATTGAACTAACGCACCCGCAGCCGCAGATAAAGCCACTTTTTGTCGAATCAGTTCCAGCAATGCCTTATGCTGATTTTCTCTATAAACACGAAAACCATAAGATGTTCCTGCCCATATCCGGAACATCTTCTTGATTTTATCGTACAATTGATTCATTTCGCTGCAATCAATCGTACAATCTCTGTGCCTATGATCAATTAACTTATGCTGTGGAACCGCATAAAAATGGGAAAACAACTCCTGCTGCATAGATTCCCGGATAAGAAATGTGGTTTGTATTGGTATATACCTTTTCAAAATAATACATACTCTTCTCTGCCTGGTCATACGGAGAACAAGATAAGTGGCGATCCCCATTGGTATGGTCAATTAATGTCCAATGATTGTCTTCATCAATTACAATATCATTTCCACCTTTTACTTCCAGGCAAAGAAATCCATATTCCGGACTTGCAACAATAAAATCTGCTTCTGACTGAATACACTGGCCTTTTTTCATATGTAGTCCATTTCACAGAATAAAACACATCAAATGTTTCCGGAAGCTGACTTTTCAAAGCATAATAAACCACCTTTTCAGAATCTTCCGGCAAATATTCAGCTATATTCTTTGGATACATATTAGCCATTTTTTACATCTCCCAAAATCCAATCTTAGGGCTCTTCCCCCCCTCTATTGAATACATATATTTTCTTCCTAATCCTGCATTGAAGTGATTACATGAAATCTCCGGAATGATCAGACATGCATGGCATGCCGTATCATCACGTTCGGTACATACTGGATCAAAAATACAATTCTTAGTATCTTCGAATACACGACGAAGGAAATATTCATATCGCATCTCTGCCATACCAGACAATGCCCCCAGTGGAACACCCTGACTTGTCTGAGAATAAATAAAGATACTTGCGGTCTCAACAAAGATGATTTCCGTCAGGGAATTACTGCTTAATCCACTTATCTCACCAGCCGCCTGAATAAAAGCATGAGACATAGAATGCAGAAGACCGAATACATTCTTAGTGATTGCTTCATCACCCTCAATTTCTCCAAACATAGAAATCAAATCACCATGAACATTCTCGGCGAACCACCTCTTCACAGCTAGTTCGTCATGTAAATCTGGCACCTGTTCTTCTCGAATTATATTATTGTCGCGAAGCCATTCGATAATTTTTGCCTGGTCGATTTCAAACAAAATGCCTTCCGTATCCAGTTTCGCTCCATACACCAAATTTGCCGTGCCTTCTTTATTTTTATCATAGGCATTGAGCTTAAGCTGAGGCCAATTTGGATTTTTATTATTTTTTGGATCCGCAACGATTCGAGAATATCCGTATGTACAATTAATAATCTGTATATCACATGATACCTGCATATTTCTTATGCCCAGTTTGTTATGCCAATCATAAATATCCTGTGGACTCTCGATAAACTCCATTTCAATCTGACGATCAATAGAATCCTGCAAACTGATGATCCTTTTTGCATATTTTACAGTGTTGTACTGCATCAACTTGAAGGAATAATGATTCAGCCATTCTTTATATGCCACAGGGTTCTGGTTTACAAACTGACTGCAAATATCATCACAAGCTGCAGCAAATCGTTCAATACTAATATTGCCGCTATTACTTTTGGACATAATTCCGGCCACTGCCGTCTCAAAATCAGCCTCATTAAGCAACCCTAACGCAATGAGTCCTCTAACTTGATTCTCTGCTTCTTGTCGCTTGGCATCAGATCGGAACTGATCACTGAATGCAAGCTCAACATTATCCAGTATTTGCTCGTATTCATTCTGAGTCATCTTACCGAACCACATAGCAACAATAGCCTTCTGTGCTTCTATTCCTTTTTTATAGAACTCGCCGCTTCGATGATCCACAAGGTTGATAATGCACAAAGTAAATGCTTTATAATTTTTCCCAGAATTAGCATTGTCAGGTAATAACCGTTTTCCACAGGTTGGGCAAGGTATTGAGAGCTCTGCTGATCGCTCACTGTTTCCCGACATATAGAACATTTTGAATCGTTCATTCGACTGATTTGGTCGATAAATAAAATCGTGAACCCCTTTAACATATGGTATTTTTACTGGCTGTGCATATCCACATTCACATGCATAGATCATCTGAAGCTGTTTAACTGAATGCTTCTTGCAATCTGGATTGGTACACCACCATGTACCTCTGTCAACATCACTTGCCTTTTTCTTCTCAATTACTTTTCCACATGAGCTACAATAGAATACTAAAGGCGAAATTTTTCCTAAGATATCCGGAACCTCATCAATACAATTCGGTTCTACAACAACGAATGAATGTACTCCATCGCGGATATCAAATGAGGTAATGTCTCCTCCACGATCTCCAAACAATTTGATCTGTCGTTTAATTTCATTCTCTATGAAGTCCCCATAGATTCCCTTCATTTCTTTATAACTCCAATGGGTAATCTGCGCGGTTACCGCTACACCATTATCATCTCTTTCCGAAATCCAGGTACGTGGTAAAAATTTATATACTGCTTGACTTTTACTTCGTTTCATATATATTTCCCCACCTTAAATCTTAATCTCAATCTGTTCTTCCGTATCTCTCAGGCTTCGCATTGGTTTTAATCGTCCATGCGAAAACTGCCCAATTGCATCTGAAAGGAAAACATCCTTTTCGAAAGTACCATTCTGAATACCTCCAAGAATTCTTGGAACCTCTTCCCGGATAATCTCTTTATAAGCGATTGACATTTTTTCACTATCTCTGCAGTCGTAGATTGCGATAATCATGTTTACTACATAATCAATATCAATGAGGCCATCCATCAAAAGCTTCTTGATTTTGATGGCGTGGTACAGATTGTCATTGTTAGTTTCAATAGTAAAATACTGCATAAGAACACCTGATAAAATACCTGGCAATGTACTGTAAATGGCATTTTTTGCCCAACGGTTAATAGGCACTGATTCAACCAGGTCATCTTTGTTCTGATGAAACGTCACAAAGTTTTTCAGGTACGATCTATCTCTTACTCTCATCAATCGAATAATATCCACAACGATACCCGTATACTTACGACCAGTACGTGAATAGGCCTGAATATACTCTGCATTATTATTTGGCATACCGAAGAAATACATAATATTAAATGAATCTTCATCCACACCATGAGAGATGGTGCTAGTTGCTAAAATAAGATTTGTACTATCGTAATTCTTACGGTTCTCCTGGATGTCAAAGAGCGTTTTTCTTACTGTTTGGAAATCAACATCACTTGTCATCTGCTCAACAACAAACTCCGGAATTCCTTTTGCCTGTAAAAAGTTGTTACCCTGGTTCTTGAAGGCATTCTCCAATTCCATTGCATCCTGCTTACGGTTGTTATAAACAAGCTCAATCCAATAATCAAAGAGCATGTCTTTATATTTTTCTTCTGAAGCGTCAAATCCTTTTTCACAAAGTGCCTGATATGTTTCCTGCCAATTTCGGATCATACGATACACAACAAGTCGCATGATGTATACTGACTCCCACATTCCATCAGTGATAGATCTGCCATATGGTGCATATCCAAGAATAATTCTAGTGATATCATCCTCATTAGTTAACGAATAGAAATCTTCACCGGTTTTCACAGAAGGATATTCGCATGGGAATCTTCGAGCATCCATATGATAAAGATTCTTGATATGTTCTTCGTACATTGAAATGGTAGCTGTTGCACCAATAAATCGAATCTGTTTACGATGTTCTGGTTTCACCATATTTTTCGCATAATAATATAAAAACGATTCATAATGCGAGTCGAAGGTACCAAGACTTTCCTTAATCAAGTGCATCTCATCCTGAATCATCAGGGTAGGTACGGGATCTTTTAAATAGCTTACGTCCTGGACATGACCACTGCAGCCACCGCAAGTACATCTGGATCCTACGGAAAATCCGTGTGTTGAACACCACTTTTTAACCTGTCCAAAAAGCATTTTGAATTCATTTGTTGTTCCAATCATGGACATCTTATCAATGGTACTTACAACTACTGATGGAAGATATCGATAGATTTCACTATCAACGATAAATAATGGCAGCGTTTCTACTTCGCACTCTGGATTATCGCAAATATGTTCAAGAACCCATCGTTCTTTATTAAATCTTACATGAATATGTTTTTTACCACAGCATGGACAAGTATCGATAAATCTGTAGTATTCATCTAACGTATCCTGATCACTTTCAAGAATAAGATCCAGATCTTGCTGTTGTCCACCACGGCTACTTAAACGTTCCTTGGTATCAATCTTATTCGGTGTGTTATTGTTGCCGACATAAAATCCCACCCTAAATTCCGTCATTTCACGAAGAGCTGCCGCTTCCATACGAACCTTATTTGCCTGCATGATGATTGTCAGAACACGATCCAGCTGCTGAACAGCAAGCAGTCTCAATGGATATTTTAAGAAGGCAGTAATACCCTGATTTTTACCACGAAGACGATCAAAGAACATTGTGAATACTGTAATGCCAAGAAAGGCTTCTGTTTTTCCACCACCGGTTGGGAAATACAGCAAGTTTGCTACATCAAGATCTGCTACACTTATTGTTGCATCTTCCCTATATTCACTTCGAACCGCCTCAGCAAGCATAGAGACGATAAACACAATCTGGAATAGTCTCCATCCTGTAATATTTTTTCTGCTTTTCGGATTAAGTTTCGTCTGAAAAGTTTTATTCATATAGGCAAAGGCAGTTTTAACTGAATCCTTATACTCGATAAGATGAATACCGGTTTCGAGACGATCGATTTCACCTCTATAAGCAACTAAAGCCTTCTGATATTTTTCTTTCGCCATAGCAGACAGACCTGGCAAACCATCAAACTCTGCCTCACATCTTGCGTAGTCCTCGTTCATTCTTTCTAGAATGAGCTTCAGATTACTTACCGGATCACTAATCAGCTTTTCAAAAGTAACATACTCTTTTAAATCATCCTTTGTAATGAGTCGTTTCTGGTAATACTTTGGAATGTTGTCAGTTTGAATTTCACAAATCCTGCCTGTCGAATCCAAAATATAACGTGCAGAAGTATTTTCTGTAACTGCATATATCGGATCTCGCTCTTTGTATCCTGTACTGAAGTAATCTAATTTAATTTCCTGAAATTCAACCTGTTCATTTCCAGAAACGGTTATTCCTGCATCAAAGACTTTCGGCAAATAACCTACATTTTTTCCGTCATTCACAGGCGTTTTATTTACCATCTGAAGTAAAAAGCGCAGACTATCCTCTTCTTCAACAATATGAGTGAAGATATCCAGCTTCCAACTTGGATATACGGACTCGCTCTTGATTGTCAAAGCCTGTTCAAATTTTTCTTTTGAAGCCAAGTCTAAAAATGGAATTCTAGTTTTATTCACGATACAAATCTCTGGACTAATCAGACTTGCTAATTCGTTCAGCTTTTCTTGTATCTGTGCTTCTAGATGAATATTTGAAGTGGTCAGTTCTGAAAGAGAAAGTTCAATTCCCGTTCCAATTCTCTCGGAAATATCGATTTTCTTATATGTAAGAGGAACTGAGATTTTCTTATCAGCATAGGAATCACATAACTCCGCTATGCTTGCATATTGATACTTATCTTTTCGCGATATTTATTCAGAACATAGTCCACTGTCATATCATAATCTGGATGGATCATATAAAAGAACAATCCCCTTGGAATGATACGAATAACGCCTTGCGCGGACTTTTTTACAACAAAGGAAAAACTGATAGACGGAACACTTTCAAACTTTGTACTGCTATTCTCTGTATAGCCACCTTGAAAAGTTGTATCAATACGATCTTCAGCCAGCATTCCAACCATAACGCGCTCGGCCGGATCATCTTCTACAAAAATATCCGGTAAATCTTTTCCAGACACTCTTTCTACATATTTAGACACGATGTAATCGGCCATGATATTGTAATTATTTGCCATATTCATCACCTATTTTTTAATATTTCTTCCATAGGACTGCCGGGCTTCAAATCGCTCAAAACGTATAAAACATCTCGTGCTCTTGAGCAGGCTGTATAAATAGCTCTCATCTGACTCTGAACTTGTAATTGATCATCGTCATTCATTCCTTTAATCGTATTCCACGAGCTTATTTCTTTTTTATAGAAATCATCGCCATAAATATAATTGTACGGATAAAGTCCTGTTACAATTACTGCCTTGAAATCCAGGCCTAATGAAGAATCGATTGTAGATAAAACAACTCCATTGGTATCGCTATATCTTTTTCTTTCAAATATACCATCTCTCGACGATGTAATCATAGAATATGGTATATCTTCAGCATCCAATGCTTGTCTTAACCAATATAAATTGTAATATCTGATTCGATCATGCTGCTTATATGGAAATAAAACAGCAATTTCGGAATAACTGAGTTTGTATTTTTCTGCAATTTTCTTAATAGCATCTACTGTTTTCTTTGTAATATCCATTCTTCCGATGCCTGTCTTCACATTAAGCGCTAATGACTTTGTCTCTCCAACTTCAAAGGAATCGTACTCAAGCTCCTTAAAATCAATTAGATTCAACATTTTCATGCGTTCATTCATATGCTGAAGCATATGGCAGAGATACAAACCTATTTGCTTACTATTTCTATAATTCTTACGTATGTATTTCACTCGTCCGGTAAAATCCAATGTAACACCGGCAATCTTTTTCCACGGGACATCTCCGCGTCTACTCTTTTTGCGCACTGTCTGATTCAAATCTCCGGCCATAAGGAAAGTATTATCCTCAGCATCCTCCAATAGCAGATAGCATAATTCCAAATACTGAGGATCAAAAATTTGAACCTCATCTATGAATATTGCTTTGAACCTTAATTTCAATTTTCCTGACTTAACTAAATTAATACAATTTTGTATTTCCTCAGGAGTCGCAATATTGTCAGCACATCGTGCATGAAGACATTCCTCATAAATTTTTTTCACAAGCTTATGAAATGTCATAATATGCAAATTTGAATCGTTTCCAAAGTTTGCACAACTTCTCTTAAAACAGTATGAATCTGCCAAATTGCTGTTATAGCAAGTAAGCAATATATTAGAATCTTTGTACATGCTGGCATATTTAAATGCTTTGGATAACAGAAGAACACTTTTTCCAGCACCAGGATTTGCTAGTATAACTCTATGCCCACGCCCCATATCATTAACTTGTCCTACCTGATACTCATCTAAGAAAAATGTTTTGTATTCCAACTCATCACCAGTGATTCGCATCTCTTTTTCTGTACAGATCTTATTCGAAACCGGAACCTTTACCTCTTCCATTTCATTCATAACGACAGTATATTCCGGTGCTAATCTTTCAAAGATAGCTTTCTGTTCCAATTCAGAAATTCCGCTAAAATTAGGATCATACTCTTTCCGAACATAATCAAAAATTTTAATATCCTTTAAATACTTTTCTTTACCTGTAGAATCAATAGGATGGAAGAATTTGTAAGAAGCATATGCTGTTAGACATCGCTTTTGTTCCTCCTGCATCTGAATTCTATCTACTGAAACCTCTGGAAATAAAATCATATGCTTATAAGGAAACTTCAAAACTTTATATTCACCCGTACGGACAATCAACATTTTCGAGTCGAGTAATCTCTCATATATCTTATCTTCCACCATCTGCACATACATAATGTATGCATCAAGCATGGCCGGATTAATCTCACCAGTATATATAGAAAAGGTCACAAGCCCTTCTCTCGGAGAAAGATATAATCCCATCTTTACCGCACTTGTACTCATACGAACGGGATCTATATCCACCGCAAATGACCTTCTTTCAAATTACGAGCTGCATTTCGCAGTAATATTTTTTTCTCCCTGTGAAATATGATCCTTTTTTGCATAATCCTTTGGCCACAAACGTATTGGCATTGCTCTTTCCTCCACCTCGCGACTATAATAACAATAGTCTCCTAACTATTAATCATATCACAAACGTGTAGGTTTTTGTGGACAAATGTATAACAACAGCTTATAATAAAGTTTTTTCCATGAAATTATGACAAAAGGAGCCTGTACTAGATTGACAAGCTCCAACCATCTATTCTGGAATGGTAGATCAGAATTCTCAATTGCTCTCATCTTCAAAATTTTCTGGATCCACAAGTTCTTCCTTGATGAGTTTTTCTTTACTCATTACGACCAATACCGCATACTGTTCGCCTCTTTATCAAACTTATTATCCTGTTTCTTCTTAAGTCTCAGCTTCATTCCCGGTTTCAGGAATTCATTTCCATGATAATATTTTGTACCAGTCAATGTGAAATAAATCTTTGCCTTGTTATCTTCCCCCTTCTAAAAAGTCAAATTCATCCGGATCCAATCCTGCATCTTCCAACACTTCTCTTCTTTCATCCGGATCCATAAATTCCAACTCATCATAATCAAGTCCGGCATCCGCAAAATGTATCAATCTCATCGTCATCATCAAAAATACTTTTTTCCATCATCCTTCATCATTCGTCCATGAACTGAAACTGTGCAGCACGTTCCCCAGCTATCCAATTTTCCATCTCTGTTAAAATCAAACATCTTATCCAATCAAACATGATTTTTCCTCCCTAGATTTCTTTATTCTTCAACTTCTGTTTCAGCTTTCTTAATCTTCTCCTGATTATCCAGAAGGCTCTTCTTGCTTATGCTGCAGATTGTTCCGTGATCTGTGACAAGTACCACTTTTGCTTTTCGCTTTCTTTCCGATTTTGTCATAGATTCTTCCGGCACTCATGGAATCGCCGAGCACTGTATAGGAACTGTTTGCTGCATATCCGATTTTTCCCAGACCTTCGTAAGTTACTTTAATTGCTTCCTTGTCATACTCATTGTCTGGTTCTTTTTCTAAGCGGATCTTCGTTCCTTTTTTCAGGAAATCTTTTCCGAAATAATGATTTGTTCCTGTCAGTGTGAAATAAATTTTACTCATTGCCCTTCCTCCTCTTAATCTTCCATAAACTCGAAATATTCCTGTTCACTGGCAAATAAAATGTATTTGCCTTCTACATATCCCATATATCCGTTGCTTGTGTCATAACCTTTCATTTGCCAGTCCTCCTTGGATTTTTCTTCTTTTTTGATGTTATCATCTTACAATAAATGGCTGTGCAAAAATCCCGACAACCAACCGGTCCTATAGCTAACCTTAATTCCCTTAATTGAATTTTCAAACGCTAATTTTTGCCTATAACTGCTCTTGCAAACTGGCAATTACTTTTGCAAACTCCCTTTTAGGACGATAAGCGGGAATCCTCGGCAATTCAATTACCGAGATGAAAGCGCAGGATTGTGCGTATCCGCACAAAAAATAGAACAACAAAAATTGATTTCTTATATCTCCTGATTATTGTATTTGTTTTCAGAAGAAAGCAGGTTAGATCTGCGTTGAAAAACAAGAGCATTTTGTGCTATAATATAGACATAGTAGAAACTATCGATCAGAAGGAGAATAGAGATGCTGCTGTCACATAAAACATCCATAAAGATCAGTCAGGAATATTCCAATATCATAGGACATATGTGTTACGCAGCATCCAAACTCTGGAATATCTGCAACTATGAACGCCATCATTACAAAGAACTGGGACTGGAAAAGTATCCTGACTGGTATTATCAGAAAAAAGCACATAAAGGAGATCTGTGGTACAGACAGCTGCCGTCACAGACAGCGCAGGAGACCTGCAAGCAGCTGGACAAGGCATGGAAATCTTTTTATGTCCTGAAAAAGACCGGAGGGATCAAAGCGCCAAATCCGCCCCGTTTTAAACAGGACAATATACCGGTCACATATATGCAGATGGGGATCCGGCATGAGAAAGGCTCAGACCAGCTGCGTCTGTCTCTGCCAAAGGATCTGAAAAGCTATATGGAAGAAACCTATGGGATCCATGAAAAATTTCTATATCTTGAAAATAAGAT
>ENA-OQET01001033-OQET01001033.1-human-gut-metagenome-genome-assembly--contig:-NODE-1033-length-13297-cov-5.199241_pt1 | contig 13297 bp, 14 predicted proteins | sample MGYA00242800_ERZ504645 | MGnify/ENA primary metagenome ERZ504645 (study PRJEB26092, sample SAMD00036308) | human gut metagenome | host: Homo sapiens | study: EMG produced TPA metagenomics assembly of... | reverse complement strand
CGTGTCAATCACTCCGCTGATTGACACGGAGGATGCGTGTTTTGATTTGAATGCATCTCGCCCCATCGCCAAAGGCGATTTAAAATGGCGAGATGCGTTGCTGGTCGCACATCGTGTGAACAGTAACGATAGAACAGGAGGAGAATGACATGGACAGAAAAAATGCATGGACAACTTACAGTAAGGAAGAGCTGGACAGATTAGAACAGGTGAATACAGAATACAAGAACTGCCTTGATGCCGGCAAGACAGAGCGCGAGTGTGTTACATTGGCAGTTGAAAAGGCAAAAGCAGAGGGATATAAGGATATCAGAGATATCATTAAAAACGGTGGAGAGGTGAAAGCCGGAGATAAACTGTATGCCGTGTGTATGAACAAGACGATTGCGCTGTTCCATATGGGTACAAAACCGCTGACAGAAGGTATGAATATTCTTGGAGCTCACATTGATTCTCCGCGTATTGACGTAAAACAGAATCCATTGTATGAGAATGAAGAGTTTGCTTATCTTGATACACATTATTATGGTGGAATCAAGAAATATCAGTGGGTGACACTTCCACTTGCCCTTCATGGAGTGATCGCAAAGAAAGATGGTACAACAGTTCAGGTGAGCATCGGTGAAAAAGAAGATGATCCGGTCTTTGTTATCACGGATTTGCTGATCCATCTCGCGTCGAAACAGATGGAGAAAAAGGCTGCAACGGTTGTAGAAGGAGAGAAGCTTGATCTTCTGATCGGAAGCCGCCCGATTGAGCTGGATGAGACATTAGAGGAAAAGGAAAAAGAGGTTGTAAAAGCAAATGTAATCAATCTTCTGAAACAATATTATGACATGGAAGAAGAAGATTTTCTCTCAGCAGAGCTTGAAATTGTTCCGGCAGGAAAGGCTCGCGACTGTGGATTGGATCGCAGTATGGTGCTTGCTTACGGACAAGATGACCGTGTGTGTGCATTCACATCCCTTTTTGCAATGCTCGATGTGAAAGAAGTAGAGCATACAGCATGCTGCATTCTCGTAGATAAAGAAGAAATCGGAAGTGTCGGTGCAACAGGAATGCATTCCCGCTTCTTTGAAAATACAGTTGCAGAACTTCTAGCTTTGACAGAAGGGGAGTCTGACCTGAAAGTCAGAAGAGCACTGATGAACTCCAGAATGCTTTCTTCTGATGTGAGCGCAGCTTACGATCCGATGTATGCTGAAGTGTTTGAAAAACGCAGTTCTGCATTCTTTGGAAAAGGACTCGTATTTAATAAATTTACGGGTGCCCGTGGAAAGAGCGGTTCCAATGACGCGAACGCAGAATATCTTGCGAAGATCAGAAATGCAATGGATGCACAGAGCGTTGCATACCAGTTTGCTGAACTTGGAAAGGTTGACGCCGGCGGTGGTGGAACAATTGCTTATATCATGGCAAATTATGGCATGGAAGTCATCGACAGCGGTGTCGCAGTGTTGAGTATGCATGCACCGTGGGAAGTGACAAGCAAGGCAGATGTATATGAAGCTTATAAGGGGTATAAAGCATTTATTGAAGAAATGAGATAAATGCCGAAAATTGTATATTAATCACAAAAAATAGTTGTTTCCAAGTTCTTATAAAGCTTGGACAACTAATTTTTTTTGTGCATGTTGTACATTGTATGAGGATTTATGCAAATATGCAAAATGACAGCATAATAGACAATGTGTTTACAAATCCTGAAGAATAGGTTAACCCGTATGAAAAGTATACAAAAAGTATTTGTAAAAATTGTATATAATTACGGACAAAAGACTTGACTCATAAGTATAAAACCATTAAAATATTATATGCGAAATAAAATTATTTTATTTGTAAAAATTATTTTAGGAGGTCATTGATCATGGCAAAATGGGTTTATATGTTCACTGAAGGTAACGCAGATATGAGAAACCTTCTCGGTGGAAAAGGCGCAAACCTGGCAGAGATGACAAATCTGGGTCTTCCTGTACCACAGGGATTCACAGTAACAACAGAGGCTTGTACACAGTACTATGAGGATGGCAGACAGATCAACGATGAGATTATGGCTCAGATCATGGAAGCTATCGATAAGATGGAAGGAATTACAGGTAAGAAATTCGGAGATAAAGAGAACCCGCTTCTCGTTTCCGTACGTTCAGGAGCTAGAGCTTCTATGCCTGGTATGATGGATACAATTCTTAACCTTGGACTTAACGAAGAGGTTGTTGAAACACTGGCAAATGCTTCAGGCAACCCACGTTGGGCTTGGGACTGCTACAGAAGATTCATCCAGATGTACTCTGATGTAGTTATGGAAGTTGGTAAGAAATACTTCGAAGAACTGATTGACAAGATGAAAGAAGAGAAGGGTGTTAAACTTGACGTAGAGCTTGACGCTGATGATCTTAAGAAACTTGCAGAGCAGTTCAAAGCTGAGTACAAAGAGAAGATCGGTGAGGACTTCCCTACAGATCCTAAGGTTCAGCTTATGGAAGCTGTTAAGGCTGTATTCCGTTCATGGGATAACCCGAGAGCAAACGTATACCGCCGTGACAATGACATCCCTTATTCATGGGGAACAGCTGTTAACGTTCAGACAATGGTATTTGGTAACATGGGAGATGACTGTGGTACAGGTGTTGCATTTACACGTGACCCAGCTACAGGAGAGAACGGTCTGTTCGGAGAGTTCCTGACAAACGCTCAGGGCGAGGACGTTGTTGCCGGTGTTCGTACACCAATGCACATTTCCGAGATGGAGCAGAAGTTCCCAGAAGCATTTACACAGTTCAAAGAAGTTTGCAACACTTTGGAGAAACACTACAGAGATATGCAGGACATGGAGTTCACTGTAGAGCACGGTAAACTGTACATGCTTCAGACACGTAATGGTAAGAGAACAGCTCAGGCTGCTCTTAAGATCGCTTGTGATCTTGTAGATGAAGGAATGAGAACAGAGGAAGAGGCTGTTGCAATGATCGACCCTCGTAACCTCGATACTCTGCTTCACCCACAGTTCGACGCTGCAGCACTGAAAGCTGCTACACCAATGGCTAAAGCACTTGGAGCATCTCCAGGAGCTGCTTGTGGTAAAGTCGTATTCACAGCTGATGACGCTGTAGAGTGGGCTGCAAGAGGAGAGAAAGTTATCCTTGTTCGTCTTGAGACATCACCAGAAGATATCACAGGTATGAAATCTGCTCAGGGTATCCTGACAGTTCGTGGTGGTATGACATCTCACGCAGCTGTAGTTGCTCGTGGAATGGGAACATGCTGCGTATCTGGTTGTGGTGACATCACAATGGACGAAGCGAATAAGAAATTTACACTTGGTGGAAAAGAATTCCACGAGGGAGATGCAATCTCACTTGATGGATCCACAGGTGCTATCTATGACGGAATCATCCCGACTGTAGACGCTACAATCGCTGGTGAGTTCGGACGCATCATGGCATGGGCTGACAAGTACAGAACAATGAAAGTTCGTACAAACGCAGATACACCGGCTGACGCTAAGAAAGCTCGTGAGCTTGGTGCAGAAGGTATCGGACTTTGCCGTACAGAGCATATGTTCTTCGAAGGCAACAGAATCGATGCATTCCGTGAGATGATCTGTGCAGAGACAGTAGAAGAAAGAGAAGCAGCACTTGCTAAGATTCTTCCAGAGCAGCAGGGAGACTTCGAGAAACTTTACGAAGCTCTTGAAGGTAACCCGGTTACAATTCGTTTCCTTGACCCACCGCTTCATGAGTTCGTTCCTACAGAGGAAGAGGACATCAAGAAACTGGCTGATGCTCAGGGCAAAACAGTTGACCAGATCAAAGCTATTATCGACAGCCTGCACGAGTTCAACCCAATGATGGGACACCGTGGATGCCGTCTTGCAGTTACATACCCAGAGATTGCTAAGATGCAGACAAGCGCTGTTATCCGTGCAGCAATCAATGTAAAGAAAGCTCATCCGGATTGGAACGTAAAACCTGAGATCATGATCCCACTCGTTGGAGATATCAAAGAGCTCAAATACGTTAAGAAATTCGTTGTAGAGACAGCTGACGCTGAAATCGCAGCAGCTGGAAGCGACCTTGAGTACGAGGTTGGTACAATGATCGAGATCCCAAGAGCTGCTCTTACAGCTGATGAGATCGCTAAAGAAGCTGACTTCTTCTGCTTCGGTACAAACGACCTTACACAGATGACATACGGATTCTCTCGTGATGATGCTGGTAAGTTCCTTGATGCTTACTATGACGCTAAGATCTTCGAGAACGATCCATTTGCAAAACTGGATCAGGTTGGTGTTGGCAAGCTCATGAAGATGGCTATCGAACTCGGAAAACCGGTTAATCCAAGCCTGCATGTAGGTATCTGTGGAGAGCATGGTGGAGATCCAAGCTCCGTAGAGTTCTGCGACAGCATCGGACTTGACTATGTATCCTGCTCACCATTCCGTGTACCGATTGCTCGTCTTGCAGCAGCACAGGCAGCAATTGCTAAGAAGAACGCTTAATTATAGTTGTTAGTAGATTATACATAGAATCTTCTTTGGAAGTACACTGACAAGTGAATTATAAAAATAGAATCTCCCCTCATATCTGATGGAATCAATTAGATCCCATTCAGTGTGAGGGGAGATTTTTTAATATATTAGGAAAGTCCTTTCCTAATATATTAAAAACGCTCCGCTTAGGATGCGCACTGCGGCGTACAAGGTAGGTGTCGCAAGCGACCGCCGCAGGCGCAAGAATGTGCCGCGGCACATTCTTTGTTAACTTTATATCGGGAAAATGTTATTCAAGAAATTTCTTTTACACGAAAGAGGTACAATCTATGAGATAATATAAAGAAAATTGCGAAAAAAAAATAACTTTTTTAAAAATAAGGGATATTTTCAATTTTTAAAATCCGTCTAATCTATGTAAATAAAAGCTGGCTGGCGAAAAACGGGGGTACCAAATTGACGAAGGAGGCACTTGGAGAATTGATTCTTTCATCAGAGCGACAATTGTATGCAACAGCAAAAACAACTTTTGTCAGATGACCAGGATTGTGCTGATGCAATACAAGAATCGATTGTGAAAGCATTTTCTAAAATAGATACACTGAAAAAAAGATCGCTATGCAAAGACCTGGTTGATGCGGATATTGTTCAATGAATGTTATAACATTGCAAGGCGTATCAATGTCAATGAACCTTTGAACGAAGAATATGCAGAAAATAGGAAGCAACCCAAAGAAAATCGGGATTACAGTGAATTATATAGAGCTGTGAACGAACTGAAAGAAGAACTGCGGATTCCAGTGATTCTTTATTATATGGAGGAGTTCAATATAAGAGAGATTGCTCAGATTCTTGAGATATCCGAAGGTGCTGTACAAAAGAGACTTGTAAGGGCACGGAAAACGCTGAAAAAGAAGATTCAATTGGAGGAGATTTTTGTATGAGATTAGATGAATTAAAAAACGACTTTCCTGATATTCCGGACTTTGTTCATGATATGATTCAAGAAGAAGTAGAAAAACAAGTAAATTCATCAAACATTACGCCAATACAGAGAAAAAGCAAGTTTAACCGAAGCATAAGCAGGGTAGCGGCTGCGGCAGCTGTGTGCATTATTGCAACATCAACCGTTGCTTATGCAGGAACAAAGCTTTATCATATGTACCTTGAAAAACAGGGAAACTACGGTACTTTAACCACCATAAAATCAGATGAGAATTCTGAAGACGTAAAACTTCCAAAAGAGATTCATGAAATCTCTGTTACATCAAACTATATTCCAAAAGGAATGGAGTGGATCGCCGAAGGGTATAAGTTAGGCTATAAAGATGCACCTGATACAGCAGGGATAACCGTTGATACTGTTTTGATGGATGAGAAGAGTCTGGATAAATCATTGTTGGATAAAAATGTTATAGAAAGTGAAAATCATGTTTTTGGATCCTATGATGGAATTTATCTCAAATACAATACAATAAATGGAGAAAACTCATTTGATCAAAGAATTTATCTTTTGTGTCCGGAAGAATATCGTGTTTTGAAACTCTATATTGGAAATACAATTTCAAAAGAAGAAGCATATAAATTTGCTGAAAATCTTGTGATTACGGAAGAGGATGAAATGATCAAAACTGCTGACATGACTGCCTGGAGTGATATTATTGATCCGACGGTTTATGCAGATAAGAGATTGGTAGTAAATGGCCAGCTACCGGTTCATCAAATTGGAGAAACCTATAATTTAGAATCTTATGCTGAAGATAATAATGGAAATTACATAAATACAGATAAGGTGACAGTTTGTGTAGATAAAATGCAAGTCGCAGATGATTTACAGCTTTTAGACAATGAAAAAATTCCGAATGCCTGGAAGACGGCAGTCGATGCAAACGGAAAACTGGTACAGAATCATTTATCCTATATGAAAAAGGGGGATGGTGTAAACAATCTGGATTCAGTTGTGAGAGAAGAAAACGTGGATCAGAAATTACTGTTTGCGACGGTCACATACACAAATACATCGGAGGAAGAACTTAATCATATGCTTTATCTGGGCACAATGATCGCTCTTTCGAAACAGGATGATGGAACATATACTATTTACATGCCTGGCACCGAATCTGGTACGGATTATGATTATTATATAAGCGACGGTGTTGCAAAAACTGCTGAAATGACCTATTGCAGTGTACAAGATGACTATAGTAACGGAAAAAATCATATTCCATCGTTAAAGCCTGGTGAGAGTGTTCAAGTCAATATGGCATGGATCGTCAATGAAAAAGATCTTGAAAATTTATATTTAAATTTGAATGATACAGGAGGACCTTATGAAATAAGTGAAGACATGCGTCATACAGGAGTAGTTTACGTTGGGGAGGAATGACGAAAGGCGATAGTTGTGAAGAAGAAAATAATAACTTGTGCGAGTGTTTCTTTTGTCATTATACTCGTGTTACTATCTGTTAATTTCTTACAAAGCGAAACAGATAGCATAAGTAAGGAGAATATAGAAAAAGAAAATGAATTTAAAAAAGTCTTGATGTGGTAGCCCAAAAAGAGGAGCCAGATGAAGTATCTAAAGAATTTGCAAACAAACTTGGAGTCGATGAAAAAAATATAGTTTCAACAGGAAATACGATAAAAAGCACTTATTATAGTGGGATAGATACGAGTAAAGTGAATTATGATACAAAAATAACAGAAGTGAGTGTATGTCTGAAGAACACAACGGAGGAAGAAAAAGAAGTGCCAATCACTTATCTGTCGTTAGAGACAACAGGCGTTGGAACAGCAATTTCTCAGGAACTTTTGATGGGCAATTCAGAACATTACAGTTCTATGGTAGAAAAATTAGAACCCGGAGAAGAGAAAGTAGTTACGTATCCATATGAAATATGTTCCATATGGTTTCATAAAAAAGACTGGAAGAATATAGAGATGAGAAGTTTTTGGATGACATTTTCTTCGTATCCTGATAAAACGGTTTTATATTTATGAGTCCAGGTCTTGAATAGGATGATTTAATTATAAGGAATATAGTATGGAGCATTCCTGTAATTCAGATGCCATTCCAGAAAGGAGATTTCTATGAAAAAAGTGCAAAAGTATTTCTATTGCTTCCTATCTATTCTCTGCTTGTGCATTCTTACATTTAGTTTGTCAGGCTGTTCTGAGATTAAAGATAGAATTGTGGGAACATCTGCGGGAGGTGGAAAGCCTGAAGGTGAAGCACCTAAGTCAGATGTGAGCATTACAACAGAAAGGACAAAGCAAATCGGAGATGTTTGTGAACTTAGGACAATGTCGGACAATGATTTTGACACTTCTACTGTGAGATGGAAGTGTATAGTTCAAAAAGCAAAGTTGTATGATAAGCCGTCGGATGCGGGGATAGACACAAGCAGAATAATAACTTCGGAGTACTATAAAAGTCCAGAGATGCCTGTATGTATTGATGCAAGTGTGGCGGCAAATAGCATGATGTTACTATGTGATATAGAGATTGAAAACCTAAATGATTTTGAGAATCTTAATATCACATCTCTTGACTTGGTTTCTAAAGATTCTAAAGGCGAAGCACAGCAAGTTGGTTTACCAAATTATTTTTCTCACGGGGGAACTGAAGATGCTAAATATTATGATTTTACTTTGACAAAGGGAAGGAAGGAGACAGTTCAGGTTGGGTGGTATATAGATCCGAATGATTTAGATAAGGATAGTCTGTATTTAGCAATAGGCTTAGGAAATGCTTTGAAAGATCAAACCTCCTTGGCTACTTATGTAAATTTGAACTTATAAAATTGGAAATTCTTAGAGGTGCAGTATATGAAAAACACAATAAAACTGGAAATCCACAAGGCAATAAAAAATAAATTATTTGTTATTTCTGTGCTTTTGGGGTGTGCCATCACAATCTTAAGCTTGATTTACCAAGTGAACATCTCTAGTTTAGACTTTGCAGCAAGTGGAAAAAACCCTATGATCTCGGCATATACAGTTTTTAGTACATGGATTGGAGGTGATGGGTATTCTTTGGGTGCTTCTGTTTATTTTTTTTATATTTCCATTGCTAATTTCAATTCCCTATGGATGGTCCTATTGTGAGGAGAAAAAGAATGGTTATATAGGAGCAGTTGTTGCAAAGGCAGGAAAGACATCTTACTTTTTGGCAAAATATATTGCGGTATTCTTGACAGGTGGTTTAGCCATGGTTATCCCCCTTATTTTTAACTTTTTACTTGCCATGCTGTTTTTTCCTGTTGCTACGCCACAGCCCATATACTCTACAATCTATGGGATATATTATAGTTCTTTAATGTCTGATTTATTTTACACATATCCGTTTTTATATGTATTTTTCTACCTTACTCTTGATTTTGTATACTGTGGTTTGCTTGCTTGTATATGTTTGGCAGTTTCGAGATGGATCAAGCAAAAATGGGTGGTTGTCATATTACCTCTGTTCATCTGTCTTACATTGACCTATGGACAGCGTTTTATTTATACTTCCCCTTTGTCGGTTCAGTATAAACAGACCTCCCCATTGTATTTTCTCCATCCGGTAGAAATACAGTATCCTGCATCATGGTTCTTCATCCTCATATCAGCTTTAGTTATTTTCGCTACTACCTTGTTGATTCACCTTGTATGGGAGCGTAGTCATGAAATATATTAAAATGTTTTGGATTGATTTTAAAAATGGAATTTTAAAAAATGTACTCTTGTTTTTGTGTCCCATGATTCTGGCTGTGTTTACTTTTTGGGATGCATGGAATCGTATACATGGGGTTAAAGAGATTAATTTGTCTTTGGCTGCTTATGGGGATTACTGGTTTTATGTTTACGGTGGAATGCAGAAATATATGCCGGGTCCTGGTAACACATTCCAAGTTCCAATTATCTGGATGGTCGTTTTCATACTACCTGCGTTCCTTCTATTGAATTATCCTGTAAAGGATATGCAACATATGGGAACACAGATGATGGTACGTATCGGTGGGAGAACTCGTTGGTGGTTATCCAAATGTATGTGGAATGTTTTAGCAACAGTGTTATACCATGTTCTTTTGGCAGGCATCCTTTTGGGGCTGTGTTTCGTCTTTGACATACCATTAAGCAGTCGTATTCATGTAGAACTTTTGGGTATGCTATTTAATTTGTTTGGTGGAAACACATTGCTACCACGGGAAATGATACCAACTGTTATTTTCCTCATTCCCATCCTGTGTTCTGTTGCATTTAACTTGCTACAGATGACCTTGTGTCTGTTTATTAAACCGATTTTCAGTTTTTTTGTAACGGCTGTTTTACTGGTGTCTTCTGCGTATTTGCTCTCCCCGTACATTCTTGGTAATTACGCCATGCCTCTTCGTTACAGTTGGATATTCGAGGGAGGCGTTTCTTTTCAGGTAGGCATTGTTGCGTCTGTGCTTTTGGCTGTTATAGCAGTGATCATTGGAATGGTACGTTTTCGCAAGTATGAAATATTGAATAGGGATTAAGGAGAAAGAACATGACGAAAATAGAACTTAAACATGTATCCAAAACGATTCATAAAAATGAGGTACTCCATGATATTTCCTTTATGATGGAGTCTGGGAAAATATACGGATTCCAAGGGGTTAACGGTTCGGGAAAGACGATGTTGATGCGTATTATCATAGGATTGATTCATCCCACAAATGGAAGTGTTGAAATAAACGGGAAAGTGCTTGGTCGAGAGCTAGAATTTCCTGAAAGCATAGGCTTTCTTCTAGAAAATCCAGCTTTTCTGGATCGTTATTCTGGATACTCCAATTTAAAGTTGTTGGCTGAGATACAAAACAACATCTCCGATGCAGAAATAAAAGAAGTCCTTTCTCTTGTTGGTCTAAATGAAGAAGCAAGTAAAAAGAAGTACCGGAAGTATTCTCTCGGCATGAAGCAACGCCTTGGAATTGCAGCGGCCATTATGGAAAATCCTGATATTATTATCTTGGATGAACCTACGAATGCATTGGATACGGCAGGTGTGAAACTTGTAAAGGATATTCTTCAAAAGCAGAAGGAGCGAGGAGCTTTATGTATTCTATCCTGTCATGACCTTCCTGTTTTAGAGAGCCTGTCGGATGAGATTATCAAGTTAGAGGAAGGAAAAATTATCGAACATATAAGCTTATCAAAAGCGGGAGGAGGAACTGAATTTTGAAAAAGAGAAGAAATATACTCCTATTTATTAGTTTGTGCCTTATCTGTTCATTTGCCATTAGAGTCTACTTTGTAAACCGTGATGTATCTAAGCCGCCAATGAAGGAATATAAAAAAGGAGAGATAGTTACCTTTGATGAGGAGTATTCGGTAGACAACAGGAAAATTAGCGAGGGATACACTATTCAAATTTTGGACTCCGAGATATTGTCCGTTGAAGATTTCCGCGAGAAATACAATCTCTCAGAGGGAGATCTGGAAGGACAGTATAATTTCACAAACGCGTATTATGTCGTAAAGGCTAAGTTTACAAACGTAAACAATCAAGAGGGCGAAGAACAGGGAATCTCGCTTCTCAGTCTTCCGTTGGTTGGGAAAAACTATATGGTTGTATTTAATGCCATTGCCTATCCTCACTTAAATCCAACTATGCCTATTGGTGGAGGATTCTCTCTTCGTCCTGGTACAGATATGACAGTGTATCTTACCTATGCAATTATAGCAGGAAATGCACCAGATATAGAAGAACTTCGCAAAGATCCTCCACAACTGCAAATTGCAGAATATCCAATCCGAAAAATGCTTGATATAAAATGATGCAACTGAAACTATATTCAGATAACTTTCTATATTGTTTTAGGAGAAACCATTATTTATGATTGCATAAATAATCAAGATAACCGAGGATCAACGAAACTAATTGTGCCGTTGATATCGTCTTCTAAAAGATTGAACGTAAGTAGGTAATACAATGGCTTTAACAGGATATCCTGGCGAGCATACATATGAATTATGGGAAGGTGTTGGACAAATACAGTCTACGATCGGAGCTTTTTTTTAATATTCAAGAGCTAATTTTAAATTCCATAACACGCTTTCATCTTTTATTACAAAAATTATAGAAGTGAATGTATGTTTAAAGAATACAACAGAGGAAGAAAAAGAAGTGCCAATCACTTATCTGTCGTTAGAGACAACAGGCGTTGGAACAGCAATCTCACAGGAACTTCTAATGGGAAATTCAGAACATTACGGTTCTATGGTAGAAAAATTAGAACCAGGAGAAGAGAAAGTAGTTACGTATCCATATGAAATATGTTCCATATGGTTTCATAAAAAGACTGGAAGAATATAGAGATGAGAAGTTTTTGGATGACATTTGCTTCGTATTCTGATAAAATTGTTTTATATTTATAAATGAGGAACAAGTTAAAGAATGTCAAAACCGTTCCCCGAAAACAGCAAAAATGCACAGCAAGTCAATGGAGTGAGGAGAAATTTAATGAAGAAAAAAATAATATATGTCTTATGTATTTTAGGTGTGCTTGTGGTGTTATTAGGACTGAAAAAAAGAAATGACACAATGTATTCTTCGGGGGTATACCATCTTAACAGAAGTGGGATAGTAGAATCTATAGATAAGAATATTATAGTTGTTCGTTTGGATAAATCGAATGAACAAGATGAGGATTTTAAAAATGTCGATACACTGCAGTTAGATTGTAGAAATTGTGGTTATGAATTAGAAAATCTAAAGGAAGGTAAAAAAATTATATTTTACTATTTCCCATATAATGCAGACGTTCGACCACTTAAAGTCGAGAATATCTATGTGATAAATGAAAAAGAGTCTAATATTGATTTGATGAAGAAAGCCGGACAATTATTGGATCCCTATCGAGATAAAACAGATGAGTCTATTTACGCAAGAGGTAAATCCGGTGGTGTTATTACTACAAAGGATATTGAACAAGCTACTGAATTCTACATTTTAGCAGGGTATGAACAGTCAGACGCTGAAGATAAGGCAGTAGAATATATGTTACAACGCGATGCGACTTATCAAAGAGCTATTGCAGCGGGATATTCTGTGTCTGATGATGAAATCAATGATTATTTAGATGATTTAAAAGTTACAATAAATGATTCGATTAATAGTGAGGAGGCTCAGGCTCTTATAAGTCAATTTGGTTCGGAAGAAGGATATTGGCAGCATGAATTTGAAGTTTATAAGATAAATTTACCAATTGAAAAATATTTAGAATCATTAAACAAGAATATTTGAAGAATAGTATTTCTACACGATCAAATAATTCAAGAAGCAGAAGAAACAATAGAAAATTATAATCGTTATATTGAAGAAGTTCAATCAGAGTTGGTTAAACAAGAGCAATATGAAATATTTGAATGATCAATAAATAGTCACCAATATAAAAAGCGTGAAGGAAGGGATTTTTTTGTTAAAAAAGAATAATGAACTGAGGAAAGGTGGATATCTAAAAAAGTTTTCATAAGGATATTATGAAAGTTGCTTTTTTTGTATGTATTTTATTTCTATTATTTTTTTATTATACATACAAAACTTCAAAAATCTATAGAATTACAAGTTCTTGAAGTTCACGATACCTATCTGATCCTTCAAGATTTAAAGTATTCTAATGACTATAGGGTACATTTGGTTGGAAAAGAATCTACGGATTTTAATGTCGGGGACTTGGTTATAGTGACATACAATGGCGCTGTAGAGGATACAGCACCTGCTTCTTTAGGTGGTGTCACGGAAATTAAACCTTTAAAAAAATAAAAGGAGACTGTCATGAAAAAATATGCAGAATCGAA
>ENA-OQET01001032-OQET01001032.1-human-gut-metagenome-genome-assembly--contig:-NODE-1032-length-13301-cov-3.436618_pt1 | contig 13301 bp, 16 predicted proteins | sample MGYA00242800_ERZ504645 | MGnify/ENA primary metagenome ERZ504645 (study PRJEB26092, sample SAMD00036308) | human gut metagenome | host: Homo sapiens | study: EMG produced TPA metagenomics assembly of... | reverse complement strand
GAAAATATCACCTCTATCGAATAAAAACTGATAAGAAGGAAGCGTAGAAAGAAACCTTTTACACTGTAAAAAAACAAGAAATAAAAAAGATGTTTTTATAATGCCAAAAAACCAGCACATCAAGAGAGATGAACTGGGGGTTTTTATTATTTAGGGGTTCATACACATATAAAAAGGGACTAATAGTCCAAAGTAGTTCAAAAACTACTCAACTGTTAGACCCTCTATTTATTTTCTTCTAATTCAATATGTCTTAAGATGATCGTAGTGATCAATTCTGCAGCAAGCTTAGGATCATCATTGCATACGATATACTTATATTGAGGAATCATCTTCATTTCCTGGGCCGCTTTGGCAAGACGCTGTTGAACGATTTCCTCAGCTTCCGTTTTTCTTCCACGAATTCGTTTTTCCAGCTCTTCCATTGATGGAGGTATGATAAAAATGCTTAAGGCATCTGGACATTTTTCCTGAACTTGTGTTGCTCCCTGAACTTCGATTTCAAGAATAACATTCTTGCCTTCATTTCTTAATTTTTCAACTTCTTTTAATGGTGTTCCATAGTAGTTTCCAACAAATTCTGCATACTCCAATAATTCACCATTTTTAATTGCGTTTTCGAAATCTTGTCGTGAAGTAAAGAAATAATCTTTCCCGTCGATTTCACCATTTCGTGGTTCACGTGTTGTCATAGATGTTGAATAGGCGAGATTTAATCGCTCATCATTTTCAAAATAACGACGAACTGTACCCTTTCCTACTCCACTTGGACCACTGAGAATAATCAATAACCCTTTTTTTCATAAACTCTCCTTTTTATACATTGTACAAGTCATCACTTCGACTGTCAAAGACTTTATGATACAATTGGACTATAAAGGAGAGATTTTATGGCAATCGATGGATTACTTTTACATACTTTAACAAATAAACTCAATCAATTAACACCTTGTAAGATTGGAAAAATGCAAAACGTATCGGATGAAGAAATACTCTTTCATATCCATCCACGCAAAGCAAAGGCTCAACGCCTAGTTATCAACGTTCATTCCAACACCAGTCGTGTTTACATCTCTAAGAGTTTAAGGAATACACAACCAAGCCCTTCTAACTTTGTTATGGTGCTTCGAAAACAATGTTCACAAGCTATTATTACAAAAATTGAACAAATTGGATTTGATCGCATCGTTCGTTTTGATATTGAAGCAAGAAATGAATTTCAAGATATATCTCATCTAAAGCTATATGCTGAATTAATGGGCAAATACGCCAATCTAGTTTTGGTTGATGAAAAAGATATCATTATTGATGCTTTAAAGCGCATTCCCGTGTTTGAAAATTCAAAACGCTTAGTTCATCCTGGAGCAAAATACACCCTACCACCACAACCTCTTAAACAAGATCCTAGACACATTCAATCATTGGATCTTGATCAAAGTCTTGTGGATCAGGTTTATGGCTTTTCTCCTTTGTTATCAAAAGAGTTTATCTACCGTTTACACAAAAACGAAAAGTTCGAAGACATTTTAGAAGAAATATTTCAATCCAATCAACTCTATGTTTATGATAAAGATTTTCATTGTATTGAATTAAAACATCTTGAAAAAATACCTAAAGTCTATGATTTTATGGATGGACTTGATCATTTATTTATCGAAAAAGAACAGAAACAACGAATCAAGGAGCAATGTGGTGATGTTTTTAAAACAGTTGATAAAGAACTCGCAAAATTAAAGAAAAAATTGCCGAAATTGGAAGAAAGCCTTCATGAATCTCAAGATTATATGAAATACAAAGAGTATGGAGATCTGCTCTTTGCGTATCAATCGCAGATCAAAAAAGAAAAAATCATTCGTCTTGAAAGCTTTGAAACAGGTAAAATGATAGAAATTCCACTTGATATGCGTTTTGATATAAAGGATAACGCCAATAAATTTTATCAAAAATATCATAAACTAAAACGTGGAGAAATCATTCTACAAGAACAAATCGTACAGTGTAGAAAAGAAATTGAATACTTTGAACAGTTGCAGCAGCAATTGAAATTCTGCTCTGTAGAAGATGCTCTGGAGATTCGAGAAGAACTCATCAAACAACGGGTATTGATGCCAAAAAAGATCAATCAAAGACAGAAGAAGAAAAAAGAACCAAATATTTTAAAGCTCGTATTACCAAATGCAGAAATCTATGTTGGTAAAAATAACATTCAAAACAATTACATTACGCATCATCTTTCCCGTAAACAAGATATGTGGTTTCATGTCAAAGATTACCACGGAAGTCATGTATTGATAAAAACCGATGAATTAAATGAAGAATTGATACGTATGTGTGCAAATTTAGCTGCTTATTATTCAAAAGGAAAAGAATCAAGCAGTGTTCCTGTTGATTACTGCCCTATTTCTCAAATCAAAAAAGTACCGGGCTCTAAAATTGGTTTTGTGACAATGAAATCATATAAAACAATTTATATCGATCCAGATGCTAGACAGATTGAAGAATGGATCCATACATATGCAAAAAAGGGATAGCCAAGCTATCCCTTGATTTTTATCGTATTTCCATCTGGACCAGGTGTACTTGCAAGATAATCGACAATTTCTTTTTTCTTGTCATCTTTACAAGGTTTGCAGGCAATATGATCCATTTCACCAGATACCAAAGCTTCTGCCATACCTGAACAGCCTGGATATCCACAACCACCACAGTTATAACCAGGCAGCATTCCCGTTACAGTGTCAACACGCTCATCTGTTTCTACTTTTAAATACTTGTCAGCAACTCCAAGGCCTAAGCCCAAGACTGCCCCTAAAACTAACATCATTAAAATTGCATATAACATAAAGCTTAATCCTTTCTAGAATTATGCGCTGGATTATTCGTACAAGCATAATCCTTACAGCCTTCACAGTCGGCTTTTAAATTTTCACACCCCTCTGGAAGTGGGGTTTTTTTTGTTCATTAAATAAAGCACGATATAAATTGTCACTAAAAGGGCAAAAAATAAGATTGCTAAAACGATTTTCATTAAACGATTCCTGCCAATCCACTAAACGCCATAGACATAATAGCTGCAACGATCAATGCGATTGGATTTCCAATAAATGGTTTAGGTACATCACAAAGATCTAAACGTTCACGAATCGTAGAGAAAATATACAATACCAAAGCAAAACCCAATGGCGTGCCAAATGAATATACAAGCATTTGAGCAAAATCATAATGATTAGAAATATTAACCAAACATACATTCAATACAACACAGTTTGTAGTAATCAAAGGTAGATAAACACCAAGTGATTTATACAAAGATGGACTTGTTTTCTTGATAAACATTTCCGTTAACTGTACCAAAGATGCGATAACAAGAATGAACGTAATCAGATCCATGAATTCTAATCCTAGTGGTACCAATACAAGATAATACAAACCATATGTTACAATTGCAGCCACGACAATAACGAACATGACCGCAACGCCCATACCGATTGCTGAACTGCGTTTCTTAGAAACACCCATGAATGGGCACATTCCTAAAAACTGATTTAAGATAACATTATTGATCAAAACACTCGTAACCAATAAAGTAACTAACTCACCCATACTACTTTACCTCCTTAGCTGCCACTTTTTGACCAGCATGATTTTTATAAACACTTACAAGGGCTGCTAATATCGCAAATGTAACGAAAGCTCCTACAGGTGAACTAAACATACTGATTACATAATCATCTGGAAGGATACGAATATTAAACAGTACCTGCGTTTCATCAAATGGATTCACTAAATTAATCATACCAGTTGATAAAACTTCACGAATCAAAGACATAGATGTAACAGCTAGAGTATATCCTAGCCCCATTCCTAAACCATCTAATGCTGAATCCAAAACACCGTGTTTGCTGGCAAATGCTTCAGCACGTCCTAAGATGATACAGTTTACAACAATCAAAGGAATGAACACACCTAAGCTTGTATTAAGTGCAGGTGCATAAGCCTCGATCAACATTTGAATGATCTTAACAAGAGTTGCAATAATAACGATATAGACAGGGATACGAATCTCTTCAGGTGTAATATTTCTTACTAATGAAATGATCACATTGGACATGATCAATACACAGATTACGGCAACACCCATACCCAAACCGTTGTTTACGCTTGTAGTAATAGCTAAGGTCGAACAAATACCAAGATAAAGAGAAAATACTGGATTATCTTTTAATAAGCCGTTTTTAAAATTCTGAAACCTATTCATAATCAAGTCCCTCCTTACTTAAGCTCATCAACATATGTTGATGCCTCGTTGATTGCATCGACAACTGGTTGCGAAGAAACGGTCGCTCCAGAAATCGTATCTAATTCTTCTTCTGAGCTCTTTTGCAAAAGACTGTTTTTAAAATCATCTTCCAAGACTTTAGAACCTAATCCTTTTGTATCCCCGTTGCTCATAGCTAAAAAGTTATCAATGATTTTATCGTTGCTGTTGATAGAAACCAGGAATGTTGTACCATCTTTATAGCCACTTACTTTCATATTAAAGATAAATAAATCATTATATTTATAAACTTTTTGAATTGTTGTAGACTCTGATTTAAATTCTACTTCTTCAAAATCAGATTCTGATGCATCTGGATACATCTGCAATAAAGCTGCTTTTTCAGTTTTCTCATTATTTGCAGCGATGACAGGAGCTGTCATTTCATTGGCAAAAGCCAAAGCTCCGCCTGCAATAGCTGATACAACAGCTAGAAAAACACCTAGTTTTAAGATCTTGTTCATAGAGAAACCTCCTCTTGAACGTGTTCAACTGGCACGTTATCTACAACCATTGAAGTTGCTTCGCTTTCAATTTTTGTTACTGGTTCAATTGAACTTGCTGCATAGAATGAAACACCTAATCCAACGATCGCTATACAGATAAAACCAGTCCATACTTTCTTTTTGATTTCTAGCTGTTTTCCATCCAAAGCATTTTCAATCATTGGTGTAAATAAGTTCATCAATAAAATTGAATATAGACAACCTTCTGGAAGATTGGCTTTTAAACGAATCAATACAGTTAGTACAGCTGCTCCTAAAGCAAAGATCACTCTTCCTCCAGCACTCGTTGGACTTGTTACTGGATCGGTTAACATGAATACTCCACCAAAGATCACACCACCTGTTAACAGATGTAACACTGGATACCAGATAAATCCAGGTATACCATGATAAGATTCGATTCCAGTTAATAGAGCAACAACTGCCGTTAAGACAAAGATACCTCCAAGATATGTAACAGGAACACGCCAGTCAATCACTTGACGGAATGCAAGATAAATACCAACCAAGATAATCGCAATAGAGAATGTTTCACCAATAGCACCAGGATATGTTCCAAGAGCTAAGCCCATGAACCCTCCAAACTGCTCCAAAAAAGTATCTAAAACAGAACTTGTAGCTGGTAACCAGTTATATGTAGAAGCTATTACAGTCGTTGGTGTAGCGCTTGTAACTAAATCTGTCGTTGCTCCCATAAATGAAGCAAAGATGATAGCTCTACCTACTGCTGCCGGATTAAAAATGTTATTACCAAACCCACCAAATAACAATTTACCAAGTACGATACAACAAGCTGTTGCGATGATCAATGCATATGGTGTCATTGAAATTGGAACCATCATCGTCAAGATAATAGATGTTACCCAGCCAAAAGATGTCTTGATATAATCCAATGGTTTTTTCTTTGTACATATCGCAAAAATAGCTTCACAAACTAAAGTTGTGATCAATGAACTTGCAAGAAGAATAATTGCCTGCATCGCATAATTCATTCCGTATGAAGTTCCGTAATATATACAAGATATAACGAAGATGACCATTAAGCCACCGGTCAATTCCCACATGATACGCTGTGTTGAAAAACGATCTTTTATATTGGGACTTACATGAAAAATAAACTTCATAATCTAAGCCTCCTACTTCTTTTTCTTCATGGCTACGATTCGCTTAGCCTTACGAACATTTTCTGTTACATCAATTTTTGATGGACAGATATAGGTACATAGACCACATTCGATACAGCTGCTGGCTCCACGTTTTGCCATCTCGTCTACATCGTTTGCCTTTAATGCCTGTGAAATACGAACTGGCTGCAAACCACTTGGACAATGGTCACTGCATCGACCACATCGTAAACACGCAATCGCATCAACTGGCTTGTCTGGAAGCACAGTAATCGCATTCATTGCTCGATCAACGACAAACATATCATTTACGATCGTTTTACCCATCATTGGCCCACCGGCAATCAAACGAACATTCTCACTTGTATAACCGCCACAAGCTTCAATGATTTCACTTACGGGCATACCAACACAAACTTTAACATTTGTTGGTTTCTTAACGCCTTCCCCACTAACGGTCAAGCATTTTTCATAAATCGCATCTCCATCTTCAAAAGCATGGGCAATCGCAATTGCTGTACTGGCATTTCCTACAATTGCACCTGCTTCTGCTGGTAATGCGTTGTATTCTTTATGTAAAACTTCACGAACCAAAACACGCTCCCATCCCATTGGATATACATCTGGAACTGGTTTTACTTCGATTCCTTGTGCATCATGCAATTCGGATTGAACTTTTTCTATTAGATCCGGATGACTCTTTTTGATACAAATATAGACTTTGTCAGTATTTGCCATTTTCTTCATGATCTTACAACCCGTGATCAAAGAAGAACAATCTTCCATAACAGCTCGATAATCAGCTGTGATGTAAGGTTCGCATTCAACCGCATTGATCAAAACACAGTCAATGCCTTCTGGTTTTGAATACTTTACATAAGCAGGAAACCCTGCTCCACCAAGTCCAACGATCCCAGCATTTTTCACAAACTCGACACATTCTTCTCTAGAAGCACTTTTATAATCGAGAGGTTTAAAAGCTTGGATCTTTTCTTGTTTTCCATCACATTCAATTACCATGTGATTTTGTGGACGTAATGAATTATGCATTCGTTTGACGATCCTTTATACGTTCCAGATACACTGGAATAAATTGGAACACAGAACCCAGCTTTTGTACATGCTAGTTTTGTCCCAACTTTGACGGCATCACCTTCCTGAACAAAGATCTCAAAGTCTGTGTTTGCTCCAGCTACCAAAGGAATATAAAACTTCCTTTTTAGGCTGAAGTTCCATTAAAGGTACACTTTCTGTAAGTTCTTTTTTCCCTGGGATATGATGTCTCATAGGTCCTAAAAATAGTGACATATGCTACCTTCCTCCTAAGTAAACTCATCTATAATTCTAGTCTTATTTTTCGTTCTTTACAACCCTTTTCGTATTCACAAACACACAATTTTCACATATAATATTACTCATGAAAAAGGTATCAAAAATCAAACAATGGCTCTTGTTGTCATGCTGTTTTTTGTTTCTTATAGTATGTATTACTTCATACATATCAAATCGAGAAAATAGTTCTTCCAAAACTCAAAACATCACATTAACAGATGTAGGTTTTGACACTTCCATTGATTTTCAGGCGACATGTTCTCCTTCTGAATTTGATCAATATGTAACGATTGTTCGTGATACTTTCACAAAATATAATCAGTTATTTGATCAATACAACAGCTATGAAGGAATCAACAACGTCTATACTCTAAACAATGAAGCAGCCGACTCCTATGTTCAAGTTGATGACGATTTAATCGAATGTATACAACAAGCACAAAAGGTCTATAGTTTAAGTTCACAATTCGATATTACACAAGGCGCCGTACTTTCTTTATGGCATGATGCTCGAGAAGAAAGTATTGTATTAAACGATGAAGGAAAAGATGGTATTTTGCCGGATGCTTCTGCGATCCAAGAAGCGATGCAGCATACCGGCTTTGATAAATTGGAAATAAAAGACAATACGATCCATTATCTAGATCCAGAATTAAAATTAGATTTAGGTGGAATTGCCAAAGGGTATACAGCTCAAAAATGCAAAGAAATTTTGAATGAAAATGGATTAGTAAACGGATTTATCAATGCTGGAGGAAATGTTGTCCTGCTCTCAGAAAAAAGCGATGGTTGGCGAATTGGTATTCGAAACCCTGATCAACAATCCAGCCTGGTACGATATACCACAACTAAAGATAAAGCTATCGTAACAAGTGGGAGATTATCAAAAGATATTATGAAATAAGCAATCAAAGATACACCCATATCATTGATCCACAAACCGGTTATCCATCAAACTATGTACGAAGCGTCACGATCATTTGTAATGATTCTACTCTTGCAGATGGTTTAAGCACAGCTTTATTTAATATGAGTTATGAGGATGGAGCTAATTTTATTTCTTCTTTACAAGATATCTATGATATCGGTGTCATTTGGATCTTAGATAAAGAAAAAGCCATCACATCCGATATCGAATGTAATGACTTTATTATTAAAACAACAGATAATATCCGTAAGGATGTCACTCTATCAAACTAGCCTTGTGCTAGTTTTTTATATATTTTGAAATAAAGTGCTTTTCCATATAATCTGCCCAGCCATCTTCATCACATGTCTTATCTGTTATGATATCTGCAGCTGCTTTGGTATCTTCGCTTCCATTTAACAAGCAGACACCAAGACCACTGATTTCTAACATATCATTATCATTGCTCGTATCTCCAAAGGCAGCAACTTCTTCTAAATCAATATCATGCATTGAACAGAACGATCTTAACGCATAGCCTTTTGAAACACGTTTGTCACAAAATTCAATTAAATTAGGTTGAGTCTTAAAACCGATATAATGTTCAGATGGATGATTTTTATCCACTCTTCCACTTGAGGCATTTTAGATTCTTCTATACGAAACATGATCTTTGCGTTGTCTTCCAGATACATAGAAGCCATATCATGAGTCACAATCGTTTTCAATCCTGAAAAAAGTAGATGCCTGGCGCGAAAAAGTCATCTTCAAAAAACAAAAGATTTGTGCAATCGTTTGTATAGATGGATGGATGCGCATCAAAATGGTTTCATTAATTCAAATCGTTTTCTTTGATCCACTCTTTTTTCATCTTAAAAGTATTCATATTGTTTTTGTTGTCAAAGAATCTTTTAATGAAGAACCATTCAATCCAATTAAAACTTCAAAAATCATCATACCCCCACCTTTGATCGTTTCTTTGATTTGAAAATATTGGTCTACCTGATGCTATACCAAAATATATACCATTTGTTGAAGCAGATAATGACTTTTTTGGCTCTTGATGTTAAATTTTTATGTTTTAACAACAAATCGTTCCATCTATATCACATATCACAAGTTTACATGTCTTCATATGCATCACCTGTCATTATATTAACAAAAAAAAGTATGCAAGATAAACTAGTTATCTTTGCATAATTCAACATATTCAGGATACTTTTTGGAGAGCGCAACAATAAATTGTCTACGATCTTTTTCAATATGATTTTCATAGACAAATAACAACAGCCCGCTACATAAACCTACTGTAACCAAAAAGGCAAAAATACCTGCTGTCTTATCTTCGATCATAAATAAAGTAGTTAATGTCAAAATGATTACGATTACAAAAACTAAAATCGCAACAGGTATAAACTTCAATTTTTTCTAATTTGGTATGAATTCATGATTGTTTCACACAAAAAAGAATTTGTTCATCACTATATAAGCCATTCTCGATATTATGAATTTCGTTTTTAGGTAAACCTGGATTCCAAAGATATTTAAAGCGCATATGATCTCCTTACAAAGAGTATACACGAAACACAAAAAAAACTGCAACCACTATAGGCTGCAGTAAAGAGATTTATTTTGTTAAAACATCATGACAACGATCACAAAGACCATCTTCATGTTCAGCTTCTGTATAGTTCCAGCAACGTGGGCAAACATGTCCATTTGCTTTTTCTACTTGAACTTGACAGCTTTCATATTGAGTTAGTTCATTGTCTGTGAATGTTACTTTAGAAACGATCAACCACTGAGCTGGTTTATCTAGAATCTTATCGATCACAGCTTTTGTATCTGCATCTACATGGATCAATACATGCGCTTCCAAAGATTTACCAATTAACTGATTTGCACGAGCTTCTTCAAGTGCTTTAAATACATCCTTACGAACAGCGAATAAAACATTCATTTCTTCGCGAAGTTTTTCTGTATCAAAATCTAAATCTAACTTTTTAAAGCTTTCTAAATGAATAGATGTTTCATTAAACTTCATGAAACTATTGATTTCTTCAGTCGTATGACAAAGAATTGGAGCCCATAATTTTGCCAAGACTTCTACAGCTGTATAAAGTACAGTCTGTACTTCACGACGTGCACGATCATCCGTTTTTTCAATGTAAAGAATATCTTTTGTATAATCTAGATAATATGCAGATAACTCATTGGTCATCATAGTGGATAATGTAGTCACAATATCACCAAAACGATATTCATTGTAAGCTGGAATACATTCATCAACCATATCGTTTAAACGAACCAGCATATATTTGTTTAAATCAGAAAGTTCATTGAATGGTAAACAATCTTCTTTCGTGAATGTATTGTCATCTAAATTTGCCATCAAGAAACGGAATGTATTACGAACTTTACGATAGTTCTCAGATACTTGTTTCAAGATGTTTTGACCCATGGAGCAGTCTGCCTGATAATCGACACTACATGCCCATAGACGTAAGATGTCTGCTCCATATTTCTTTGTAATTTCACTTGGAGCAACCGCATTCCACTGTGATTTTGACATCTTAACTCCCTTTTCATCCATGACAAATCCATGTGATAAAACTTGTTTATAAGGAGCTTTACCATAAACTGCAGTTCCTACGATCAAACTAGAGTTGAACCAACCGCGGTATTGGTCAGAACCTTCAAAATATAGATCTGCAGGATATCCTAAACCACGCTTTAACATAGCAGGTGTATGGCTGGAACCTGAATCAAACCATACATCCATCGTATCTACTTCTTTTCTAAAGATACCGTTTGGAGAATGTTTACTTGTATACCCCTCAGGAAGAAGATCTTTGGCTTCTCTTTCAAACCACACATTTGATCCATATTCTCTAAACAAGTCAGAAACATGATCAAAAATTGCTTCATCCATCAATGGAGTATCATCTTCACCATAAATAATAGGAATTGGAACACCCCAATGCACGCTGTCTTGAGATACACCAGTCTGTACGATCTGCAATCATGTTATGCATACGCTGTTCACCCCAAGATGGCACCCATTTAATGGAATGAATTTCATTTAATAATTCATCGCGAATCTTATCAATAGAAGCAAACCACTGAGTCGTTGCTCTAAAGATGATTGGTTTTTTAGTACGCCAGTCATGTGGATATGCGTGAGTAATAAATGTTAGGTTCAATAAAGCGCCTAATTCATCTAATTTCATCGTTACGGTTTTATTCGCATCAAGTACATATTGTCCTTCAAGCCATTCCCCACATGAAGCCATCATTTTTCCTTGTTCATCGACATTACAGTATACTGGTAAGCCATATTTTGCACCAATATAGAAGTCATCAGCACCAAATGCAGGAGCTGTATGAACGCAACCAGTACCAGCATCCGCTGTAACATAGTCTGCCAACATTAATAAGCTTTCACGTTCAGGATACAAAGGATGAGTACAAGTAATATATTCAAATTCCTTACCCTTGAATGTTTTGATTACTTCATATTCTTTACATTCAAATTTTGGACATAATGTTTCAACTAATTCTTCCAACATGACCAATTTACCCTTATCGGTATTTACCAATGCATAAGTAAATTGAGGATGAACCGCAATTCCTAGGTTAGCCGGAATTGTCCATGGAGTTGTCGTCCAGATGACAAAATAGGTATCTGTATCAAGCACGCCTTTTCCATCTTTAACCTGGAATTTTACATAAATTTGTTGGTGATTTGATATCTTTATATTCAACTTCAGCTTCCGCTAATGCTGATTCGCTGCTTGGTGACCAATAAACTGGTTTTAATCCTTTATAGATCAATCCTTTCATTGCCATTTTTCCAAAAATCTTGATTTGTTCAGCTTCAAAATCTTTTGTCAGTGTAATATAAGGATGATCATAATCGCCAATAGAACCCAAAGATAAGAATCCTTGTTTTTGTTTTTCAACCTGCTCCATAGCATAGTCATAACAAATTTTTCTAAATTCAGCTAAAGGCATCTTTTTGCGATCATAACCTAATTTTGTAACAGCTGTTTCAATAGGAAGACCATGAGTATCCCAACCAGGAATATATGGAATCTTATATCCTTCCATATAATGAGAACGATTGATAACATCTTTTAAGATTTTGTTTAAAGCATGTCCTAAATGAATATCCCCATTGGCATATGGAGGACCATCATGAAGGATAAAAGGTTTAGCGTCTTCTCTTTGTTCCAACATTTTTTCAAATAAATGATTTTCTTGCCATGATTTTTGGATTCCAGGTTCTTTCTTTGGCAAATTACCACGCATTTCAAAACCTGTTTTAGGCATGTGTAGTGTTTCTTTGTAATCCATTTTTACTCTCCTTTTCCATAAAAAAAACGTCCTCTCTAAGGACGTTAATAACGCGGTACCACCTTAGTTCACAAATCAAACGATTTGTGCCCTTAAACAAGTTTATAACGGTGCTTAACCGGATTTTTTTACTATTAGTTCAAAAAATCAGCTAAGAAGTGATACCAGAAAATCTATCTATATATCTTTTTCACCAATACAAGATACTCTCTAAAAAGAATCGAAATTCTGACGCGTCTTCTATAATTGCTTAGATAAACTTATCAAATCGAAGTAATAGACGTCCCTTTTTCGTTACAGTTTTTACTTCTTTAAACTGAAAACGTCCACATCTTCGGATTGAAACAAAATCATTATTGCATAATTGTCGATTTTCTTCAAGTACGACATCATTAAGTTTTACAAAACCACGACGCAGCATCATTGTCGCTTCACTTCTTGATACATGTGCTAAGCTGGATATAATCGCATCCAGACGCAATGAAGATGCATTCACAAGTATTTCCTCGGTCAATTTAGAAGTAATCGTAATATTATCTAGTATTTCAAAAGAAACAGGACAATTTGCGATTCGATTCGTATTTTGCATGATATATTCAGCCATCTTCTCTTTGACAAAAATAATGATGCGATCCTCTTCAACGATCAAATCTCCCAGCAATTTCTCTTTTCGATACCTAAATTCATTAAAGCTCCAAGAACATCTTTATGAGAAACCTTGCGAAATCTTAGATCGACCTTAGAAACAAGGATCGTTA
>ENA-OQET01001031-OQET01001031.1-human-gut-metagenome-genome-assembly--contig:-NODE-1031-length-13306-cov-4.244935_pt1 | contig 13306 bp, 13 predicted proteins | sample MGYA00242800_ERZ504645 | MGnify/ENA primary metagenome ERZ504645 (study PRJEB26092, sample SAMD00036308) | human gut metagenome | host: Homo sapiens | study: EMG produced TPA metagenomics assembly of... | reverse complement strand
GCTTCTTTTTCATACAGCCCGTCGTTCTCCACAACGATACAGTCTACCGGGGAACCGGCTGCGGAAACTTTTTTCTCAATTCCTTTTACCGTGCCGGAAACCGATGCGTAAACAGGAGCCGAAACAAATCCTCCCGCTTCTGCGATTTTCTGTCCCGCTTTTACATGGTCGCCTTTTTGTACGGTCGGCACAGCAGGCGCTCCGATGTGCTGTGACACTGCGTAATACAATAAGTTGCCCGGCTGCGCTTTGACAATCGGTTTGTCCTTGGAGAGCTCTTTTCCCTCGTACGGGTGAACGCCGCCATGAAAAGTATTTCTTTTCTTCTGAAACATGCTTTTCACCTCATCCTTTCTCTTTTCTATGCTGCATTTATCAATTCACAGCCTTTTTTCGGTTTTTTATGCAAAAAAAGGCTGGTGCATTGCCCTGATTATTTCGGTTATTCATATCGGACTTCTTTTAACAGGAGTCCGCATGCCGGTGCAAGAAAACCCGCACTTTCGCGGTTTTTTGCTTTGAGAAGCTCCATCATTGATGCGATATCCCGTTTTCCCATCCCGGCCTCCACAAGTGTTCCGGTCAGGATCCGCACCATGTGGTACAGAAAACCGGTTCCGGTATAGGAAATGATAAGAATCCCGTCTTTCTCGCAGAAATCAATTCCGGTAATCGTCCGTACTGTCGATTTTTTCATACGTTTGTTGGCACAGAAGCTCCTGAAATCATACGTTCCGATAAACGCTTTCGATGCTTCTTTCATTTTTTCCACATTGAGCGGTGCTTCCGGAAAATACACGTATTTCCGCTCGAAAACATGCTTTCTGCCATCGATCACGATACGGTATTCGTATGTTTTGTCCACCGCATTCAGACGGCTGTGGAAGCGCTCCGGCATCCGCGCGAGGCTGGTGACTTCGATGTCTTCCGGCAGATAATGGTTGATTGTCTGCAGAAGTTCTTCATCGGATAGATCGGTATGGAACTTTGCATTTGCGACCTGTCCCGCCGCATGGACGCCGGCATCGGTTCTGCCCGCGCCGTGGATCTCCACCGGCTCTCCTGCGATCCTGGACAGCAGCGTTTCGAGCTTGCCCTGAATCGTGTTGTCCGTATTTCCCTGCTTCTGCCAGCCGTTATAGCGCGTGCCGTCGTACTGCAGGATCATTTTATAATTCATCTTTTTCTCCTTTCCTCTGTCCCGTTTTTCCTCTGCCTTTCAAATCATTTTTCTCCAGAAATGGGCTTTTCAGAACCATTTTCTTCTTTACAAAATGGCAGCTTATCCTTCGGCATCCATGCTTTCCTCAATCAAAAAGCCCCGTAACGCTGGACTTCGCGCCAGATTTGCTTCAAACAGCACCACCTCTGCTCCGCCCGGAAAGCTGTTCTGTAAAAATTCAGCGGCACGGCGGATCTGTTGCTTCACATCTTTTACTTCCTTCTCCGCTTTTTCCTGTTCCAGTTCACATACCGTTTCAAAAAGCTCTTTCATCTGATCCGGATCGGTTTTGCGACATTTTTTAGCGGTCTCCTCGAGTTTTTTTAACTTTTTCAAGACCCGCGCATTCGTTTCTTCCTCGTCCTTTTTCAGCAGTCCCTGCTTTTTGCACACTGCAAATCCCTGCTCTTTCTGCCGCAGCCAGGATGCGTATGTCTCATCTTTTTTCTGCCTGCAAAGCCCGGTAAACTGGCGCAAGCACTCGGAGAGTTCCTTTGCCGTGTGCTCCTGCTTCTGGCAGGCGGATGCCTCTTTCTGAAGTGCCGCATGAAACAGAGACAGCAGTACAGATCGCTCTTCTGCGGAACCGTTTTCTGCCATCTTCTTTTTTTCTGCCATGATTTCTCCGGAAAATGCACTGGTCAAAATCTCCTCCACACCGTAATCCTGTCCATATTTTTCGTAAATCCTGTAGTACGAGTTGAATTCCTCCGCCGTCTTTTCTTCCTGCAAATATTGTCCAATCAGTGCTTCGTCGACCGGAAAATTCAGGATTTCATAACTTTTCAGCACTGCCGACAAATCCTCCCAGCCGCGTGCCGTTACAAAACGCTTTTCATCCGCTTCCTGCGAAACAGAATAAAAATGGTCACTGTGTGCCATAAGGTACGTTGTCACAGCACCGTGGATCTGATTTTTCTCTGCATAGGAAAGCCACACGGAAAGCTCGGGAACCACCTCGATCTTCCGCACACGGTCAAGCGTTGCCACATCAAATTCCCGCACAGATTTATTATATTCCGGCGGATTTCCGGCGGCCACGATCAGCCAGTCATCCGGGATGCGCTGGTTGCCGAATTTTTTATCCTGCAAAAGCTGCAGCATCACCGGAGCGAGTGTCTCGGAGACGCAGTTAATTTCATCGAGAAAGAGGATACCCCGCTTCTTTCCGGTCTGCTCCATGCAGTCATAGATCGAGGCGATGATCTCGCTCATCGTGTATTCCGTTGTATGTACCATTTTCCCTTCGATTCCACGTGTGCAGATCTCCGGAAGGCCCATGGCACTCTGACGCGTATGGTGTGTCATCGTGTAGGCGACAAGCCCCACACCGCACTCTTCTGCGATCTGCTCCATAATTGCCGTTTTTCCGATGCCCGGCGGGCCGATCAGGAGAATGGGACGCTGCTGCCGGAGCGGAACCAGCGGAAAACCAATTTCATCTCTTGCAAAGTATGCGCGCAGGGCTTTTTCAATTGTCTCTTTTGCTTCTTGTATGTTCATATGATCTCTCTTATCTTATGCACTCTTTATGTACTCTCGAAATCTTTCTGTGTTTGATTTTGCGAGATGCTTTTTTGTCAGTTTTGTTCAAAGAGTACATTCTTCTGTCAGCAGTTTTTTTGCCCATTTTGGGACAAGATTCATTTTTCGGTCTGTCTGACAAAGACAAATGCCGTCTCGTAATCGGGCTTTTGTTCGGGATAAATTCCGTCTCCGTCGGTAAAATAGATCAACGCTTTTAAGTTTCGGAATACATGCTGTTTCCGCAACTCTTCCACTTTCTGAAAGACAGGACGGAAATCGGTTCCGCCTCGGCCCTTGATGGTAATTGTTTCACGGTAAGCTTCCCATTCTTTCGGTGAATGGATCATCGTGACATCCTGCACGAAGCTGTCGCACTGGATCAGGCAGACGTTCCATTGGGAAAAGAAGTTTTCTTTTTCTTCAAGAATGCTGCGCGTCTCACCGAGAAATTTTGCTACGATTTCTTTTTTGCACGAACCGGATGTGTCGATCGCGATAACCAGCTCTTCGAGACGGTTTCCCTCGCGCGTCTCCGGCGGCTCGATGAAAGGGAAATTTCCGTAATACATAAGCCCATAATGGTAAGCGACTGGATCGAAGCTGTCGAGATCCAGCTCCATTTCCTCGCGGGTAACGGTAAAGCGTTTCAGAAAGCGACGGTAATCGTACGCTCTTTTTTCGATCCCGGACAGAGTTTCTTTTTTTCCACCGCAGTTCTGGCCTCGCCGCAGGCCGCCGGTGCCGTAGTTTTCCGCCAACTTGCGGGAAGCACGTTTCCAGACTGATTGAAAAGACTCGATAAGTTCCGGTTCTTTTCCCGGCACCAGCCATGAAACCGGAGACTGTTTTTCTTTTTCCGGCATCAGCCATGAAACCGGGGGCTGTTCTTTTTTTTCCGGCTCCGGTGTTTCTTTCCCAAACCGGCGGATGCATTCCAGCAGCAGGTGCTGATAGCCTTCCTTGAGGAACGATGAATTTTCGGCACACATGCAGAGTACAAAATCGGAGTTAAAATATATCGTATGACCGTCGGATGTGATGGCTTTTGTCCTGTCGGATGGCTGATGCTGAAAGAAAAGAATCGCTTCACCAAGTTCCGGGTACAGCCAGCAGAGGTTTTTGCGGGCTTCTTCGAAAAGCCGGAGCGCCAGCGCTTCTTTTTCTTTTGTGGGCTTTTCTTTTTGAAACGCAGCTTCTGTTTTTCTGCTTTCCGTATTCTCCTGCATCGGATCCTGTGAGCTCCGGTTCAGGAGAATGCGGAAGGCCTGCCATTTCTGCTGGTCGGCAGCAAGGTTGAGAAAACGTTTTCGGTCTGCATCGGACAGCCATCCGGTCTGCATAATACGTTCCAGCTTTGAAAAATCATCCTCACGAATCAGCATTTCGACAGCGGGACGGATGCGTTTCCGCAGGTATGCGGTATATGCGGCTCGCTGTTCTTCCGGAAGATCCTGCAATTCACAAAAGCCGGAAAGTGCAGCCCGGAGGCGCTGCTGTTCGGATGTCGTCGTTCTGAAACTACTCCAGTCATCCATTTTATTCACTCCCTTACTCGCCGCGTTTTCTCACTTGCACTCAATCTTACGCTGCCGCGTAAGCGACATTCGTCGTTCGCCAACTGAAAATAAATTTTCGTTTGACTCACTTGCACTCAATCTTACGCTGCCGCGTAAGCGACATTCGTCGTTCGCCAACTGAAAATAAATTTTCGTTTGACTCACTTGCACTCAATCTTACGCTGCCGCGTAAGCGACATTCGTCGTTCGTCAAATGAAAATAAATTTTCATTTGACTCACTTGCACTCATTATATCGTCATTTTTGAGCATTGACAATGTTGGATCGTGTTATTTTTTTCACACTTTTACCATATTTTTATGATATACTTGATATTATAAAATACGATTGCAGTCGTAAAAAGCGCAAAGGAGATCCATTTTATGAACAAAGAAAACAGAAAAGCTGCCAAGGAACGGCGTGCCAAAGAGCGGGAGCACGAAGCGAAAGTAGCGCATTACAAAAAGATCTGGAGCTGGGCCGGACCGGCTCTGATTGTCGTTGTGATCGTCGGCCTTATTATTGCCAGCGTACTCGATTCCAAACGACTCTCTACCAAAAGTGCCTCGGAGGATACCTCCACAGCCTCATCGGCCGCATCCGCCTCATCAGCCTCCACTTCGGCTTCTGCCTCTTTGCAGACCGACACTTCCCTTACCATCGAGGACGGTGATACCGTCAATATCGACTATGTCGGCTCCATTGACGGCGTGGAATTTGAAGGTGGAAACACAAAAGGAAACGGCGCTGATCTTGTGATCGGTTCTCATACTTACATCGATGACTTTGAAGAACAGCTCATCGGTCATCACCCGGGCGACAGCGTAGATGTAACCGTCACTTTCCCGGAAGACTATGGAAAAGACGAACTCAACGGAAAAGAAGCTCTTTTCAAAGTTACCGTCAACGGCATTTATAAATAGAACAGCAAAAAAAGACATCCTCCACAGATTTTCCGTCTGCGCCGGATGTCTTTTTCTCATCGTTTTTTGTTAAGTTTTTTTCAAAGCCGCGCTGATGTTTTAAAAAAAGTACATCTTTTTATTCCACAATTTTGTAATACGCCCGCGCCGTCAGCACATAGACGATCAGGTAAACCACGGCAAACGCCGCAATCGTAATTGCTGTTGCAGCCAGAAACAGATTGCTGTCCGGGAAATTCAGCATTGCCATGATACGCTTGGTCAATGGAAACGCTACCATTGTATGCACCACGGCCACCGCGAGCGGCAGGAAAAAGACCGTTACCACCTGTGACTGAATCGTCTGACGGATTTCTTTGCGGCTCATGCCGACCTTCTGCATAATCTGGAACCGTTTTCGGTCATCGAAGCCTTCTGAAACCTGCTTGTAATAGATAATCATAACGGCACCCATCAAAAATAGCGCACCGACGAAAACACCTAAAAACAGAAGTGAACCATACAGACTGTAAACCGTATTGCGCTCTTTTTCGCGCACTTCCACCCATCCGTTAAAAGATGATTCCGTCAGTATCGTCTCAATCTCATCTCCAACAGTGATCTGTTCGCCGGCATCCCCGATAAGATCCAGAGCATATTCCCAACTGTATCCTTCTGGCTCCTTTCCCTGCACAGCCGCATACGCTTCCTTTGCTTCATGGTTCCGCGTCACCACCGTCATTGTCTCATACACCTGCGTCTTCTCATCCAGAATGTACGATTTCTTATCGGTATTCCATTTTTTTACTTCATACGTCTGATTTCCCAGTTCAATCGTGTCATATCCATAATTTTTCTGTTTTGCCTGAAAAACCAGAGCCTGCCCTGGTTCCAGCTCTACCTGTTCGCCGGTTACCTGATTGTACTCCGACTCTTCCATGATTTTTATCAGTGTGCTCGCCGCAGCATCATCTGACTGTGTTTTTTCTACTTTGTTTCTATCTACAACAGCAAGCATAACATAGTATCTCTGATCACTTTCATACTTTTTTCTGAGCTGCTTTTCTTCCAGATGCTGATCAATCCCAGTTTTCACTTCCTCTATCATCTTCTGACTGACCGGCTCCACCGTCTTCATAATGCCGCTCACGCCAGTATTTGCTTCGATCGAAATCTGATGTGGAAACCGCGTATAGGTAACCTCCTCAATTCCCGTCCACAGACATGTGCTGATGGAGATAACCAGAAGCACACCCGTTGACAGAATACAGATATTCGCAAGACCGACCGCATTTTGCTTCATGCGGTACAGCATGCCCGAAATGCTTGTAAAATGGCGTGTCTGGTAATAGTAATTCTTGTTTTTTCTTCAGAATTTTCAAAAATGCAATACTTCCAGCAGAAAACAGGCAGTACGTTCCCACCATAACCAAAGCGATTGCATTAAAAAACTTATCAAGTGCGTCCATCGAGGATTGGCAGGTCAGAGCCAGATAATAACCAACACCAAGCAGCATGAATCCAAGAACCGCCGTCAAAAGCTTCGTTTTCGGTTCCCGCTCACCCTGCGCGCCGCCGTGCAGCAGTTCGACCGGCTGTGAGACGTGGATCTGGCGAAGGCTTAAGAGAAAATTGATCACAAAAGTCAGGCCGAACAGCAGCATCGTACTTCCCACGGCTTTTGCGCTGAACGCAAAACCAATTGTTCCGTTCAGTCCGGTCAGCTTCATCAGCACCAGAAACAGCAGGCGGTACAGCAACACACCGAGCAGAATACCGATTCCAAGCGATGCCGCCCACAGATACAGACTCTCAAAAAAGAGGATCTTCGCCAGATGCTTTTTCTCCATGCCGAGAATCTGGAACAGACCGAACTCTTTTTTTCTCTTTTTGCCAGAAAACTGTTGCTGTAAATCAGAAAAATCACCGCGAACAGGCCAATGATATAGGTTCCCATCCCCATCACTGTCAGGATCGTATCTTTTCCGATCATGGAATCAAAGCCACTTCCCTGCGCCAGTGTATCCATGATAAAAAACATCACCACCGTGCCGATGCATGACAGCAGATACGGAAGAATATTCTGACGGTTTTTGCTCAAATTTGTTTTTGCCAGTCTGGCATACAGCAGATTATTCATCCCGTTCACCACCCGTCGCAAGAATTGTCAGCGTATCGGAGATCTTCTGATACATCTCATCGCGCCCTAAAGAACCGCGATACAGCTGGTGGAAGACCTCGCCATCCTTGATGAACAGCACACGCTTCGCCGAGCAGGCCGCCTTCACACTGTGCGTTACCATAACAATCGTCTGGCCCTCCTCGTTGATCTCCCCGAACAGTTTCATGAGGCCATCCGCTGCATGGGAATCGAGCGCGCCGGAAGGCTCATCCGCAAGAACCAGCTCCGGATTGGTAATCAGCGCACGCGCAACGGCTGCACGCTGCTTCTGTCCGCCGGACACCTCATATGGGTATTTATTGAGGATCTGGGTGATGCCGAGTTTTTTCGCAATCGGCTCTGCCCGAAGACTCATCTCCTCGTATTTTTTCCTTCCAGCACGAGCGGCAAATAAATGTTGTCACGCAGGGAAAAGGTATCGAGCAGGTTGAAGTCCTGGAACACGAAACCTAAATTTTCGCGGCGGAATCCGGCAATCTCCTTCTCCTTTAATTCGCCGAGATTCTTTCCATTTAACCGCACCTGTCCGCCGGTTGGCTTGTCTAGTGCTGCGAGCAGGTTCAGAAGCGTCGTTTTTCCGCTTCCCGATTCGCCCATGATTGCAACAAATTCGCCCCGTTCCACTGTAAAATTAACGTCTTTCAACGCTTCCACCCGGTTGCTGCCAAGGCGCGTGGTATATGTTTTTTTCAGATGTTCTACTTCCAGAATTGCCATGTCACATTTTCCTTTCTGTCTGAACTGTTTTCTTAATTGACAAGGCTTATTATACCCGTCCGCGCCCTCTTCTGCCTTAGGATCATCTTACAAAAAGACCGGCAACCTTACATTTCTGTAAGATTCCCGGCGAAGCTCTCTATGTACTACAGGGATACGGTATCCAGCCCAAGATACACCTTCGTTCCCACTCCCATCTCCGACTCGATGCGGATGGTATGCGAAAGTTTCTCCATGATCTGGCGGCACAGATACAGTCCGATGCCCGTTGACCGCTTGTCTGCGCGGCCGTTGCAGCCCGTGTAGCCTTTTTCGAAAATCCGCGGCAGATCCTCCGGCGCAATACCGATGCCGGTGTCCTCAATCACCAGCGTTTTTGGTGCATCCGGTGACAGATAGATGTGAATGCTTCCACTTTTCGTGTATTTCAGCGCATTTGACAGAATCTGCTCCAGCACAAAGACGAGCCATTTTTCATCTGTCAGCACCTCGCAGTGCACCGGCTCGTAGGAAAGGATAATCTTCCGGCGGATAAAAAGCGGAGCATATTTCCGCACAGCCTGGCGGATCAGCGCATCCAAATCGTACCTTGCAAAGACAAGATCCGATGTCATTTTTTCCATGCGCAGGTACTGCAGCGCCATCTGCACATACTGCTCCGTCTGGAAAAGTTCGCTCTGCATTTCACGCGAAAGCGGCGTATCCTCCTCCTGCAGAAGCAGCCGCATCGCCGCAATCGGCGTTTTGATCTGATGGGTCCACATCGTGTAATACTCCATCATATCGCGGTATTTCTGCTCCATCTTAATCTGTTCTTCCTGAAACTGCCGCTCGTAGGATGCGATGATCTGCTGGTAATCCCGCGCCAGAAGCCCGTCCGCCTCCGGAAGCGCTTCTGTTTTGCCCTGCGGTTCGGCGGCAAGGAGTGCTAAGACCAGATGATGTTTCCGGTACTTCCCATAATGAAAGCAAAAACCTGTGGCTCCGACAGCAGCCATCAGCACGATCATATAAACGGTGACATCCTGCGGCACATTGCGCAGAAAACAGAGGAGTGAAAATACTCCTATAAAAGCGGCAATCCGCACGGCCGATGCAAGATGCTCTTTCAAATACCAGTTAAGAAGCATAAACTCCTGCCGGATTCCCTCTTTCTGTTGTTCCATCCTTTTCTCCTGTTCTGCTTCCGTCATGCGATCAGGTAGCCGACACCCTTTTTCGTCTGGATAAAGTCTGTAAGTCCTGCCTCCTCCAGTTTTTTCCGCAGGCGCGTGACGTTGACGGTCAGCGTGTTGTCATCTATAAAGCTGTCCGACTCCCACAGATGCATCATCAGCATATCGCGGCTGACGGCTTTTCCTTTATTTTCGAGAAGGGACTGCAGAATGCGCCACTCATTTTTTGTCAGCTCAATCCGCTTTCCCCGGTAATTCAGCACACCACTTCCCGTATCGAGCATGGCACCGCGGTGCTCGAGGAAATTCGTTTCTCCGGCAAATTCGTAGGTGCGACGGAGCATCGCCTGGACTTTGGCGGTCAGGACACTTAAATCAAACGGCTTCGCGATAAAGTCATCGCCGCCCATATTAACGGCCATAATAATGTTCATGTTGTCCGATGCAGAAGAAAGAAAAATTACCGGCACTTTAGAGACTTTTCGAATCTCCTGGCACCAGTGAAATCCGTTAAAAAAGGGAAGATGAATGTCCATCAGCACTAATTGCGGATTTTTCACGGCAAATTCGGCGAGAACACTGGAAAAATCCTGTACGCAGAACGCATCCATGCCCCAGGAAACCAGGCTCTGCTGCACGGCGCGGGCGATGACTTCATCATCTTCTACAATCATAATTCGATACATGGCTGTTCCTCTGTTGTCTCTAGCAAAGCGGATATTCGCAATCCGCTTCGCTACTTGCTTGATTCGGTTAAAAATATAGACTCCGGGCGGGTGTTTTCAACGCACAGCCGCTCCCGGAGCCGTTTTCGCAGATGATTATACTCTTACAATATAATCTGCTTTTCTTTCTTTTGCCTCCGGGTACTCACAGTCGCGATAGCCGAGGATGCAGTGGCCGATGCCAACATAATTTTCGGAAAGTCCCCACTCTTTTAAGAGGGCTTTTCCCTCCGGGCTCGCGAACTCTTCTTTTGCACGATGGATCCAGCAGGAATCCACACCAACGGCATGTGCTGCCAGCATCAGATTTCCCATGACAAGAGAGCCGTCCTCCACATAAGTTCCGCGCTCCGGGTCAGCAAGCACGATCAGAACGGTCGGAGCGCCGTAGAACGGATCGGATGTTGTACCCATAACAGCTGCATTCATTTTCGAAAGCTTTGCAATCAGCTCCGGTTTCTGTACCACAACAATCACCGGCGACTGTTTTCCCATGCCGGTTGCCGCATACGTTCCGGCCTCCAGAATTGCATCGAGCTGCTCATCGGTAATCTGCTCCGCTTTGTATTTGCGGATGCTTCTTCTTGTTTTGATTGCATTTAATACTTCGTTGTTCATGGTAAAAATCCTCCTGTTCATTTTTTGTTTTTATCGCAAACGCCGCAGCTTTGTATACCGGACGCATTGCCTGCCTACATCTGTTTCCGCACAATCCGATACTCATCGCCGAGCTGGTAGTACGGACAGTCGTAAAATTTATCCTGCAGAAAACGTGCCATCTCATCCTCATCAAGATCGACCTCGCAGGTGTAGCACTCATACTCCTCATCATACACAAAATTGCCGCACGACTCACAGCTTGTGGCCATCTGGCGGGAGTGCTTTTTCTTTTGTGCATGGGGTGTTGGTTCTATCATATGGCAATTCCTCCCATTTCTTACACTTCGCTTTTCCGTTTCGGCGCTTCCGGCAGAGGAAGAATTTCTATTTTTCATCCACAACCTGGAAAGTGTAGAACTTCAGATAATAGGACTCATCCGCCGCCCACAGAATTGGATGATCCGGGGCCTGGGTGCGGTATTCTACCTGACGAAGGCGTTTGTGGACGTTGTGAGCCGCCTGGTTGATGGTTTTCGTGAAGAGTTCGTAGTCCATAAAGTGGGAACACGAACAGGTGCACAGATAGCCGCCGTCTTTGACCAGTTTCATGCCGCGCAAATTGATTTCACGATATCCCTTGATTGCGTTTTTGATAGAGTTTCTTGATTTTGTGAAGGCCGGCGGATCAAGGATAACGACGTCGAATTTTTCTCCCTCTTTTTCAAGACGTGGCAACAGTTCAAAGACATCCTCGCACACGAAAGATGCTACGTTTTCCAGACCATTTAAGGCTGCGTTTTTCCGTGCCTGCTCTATACCGAGCTCTGATGCATCAACGCCGATAACTTCCTTTGCTCCTGCATATGCCGCATTCAGTGCAAACGATCCGGTATGGGTAAAGCAGTCAAGGACTCTCGCGTCCTTGCAGAGCTTCTGCACTGCCAGACGGTTGTATTTCTGATCCAGGAAGAAACCGGTTTTCTGGCCGTCCTTGACATCGACGAGATAGTGGACACCATTCTCGACGATTTCAACGCTGGTGTCAAACGGCTCGGAGAGAAATCCTTTCACACGCTCCATGCCTTCCTGCTCACGCACTTTTGCATCGCTTCGCTCAAACACGCCGCGGATCTTAACCCCGTCAGCTGCCAGAACCTCCTCCAGCAGACGGATAATCGTCATTTTCATTTTGTCGATACCAAGTGCCAGTGACTGAACGACCAGCACATCGGAGAATTTATCCACTACGAGTCCCGGCAGAAAGTCTGCCTCGCCAAAGATCAGGCGGCAGCTCGATGTGTCCGTCACTTTTTTTGCGGTATTCCCAGGCATCCTGCACTCTTTTTTTCAAGAATGTTTCATCGATTTCCTGGTCGATGTTTCTTGTCATCATACGGATACGGATTTTGGAATGCTCGTTGATGAAACCTCGCCCCATCGGGTATCCGTCGAAGTCGCGCACCAGCACGATATCTCCGTTTTCATATGCTCCTAAAATCGAAGCGATCTCATTATCAAAAATCCAGGCTCCGCCCTGCTTTAAGGCGCGGCCCTCTCCTTTTTTCAGTGTTACAACTGCGTTGCTCAAAAGTTTTTCCTCCTTAAAACAATATAGTTAGTCATATCTAATCATAGACAAATGTGTTTTGCTTGCATTCTCAAAACCGCGCTTCCAGCGCTTTTTGCTGCTGCGCAGCTCCTTTTTGCACGAGTGAACTATAACGTCAGATTCCTCTTCCATCAAACTCCGGAATGAAACTCTCCTCAGCCACCGGGCCTTCCTGTAAAAAGGCGTTGGTGACGCCGAGGGAAAACGTATAGTCCAGCAGACGCTCATACTCCCGTTTTGTCGTTTTCCGGTTCAGCGGACTTATGTTTTCCACCTGCGGAAGCGGCGTGTACTGGCTCATGAGGCTCAGCCAGACGGTATCGCCGTACGTCTCATAGACGTATTTTACCACAGCTTTTGCATTTTTTACAGCACCGGGCAGCAATAAATGGCGCACAATCACACCTTTTTTCATCAGACCATTCTCATCGAATACAGCCTCTCCTGTCTGACGCACCATTTCCGCCAGCGCCCGTTTTGCTGTTTCCGGGTAATCTTCTGCCCGCGAGTACACTTTTGCAAGGGAGGAGTCCATATACTTAAAATCTGTCAGATAAATATCGATCAGCCCATCCAGGGCCTGCAGGGCTTCCACGCTCTCATACCCGCCGCAGTTATACACAACCGGCACGGTAAGTCCCTTTTTCTTTGCCTGAAAAAGTGCCTCCCGGATCTGCAGCACGTAGTGGCTTGGTGTCACAAGATTGATATTGTTTGCATTCTGTGCCTGCAGCTCCAGAAAATGTCCGAAAGCCGCCCGATCGAAATCACTTTTCCGCTCTCCATCTCCGCAATATGATGGTTCTGACAGTAAACACACCGCAGATTACATCCGGAAAAGAAAACCGTCCCCGACCCCGTCGTCCCGGAAATACACGGCTCCTCCCAGAAATGCAGTGCAGCCCGCGCCGCCGCAACCCCGGAGGGCGCCTTACAATATCCCGTCTTTCCATGCTCCCGGTCCGCTCCGCACTTCCGCGGACAAACCCGGCACCGGCTCATCTCCTGTTCCAAATCCAGCATAATATTTCTCCCTTTTCTCTTTAGAAAAAAAGCCGTGTCTCCGGAAAATAGTTTCTTCCACAGACACA